>Ga0184627_10000693_pt1 | contig 13046 bp, 9 predicted proteins | sample PLM3_127_b1_FD_133150 | JGI IMG/M metagenome (GOLD analysis project Ga0184627, IMG submission 133150) | Groundwater sediment microbial communities from an aquifer in East River, Colorado, USA - PLM3_127_b1 | ecosystem: Environmental > Terrestrial > Soil > Riparian zone | place: USA: East River...
CAGCTGCGCACCTATCAGGGCCAGAGCGATGTCTACGTCATCAACAGCAAGGGCACGATCCTCGCTCCGACGTTTGGCGGCGGCGCGAATTCGCTGGTGACCGAGATGCTCGGCGACGACGCGATCATCTCGTCGGACTTCGGTGGCAACCCGCCCTACGAGAAGATGAAGTCGGTCGCGAGCATCTGCTTCAAGCACTGGCTGGCGCAGGCCAATGTGCTGTTCATCATCGGTGGCAAGTCGAACAACACCGACATCTTCGAAACCTTCCGCGCGATGTCGGACGCGCTGCGCGAGCATTTCAGCCGGCACGGCCCGTCGCCGCTGTACATCGTGGCGGGACGCGGGGGGCCGAACCTCGTGCGCGGCATGGGCGTGCTGCGTGATACCTGCGAGGCGTTGCGCATTCCGTACCGCCTGTTCGGTTTCGACTCTGCGATGAGCGAAGTCGTCGAGTACGCGCGCAAGGTGAACACGTGGATGAAGGCCGGTGGTCGCGAGCAGATCGCGGCGACCTTGAAGATCGCAGCTTGAGCTCGCGATGTCAGGACCAAAGCCGCGGGAGAGCGATGTGAAGAAACTTGGTGTGGGTGATTTCAAATACTTCGTGGGCGTTCAATCGCTGGCGCAGGTCGCGACACGCGCCGATCGGGTGTGCGTGCTCAACATCCTCGGCGGTGAGTCGAGCGATGTGACGCCGGTGGGGCATACCTACTCGGGAGGCAATGTCGTGTTCGGCACGTCGCCCGGGCGCGGCGGTCAGGTGATGGAAACCGCCGCCGGCAACATCCCGATCTACAACAACGTCCGCGAAGGTCTGGAGGCGGGGCACCGATTCAATTGCGGTGTGGTGTACCTGCCGCCCTCAGCGGCCGATGACGGCGTGGTCGAGCTGATCCGCGTCAACCCGGACCTGAAGAAAATCTTCATACCGACGGAAAAGATGTCGGTGCACGACACGCGCGAGATTCGCGCGATGGCGCAGCAAAACGGCATCGACATCTTCGGCGGCAACAGCCTCGGTGTGGCCGACGCATGGAATCAGGTGCGCATCGGCGGTGCGCTCGGTGGCGACAACCCGGCAGACACGCTGCGCAAAGGCTCGATCGCGATCCTGTCCAACTCGGGCGGGTTCACGACGACGATTGCGCAGTACTTGCGCATGGCGGGGTGGGGCACGACGACCCTGATCTCGAGCGGCAAGGACGTCTACATCCACTACGCGGCCCCAGAGTTCGCGTTCGCGCTCGCCAACGACGCGCGCACCAAGGCGGCGGTGCTGTACTGCGAACCCGGCGGCTACTACGAACTCGACGCGCACTTCAACAAGCCGGTGGTCGCGTGCGTCGTCGGCCGCTGGAAGAGCCGGCTCACGCGCGCGGTGGGCCACGCCGGGGCGATGTCCGGCGGTGGCGATGACGCGGCCAGCAAGGAACGCTGGTTCATGCAGAAGTTCGGCGTCGACGAGCTGTACACACCCGAGCGTCCGGTGTGCTCCGCCAAAGGCGCCGTCGTCACCAACATCGCGCTCATCCCCGCGGCGCTCAGCGCGGTGATGCGCGCCAACGCGACACTCCCGGACTTCGAGCCCGAAGGCACGATGGAGCTGAAGCCCTGGTTCGCGTCGAACGCAGGTCTGGCGCTGCCCCCTGAGCTCGACCTTCCCGTGGTCGAAGCGATCGCGCCCTACAACGGCCAGGTGGCCGCGCTGAACCAGCAGCTCGGAGGTTTCTTTGCGCGCCAGCCGATGAAGGATGCATCGGGCGCGTCGCAGATGGACCCGAAGACCCAGGTCACGAGTTTGCGCGGTGTGTCGATGCTGCAAGCAGCGCAGCATCCGATCGAAGCCAACGTGAGCCTCGCGCTGCTGCACGAGCCCGGCGGTCAGAACGACTGTCATCTGGTCAGCGTCGCGGTGGGTTCGTTCCTCAACCTGTATGGCGACCCGGCACTGGCTGCGGCGCAGGCGGCGCGCGAAGCCGGCAATTCGCCGAACACGGTGCTGTCTGCCGCGCTGTCGATCGTCGGCAAGGCGCGCGCACAACGGGCGCGGGAAGCTGCGCGTGTATTGATCGAGCGTTTCGCCGCGGCAGGTCTGAGAGACGCGCTCGACGAGAGCTTCGAGCTCGGCTCGATCGGCGCCGACGCCGAGATGCGAGCGCTGCTGCTCGGCGCGGGGCCGGATGCCAAGGCGCGACAGATGCTCGCCGGGCTCAAGGCGCGCGGCGTGAGGTCGGTGTTCGTGCGTTTTCTCGAAAGCCTGGACGGGCACCCGAGTGCGGACGCGGTGCTGGCTGCGATCACCACCACGCTCGCGTGGGGCCCGTTGATGCGCAAGCGCGTGTCGAGGCTGACCGTGGAGACGCTGCCCTGGTGGATGCAGTTGTTCGGCACGCTGATCGGCGCCTCGGTGGATCGCACGCAGCACACGAGCGAAAGCTTTTGCGGCATCGCTCAGGCCGAGATCCTCGGCAGCTCCTCTCTCACCGACATCGCGTTCGTCGCGCTGCTCGGCGAGAACCCCGACGCTTCGGATCGCTTCGCGTTCCAGACGCTGGTCGGGCTGCTGCTGTCCAACGGCCCGGGCACGATCTCGGCCCAGGGCGCAAAGGGAGCCGTCTCCGCGGACGGGCCGGAGAGCCCCGAGCGCGTGCAGCTCAACAAGGCCCTGGTCGGCTTCCTGACCCACTCGGGCTACGCGCATGGCGGCAATGGCTATGAAGGGGTCGCTTTCCTGATCGATCAGTTTCGCGAGGCGGGGCTCGCCGACCCGGGCAGCCGCGACCATGGCATCGATCTGCGCGGCCTCGCAATGCGCTACGTCGAGCGCTACGCGCGCTACAAGTCGGAGCGCAAGTCGAGCGGGAGTCTGGACATCCAGAAGATCCCGGGCGTCAACCATCCGGTGTTCAAGGACAAGCCGGTGAACCACGATCCGCGCGAGGTCTTCATCGGCGACCTGTTCGAGTCGCGCGGCGAGTACAACGTGTTCCAGCAGTACTACCGGGAACTGGTCAAGGCGCTGTACGACGAAGGGGTCTCACGCACCGTGTACTGCGTGAACATCGACGCGGTGATCGCAGCGCTGCTGCTGAAGATGGTGTGGCCGAGGTATCGCTCGGGCGCGTTCTCCGAGGCCGCGCTGGAGAGCTCGGCGTTCACCGTGTTCCTGTACGCGCGCATGCTCGGTTGCGCCGCCGAGATCGACGATCACCTGAATCGCGGCCGCAACATGGACACGCGCACTGCGGCGTCGCAGTGCCGCTATGTCGTCTGATCGACCGCATTGCTCGTCGGCCATCCCTGCAGGTGACGGATCGTGATCGCCGCCAGAGCGGCGATCCATTCGTGCTGGTCGTTGAGTGCGGGGATGTAGCGAAACTCCTGGCCGCCCGCCTGCAGAAACGCGTCACGCGCCTCCTGCGCGATCTCTTCCAGCGTCTCGAGACAGTCCGCGGCGAATCCCGGACACATCACATCGATGCGCTTCACGCCTTCTGCGGCCAGCCTGCGCAGGCTCGGCTCGGTGTAAGGTTCGAGCCACTTCGCCTTGCCGAAGCGGCTCTGGAACGTGGCCAGCACGCGCTCGGGTTTGAGGTCGAGTCGACGTGCCAGCAGGCGCACAGTCGCCAGGCACTCGCTGTGATAAGGGTCGCCGAGGTTGATGTTGCGTACGGGCAAGCCATGAAAGCTGAGCACGAGCTTTTCGCCCTGGCCCTCGCGCATCCAATGATCGCGCACGCGTTGCTCGAGTGCCTTGATGTAGCCGCTGTCATCTGCATAGCGGTTGACGAAGCGCAGTTCAGGCAGCGATCGCGTCCGCGACGCCCATCGGTAAACGGCGTCGAACACGCTGGCCGTCGTGGCTGCCGCGTACTGGGGGTACAGCGGCAGCACCAGCACGCGGGTCACCCCCAGCGCCTTCAATTCGTCGAGTACGCGCGTGATCGCAGGCTCACCGTAGCGCATCGCCGGGCGCACCAGCACGTCGTGACCTCGCTCGCCGAGGTAGCCGGCCAGCAGCTTGGCCTGCTTTCCTGTCCACACTCGCAGCGGCGAGCCTTCGGGCATCCAGATGCTCGCGTACTTGGCCGCCGATCTGGCTGGCCGCACGCGCAGGATCAGACCGTGCAGGATCGGCTTCCAGATCAGGCGCGGTATCTCGACCACGCGCGGATCGCTGAGAAATTGCGCCAAGTAGCGGCGCACCGCCGGCGCCGTCGGCTCGTCAGGAGTGCCGAGATTGCACAGCAGCACGGCTGTACGCAGGGGCGGGTCGGGGGATCGAGGCGGCTCGGGCGCGAAGCTCATGTAGGCGCTGCCCGCATCAGCGCTCGGAAGCCTTGCGAACCAGCGATTTCAACGCCGCGATCACGGACTGGAGGTTCACGGGCTTGACCCAGTAGTCGTCGAACCCGACCCTGCGCGCGGACGCTATGTCTTCGGGCGACGTGTCCGCCGAGCACATGTACGCCGGCACCGTCTCCAGGCCCGGCAGCGCGCGCATGCGCGGCAGCAGGTCGAGACCGGTCGTATCGGGAAGACGGGCGTCGAGCACCAGCACGTCCGGATGCCATTGCAGCGCGAGTTCCAGAGCCTCCTTGCCTTCTTCGGCGATTCGCAGCTCGATATCCGGCAAGGAGTGCAACATCTCCTCGAACAACAGCGCGTTGAGCCGGTTGTCTTCGACGTACAGCAGACGCATGGCCAAGTCCGGCGAAGCGGGTTGCACTCAGACTTCGCGCGGGTGCTGCGGCTGAGTGTCGGCGAAGCGAAGGACCTCGAAGCGCACGCACGCGGCCAGCGGGTCGCTGAGGGGCGCACCCAGTCCGATCATGCCGCTGCCGTGCAAGGTGCAGGTGCCGCGTCGCAAGCTGACGATCTCCTCGTCGTTGGTAAAGCGCACGTATGTGCCGTTGTAGCTGAGATCCGTCAGCTGGAAGGTGCCGCCGTGCCAGTCGATGCGGGCGTGCGATCTGGACACGCGCGAGTCGTCGATGCAGTAGGTGGCCTGCGGACTGCGGCCCAGCACGACCGGCATGCGCTGGCCGGCGAAGACGCGATTCAGATCGTCCCACACCAGACGGATCGCCTCGGGCTCCGCCGCCGGCGCGATGTCGCCGTACTGCGTCGCCACGGTATCGCCGAAGCGGCGCGCTTCAAGCAGATGCACCTGCACGGGCTCCGCACGACCGCGCAACTGCATGCGATCCATGTTGCGAAAGCGCATGCGCTCCGATTCGCGCAGGCCTGCGAGCACGGTCGCGGTGGCGAGCGTCTCGTTGTCGCCGGCATGGTCGAGCAGCCGCGCGGCGACATTGACCGCGTCGCCGAAACAGTCGCCGTTCATCTCGACGACTTCACCATGCGCGAGAGCGACCTGCAACTTCAAGGTCGGAAAGTGGGCCGCGAGTGCCGGGGCGGCAGCGTTGCGCGCGCCGATGCGCTCGAGCGAATCGTGCATCTGGCCAGCCGCCTGCACCGCCGCTCCGGGCACGTCGAAGACCGCCATCAGGCCATCGCCCAGCGTCTTGATGACGGTGCCGTTGCAATCCTTCACGACGCCTGCGATCAGCGAGACGCTTTGCGTCACCACCGTCGTGGCACGTGCGTTGCCCAGCGATTCGTACAGCGAGGTGCTGCCGCGCAGATCGGCGAACAGGACGGTGCGTTGAGTGATCTGAGTCATGCGCGCGGTTGGCCTGGATTCCCCCGTGCAAGTTTAGCGCCCAAGGGGCGCACAAAGAACAGCCCCGACGCGGGGGTCGGGGCTGGTCGAGGCTCAGAGATTGTCGAGGTACGTCCGCAGCTTGTCCGAGCGGCTCGGGTGCTTCAGCTTGCGGATCGCCTTGGCTTCGATCTGGCGAATGCGCTCGCGCGTCACGTCGAACTGCTTGCCCACTTCCTCGAGTGTGTGGTCGGTGCTCATCTCGATGCCGAAGCGCATACGCAGCACCTTCGCCTCGCGCGGCGTCAGGCTGTCGAGGATGTCCTTCACCACGTCGCGTAGGCCCGCCTGCATCGCGGCCTCGATCGGCGCTGTGTTGTTGGTGTCCTCGATGAAGTCGCCCAGATGCGAATCGTCGTCGTCGCCGATCGGCGTTTCCATCGAGATCGGCTCCTTCGCGATCTTCATGATCTTGCGAATCTTGTCCTCGGGGATCTCCATCTTCTCTGCGAGCGTCGGCGCGTCTGGCTCGAAGCCGAACTCCTGCAGGTGCTGGCGGCTCAGGCGGTTCATCTTGTTGATCGTCTCGATCATGTGCACCGGGATGCGGATCGTGCGCGCCTGATCGGCGATCGAGCGCGTGATCGCCTGGCGGATCCACCACGTGGCATACGTCGAGAACTTGTAGCCGCGGCGGTATTCGAACTTGTCGACCGCCTTCATCAGGCCGATGTTGCCCTCTTGAATGAGGTCGAGGAACTGCAAGCCGCGGTTGGTGTACTTCTTGGCGATCGAGATCACGAGGCGCAAGTTGGCCTCGATCATTTCCTTCTTCGCATCGCGCGAGGCCTTCTCGCCCTCGTTCATCTTCTTGTTGATGCGCTTCAGGTCTTCGAGCGGCACCACCGCACGCGCCTGCTGATCGATCAGCTTTTGTTGCAGCTCCTGCACTGCGGGAAGGTTGCGGGCGAGCACCATGCTGTAGCCCTTGCCGGCGCCGATTTCCTTCTCGGCCCACTTCAGGTTGAGCATGTTGGGCGGGAAGCTGCGAATGAAGTGCTCCTGCGGCATGCCGCACTTGTCGACGAGGATCTTGCGGATCTCGCGTTCGTAGCGGCGCACGTCGTCGACCTGCGAGCGCAGGATGTCGCACAGCTTTTCGATCGTCTTCACCGTGAAGCGGATCGTCATCAGTTCGCTGCTGATGCCATGCTGGGCCTTGTTGTAGGCGGGGGATTGGTAGCCTTCCTTCTCGAAGGCGCGGCGCATTTTTTCGAAGTGGATGCGCAGCGCTTCGAACTTGACCAATGCCGCGGCCTTCAATTCCTCGAGCTTCTTCGTGAGCGCCTTGCTGCCGCCCTGGCCGTCGTCGTCTTCCTCTTCGTCGAAGAAGTCGACGTCTTCCTCGGCGACATAGTCGTCGGCCTCATCCGCGGAGACAAAACCATCGACGGCCTCCGAGATGGTCATCTCGCCGGCGCCGATGCGGTCCGCGTACGACAGGACTTCCGCGATCGTCGTCGGCGACGCCGAAATCGCGAACATCATCGCCTGCAGCCCGCCTTCGATGCGCTTGGCGATTTCGATCTCGCCTTCGCGCGTGAGCAGCTCCACGGTGCCCATCTCGCGCATGTACATGCGCACGGGGTCGGTCGTGCGGCCGAATTCCGAATCGACGGTCGACAGTGCGGCCTCGGCGGCTTCTTCGGCTTCCTCTTCGGTGGCCGTGGTCGTGCCGCCACCTGCGATCAGCAGCGTCGCTGCGTCGGGGGCCTGCTCGTAGACCGCGATGCCCATGTCGTTGAGCATCGAGACGATGGCCTCGAGGATTTCGTTGTCGACCAGCTTCTCCGGCAGATGGTCGTTGATCTCCTGGTGCGTGAGAAAGCCGCGCGTCTTGCCCATCTTGATGAGCGTCTTCAGCTCCAGGCGGCGCTTGGCGACTTCCTCCTCGGTCAGCGCGGTCTCGTCGAGGCCGAACTCACGCATCAGCGCGCGCTCCTTGGCGCGCGACACCTTCATGCGCAGCGGCTTCGCTTTCGCCTTGGTTTCGACCTCTTCGGCGACCTCCACTTCCGGCTCGCCATCGAAATCGGTGTCCGCATCGGTGAAGTCCACCTCGCCTGGGCCGGGCTTCTTCGACGCGTCGGTCCCAGCAGCCTTCGAGGGGCGACCCGATTTGCCCTTCGGCTCGGCCTTGCCTGCGGGCTTGGCAGCGGGCTTCGACGCGTTGACCGCTGCCACCTTGGGCGGCAGCGGTTTCGCAACGGGCTTGTCGGCAACCTTCACGGGCTTCTTCTTGTTCATGGCGTCCGTCGTCGATGATTTCGACGCCGGCTTGGCTGCCTTGGCGGGAGCGCTGTTCTTCGCGGTCATGCAATTCCTCGATCGGTGATGGGCGACGCGGCCCTCGAGCGGCAACCGCGCACGCCACGCATTGGCCTCCCGCACACAGCAGAAGACTGACGCAGCAGGCCACAGGCCGACATCAGGGCAGGTTGACGGCGCAGAGAACCCGTTTGCATCAATGGGAACATGCGGTCAACTGGCGCGCGTGCAAGCTTGCGTGAACGGTTCTGAATAGCAGCCCTTGCGGGAAGGGTGGCCTTTGGAGGGGACCCTGGTTCAAAGGGTGGCCGGGGCCCGGAGGTGCTGCTGTCACTCTTGCGCGCGCAACAAACCCTAGATTATCGTCGCGCACGCGAAGTTCGTCAAAACCGCCCCTCGGCAGACGCTTCTGGCCGGGGGCTTGTCGCCTGCTTCAAGGCCGCAATGTGGTCGAGCACAGTCTTCAGCTGCGGCAAGGCATTCGGGTCGATGGCGGCTTGCGCAGCGAGGGCGTCGGCCTGCGGCCTCAGGTGCTCGATCCACAGCAGATTCATCATGCGCCGCAGGTCGTCGAAGTCGACAACGTCGTCGACCGCCATCGCCGTCATCGCCTGTTGCGCGACGGCCTGCAGCGGGTGGGCGCCGAGCGCCGCCTCCAGCGATGCCCACGGCGCCGGCCCGTGATTGGCGATGAAACGCTCCAGCCATGCGCTCAGTTCGCCTATCGGTCCGGGCGTCTGGTGAAGCAGATCGTGGTCTTCCGCTGCCAGACGCTCCCACCAATCGCTGTGCAGGAGCAGCAAGCGCATGGCCTGGCCGGCAGGTCCGATCGGTGTTGAGCGTGCGCGCCGCGAAACCGGCGCGGCACTGAGGCCGGTCGCTTGGCGTTCCCGCCGGCCGTCGGCCTGGGTTCGCGGCGGTCGGCTGGAACTATCGCCCGTGCGCCATAGTGATGCCAACTCCGCCGTTTCGAGATTGCCGAGCCTTGCGAGCTCGCCGAGCAACTGTCGTCGCAGCGCGCCCTCGGGAAGCGCGCTCCACATCGGCTTGGCGAGCGCCAGGAAACGTGCCCGACCTTCGGCCTGGTCCAGATCACAGCCCTCACGAGCGGCCTCGATCAACTGACGCGACAGCGGCACGGCTTGTGCGATGCAGCGCTCGAACGCTTCGCGGCCGTGCTCGCGCACGTATGAATCCGGGTCGTGTTCGGAGGGAAGGAACAGGAAGCGCACCTGGCGCGTATCGCTGGCGTGGGGCAGCGCGGCCTCGAGCGCGCGGCCCGCGGCCCGCCGGCCGGCGGCGTCCCCATCGAAACTGAAGACCACCGAGTCGGCAAACCGAAACAGCTTTTGCACGTGCTCGGTCGTGCACGCGGTGCCCAGCGTTGCAACCGCATTGGGGAACCCGAGTTGCGCCAGCGCCACCACGTCCATGTAGCCTTCGACGACCAGCACGAAGCCGAGTTGGCGCAATGCATGTCGGGCTTCGTACAAGCCGTAGAGCTCGCGTCCCTTGCTGAAGACCGGCGTCTCAGGCGAATTGAGGTACTTCGGCTCGCCCTGGTCGATAACGCGTCCGCCAAAACCGATGACGTCGCCCTGGACGGAACGGATCGGGAACATGATCCGATCCCGAAAGCGGTCGTAGCGCTTGCGGTCTGCGTCCGTTTCCCCCTGCGCGATCACGAGGCCACTTTCCTCGAGCAACGGATCGTCGTAGTGCGCAAAGGCACTGGCGAGCGAGCGCCACCCATCCGGAGCGCATCCGAGCGCGAATCGCGCAGCGATCTCGCCGGTCAAGCCACGGCGCTTCAGGTAGTCGATGGCGCGCGGGCTGGCTTTCAGCTGCGCGCGGTAGTGGTCCGCGGCTTGCGCCAGCGTCTCGGTCAGGCTTCCCTGGCGCTCCTTGAGCTTGGCCGCGCGAACACGCTCTTCGGGCGTCGAATCGTCCTCGGGGACCGTCATCCCCACTCGCTGCGCCAGGTCGCGCACCGCGTCGAGGAAGCCCTCGCCGGAGTGCTCCATCAAGAAGCCAATCGCATTGCCGTGGACGCCGCAGCCAAAGCAGTGATAGGTCTGGCGCGTTGCACTGACCGTGAAACTCGGCGTCTTTTCGCCGTGGAAAGGGCAAAGCCCTTTGTGGTTGATGCCTGCTTTCTTCAGCTCCACATGGCGCCCGACGATCTCGACGATGTCGGCGCGTGCAAGCAACTCCTGGATAAAGGCAGGCGGGATCACGGTGGCAGTCTACTGCCCCGCTTTCAGCGCCCCTATCGGGCGCCGGACAAAGTCAGACGGTGAATTCGTCCAGCTTGCGGCCCGAAGCCAAGGCAGCTTTCAGCCATTTTGGCTGCAGCCCACGCCCGCTCCAGGTTTCGCCAGTGGCGGTATTGCGGTATTTCGGCGCCACTTTGCCACCCTTGGTGCTGGGGCGGCCGGGACCCCTTGCAGTCAGGTCGGAAACGGACAAACCATATTCGGCCATCAACGCCTTTACCTTGGCCACCCCGTCCTGGCGAGCGTGTTTGCGGGCGGCGTCGATCTGTTTTTCCAACGCCGCCTTTTGCGCGAGAAGTTCCTGAATTTGGGCCATATCGGATTCCTGGTGATGACGGTATCTGCGCCGATAGTCACCGGCGCCGGCCGTATTCTATTGAGAACCCGATGGTGATGGCAAGGCGCTGCAGATTATCCCGATTGACCGGGATTCGAACTACCTGTACCCAACCCGATCGAGCATCTGCTGAACCTTGACCTGATTCATACCGACGACCGACACCGGAATCGTCTCGGATTTGAACGTACCGAAGCTTTCCAGCGCAGGGTTTGCGACTTTGACACTGCGCACGGTGGGCCACTCGTTGTTGCCGTCGGCGAAATATCGCTGTGCCTCGTCGCCTGCCAGATATTCGAGGAATCGAACAGCGGCCTGTCGGTTCTTGGCATAACGGGCCAATGCCCCGCCAGCAATGTTGATGTGGGTACCGTGGTTCTGCTGATTCGGAAATACGACAGCGATCTTCTCGGCCACTGCAAGGTCCTCCGGTTTTCCAGAGCGCATCAGCCGGGCCAGGTAGTAGGTATTGGTGAGCGCAATTTGGCATTCGCCGCTAGCCACCGCCTTGATTTGATCCGTGTCGCCGCCCTTCGGCGCTCTCGCCATGTTGGTCACCATGCCCTGCAACCAGGCTTCAGTTTTCGCGGGGCCCAGGTGCTCGAGCAACGAGCCGAATAGCGACAGGTTGTAGGGGTGGGATCCGGAACGCGTACACACTTTGCCCTTGTTTTTCGGATCGGCCAACTCTTCATAGGTATCCACGTCGTCCTTTTCGACGCTGGTCTTGTTGTAAACCACGACGCGCGCACGCGATGAAAATCCGAACCATGCCGAGCCCTGTCCATCATCCTTGCCGCGCAGCGTGGCCGGAATTCGGGATTCGAGCGTCGGCGACTTGAGGTTTTGGAAAAGGCCGTCGACTTCGGCGCGCCACAGGCGGGCCGCGTCGACCAGCAGGATCACATCGGCAGGGCTCGCCGCGCCTTCGCTTTTCAGGCGAGCGAGGATGCCGGCGTCATCGGCATCGACGCGATTGATGCGGATGCCGGTCGCCTTGGTGAAGTTGGCGTAGAGCGCCTCGTCGGTTTGGTAGTGACGGGCGCTGTAGAGATTCAGGACGTTGTCCTGGGCTTGCGCCACGGACGTTGACAAAACGAGAGCGGCACCGAGCACGGCCCGCCGCGAGATCGCGCGTGACATGAAAGTTCCTATCGAAGACGTGAACGTGAACGAGAGGAGTTTACATGCAAACGCGAATGATTCTCAATCCGTCCGGGAGGCGCGCTCTCAGGTCGAGGGTGGAACGTATCCCGCAGGCTGCTCCGCGCCGGCGCCGAAGAAGAAGTTTTCCATCTGCCGCGCGAGGTACTGACGTGCGCGTTGGTCGGCCAGATTCAACCGGTTCTCGTTCACGAGCATCGTCTGGTGCTTGAGCCAGAGCTGCCACGCTTCCTTGCTGATGCTGTCGTAGATGCGCTTGCCCAGCTCGCCAGGATATGGCGCGAAGTCCAGGCCGTCGCTGTCCTTCTTGAGATATGCACAGTGAACGGTACGCGGCATGGTGGGGCTCCTTCGGCGTCAGGCGAGCCGCTTGACGAAAACGACCGACTTGCGGTCCCAGTTGTATTTGCGTTTGCGGGCATCGGGCAGCCAATCGGCGTCGGCCTGCTCGAAGCCCCGCTTGATGAACCAGTGCATCGTGCGCGTGGTGAGCACGAAGATGCTCTCGAGCCCCATGGCGCGAGCGCGCTGCTCGATGCGCTTCAGGATGCGTTCGCCATCGCCCTGACCCTGCACATCGGGCGACACGCTGAGTGCGGTCATCTCTGCCGTCCTGGCCTCCGGGTACGGGTACAGCGCGGCGCAGCCGAAGATCACGCCGTCATGCTCGATCACGGTGTAGTGGCCGATGTCGCGTTCGATCTCGGTGCGGTCTCGCTTGACGAGCGTGCCGTCGCGCTCGAACGGCTCGATCAGTTGCAGGATGCCGCCGATGTCGTCGGCGGTGGCTTCGCGCAGGCTTTCGAGCTTCTCGTCGACGACCATCGTGCCGATGCCGTCGTGCGTGTAGATCTCCATCAGCAGCGCACCGTCGACGCCGAAGGGCAGGATGTGCGAGCGCTCGACGCCGTCTCGGCAAGCCCTCACGCAGTGTTGAAGGTAAAACGCCGCGTCGGTCGGCTGCGTCGGGTTCGGCAGCGCTGCAAGCAGCCTCTGCGCATCAGCCAATGCGAGCTCGGTGTCGATGGGACTCTCAGGGTCGTTCTGATCTTCGCGGATGCCCGGCACCTCGGTCAGGAACAGCAGCTTGTCCGTTTGCAGCGCAATCGCCGTGCTGGTGGCGACGTCTTCCATCGACAGGTTGAAGGCGTCACCCGTGGGCGAGAAGCCGAACGGCGACAGCAGCACGATCGCGCCGATGTCGATGGCGCGCCGGATCGCCGCGGCGTCGACTTTGCGAACCAGGCCGCTCTGCTGGAAATCAACGCCGTCG
>Ga0184627_10000695_pt1 | contig 13034 bp, 11 predicted proteins | sample PLM3_127_b1_FD_133150 | JGI IMG/M metagenome (GOLD analysis project Ga0184627, IMG submission 133150) | Groundwater sediment microbial communities from an aquifer in East River, Colorado, USA - PLM3_127_b1 | ecosystem: Environmental > Terrestrial > Soil > Riparian zone | place: USA: East River...
CGCCGCAAATAGTTGAGTAAACTACTCGGCTAATTTTGCCGCAATCGACGTCTGGATGCCCTCCGCATCCAGACCGCATTCCTTGAGCAATCGCGCCGGATCGCCGTGATCGACAAAACGATCCGGCAACCCAAGCTGCAGAACCTTCTTATGAATTCCTTGTTTTTCAAGGACTTCCAGGACGGCGCTACCGGCACCACCAAGGACGGTGTTCTCTTCCACGGTGACCAGCCACTCGTGCGCGGTCGCCAGTTCGCGGACCAGCTCTTCGTCCAGTGGTTTCACGAAACGCATGTTGGCAACCGTAGCGTCGAGCTTCTCCGCGGCTTCCAGGCAAGGCTTGAGGAGCGCACCGAAACACAGGATCGCAACCCGCCGGCCGTGGCGGCGCACCTCACCCTTGCCGATCCGCAGCGCGGTCAGGTCCTTTTGGACCGGCACGCCCGGCCCGCTTCCGCGCGGGTAGCGCACCGCCGCCGGGCCGTCGATCTGGAAGCCGGTATAGAGCATCTGGCGGCATTCGTTCTCGTCGCTCGGGGCCATCACCACCATGTTGGGAAGGCAGCGCAGGTAGCTTAGGTCGAAGCTGCCGGCGTGCGTTGGCCCATCGGCGCCGACCAGCCCGGCGCGATCAATTCCGAACAAGACCGGCAGGTTCTGGATGCAGATGTCGTGGATCAATTGATCGTAGGCGCGTTGCAAGAAGGTCGAATAGATTGCCACCACCGGCTTCAGACCCTCGCACGCCAATCCGGCGGCGAAAGTGAGCGCGTGCTGCTCGGCGATACCGACGTCGAAATACCGGTCCGCGTACTCCTGGGAGAAACGCACCAACCCTGACCCCTCGCGCATCGCCGGTGTGATTCCGATCAGGCGCGAATCCAGCGCCGCCATGTCGCAGAGCCAATCGCCAAATATGTGGGTGTAGGTCGGCTTTCCGCCGGACTTGGGTGTGATGCCCGCGTCCGGGTCGAATTTGGTTACCCCGTGGTACAGGATCGGGTCCTTTTCCGCCGGCTCGTACCCTTTGCCTTTGCGGGTGACGATGTGCAGGAACTGCGGTCCGTCGAGTTTTTTCAGATTGCCGAGGGTCGACACCAGCACGTCGAGGTTGTGGCCGTCTATCGGGCCGATGTAGTTGAAGCCGAACTCCTCGAACAAGGTGCCGGGCGTGACCATGCCCTTCACGTGTTCTTCGGCGCGCTTGGCCAGCTCCAGCATCGACGGCACCACACCGAGCACTTTCTCGCTGGTTTTCCACGCAGCCGCGTAGAAGCGTCCGGACATCAATTTCGCCAGGTAGTTGTTAAGCGCACCGACGTTTTCAGAGATCGACATGTCGTTGTCGTTCAGAACGACCAGAAGGTTTGCGTCCATCGCTCCCGCGTTGTTCAGCGCCTCGAATGCCATGCCGGCGGTCATCGCACCGTCGCCGATGATCGCCACCACCCGCCTGTCCTCGCCCTTCATGCGCGCCGCCACCGCCATGCCGAGGGCGGCGCTGATCGAGGTGCTGGAATGTGCGGTGCCGAAGGTGTCGTATTCACTTTCGATACGGCGCGGAAAGCCGGCTAGGCCGCCATACTGTCGCAGCGTCGACATCCGCTCCCGCCGCCCGGTGAGAATCTTCTGGGCGTAGGTCTGATGGCCGACATCCCAAACCAGACGATCATGGGGCGTGTTGAAAACATAGTGCAGCGCCACCGTGAGTTCAACAGTGCCGAGATTGGATGACAGGTGACCACCGGTGTTTGCCACCGAATGAATCACATAATCACGCAATTCCCTGGCGAGCTCCGTGAGTTGCTTGCGTTCGAGTGCGCGCAGGTCGGACGGATAGCTGATCTTCTCGAGGAGTTCGTACATGTCTGTGCCTGAATTCAGAACCGCCGCAACACGATGAACTCGGCGAGTTGGCGAAGTCGTCCACCGTTCCGAGGAAGTGCATCCAGCGCGCGTAATGCGTCGTCGCGCAATTCCGCGGCGAACTTGCGCGCCCCGTCGAGACCGAGCGCGCTCACGTAAGTCGGTTTGTTGTTTTTTGCATCCTTGCCCGCAGTCTTTCCGAGTGTCGCGGTGCTGGACTGGGCATCCAGCACGTCGTCGACCACCTGGAAGGCCAGCCCGATGAACTTGCCAAAGCGATCCAGCTCGTTGAACTGCGCATGTGACAACGCGTCGCCGCAACGCGCACCCAGCACCACGGAAGCCCGGATCAGCGCACCGGTCTTGTGAACGTGCATGAATTCCAGTTCGGTAACCGCGAGTGTCTTGCCGGTGGCCTCGAGGTCGATCGCCTGTCCGCCCGCCATGCCGCGTGAGCCACAGGCGTTCGCAAGTAGTTCGATCATCTCCACCTGGCGCTGCGCATCGTCGTCCATTGATTTCTCGGATATGACTTGAAAGGCAAGGCTCTGCAAGCTGTCGCCAACCAGCAACGCGGTGGCTTCGTCGAATGCCAGATGCACCGTGGGCTTGCCTCTGCGCAGCACATCGTCGTCCATGCAGGGCAGATCATCGTGCACCAGAGAATACGCATGGATCATTTCCACCGCGGCGGCCGCTCGGTCCACTCGCCGCGCGTCGGCGCCGGAAAGTTCGCCGGCTCCGTAGGCGAGCAATGGCCTTACACGTTTGCCTCCGCCCAACACGGCGTAACGCATCGCCGCGTGCAGGCGTGTGGGCGCAAGCTCCGGCGCCGGCAACACAGCATTCAGGGTTTTCTCGATGCGGTCCTGACGGTCCAGCATCCAACCCTGAAAATCATTCGTTGCCGTTGTCACCGGAAAAATTCTGCAGGGTGCCGGCCTCGAGGACCTTGACCTGTTGTTGGGCTTCCTGCAGCTGCGCCTGGCAATACTTGAGGAGCTCCGCGCCACGCTTGTAGGCCGCCAGGGACTGTTCGAGCGGAAGCTGCCCCGCCTCCATGGCAGCGACGATGCTCTCGATCTCGGCGAGCGCCTGCTCGAAGGATTGCGGCTTCTGCGATTTGAGTTTGGTCACGGAGGACAGATGATCGCGGGGAGGGAAAGTTCGTAAAAATAGCCTATCCCCGGATCCCGGGTCAACGAATGAGGTCGGATGGCGTTGAACCAATGAGGCATGTGTGACCTATAGACGTTGCGCCCGGTAGGGTTTTAAGGGACAATGCCCCACGGAATTCCGCCCAGACCGTGCGCCAAGCCGGGGGCGGTTTTTTTATTACTGCTTTGCCCCGCGGGGGACAACCGGTTATGACAGATCTGGCTAATGTATCCGCTTTGACTCGAACACCGGCGCAGCTGCCCGTCGAGTGGTATCTCGATCCGCGCATTGCCAGAATCGAGCAGAAAGTGCTGTTCCAGCAGGGGCCAGGTTACGTCGGTCACAAATTGATGGTTCCCGAAGTTGGTGACTATCGCACCCTCGAATGGATGGGCCACGCCAAGGCGCTGGTGCACAACCAGAATGGGGTGGAACTGCTCTCCAACGTCTGTCGCCACCGCCAGTCCATCATCCTCAAGGGACATGGACGCACGCACAACATCGTCTGCCCGCTGCACCGCTGGACTTACGACATGTCGGGTCGCCTGCTCGGTGCCCCGCACTTTCCCGGCAACCCTTGCCTGGACCTGGAAAAGACACCTTTGACCCACTGGAATGGCCTGCTGTTCGCCGGTCCGCGCAATCCCAGCCTGGATTTGTCGAAACTGGGCGTGCTCGCCGACCTGGATTTCTCCGGATATATGCTCGATCGAGTGATGATCGAAGAATACCCGGTGAACTGGAAGACGTTCATCGAAGTTTATCTCGAGGATTATCACGTCGGGCCTTTCCACCCGGGGCTGGGCCAGTTCGTCAATGCCGAGGATCTGAAGTGGGAATTCGGCGAGTGGTACAGCGTACAGACCGTAGGGATCAATCAGGCGCTCGGAAAGCCGGGCACGGTTGCCTATAAGAAATGGCACGAGGCTGTGCTTCGCTACAACAATGGCGAGATGCCCAAGCAGGGCGCAATCTGGCTCACCTACTATCCGAACATCATGGTGGAGTGGTATCCGAATGTACTGGTGGTCAGCACCATCGTGCCGCGCGGACTCGAACACTGCAGCAACGTGGTGGAGTTCTACTACCCCGAGGACGTCGTTCTGTTTGAACGCGAGTTTGTCGAAGCGGAGCAACAGGCCTACATCGAGACCGCCAGGGAAGATGAGGAAATCTGTGTGCGCATGACCGAAGGCCGCCGCGCGCTGTACCAGCAAGGCCGCAATGAATTCGGTCCGTATCAGTCGCCAATGGAAGACGGAATGATCCACTTCCACGAATTCCTGCGCAGGCGCATCGAACCGCACCTGTAAGCCTGCGCAAGGAACGCAGGAACCAGAAGATGTAGGACGCAGCCGTAGGCTGCGCCGAAACACTCGACCCTCGAATCCTTCGCCTCACGACTTACGCCTCCGGCTTGAACTACACGACGCTCATCTCCGTCGCCGATCTGGCGAAGCATCTCGGCAATGCGGATTTCGTGATCTTCGACTGCCGGCACGAATTGACCAATTCCGAATTCGGACCGAAGGCGTATGCCGAATCGCACATCCCCAGCGCCCGTTTCGCGCATGTGGACAGGGATCTCGCGGGGCCGCTTACCGGCAAGAATGGACGCCATCCGCTGCCCGACGCGAACGCGTTCATAAACTGGCTCGGCCGCATGGGGGTCTCCGATCACAGTCAGGTAATCGGCTACGATCATGCTGGCGGCACCTATGCCTCGCGCCTGTGGTGGATGTTGCGGTGGGTCGGACATCAGAAGGTGGCGGTCGTTGACGGCGGTTGGCAGGCATGGACCGCTGCCGGCCAACCTGTGACCAAGGAATCGCCGGCACCGACGCCGACAAAGTTCAGCGGCAAGCCCGACCGCTCCTGGGTGGACGCTGCAACCGTCGCGGAGCGCCTCAAGTCGAAGGAAATGGTACTGATCGACGCGCGCAGCAACGACCGTTTCCATGGCCGCAACGAGACCATCGATCCGGTCGCCGGCCACATTCCGGGCGCGCTCAACCGCTTCTTCAAGGACAACCTGAACGCCCAGGGTCACTTCAGGTCACCGGAGGAACTGCGCGCCGATTTCAAATCGCTGGTCGGCGATGCGTCACCGGAAAAAGTGGTGCATCAGTGCGGCTCGGGCGTGTCTGCCTGCCACAATCTGCTGGCGATGGAAATCGCCGGCATCAAGGGCACCCGGCTTTATCCCGGTTCGTGGAGCGAGTGGATCGCCGATCCATCGCGCCCTGTGGCCAGCTAGGGAAGCTCTCGCTGGCAGTGGCCTCATCGCTCTTGCTCATGCCTCCGAGGCGCAATCGCGAGCGGAAATGAAAACGGGCGGCAAAGCCGCCCATTCGGGTACCTCTACAAACATGCGTCAGCCGAGCATGTCGGACCAGATATTCCTGCCCCAGGCTTCCGCGTACTGGCCTTCCTGTTCGCTCGCCGCTGCAGACACACCGCTGCCTCCCGGGACGATCTCCATGGTTTTCTTCTCCGGGACATAGGCATGCACGGAAGCAACGTGGATGACTTCCTTGTCACTCACAAAGCTGTAGCAGGTGTTGCTGACCAGCGGCTGAGTATTGACCGCCTCACCGTGCATCAGCGCCACCACCGCGGCGGCGCAGACTTTCGCGTGCTGGTTCGCCATGTGTCCGGACTTGGGCATCTGCGGTGCGGCCATGATGGCATCACCGAGTACGTGCACGTTCTTCACGGCCGATGACTCATATGTCAGAAAATCCACACCACACCACCTGTTGTTCGCGTTGATCAACCCGGCGTCTGCGGCAATCTTACCGGCACGCTGGGGCGGAACCACGTTCAACACATCGGCCTTGACGTCTTCAAATGTGAGTTTCGCCGTCAGGGTGGCCGCATCCACTCCCGAGAGTTCGCTGTTAGGTCGGTACTCGATGATCCCGGCGTAGCGCTCGCTCCACGCCTTCATGAACAGCCCCTTCTTCGACACCACGTCCTCATTGGCGTCGAGGATGAGGACCTTGGATTTCGGCTTGCTGGTCTTCAAGTACCACGCCACCTGGCAGGCGCGTTCGTACGGTCCCGGCGGGCAGCGGTACGGGGCTTTGGGAATCGTTATCGCGTACACGCCGCCGTCCGCCATGGCCTCCAGTTGCTTGCGCAGCGCCACAGTCTGCGGCCCGGCCTTCCAGGCGTGCAGCACTCGCGCCTGCGCCTGCGGCGAATCCAAGCCAGGCACCTCGTTGTAGAGAATTTCCACTCCCGGCGCCACGATCAGGCGATCGTACTTGAGCGCACCGCCTTTCCCCAATCGCACTTCCTGCGCGACCGGATCGATCGCCGTTGCCTCGTCGCGGATCAGCTTCACTCCATACTTGGCCTGAAGCTTGCCGTAGTCGCGCGTGAGAACCTTCAACTGGATGACGCCGGCAAGCACGCGGTTCGAAAGCGGACAGGAAACGAACTCCGCATCCCGCTCGACCAATGTGACTTCGATGTCCGGTCCCCACATGCGGACATACTTGGCGGCGGTCGCGCCGGCGTAGCCGCCTCCAATTACCACCACCCTGCCGACGGTCTTGGATGTCGTGGCGGTCGCACAACCGATGCTTCCGGATAACGCCGCCGAGGCCGACAACCATTTGACGAAATCGCGACGTGTCAAAGCCATTTTCTTTCTCCTCGGTCACCGGACTTCACTTCAGTGGTTGCGTAGCAAAGAACTCCGCGATCTGCTCGATCTGTTCGTCGGAGTAGCCCTTGGCGTGCTGATGCATGACGGTTGCCGGCCTTGATCCGGCCTTGAACTCCTTCATCGCATTGACGATGTACGCCTTGTCCAAACCGGCCAGCAATGGCATGCCGACCTCACTATGGCCGTTGGTGCCGTGACAGCCGGTGCAGGTTGCCGCCCAATTGCGCCCGTTGACGTTGTCTGCCGCGAGCGCGGGAACGCTCGCTCCGGCGAACAGCAGCGCGGCGAACGTGACGCCTGCCCTGATCATTGTTGTTCTCCTGTTCATAACGCGTGACTACAATGCCGTGTGCCGTCCACTCGCATACACGTTACTCCCGGCCGAAAGGCGATGCAACCCTGCCGGCACACCCGAGTGGGCCCGGTGTGCCCAAAAAAAAGCCGGACCTCGTCGGTCCGGCTCCGGTTGCGCCATTGCGTTCGTTCAGGCGAGGCTTTCTTCCTTGGCTTCGTCGAAAAGCAGCCTGGTCTTACCTCCCGCATCCACATCGACGGTAACCTTGCCGCCGCTCGCGAGGCGTCCGAACAGAAGCTCGTCGGCCAGCGCAGTGCGTATCGTGTCCTGAATCAGCCGCGACATGGGCCGCGCGCCCATCAGCGGATCAAAGCCGTTCTTGGCGAGATAGGCCTTGAGCGCATCGGTGAAGGCCACTTCCACTTTCTTCTCGTGCAATTGCTCTTCGAGTTGCATGAGAAACTTGTCCACCACCTTGATAATGGTCTCGTGGGACAGCGCGGAGAAGGAAATGGCGGCATCCAGGCGGTTGCGGAATTCCGGCGTGAACATGCGCTTGATCTCCGCCATCTCGTCTCCGGCAACGACCTGCTGGGTGAATCCCATCGATGTCTTCGACAGCTCCGAGGCGCCTGCGTTGGTGGTCATGACGATCACGGTATTGCGAAAGTCCGCCTTGCGCCCATTGTTGTCAGTGAGCGTGCCGTGGTCCATCACCTGCAGCAGGATGTTGAAAATGTCCGGATGTGCCTTTTCGATCTCGTCGAGCAGCAGCACCGAATACGGATGTTTGGTAATTGCCTCGGTAAGAAGCCCGCCCTGGTCGAATCCGACGTAACCGGGCGGCGCGCCGATAAGGCGCGACACCGCATGCCGTTCCATGTACTCGGACATGTCGAAGCGGATCAGTTCCACACCCATGGTATAGGCGAGCTGGCGCGCCACCTCGGTCTTGCCCACCCCGGTGGGGCCGCTGAAAAGGAAGCAGCCGATCGGCTTCTGCGGGTTGCCCAGGCCGCTCCTCGACATCTTGATCGCGGCCGCCAGTGCGTCGATCGCCTTTTCCTGGCCGAACACTACTGCCTTCAGGTCGCGGTCGAGGTTCTGCAACTTGCTGCGATCGGTGGAAGACACGCTCTGCGCCGGAACGCGCGCGATCTTGGCGATGATCTCTTCGATCTCGTGTTTGCTGATGACGCGCTTTTGCTTTGACTTCGGCAGGATGCGCTGCGCCGCTCCGGCCTCGTCGATCACGTCGATCGCCTTGTCGGGCAAATGGCGGTCATTGATGAAGCGCGCGGACAGCTCGGCCGCCGAGGTGAGCGCCGAGGCGGTGTACTTCACCCCGTGGTGCGCCTCGAAACGCGTCTTCAGGCCGCGCAGGATCTCGACGGTTTCCGCAACCGAAGGTTCGGTCACGTCGATCTTCTGGAAGCGTCGCGACAGCGCGTGGTCCTTTTCGAAAATCCCGCGGAATTCGGTATAGGTGGTGGCGCCGATGCACTTCAGGCTCCCGGATGCGAGCGCCGGCTTGAGCAGGTTTGAGGCGTCCAGCGTCCCGCCGGAGGCCGCACCGGCCCCGATCAGCGTGTGGATTTCGTCGATGAACAGGATTGCGTTGGGGTTATCGGTGAGCTGTTTGAGCACCGCTTTCAGCCGTTGCTCGAAGTCGCCACGGTACTTGGTGCCGGCAAGTAGCGCGCCCATGTCGAGCGCGTAGACCTGGCAGCGCGACAGGATCTCGGGCACGCTGCCCTCGATGATGCGGCGCGCCAATCCCTCGGCAATCGCTGTCTTTCCCACCCCGGCCTCGCCCACCAGGAGCGGATTGTTCTTGCGCCGGCGGCACAGCGTCTGGATCACGCGCTCGAGTTCGCGTTCCCGGCCGATCAGCGGATCGATCTTGCCGGAGATAGCGAGCGCGTTCAGGTTCAAGGTGTAGCTCTCGAGCGCGCCCCCCGACGACTGCTCCTGCTCGGAATCCGCGTCCGCCTCCGGCTGTTGCTTGGCGGGCGCCGCCTGCGGCACCTTGGTGATGCCGTGGGAGATGAAGTTCACCACGTCCAGGCGCGTTACGCCCTTTTGGTGCAGGAAGTAAACCGCGTGCGAGTCTTTCTCGCCAAAGATCGCGACCAGCACGTTGGCGCCGGTCACCTCTTTCTTGCCCGAAGATTGCACATGCAGGATCGCGCGCTGAATCACTCGCTGGAAGCCGAGCGTAGGCTGGGTGTCGACTTCTTCGCCGCTCACCACCGGCGTATGCTCGTTGATGAAGTCGTTCAGGAGCTTTCTCAGTTCCTCGACATTGGCGGCGCATGCGCGCAGGACTTCAGTGGCGGACGGATTGTCCAGCATGGCGAGCAGCAAGTGCTCCACGGTGATGAATTCGTGGCGCTTCTGCCGTGCTTCCATGAACGCCATGTGCAGACTGACTTCTAACTCCTGCGCAATCATGTTTCCTCCATCACGCATTGAAGCGGATGCTGATGCTGCCTCGAAAAACCGATGACCAGCTCGACCTTGGTGGCGGCCACATCCTTAGGATACACCCCGCACACGCCCATGCCCTCCTTGTGTACTTTGAGCATGATCTGGGTCGCCTGTTCTCGCGTCATCGAAAAAAACGTCTGGAGAACGGAGACCACGAAGTCCATGGGTGTGTAGTCGTCGTTCAACAGCAGGACTTTGAACAGGGGCGGGGGCTTGACCTTGCTTTTCTCGGCCTCCAAAAGCGTGCTGTCGCGAGTTCCCGTTGCCATAACCTGCTGTCTCGCTTCCACTGCCTTCACCAAGACCTAATTTTGCTGATAACCGGGGAAATTACAAGTGCAGAATCCGGCCCCGGCCAGAGAATTGGCAGATTCCCTAAAACCGCATTGCAACAAACGCTTGCGAAGGTTTTGGCGTACTTGACTTCCCAAAATAAATGACCTAAAAAGTGTATAGGTGTTTGGCTTCAAGGATACTGCAGTACCGGTTTTGCCGATAACGCGGACTTGAAACTCAAACAATCGGCGGGTTTCCAGCCCGCGTTTTACATCAGGGGAAGGGGAGTATGGCAACTGGTACCGTAAAGTGGTTCAACGATGCGAAGGGCTATGGTTTCATCACGCCCGACGACGGCAGCGAAGATCTATTTGCCCATTTTTCGGCAATTCAGATGAACGGCTTCAAGACGCTCAAAGAGGGCCAGAAGGTGAGTTTCGAAGTCACCCAGGGACCAAAGGGGAAACAGGCCTCCAACATCCAGGCCGCCTAAAGGCTGCCGGGCGGCGCAATCGACTGCGCCGGCAGGTTCAGAACATTCGAAGCCCGCGACACCGTCGCGGGCTTTTTGTTTTTGCGGGTCGCTCAATGCTTCATGCGCTCGATCATGGCGTTGCCGAACCCGGAGCAGGAGACCTGCGTGGCCCCGGTCATCAGACGCGCAAAGTCATAGGTCACGACTTGGTCGCGGATAGCCGCCTCCATGGAACTGACGATGAGATCGGCCGCTTCCACCCAGCCCATGTGACGCAGCATCATCTCTGCGGAGAGAATCAGCGACCCCGGGTTGACGTAGTCCTTGCCGGCATACTTCGGCGCCGTTCCATGGGTCGCTTCGAACATCGCCACCGAGTCGCTGGTATTGGCGCCGGGCGCGATGCCGATGCCGCCCACCTGGGCCGCCAGGGCGTCGGAGATGTAGTCGCCGTTGAGGTTGAGCGTCGCAATGACGTCGTATTCGTCCGGACGCAGCAGGATTTGCTGCAGGAAAGCGTCGGCGATGGCATCCTTTATCACCATCCCGTTGGGCAGTTTCATCCACGGCCCGCCGTCAAGCAGCTGCGCCCCAAACTCGCGCTTGGCGAGCGCGTAACCCCAGTCCCGGAAAGCGCCTTCGGTGAACTTCATGATGTTGCCCTTATGCACCAGGGTAACCGACCTGCGCTTGTTCGTGATTGCGTACTGGAGCGCCTTGCGCACCAGGCGCTCGGTGCCTTCGCGCGAGACCGGCTTGATGCCGATTCCCGAACTCTGGGGAAAGCGGATTTTCTTCACCCCCATCTCCTTGATCAAGAAATCGATCACCTTGCGGGAACCTTCGGATTCCGCGGCCCACTCTATGCCCGCATAAATGTCCTCGGAGTTCTCCCGAAAGATCACCATGTCGGTCTTTTCGGGCTGTTTCAGCGGGCTCGGCACGCCCTTGAAGTAGCGCACCGGACGCAGACACACGTACAGGTCGAGTTCCTGGCGCAACGCCACGTTGATCGAGCGGATGCCCCCACCAACCGGCGTGGTGAGCGGTCCCTTGATCGAGACCACGAACTCCTTGCTGGCCTGCAGCGTTTCTTCCGGCAGCCAGACGTTTTCGCCGTAGACCTTGCACGATTTCTCGCCGGCATACATCTCCATCCACACGATCTTGCGCTTGCCCCCATAGGCCACCTGGACCGCTGAATCCACGACCCTGCGCATCACCGGCGTGATGTCTACACCGGTGCCGTCACCCTCGATGAAGGGAATGATCGGATTGGCGGGAACGTTCAGCGTGTAGTCCTTGTTTACGGTGATCTTCTGTCCCGTGGAAGGAACCTTGATGTGCTGGTACATGAAATCGGCCTCGATTCGACGTGTGGATGGATGTGATTGAATTGCAAGCAGTAATGCGAAGCGCTCGAAGGCGCCAATTGTAAAGCAACGACCGCGCGCGGCCCAGCGGCACGCTTGCCATCGAGTACACGCTCGCCCACCGTGGAACCGAAAAACTCTGGCAGCTGCTCACGCAGGAGCCGTTCGTCAACACTCTTGGCGCACTCACCGGCAACCAGGCCTTGCGGCAGGTCTAGCCCGGATAATTCATGAAGACGCCCCGTGTGCGGACAATCGCTGGCGTGCCGTGTCTATGAGCAAGCGCTTGTGCGGTACAGTGTGTCGCGACGGGGTACTCGGGCGCTGGCGGCCGATTTCCGGCCATTTGCGGCAGTCGTGCCGCAACTGTCTCGGAACTTCACTCGCCATCATCCCGAGTCCCTCATGAATTTTCCGGGCCAGGGCAGCTCTGCGTATGTTTCGCATGCGCGACCGAGGCGACTCGTCTGGCCCCACACGGCCGCGGTATGGCAAGCTGTGCTTGCCGCCGCGGCCCTTCACTCTTAATTATTTTGCGCAATTATTTTTCACAATGTAAAAATTCGAACCAACCGGATGCCCCACATGACTCAGCTGAACATCCCCGCCGGCATGCAAGTGCAAGGACGCATCACCCCCGAATTCGCGCAGATTCTCACAGGCGACGCGCTCGCCTTTCTCGCCAAGCTGCATCGGAACTTCAACACCCGCCGCCTCGAGCTGCTGGCCCGACGCGCGCAGCGCCAGAAGGAACTCGACGCCGGCAAGCTGCCCGATTTCCTGCCCGAAACCAGGTACGTGCGCGAGGCCAGCTGGCAGGTCGCACCGGTACCGCAGGATCTGCAGGATCGGCGCGTCGAGATTACCGGGCCGACCGACCGCAAGATGGTGATCAACGCACTCAATTCCGGCGCCAGTATGTTCATGGCCGACTTCGAAGATTCTTCGACCCCGACCTGGGACGGCCAGTTGCAGGGCCAGATAAACATGTGCGACGCGGTCAATCAGAGCATTTCCTTTACCAGTCCCGAAGGCAAGCAATACCGGCTCACCGACACGACCGCTACTTTGCTGGTGCGGCCGCGCGGCTGGCACCTCAGCGAAAAGCATGTGATCGTCGACGGCCAGCCGATGTCCGGATCGTTTTTCGATTTCGGCCTGTACTTTTTCCACAATGCCAAGGCCCGGATCAAGCAGGGTTCGGGCGTGTATCTTTACCTGCCGAAAATGGAATCGCACCACGAGGCGAGGCTGTGGAACGACGCCTTCGTCTTCGCGCAGAAAGGACTCGGCGTTCCGCAGGGCACGGTCAAGGCCACGGTGTTGATCGAAACCATTCTCGCGACTTTTGAGATGGAAGAGATCCTGTACGAGTTGCGCGAGCACTCGGCGGGACTGAACTGCGGCCGCTGGGACTACATCTTC
>Ga0184627_10000696_pt1 | contig 13031 bp, 13 predicted proteins | sample PLM3_127_b1_FD_133150 | JGI IMG/M metagenome (GOLD analysis project Ga0184627, IMG submission 133150) | Groundwater sediment microbial communities from an aquifer in East River, Colorado, USA - PLM3_127_b1 | ecosystem: Environmental > Terrestrial > Soil > Riparian zone | place: USA: East River...
CGACCGGCGTCGCAGCCTCCTTGCCGGGATAGAGAAACTCGATCAACGACGCGGCCTGGCGCTGTCTTTTATCCGGTTGAGTGGACGCGCAGGCACCGAGCAGCAGCGCCGCCAGCACGAATAACCAGTACTTGCATCGCATGCGCGCATTCTAGGCGCACGCCGCGGCAGGGGCAATCTCACGATGATCCCTAAACAGCCGCGGCTACGGCATCACCCATCTGGGCAGAATAGTGACGAGGTACGGGTGACGAGATAATGGTGACGAGATACGGGTGACGTACCCGGCTTCTACGCCGCGGAAGAAGTTGCGGAATGCCCGTAACGGGCGTTAGGCCTTATATGCTAACTTTCTGCTGCCATTTTCCCCGCGATGCACCAGGAGGTTCTGGGCGGCTCTTCAAACACGATCCAGACGTGCTCCGCCGTGACTTTACAGTGCTTCATCACCGATTCGGTGATTTCCTTGGACAGCGCGTTCCGCACTTCCTGCGTGCGCGGGAACATAGTGACTCGGACAAACGGCATAAAAATCCCTCCTCCTATATTGCAGAGTAAGTCTTGAAGTTCGCCGGCGAAACCATTTCGATCATTTCGATGTTTCTCGAGTGCGCGAGTTCACGGTGGCGGATGCGCGGCGGCTGGTAGAAGCAGGAGCCGGCCTTCATGAGCACCTTGCCGATGCCTTCGTACTCCATTCGTACCCAGCCCTTCACCACGTACACGAACTGAACGTCGCAATCGTGATAGTGCCAATCGCCATGCGGGGCCTTCCCGGGACGCGCGCGGATCACGTGCGTCACCACCTTGCCGCGCGTGGCGCTCTTGATGCCGAGGTCGCGGTACTCGAAGTAGCCGCGCAGCCCGCGTTTGACGAACTTCGAGGTCGCGGCATGGCTCACCGAAAACCGCTTCGCCTTTTGTTTCGCGGCGGCGCTTTTCCTGATACCCGGTCTTTTCATCGTTCTCCTCCTTGGAATCTGACAGCTCACTAGACCCAGTCTCAAACAGACCACGGAATCACACGGAATGACACGGACAATAACCCGACCCCCTTAAAGTCCCCGTAATCATTTAAGAATTTCTGTGTGTTTCCGTGTGTTTCCGTGGCTGAAACGGTTTCTGAGATAGCTTCTAGACAGCGGCCGCGACGGCGTCACCCATTTGCGTTGTGCTGGCTTTCCCGCCCAGGTCGGCGGTCAGGTGATTCGCCTCGGCGATCACCTTGTCCATCGCCGCGTCGATAAGCTTCGCCGCCTGAGTCGCTTTCGGCTCGTTGCGCTTCCGGCCGAGCCATTCGAACAGCATCTTGCCCGACATGATCATGGCGTAGGGGTTGGCGATGTTCCTGCCCGCGATATCCGGCGCGGAACCGTGCGTCGCCTGCGCCATGGCCTGCGTGTCGCCCACGACCAGCCCCGGCGCAAGCCCGAGGCCGCCGACGAGCCCCGCCCCCTCGTCGGTCACGATGTCGCCGAACTGGTTGGTCGTCACCACCACGTCGTACTGCTGCGGCTTCATCACCAGCTTCAACGCGAAGCTGTCGATCAGCACCTCGTTGAACTGGACGTCCGGGTATTCTTGCGCGACCTTGCGGCATTCGCGCGCGAACATGCCGCACACCAGGCGGTAGACCGGTTCCTTGTGCAGCGCCGTCACCAGCTTGCGCTTGCGGGTGCGGGCAACCTCGAACGCCTCGCGCGCCACCCGGTTGGCGCCCTTGCGGGTGACGACGCGCATGCCGATCGCGATGTCCTCGTTAGGCTGGAATTCGCCGCTGCCCGCCAGCACCACGCTGCCCGACATCATGCCCTCGGTGGTCTCGCGCAGGAACACGATATCGACGTCCTTGTGCACCGAAGCAATGTTGGGATAAGACTTCACCGGCTTCACGTTGGCGAACAGCTCGAACTTCTTGCGCAGCGGCGGCATCACCCACGTCGGGTCGTTGCGCGGATAGGCGTTGTGACCGATGGGGCCGCACACCCAGCCGTCCGTCTTCGTGAGCGCATCCACCGTGAACTGGGGCAAGGTGTGCCCGTGCAGCTCGTGCCCGCGCTTGCCGATGGGAAGCTCCTGCCACTCCACCTGCAAGCCGGTCTTCGCCGCGGCCGCTTTCATCACCTTGACCGCCTCGGGCACCACCTCCAGCCCGATGTCGTCGCCTAACAGCACTCCGATTTTAAGCACCACAACACTTCCTCCAGAGAAATCGCTTAATCATCACCATTGCCCTGAAAAAGCGTGATACGTGATAGGTGATAGGTGATAGGAGTAATGCATTTTCGGGCCGGCAGACGCCGGCCGCTCTTATCACTTATCACTTATCACTTATCACGCCTCAGTCCAGTCTGAGCCAGCCGGGCAGCGCCTCACAGCGCTTGAGCCAGGCCATTATCGCGGGATGCGCGTCGAGCGCGAGGCCGCCTTCGGGCGCGCGCTTCACGTACGGGTAGCACGCGATATCCGCAATGGTCGGCCGGTCGAGGGCCAACCATTCGTTCTTCGCCAGTCGCCAGGTGAGCACGTCGAGCGCCCTGCGGCCGTAGCCCCGGTACTCCTCGAGGTTGCCGGTCTTGAAGCCCTTCACGACGCCGCGCGCCCACTGCAGGCCGAAAAACACCTCGTTCTGCGCAAAGGCGAGCCACTGCGCAACTTCCGCCATGGCGAGCGGGTCAGAAGGCAGCCATTTCTCGCCGCCATGCTTGCGCGCGAGGTAGACGAGATGCGCGGTTGAATCCCACAGCACTTTGCCGTCGATCTCCATCACCGGCACCTGGCCGCGCGGGTTCATTCTGAGAAACGCCGGCTGCTTGTGCTCCTTGGCGTCCCAGTCCACGTACGCCTTCTCGTACGGCACGCCGAGGATGGATGCCAGTACCCGCACCTTGTACGCGTTACCGGAAGAATCGGTCAGGTACAGTTTCATGGCCTATATCGCGGCCCGTTGTGCCGGCTTCGCGGCGGGAACCGACGCCCGCGCGGTTTCGCCGGCGTCCTTGAGCCTGCCAACGTCCCAGCACAGCCGGATCAGCTTGTCGGTCTCCGCCCTGGAAAGTATCCCCTCCGCCAGTCCGCGGAACTTGGCCTCGAGGTCGGCGTCGCTCATCGGGCGGCCGAGGCTGCCCACTACGTGCTCGATGTACTTCTCCAGCGTCCTACCGTCCTTCAACTTGATCGCGACATGCACTTGGTCTTCATGCATGGTTCGATCCGCCGTTGCCGTGACTCTGTCGCGCAGCGACATGATGCGGGCGTCACGGACGACCGCATCGCTGTACTGCTCCTCTCCCGCCGCACCGTGGATGAGCGCCACCGCGCACGAGTGATAGACGCTGAACTTGCCCTCGAGCCCTGACTGCGGGCTCTTCTTGCCGGTCAGTTCCAGCACCAGCGGATGGACCTTCAGCACAATGCTCTCGATGTCCTCCGCTTTCAGCTTGTGCTCGTTCCTGAGCTGGATGCACCCGTCTATGGCCGGGTGCTCGACGATGCCACAGGCGTACGGCTTGTAGGTGTTGAGTGAGATTTCCCAGGTCTCGCCGAGCTTCTCCGTGATCTCGGCGAAGTTGTGCTCCGTCGCGAGCACGTTGGCAAAGCCACGGCGTCCCTCGATCCCCTGCTCGGCGCTGGTGAAGTTCTTCGATGCCAGCAGCGCCGCCAGCAATCCATTGCGCGCCGCGTTCCCCGGATGCATCGGTTTCACCATGGTGCCGAACATCTCGCGCAGGCCCGATGACTGGGTCGCCGCGATGCCCAGCGCCCACACCATCTGCTGCTCGGACAGGCCGAGGATTCTGCCCGCGGCGGCGGCCGCGCCGAACACGCCCGTCGTAGCCGTGATGTGCCAGCCCACGTCGTAGTGCGAGGGATACACCGCGTTGCCGATGCGGCATTCGGCTTCCACGCCCAGAATGAAGGCGTGGAGGAAATCCCCGCCCTTGACCGGTTTCCGTTCTGCGAGCGCGAGGATGGCGGAAGCCACTGGCCCGCTGGGATGGATGACGGTCTTGAGATGCGTGTCATCGAAATCGAAGGTATGCGAGGTGGTGCCGTTCATGAGCGCCGCGAGCATGATGTCGAGCCGGTCGCCGCGGCCGAGCACCGTGGCCTCGCGCGGGCCTGAAAACCCGGACAGCGCCGCGAGCGCGTTCTCCACCGTCTCGTGGCGGCAGGCACCCACGGCGCAGCCCATCCAGTTGAGGAACGACCGCGCGGCTTCGTGCCGCACTTTTTCCGGGATATCGCCATAGCGATGCCCGACAATGAATTTCGCAAGGGTTCGGGTGACTTCCATATCAAACTCCGTGAATCGTGATTCGTGAGTCGTGATTCGACTTGCTCTTCGTCTTATCTGCGTTTATCTGCGGCTGAATTGATTTTGGTTTTTGTCGGCGTCCATCGGCGTTCATCGGCGGCTAAATTGGTTCTTGATCTTATCCGCGTTCATCTGCGTTCATCTGCGGTTCCATTCTTGTTTTCTTGGCGTTCCTGGCGTCTTGGCGGCTATTTCAGGTATTTCTTTTCCCACTCCTCTATTTCCGCCAGCTTCAACACCTGGTTATATTCGCGCAATCCTAGCATCCGTCCGCGTACTGCTTTCGTATTGCCGTCCTTCTTCAGGACGGCAAGCGCCTCGCGGATGGCGAACCCGGCGGCGGCCCGCTCCAGTCCGGGGTAGATCGCGATGCGCAGCCCGAGCCGGCCGAGCCCTGCGGCGTCGAGCTCGTCGAGCCTGCCGCCCGCGCCCATGTTGACCAGGCACGGAGCGCCCACTTCCGAGGTCACCCGCTTGAAGTCCTCCAGCACCGACGGGCCGGCTTTCATCTCGACGAAGATGACGTCAGCGCCCGCCTTGTGGAACGCCTTGCCGCGCCGGATCGCCTCGTCCAGGCCGTGCGCTTCCGCCGCGTCGGTGCGCGCGATGATGACGAAATCCGGGTCGCGCCGCGCGGCTACCGCCGCCTCGATCTTGCCGATGGCTTCCGCCAGCTCGATCACCGGGCGCGCGCCCGGGAGCTGGCCGCAGCGCTTGGGTGAAGCCTGGTCTTCGAGGTGGATAGCCGCCACGCCCGCGGCTTCGAACTCCCGCACTGTGTGCCGCACGTTGACCGCGTTGCCATAGCCGGTGTCGGCGTCGCTGATCACCGGAATGTCCACGCAGGCGGTGATGCGATGCGCCTGGTTCGTCATCAGCGTAAGGTCCACCAGGCCAACGTCGGGGCGCCCCAGCAAGCTGGCCGAGACGCCGTTGCCTGTCATGTACACGGCCTCGAAGCCGGCCTGCTCCACCAGCCGCGCGCCGTAGGCGTCGTAAACGCCCGGCGCCACGATCAGTTGTTTCTTGTTGATCCGCGCGCGGAAACGTTTCCTGACCGAGTCTGTCATTGAGTCCCGAGGCGCCGAATTGCCCACCTGTCACTTTATACACGCCGCGGCCACGCGGCCGCATCTTTGCCAGAGCCTATTATTGAGATAGGCTCTATCAATGGATTTTACGCGAACCGACGGATATGCCGAAATGGAGGCCGGCGCGGGCATCGGCGACACGATCTTCCCCGGGAACGACTTTGGGTCTATTCTTTACGAAATTACAACAAAACCCCAAGGAGGAAGATCATGAATGCAGACGTTGCGGTCAGGAACGCGATTCGTTTTCGGGCACTGGCGCTCGCAGCATGGTTGGTATTGGGCGCGCCGCTCGCCATCGTCGAAGGAACGGCGACCGCGCAGGAGTGGAAGCCGGACCGGCCGGTCGAGATCGTGGCCACCAACGCGCCCGGTGGCGGCTCCGACCGAATCGGACGTATCCTGATCAAGATACTCCAGGAGAACCGCTACGTCCCGACACCGATCAACCTGGTGAACAGACCGGGCGGGGGCGGCAGCGTGGCCTACAACTACATCAACCAGCGCCCCGGCGACGGCCACTTCCTCGTCATGGGATCGCGCTCCCTGATCACCAACCACATCGCCGGACACGGGCCGAGCTATACCGAATTGACTCCGGTGGTACGTCTCTTCGACGAATACATCGCCGTCACCGTCAAGCCGGTGTCCCCGATCCGAACCGGCAAGGACCTGGTCTCGTTCATGAAGAGAGACCCGACCGCGCTGAGTTTCGGCATCGCCACCAGCCTCGGCGCGCCGAATCACTCGGGCGTAGCCGCGGCTTTCAAGGCCGCCGGCATCGACGTGAAGAAGATGAAGAACGTGATCTTCGCGTCGGGCGGCGCCGCCAGCACCGCCCTGCTCGGCGGACACATCGACGTGGTGCCGATCTCCGTCGCGTTCGCGGCATCCCTGTTGCGCAATGGACAGGTTCGGCTGATCGCCGTGACCGCGCCGCAGCGGCTGCCCGGCATACTCAAGGACGTGCCGACCTGGAAGGAACAGGGATACGACGCAGTGGTGTCCCAATGGCGGATCTTCATCGGCCCGAATGGAATGACACCGGGGCAGATCGCGTACTGGGAAAACGTCATGCGGCGCATGATGGAGGCGCCTGACTGGAAGAAAGAGCTCGAAGAGAATTTCTGGAGCAGCAATTTCCAGACCGGCGCCGAATCGCGCAAGTTCCTGGCGCGGGACCACGAAGACGCAAAGGCGTTTCTGACCGAGCTCGGACTGGCCAAGTAGAGAGCCGGCGCCGGGGCAGCCCGGCGCCGCTCACAACCCGAGCTTCTTCTTGACCGCCTCCATCTCCTGCATGTCCTGCATGAGCTGCGCGCGGAACGCGTCCGGGCCCTGGAAGCCGTCGAACTGGGTCACCTGCCGCAGGTAGGCCTTCCACTCAGCCGTCTGCTGGGCTTTCTGTATCGCCGCGACGAGCCGGTCGAGCACCGGCTTCGGCGTGCCGGCTTTCACCATGATGCCGCGCCACTGGTAGCGCACCAGGTCCCAGCCGCGCTCCTTGTAGGTCGGCACGTCCGGGAAATCCTCGATCCGCTGGTCCGACGACACCGCCAGCACGCGCACCTTGCCGGACGCGATGAAAGGCTTCACGTTCCCGGGATTGGTTGCGGCCGCGTCCAAGTGGCCGCCGGCGATCGCCGTCAGCGCGGGCCCGCCGCCCTGGTAAGGCACCCACGTCGTCTTGAACTTGGCCATGTCCGCGAACACTTCCCACGCAACCCGGTGGCCGCTCATCGCGAACGGGCCGCCGACGTTGAGGAAATTGGGCTTCTTGCGCGCGAAGCTGACCAATTCGTCTATGGTCTTGAACGGCGTTGAAGTGTGAACGATCAGGCCGTACGGATCGACCTGCGACCGTGCAACCAGCTGCAGGTCCTCGGGTTTGAACGTCACGCCCGCTTCGCCGAACAGGGTCGCGAGGGTGATGGTATTGGCGGCGATGGTGTAGCCGTCCGGCGCCGCTCTCAGCAGCGTATTCACCATGACGATGCCGGAACCACCGGTGCGGTTGTCCACCACGACGTTCTGCCCCAGCTCGGCGGCTAGCAGCTTCGCCATGATGCGCGCGTAGAGATCCACCGGGGACCCGGCGGCTGACCAGCACAGTATCGTGATCGTTTTTGCCGGGTATTGCTGCGCGGGCGCGCTCGCGGCGATCATCCAGAGCACGCCCGCGATCGCGAGCTTCAGCAGCTGCCTCATGATTTCTCCTCGCCAGCTGCGGTGCTAGGCCGCGGCCTTTGCGTTGTCGAAGCGATATTTTTCGATCTTCGCATCATCGAGCGTGACACCCAGCCCGGGGCCGCCGGGCAGCGCGAGGCTGCCGCCGGAAAGGTCCAGCTTGTGCGTGACGATGTCGTCGTCGGTCTTGAGCGGGCCGACACACTCCAGCCCGTCGATGACGTTGCTCGAAGTCGCCGCCAGCATGATCTCGGCCATCGTGTTCACGCCCAGGCCGAAACCGTGGCCGACCACGCAGCGGATGCCGGCCGCTTCCGCGGTCGCGATCATGCGCCGGGTGTTGAGGAAGCCGCCCTGCTTCATCACCTTGACCTTGACGATGTCGGCCGCGTCGGCCTTGATGATGCGGATCAGGCTCGCGTGGTCCAGCACTGACTCGTCCGCCATGATCGGCAGGCCGACGGCGTTTGCTTCCCGCCTCACCCGCGCCATGCCGGCGATATCATGTTCCGGCACCGGCTGCTCGAACAGTTGCAACTTGAATGGCGCCACCATTTTCGCCAGCTTGATGGACGTGTCTGCGTCGTAGCCGGCATTGGCATCGATGCGCAACTGGAAATCCAGCCCCACCGCTTCGCGCACGGCCTTCACGCGGTCGCGGTCGGCTTCGATGTTGCCGCCGACCTTGATCTTGGCGGAGCGGAAACCCTTGTTCTTCCAGCCCAGCGTTTCCTTCGCCGCCTCTTCGGGCGAGAGGATGCCGATCCAGGCGTTGAACAGCAGCAGCTCCTTCATCGCCCCGCCCAGATAAGCATGCACCGGCATGCCCGCGATGCGCGCGGCGAGGTCCACGCAGGCCATCTCGATCGCCGCCTTGGAATCCAGGAAGCCTTTAACCGCCGGCTCGATTTTCGCGAGCACGGCGTGGACGTTGGTCGCATCCATCCCGATCAGCAGCGGCGCGAGCTTGCCGCGCAGCACCGCCAGGTGCTCCGGCGTCTGCTCCTTGGAATACCCGGGCGTGGGGTCGATGTTGCCGAGGCCGGAAACACCGCCGCTCGCCGTGATGCGCACGATGGCGCTTTTCTGGACCGTCTTGGAAAGATAGGCGTTCTTGTACTCGCCGATGAGCGGCACCGCCACTCCGAAAACTTCCACTTTCTCAATCTTCATTCCGAAATCCAATTCTTAAACCACAAAGGACACTAAGGACACAAAGGAAAACATATTAATAAATTTTGATCTTCTTGGCGTGCTTGGCGCTCTTGGCGGTTTAATTATTGTTCTTGTTTTTCTCGGCGTCTTGGCGTCTTGGCGGTTCAATTCTCGTTTTGTCCTACCTTCGTGTCCTTTGTGTCCTTCGTGGTTCAGCTTTACGACTTTAGGCGACTTTCCAGTCCGGATGCGCCTTCAGGAACGGAATGAGCCCGCCCGCCGCCAGTATCGCCTGCACTTCCGCCGGCAGCGGCGGCACCTCGCGCACGATGCCGCGCGAGGCAACCGCCACGCGGCCCCCGGCCAGATCCATCTCGATCTCGTCGCCTTCCATCGTGCCCGCCAGGTCGCACTCGACGACGGGCAGGCCGTTGTTGATGCAGTTGCGGAAGAACTGCCGGCCGATCGAAGCCGCAACGATTCCGGAAACCCCCATCAGGCGCAGGATGTGGATGGCCTGCTCGCGGGAGGAGTTGTTGCCGAAGTTTTTCCCGGCCACGATCACCCCGCCTTTTGTGAAACGTTTCGCGAAGCCGGGCGAAAGCTGCTCGAATGCGTGCTGCGCCACGTAGGCATTGTCCCGGCCCGGGTGGTACTTGCTCGAGCAATGAATATCCGTATTGATGTCATCGCCCAGCAAATGCGCTTTGCCACGGATATTCATAATGTTGTTTACGCGGCCTTTGATACCGACCGCCACTCTCCGCCTTCGACGGTACGGGGATCGGTGATATAGCCGGTAAGCGCAGAAGCCGCGACGGTGGCGGACGAGCCGATGAAGATCTCGGAATTCGCATTGCCGAGACGGCCCTTGAAGTTGCGGTTCGCGCTGGTGATCACCACGTCGCCGTCGCCCGTGATCAGATGCCCGGTGATGTTGACGCAGGTGCCGCAGCCGGCGGCCTCGACCGACGCGCCCGCCTGCGTGAGGACCTCGATGAGTCCCTCGCGCGCGGCCTGCAGGTACACATTGCGCGAAGCGGGCGTGATTATCATGCGCACGCCCTTCGCGATACGCCGGCCCTTCAGTATCGCCGCCGCCTGCCGCATGTCGTCGAGCCGCCCGTTGGTACAGGTGCCGATCAGGGCGTAGTTGATGCGCTGGCCTTTGACTTCGGGCACGCCGACCACGTCGTCCACGCGATGCTTGCGCGCCACCTGCGGCGGCAATTTGGAAGCGTCGATCTCGAAGCGCTCGCAGTAACGCGCATCGGGATCGGCCTTGACCGGCTTCGGCTCGCGCGCGCCGCGTAACTGGAGCCACTTAATTGTCTTTTCGTCCGCCTCCAGCAGCGCGGCCTTCGCGCCCAGCTCCGCGGCGTGATTGGAGAGCGTCATGCGGTCGTCGATCTCCATCGCCGCCACGGCCGAGCCCGCGTACTCGATCGCGCGGTAGTTCGCCCCTTCCGCGCCGAGCCGCCCGAGCATGTGCAGCGTCAGGTCCTTGGCCCATACGCCGGGCTGCAGCTTCCCTTTCAAATCGACGCGGATGGTCTCGGGCACGCGGAACCAGAGCTTGCCGGTCATCATGACCGCGGCCAGGTCGGTGCCCTCGACGCCGGTGCCGAAGGCGTTGAACGCGCCGTAGGTAGTGGAATGGGTGTCCGTGCCGGTCACGAGGTCACCGCAGGTGAAATGCCCGCCCTCGGGCAGCACCTGGTGGCAGATGCCCTCGCCCACGTCGTAGAGCACGACACCGTGCTGGTCGGCAAAGGCGCGCATTTCGCGGTGGATGTTTGCGGCTTCCTGGTGCGGCGGCGGCGAATAGTGATCCGCCACGAAAGCGGTGCGCGACGCAAACGGCAGCTTCGCCGCGCCCAGTTGCTCGATGCGCTTCAGTGCATTGGTCGCGCGCGCGTCGTGCAGCATCGCGAAATCGACGGTGGCAACGACCAGGTCGCCCGCTCTGGCCTGTCTCCCGGAATGCGAACTGAAGATTTTTTCGGCGATCGTGGAGCCCATGTACTCGTCACTGGGAAAGGAGCGGTATTTTACAGGCTTCCCCGATAACTTTCCGGCGTGTTCCACCATTTGGCATGCGGGGCCAGATGTGGTATCTAGTCGCCCTTCGCGTCTAATCGTCCATCACATGCCCGCAGCGCCAGAAAGCTCAATCACCGCTTACGTCGCGCAATTCGTTATCGGCACCCGGCCGTCCACCATTCCCGCCGACGTCATGCATCTCGGCAAGCGCTCGATCCTCGACGGCCTCGGGCTGGCGCTCGCCGGGAATGCCGCGGAGACGGGCCGCATCGTCCGCACTTACCTGAAGCGCCTCGGCGTCCCAACCAACAAAGGGGCGACCGTGATCGGCTCGAATCTGAAGCTGCCGGCGCGCTTCGCCGCGTTCGCCAACGGCATCGCGATCCATGCCGACGATTACGACGACACGCAGCTCGCGGTGGCCAAGGACCGGGTCTACGGCCTGCTCACCCACCCCACCGCGCCGGCGCTGCCGCCGGTGCTGGCGCTGGGCGAGATCGGCAACCGCTCGGGGCTCGACGTGCTGACCGCCTACCAGGTCGCGGTCGAAGCCGAGACCAAGATCTGCGAGGCGATCAATCCGCGCCATTACGACCACGGCTTTCACTCCACCGCCACCATCGGCGCCATCACCGCCGCCGCCGGAGCTTCCCGGATGATGGGGCTGAATCTCGAACAGACGCGGCGCGCGCTCGGCATCGGCGCGAGCCAGGCCGCCGGCCTGCGCGAAAACTTTGGCACCATGACCAAGCCGTTCCATCCCGGCCGCTCCTGCGAAAGCGGCATCGTCGCGGCGGACTTTGCCAGGGCGGGCTGGACCGCCACGCCCATTGTGCTCGAAGCCGGCCGTGGCTTCTTCAAGGCCGCCGGCGGCGGCTACGACCCCGCCGCGATCGAGGGCAAGCTCGGCAATCCCTGGACCTTCGCTTTCCCCGGCGTCTCGATCAAGCCGCACCCGTCGGGCTCGCTCACCCACCCGGGCATGGGGCTCATGCTCGAACTCATCCACCAGCACGACATCCGGCCGGAACAGGTGGTGAAGGTCAAGGTCGGCACCAACCGGCACATGCCGAACGCGCTGATCCACCACCGCCCGACAAACGAGCTGCAGGCAAAGTTCAGCATGGAGTTCTGCATGGCGATCCTGCTGCTCGAGCGCAAGGCGGGCCTCGCCGAGTTCATCGACAAGGTGGTGAACAGCGCGAAAGTGCGCCAGATGATCGAGAAAATCGAGTTCGGCGTGCACCCGGAAGCGGAGGCTGCCGGCTATGAGAAAATGACCACGATTATCGACATCGAGCTGGCGGACGGCCGGAGGATCGGCGGCCGCGCGGACTTCGGCAAGGGCAGCCCCGCCAACCCGATGAGCGACGCCGAGCTCGCCGCCAAATTCCGCGAATGCGCGGCTTGGGGCAAGCTGCCGAAAGCCAGCGCCGACAAGGTGGTGGACATGGTCTTCAATCTCGAGAGACTCAAGAGTATCCGCGAATTGACGCGGCTTCTCGCGGTGCCTGCAGGACGCCACGTGGCCGGCAAAACACGGATTCGGCGCTGATCGCACGTGCCGCAGCGCGCCGCGTCAATAACGAATCACGGATGCCAGGGTCGAATATCGATTCACGAATCAGGAATCACTTACTATGAATAAACCAGTCATTGGACTGATGCTCGGCGACGTTACCGGCATCGGCCCCGAAATCAGCGCCAGGCTGCTCGCTTCCGGCGTGACGAACGAGCTTGCGAATGTGGTCGTGATCGGCGACCAGCGCGTGCTCGACCTCGGCATCAAGAACGCCGGGGTCAAGCTCGGCTACCGCACCGTTCCTTCAGTGGACGCGATCCGCTGGCCGTCCGAAACGCTGCCGGTGCTCGACCTTGGCAATATCGATCCGGCACGCTTCAAACAGGGCGAATCTTCTGCCGACTCCGGCCGACTGACGGGAGAGACGTTGAAGGCCATGATCGATCTTGCGCTTGAGCGCAAGCTCGATGGCATCTGCTTCGCTCCGCTCAACAAGGGCGCCATGCACCAGGGCGGATGGAAATTCAACGACGAGCACCAGATGTTCGCCAAGCTCACCGGCCACAGCGGCTTCTTCGGCGAGATGAACGTGATCAAGGAGTTCAGCACCTTCCGCGTGACCTCGCACGTCGCGCTGCGCGAGGCGGTCAACATGATCACGCCCGAGCGCATCGAGAGCGCGATCCGGCTCGCACACGATACGCTGTGCTCGGCC
>Ga0184627_10000699_pt1 | contig 12998 bp, 20 predicted proteins | sample PLM3_127_b1_FD_133150 | JGI IMG/M metagenome (GOLD analysis project Ga0184627, IMG submission 133150) | Groundwater sediment microbial communities from an aquifer in East River, Colorado, USA - PLM3_127_b1 | ecosystem: Environmental > Terrestrial > Soil > Riparian zone | place: USA: East River...
CGTCGCGGCATGGGTCGTCACCAGCATTTTCTCGCCTTCCTCGGTAACGACGGTGACAGGGAGATGCCGGAAGGCCCCTTCTGGCACCTCGCCTTCGAACTCGTCAAGGAGCTTGCGATCTTCCTCCGTAATCTCCACTACGACGCCCCACACCCGTTCGCCCGGCGAGGGAGCGACGCTCCCCAGACCACATCGCCATTGGGAGGACCACCGGCAGAACTGAATCGCATGATCCTCCAGGTAGGCCTTGCTGACGAACTGATATTCCGGTGCCCGTCTTTTTAATTGCGTCGGATTCAGGCTGTCTGAATACACAAAGAATTTCATAGGCTTAAGCGCCGCTGAACCACTAAAGGCCTTGAGCAGGCCGGCTAGTTGTATCACACCGGGTTCCGGTGCTGTCAAGTGCGTCAAGCGCCATAGGCTCGTTGACTTTTACTCCTCCGGAATACTATGCTGTAAGTATGAGAGTCCATCGTGGGACATATGCACGAGGCCTCTCGATCACGGCAGTCCTCCTCTGGATTGCCGGCTCTCCCTCTGCGGCCTTCCCCGGCGAGTTCTTCAGTTGGATTGATGCCTCCGGCACGATGGTCATCACCGATGATTCCGGCCGGATTCCCCCTCCGACCCAGCGAAGCCAGATTGCCGTTCATCGTTTTGTCGGAAAGGCGACACCCGCCTCTAAGCCTGATGGCCGTCTTCCCGTAGCCCGTGCCGCAGACCCTACGCCACCAGTCAGTGGACCTTCAGAAAGCGCGAGCGTGGCCCCAGAGCAGAAGGCGGAGCCCCAGCCTAGCCCGGTCAATCCATCAGACCTCGATTCGCCACAGATTCTGCTCGATGCTCCCGACCAGACGGTAAAAACCCCGTATGATTGGGTGCCTCTCCTTTCTCCCATCTATTTGGGACCGAGTCCTGTGTCGGGATTCTGGTGCCGCCGAGACGTGGGCTCCCCGGTGGACGCGTTCAAGCAGTTCCTCAGGCAACAGCACCGACAACTGCAGAGGGGCCAGGTGGTAGCGGGAGGAAGCCAAATGCCATACGGCGGCGTCCCGAACGGTCCGCCATCGTCGTCGAACCCCATCTATAATTCAGGGAATTATGTCTATGATCAGGTCATGCGTGAGCGACAGGCTCTGAACGAGCGAATCGCGTCCCAATTCCGGTCGGCCTCACAGACATCGCCTCAGTGCTGTGGAAAGGGGTCCTCGCGCGTAGGTAGTGGTCCAAGTGGCTCCAAGCACTAATCCTCCTTCTCCGGCCGAGCCCACAACGCCCAGCCAAGCTGAGACTTCTTCATCAGTAATCAAGCTTCTCCATTACCTTGTTGTGGGCCTCCTCTTGCTCGGGGGGCTGGCCTACTGGTTCCTGAAACCACCTTCTCTCAATCCTATGGCTGATGCCCAGGCTGCCGAAGCCATGGCACTCGTCCAGACCCACAAGGCTCAACGGGCACCGACCCTGCGGCAGGCACTCACCGATCGCATCCAAGCCATGGCTGACCGTGGTCAAGGAGTCCGGCTAGGAGAGTGGAGGGTGGAGCGGGAACGAGGAGATGTGTATCTCGTAAGAATCCTGGTCAGGGAGGAAGGCACGAAGCAGTGGGTCGAACGGGAATATATCTGGCGAGTCAATCTGGACACGAGGTCGGTTGCCGCGCTGACGCTCCCGGCCGCTGACCTGATGCCGGCCGAACCGGGCATTCTGCTCCCATGAACCCCCTCATGAATTCACGGGAACCGAGACATGGATCAAGTCTCCCGTCACCTGAACCTCATAGCAGGCCACTTTAAACTCGGGGTTCTCCAGTCTCTCACCGGTTGTGACGCTGTAACGCCACCCATGCCACGGACACTCCACGACCTCACCTGCGAGCGTGCCTTCGCCCAATGGCCCTCCAGCATGAGGACAGGTATTGTCCAACGCATAGATCCTGCCGTTCACGTTAAAGAGCGCTACGCCGATCCCATCTGCTTCGACAGATAGGCAGGACCCTGGCTCCAGATCCGTGATTTTGGCGACTGTGATACGCTTGGTCATAGCCCCTTGCGCTCGGTTCGACCGATAGATCCGGGGCGTAAGCTTACTGAGGTCTTGACATAGATTCAAGGGTAGCTTCGAAGGCGCTTGTTGAGTGAATGGCTTGATTTCATAGAGTGAATATGGCATACATAGCAGAGAGTAGCGACAGAGCCTGAGAGGCCTGGTAAACTTTATTTATTCGTACAAGCGAGGAAGGGTGCATGGAACTGACGCTATTACTCAACTCCACCTATGAACCGCTCCGAGTCGTCCACTGGCAGAAAGCCATTACGCTGCTGTGGCAGGGGAAAGTGGAGGTCCTGGAAGTCTATGACCGTGATATCAGGGGGGTCTCCATCTCGATCAAGCTGCCGGCGGTGATGCGGTTGCTCAAAATGGTACGGCTGAAGGAGAGCCACCGGGCGGTCAAGTTCTCGCGTATCAACATTTTCACTCGTGATGGCTATACCTGCCAGTATTGCAACCATAAGTTCAGGACCGAGGACCTCACGTTTGATCACATCACCCCGATCGCGAAAGGCGGGCGGAAGACCTGGGAGAACATCGTCACTGCCTGCTGGCGGTGCAATAATCGGAAGAGCGGCCGCACTCCGGAAGAAGCCGGCCTGAAACTGGTCAGGAAACCGGTGAAGCCTCGTTGGAATCCTGTCATTACCATCACCATCGGTATCAGGAACGCGCCGGAAAGCTGGCGCGACTATCTGTACTGGAACATGGAGCTGGATACCGACCTGCCCGATACGTAATAGCTCAAGTTCTAAGTGCTGAGTTCTCAGTTATAAGTTGGGAAGCAGGGAGTTCTAATCACTCACTCAGCACTCAGAACTCAAAACTCAGAACTGTAGTTCAATAGGCCTTGTCGATGGTGATCTCGATATCGCGGCCACCCACAAGAGTTGGGTTCCTGTCGAATCGCCCTTCCAGATCGCCGGGCTGAGGTGGTCCCGCTTGTCCGTCCTTGTCCAGCCGCACCACAAGCTCGACCATTCCTTTCAGTTCCGATCCTTCCACCATCACATCGTCGTTGGTAATCTCGAACGAGACCGGAAAGCGCGGCCCATCAATCCGCTTGACGGCGATCGGCCTGGGTGGCCCCTGTGGGCGCCGGACGATGACGAACAGCACAGCCGTAGGACTTACCTGCGAAGCCAAGGCTGGAGCAATCTTCACCTGCCCAGAAATCACGCCGCGCCCTTTCGGCTCTTCGCAGCCATGGGCCAGCCCCATCCAGGCCGCGATGCCCGCAAGCACGATCACCCCTCCCGCCATGCTGACGACCCTCACCAGATCCTTCGCCACGACGACCCCCTCAGATGACAGGAGCTTCATGCCGCTGTGTGTTCGGCATCGCCTGGCATTATACAAGGGCATCAGCCGAAATGGGAGGCGACGTTTACGGGAGCGCAGTCCTGTTGTATGATACGCCGCGGTTTATCAATGAAGGAGGGACGATGCCTGCCAACCCTGGTTTTCAAGTTTCCCTGGACGTGAAAAGCCGGCCTTGCTTGGTCCTCGGCGGGGGAGACGAGGCGGCTGAAAAGGCGCAACGACTGCTGGAAGCAGGCGCGAAGGTCACCGTCATCAATCCGACCTTGAACGACACTCTCCGCAAACTGACGGCATCAGCCAAGGTGCTTCACCGCGGGCGCTTCTTCAGGGCAACCGATACGGAAGGGGTGGTCCTGGTGATTAACACGCTTCGAGGCGACCAGGACTTTTCCAAGTCGTTGCTTGATCTGGCCAAGAAAGAACGGTTTCTGCTCTGGTCAATGGATCAACCTGAATGGTCCACAGTCAGCATGCCGGCCGTCGTGAGCCGCGGGCACCTGCGGATAGCCGTCAGCACCAGCGGCGCGGCGCCTGCGCTTGCCAGCCGATTGCGTCAGGACCTAGAACAGGTGTTCGGCGAAGAGTGCGTGGCGTTTCTTGACTGGTTGGCGGCGCTCCGCGATGAAACCAAAGAGGCAGAGCCCGATGCCGAGAAGCGGCGGGCTCTGTTGCGGGAAGCCGTCAATGGCTTCAAGCTGAACGGCAGCATCGAGTATCCGAAGACCTGGCTGGAGGAACGGCAGAAACCGTAAGGCGTGAGGTGTTGCTCGTAAGGCGTGAAACGTCAGGGGTAAGGCGAAACCCCACAACCCCCTCACGCCTAACGCCTTACTCCTCACGAACGAGACGCCTGACGGATGAGGGGAGGAGCAATGGTTCTCTTGGAATTCAGCATGTCTCCGTTGGGCAAAGGGGAGAGTGTCGGACAATATGTCTCTCGCTCGCTGGACGTCATTGACAAGAGCGGGCTCGATTACCGCCTTAACCCGATGGGCACAGTGCTCGAAGGGGAGTGGGACGACGTGTTCGGCGTCGTGCGCCGCTGCTTCGAGCGCATGAAGAAAGACTGCAACCGGATCTCTTGCACAATCAAGGTGGATTATCGGAAAGGCCACTCCGGTCGGCTGTCCAGCAAAGTCGCCAGCGTCGAGAAACACCTAAAGCGGAAGTTGAGGGTGTGAGAAGCGGGATGTGGCAGGGCTCAACCGCTTCCGCCACTCTCGGAGCGACCCTTTCGGGCTCCGCCGCGCGGAAGCCTTCGGAAATTCCTTCGCGGACTCAGTCAGTTTCCGCTTTCCTTCTCGGCAAAGCCTCGGTGGGTTCCCCGCTCCTCCGGCAAAGTTCGCTCTGAGCACTACCACATCCACTCTATCTACATTTGCATTCCACTTTTCACCGCTAGTCCAAAATCCTCCACCTTAAACCCCAACAGTGTCAGTCGATTTTCCAGGGGATTTGACATATCCTCGTGAAGGTCAAAAAAGAAATATTAATGGAGGTACGGTAATGAGAAAACCTTGTATGACACTCCTGATCATTCTCTTCATTCAGATCGGCCTATCGGTTCATGCAGACCAGGACTTAAAAGTCACTACCGTGATGAAAGGTAGTACAACGATTTCCGGTCAGAAGATTGAATATCCCAAAACTGATAAGGCCGAAATGGTATCGGTTCTCATAGAAATCCCACCAGGCAAGGAGAGCGGCCGCCACATGCATCCTGTTCCGACTTATGTGCATGTCTTAGAGGGAACGTTGACTGTGGAATTTGAAGATGGCTCTCGACAGGCATTTGAGGCTGGGGGAGGATTTTTGGAGGTTATGAACACATGACACAACGGAAAGAATTTAGACCGAGGGCCGTTGAAGTTTCTGATCGTCTTCGCAGGTGAAGAGGGAAAACCAAATCTTATCCGACCTGAAAAATCCAAGACATCTGCTCACGGTAAGCTGATTCAATAACAGTTGTTTGTGAAACAGGGTCCGCCGTGGAATAAGTCCGTTTATTTTCGCCGCCCTTCGCAGATCGCTCTTGAAAGGGGTTTTGGCAAATAAATCCTATGAACCCTTGCAGGCAGGATCGATAAGAAGTATTGCTGAATTGCCTAAGGTGGGCCAAACAGGAGGATTACGAGCGGCAAGGGCTGAAAATGAGGACACCGCCCAGTTTCCGGGCAATGTCCTCATCCTTGTTAAGCCTGCTGTCCGGACTGACAGTTCGCTACGGCTTGATATAAAGATAACCCGCTGCTTGTAGATCTGCAATCCGCTTCACGGCGACTGGATGCAACGTGGCGACAAAGCCTTTGGCTAACTTCTCCAATGGGGTGTTCATGAGCTTCATGGAGACTTGACACATCTCTGCATGAACCCCGTTTTTAATGGCCAGATCAAATCGCTTCTGAAGTTCTGGATCAATCTTGTCCAGCTCAAACAGAGTCAGCGCCGGGCCGTGTACAACGAGCTCGACATCGATCTTCTCCGGGCCGCCTTCCGCCTCAATATGCTTGTTAATGAGCGCCAGGGCGTACTTGGCCACTTCAAGATCTTTCCCATCGACGTGGTAGAGAACCTTCACTTTGCCCTGGGTCTCTGCGGCCTGAAGCCATTCCGCACTCAACGGAAGCATGACCAATGCAGCGGCGGCCAACACGCAGACGAGCAATCGCTTCTGAATAATTAAGTTAGACATGGTATCCTCCCTCGTGTCGTAATCTCCCAAACCCGGAGTTCATATTAAGCGCCCTTCAACGTGGTGGTCAAGGAGAAACTGATGGCTCTCTGGAGTATTTTCTTGATCGTGTTCCTGGCTGAATTGGGAGATAAGACCCAGTTGGCAACGCTGCTCTTTGCTGCGGATCAGCGTATCAGCAAGGTCGGAGTTTTCACTGCCTCCGCTGGGGCGCTTGTGCTCTCAAGTCTAATTGCCGTGATATTCGGCTCACAGCTATCAAACTATATCGCGCCACGTGTGCTTAAGCTCATAGCAGGGCTCGGCTTTCTGGCAATTGGAGTTTGGGCTCTTCTCGATGCACGTTCATGATCTCACATAGCCATCATGTTCGAGAAGTTAAAATCCCTGGGGAGAAGCCTAAAACGGGAGGTAACTGTCTATCAATTGGTGATTCAAGATAAGAGAACTCCAAAACTGGCCAAGCTGCTGCTCATGCTCGCGGTGGGTTATGTCCTGCTTCCCTTTGATATTATCCCTGATTTTATCCCTGTGATAGGCCACGTTGACGACGCGCTTATTGTTCCCGCTTTGGTACTGTTGGCACTAAGATATGTCCCACAGGCTGTTCTAGATGACTGCAGAATGAGGGCAAGCAGTCAATAAGTCCTCTTTTCAGTCAGGTTCAAAAAAGAAATGGTTATGATTGAATTGATGGCTTCAAATTGTGGGGATCTATGATCATTAAAGCTGAAGGCCTCACGATCCTCGCACCCGCTCAGAATCGGATGCAGTTTATTCAGAGAGGTCGAAGGCTCCAATACCTGACCATCGCTTGGAACTCTGCCGAGTTCGTCATTGCGCTTGTGGCTGGATTCCTGGCGGGCAGCATTGCCCTCATCGGCTTCGGCTTTGATTCCGCTATTGAGGTCACGAGCAGCTTAGCCGCTCTGTGGAGATTACGGCGTGATCGTGATGAGGAATCAAGAGAGCGAGCCGAACAACATGCCCTTCGACTTATCGGCGTCTGCTTCCTCCTGCTGGCCTGCTACATTCTCTATGAATCGGCCCATGATCTTATCGAGCAGATCCCCCCACAGCACAGCATCATTGGCATCCTATTGGCTGCCCTGTCCCTGATTGTGATGCCCTGGCTTGCCCACTTGAAGCGGAAGGTGGCAACCAGTCTAGAGAGCGGGGCTCTCGAAGCGGAAACTCGTCAGACTGAGATTTGCGCGTACCTCTCGGCCATACTGTTGCTTGGGCTTAGTTTGAACGCGTGGTTAGACTGGTGGTGGGCTGACCCTTTGGCTGGGCTCGGCATGGTCCCTTTCATCGCTTGGGAAGGGTGGGAAGCCATCCGGGGCCGGACGTGCTGTGTTCATTGACCTCAAATTAGGACACGGCGCGGCGTGAGGTCTTTGGACAGGTGCTTAGACGTGTGATAGAGTGACCCTGTTCGCTACCCATATGGAAACTTGACTGATAACTCAGGACTCTAATGGCTAGAATTTTTGCAATGCGAATCGTTGCCATTGCCGTCATCGTGCTGTTATCAGTCATGACGTTCAACGCCTATGCCTGTCTCATTCCAATCGACTCCTCACCTCTTTCAACGATGGGAAATTGCCCTTCACCACAGGAGGAACAGGTCCCGCAATTTTGCGATATTTTCAAGACCATGGGTGTGGAATTGTCCGTGAGTGTCTCCGATAGCCAGCATTCTAAATCAGTTCTGGCATTTGATTTTCAGGGACTCGATCAGATTGCGACACAAGCTTCCCAAAGCTATACCGCTTGGTATCACTGTTATCACCAACCCCGGCAGCATCCTCAGGACCCTTTACTCAAACTCTCCGTCCTTCGTATCTGATTTTCTCCTCGGTCAACTGAGCATTCCCATCAATTCTGCAGCTGATGGCTGCGCGTACTCATGTTTGTGTAAGAAACCGCGAGAAAGGGGAAAACAAGAATGAAGATCTCAACGAGTCTTCTCACGGCTATCCTAGCAATACCGATGTTGACGAGCTGCGGCATGTTTACCCACTATGCGACAGAAGATTGCTCAACGCTGACTGGTAAAGACGCCATGCGATGCATGGATTACCGCCAGCGGCAAGCCAATGCTGAGATGAGCCGCGAAGCGACCGAGCTGCTGAAAGCCTATCGGCAGTGTGTTCAGAAGCATGAATCTGATAGTGGAAAGGCCAAAGAGAGCTGCGCGATGTATCGGGACGTCCTTCAGAATATTCAATTGGGCCACATGTCCTGTTCGTAGCCCTCACTCTTTTCAACCGAAAGGGTGGCGACCTCTACCTGTAGAGGACATAGAAGGTCGTCCCCTGTCGGTCGATGAGGAATTTCGAGGTTGAATGGTATAAGCATGGCTTCCTTTTTTAGGAATCTTCTAGCCTTCACACTCCTTTGCGCGCTTCTAGCCTGCACTCAGCTCGAACCGCGGGATAAGCGGTTCTATTACCGGGCGCTCTGGAATTTCGCGATGCGAGAAAACTTGAAAGAGCTCGATATCGAATTCAACGGCGTCGACTTTGGACACTCGAATCTCTACGAAAACCTCCTCCTAAGCGGCGCCAGAGATGTCCCTGCAATCGAGGAGAAGGCCAGGAAACAAACACTTCAGTTCATTTATTCACGCCCGGTCCTGAACCCAAATGAGGAAGCGATTGCGCCAACCTATATGAAATTGGCGTGGAAGGCACAGAACACTTTCGATGAGGCGCATGCTCTCCATCGGTCGACGTATGACATCTACGTCTCTGATCTCGCAGACAGGGAGGCCGCCATCCGAAAGGTGCTGGAGTTTTATCAGGACAGTGAGTATGCGATTACGGCCAAACGGCTGGATCATCAACGGTTGGACACCTTCCCCTACTCGAAATCGTTTCGCCGCAAGTTCCCGCTCTTCAACGCCACGATTTGGGCCTATCACTATCTGCAAGTTGTCGTGTACGACGTGTTAGCCGTGGCTCCTGATCTTCAGTCGAAGCAGAAAGCCGTGGACCCTATCCTACGCACCTATCACGGCTACCTCGACAAGCCACCGGTGGAATGGACCTTCATGCCCATGACGGCGGAATTGAGCCCGAAGTTCGCGGCCGAGTATCCCGAGATCGCCAACATCTTCGATAACCTCCACATGATGCATGACAACATCAGTGACATCCTGGTCACCGACCTCTTGCCCACGTGGGAGGAGAAACGCAAGGAAATCTACCGCGTGACCCAGGCGTACTACTGGGCCAGTGCTGATCCCACGAATCCCTTCATCGTCCGTGACGGACAACCGCACCACGCTGGTTCGACACCGGCCATGGAACCTGGAGCGCCGGGCGGACACTCAGGGCACTAAGGAGGGACCAGTGAAACAGCACACAGCCAGGATCGCCATACTGGTGCTTCTTATGGCCCCGACCTTCGGCTGGGCGCTGGACCACGACAATCTGGACCCCAACCGCCCGATCGCCATCGAAGATGCCTATGTCTTGCCGAAGGCGAAATCGGGGTGGAAGGAGGGGTGGTCTCCAATGACCGCAAACAAGGTACAAGCCGATTCACCTTTCAGCCTCAAATAATCTATGGGGCTTTTGCGAACACGCAAATCGAAGTGATGACAAGCCTCTTCACCGAACCCACGACGGTCGTGGGAGATGATAAATCCGGTGATCTCAATGTCGGCGTTCTGTATAACTTTAATACGGAGACGCTCAGCCTTCCAGCCTTCGCTGCCAGGGTGGAAGTGGGATTCCCGACTGGCGTGAACTCCAAGGGGGTGGATACAGAGCTGGCGGGGGTCATGACTCGTTCGTACGGGCGATGGCGAACACATCTCAATGTGGGGTATACGTTTCTGGGATCTCCACAGGGCCAGGAACGGACCGGAACGTACCGTGTCGTGGCCGCCGTCAGCTACCCTCTCGGGTATCCGACCAGTTTTCGCAACACCATCATTGCCAACGTCTTTACCCGTCAGTCTGATTTGGTGGGCCAACGGAATCCGACGGGGCTCGGGATCGGTCTTCGGCACCAGGTCAGTTCTCGCATCGTGTTGGATGGAGGGATCGGCACGGAGTTGCTTGGTCCTTCCGATCGGTCGGCAGTCTTTGGCACGATCGGCCTCTCAGTCGGATTCTAAGACAGTTGATTTCGGTCCCCTAAAGCCATCGAAAGATTTTCCTCGTCTTGGCCCATCTTTTGACAGTAATATCAGAACATGGTTTTTGAACATCGCCCATGAGTCTACCCATGCTTCGTCATAGTCGCGAACACCCGCATCATGATTTTGGGACCTACGACCACGATCATACCCATGGTGCCCTTGATCCAGCCCTCCTAACGACCGAGAAAGGGATTTGGGCAGTCAAATGGTCGATGATCGGACTCCTGCTGACCGCCTTTCTCCAAGCAGCCGTCGTTGCTGTGACCTCCAGCGTGGCTCTGTTCGCTGATACACTGCATAACTTTGGCGATGCGGCTACGGCTGTACCCCTCTGGATCGCCTTCTTGATGGCCCAAAGGAAGCCGAGCAAGAGATTTAGTTATGGATACGGACGTGTTGAGGACCTGGCTGGAATCGTGATTGTTTTCATTATGCTGGTCAGCGGACTGATCGCAGCCTACGCATCCATCAGCCGACTGGTCCAGCCTCAGCAGGTTCAGCACCTTAGCGCAGTAGCCGCCGCATCCATCCTCGGGTTTGCAGGAAATGAACTCGTGGCGAGATTTCGGATTCGTGTTGGCAAAGACATCGGCAGTGCTGCCCTCGTAGCAGACGGATATCATGCCCGCATCGACGGATTGACGAGTTCAGGGGTACTCTTGGGGGCGATTGGCGTCTGGCTCGGATATCCTCACGCTGACCCATTCGTTGGTCTGGTGATCACAGTCGTCATTTTCAAGATCGTGTGGGACTCCGGAAAATCGCTGTTTACTCGTCTGCTGGATGGAGTTGATTCCGAAGTCATCGACGAGGTCAGACATTCCGTGCACCATGTGCCAGAGGTCTTAGAGGCCACGGAAGTGAGGGTCCGGTGGCTGGGCCATCGGCTGTTAGCGGATGTCAATGTCGCAGTAAGGTCTAATCTCTCAGTCGAAGATGGCCATCAGATTGCCCGTGAGGTTCGACATCAACTCTTACACCACCTGCCATACCTAGCCAATGCCACCATTCACGTTGATCCTGTCAGTGCTTCAGGTGAACATCATCATCGGATTGTCGATCATGAGCATGACGAATTGCCGAGCCATTCACACTAGTAAGTCAATACTCATGCCTGACCCCCAAAATCTGCCTGACCCACTTTAAGTATTCCGTCGGTACTATACTTGGAAGGGGTTTGGAAGCGAGCGCCAGACAAACTCCAATGGTCATGGTACATAGGCAAATCACGAGGCTATTCCTGTGTGGGCTGATTCTCCTGTTTGGGGTCCAGCTGACGGGATTGAGCTGTCTTGGTGACTGGCAGGATCTCCTGCTCGTTCCGGGCCACCAAATCCAGTCCCAGGTGAGAAGTGGAACACCTGGAGATGCTGGGCTCGGAGACGACGGGTGCCCCTGCCATTTGGCTTTCATGTCTGTTCCTGGCAGCGCTTATGAGGTGAGTGCTCCTCCTCCTTCTTTATTAGACCCTGGTGCTCCTGTGACGAATCCGTCCGCATATCCTCTGTTGCCCTTCCGTCCTCCGCTCAGCCTTTAACACCCCTGACACACTCGTTCGCTTGATCCTGCCTGCGTAGCAGGCCTCTTCGCGAGGTCTGCTCGCAGCTGGGCACGCGGGCCTGTCCATCACATTCGGCTGGTTCACGACTCTAGACCAGCCTCACCTCAAGAAGGGGGTGTGGCAGTGCCTTTGAACTTTGCGAAGCTCCAAATTCGCTCTTTCAGCACCTGTACTCTCGGCAGAATTTGCCTGTCTCTTCTGTTCTCCGGCTGTGCCACGCTGATTGGAACGCCACCCAATGCTCAGAAGATCCCTCTCAAGGTGGTGGTGGGTCCCGTGATTCTGGAGGCTCCGATCACGAAGAGCACCCAGATCCATTCCTTTGAGGAGGCCTCGTCGCCTGAAGCCAAGTCAGTGGTCCTGACTCAGCTGATTGACGAAATCCAGACCAAGGCTCAGCAACTCCTGACTGAGCATCTGGCGCGTCAGGAGGGTTTGAGGGTCGTGCCCTTCGCTGAAACGCGCCGCCTCCTGGCTGATCTGGCACCCTCTGGCACCAAGTTAGAGGAGACCCAACTGCGGGAACTTGGCAACCAGACTGGTGCGCAGTTTGTGATCTCGGGGGTGATCCATGACTACGGTGCTGTGCGCTGGCAATATTGGGTCACTGGCTGGCTGTTGCATGTTTCCATCGCCACGACGATCGTCGGGGTTGCGACAGCGTGGAATCCCATTGCCATTGGCGCCTATCTCGCCGTGGACGCGACCACCGATTTTCCCCTCTGGTGGGGCGGAGCCTCGGTGTTCGGCTGGGCTTTCCGGCCCGTGCGGGTTCATGTGGATACGGTCCAATTCAACGGGTGTGAAGGGCTGGTCTGGACTGATGATGAACTCGCTGTAAAAGTTCCTGGCAAGATGCTCGAGGAGTATCCACCGGAGGACCGGAGGAAAAAGGAAATCCAACTGGAGGCCAATCTCAACCGTGCCACGGCTGAGCTGGCAGAAACCATCGGGCAGAAGCTCCAACTGCAACCCTGCACCGATGACGGGCGCCCCGCCAAGATTAGAGGCTTCTCCATCATGTCTCTGCTTGACCTTCTTCTCTGAAGAGAGACGGGAACCCTGGGTCGCGAGCGGGGGTTGTCGAGGGGTGGACTGACCCCCTAGATTGAGACACTCGCACATGGCACACTCCTGCAGAGGGGAGGACGGCGAGTGGCAAAGCGACGAGTGGGACGATATCCGAAGGTGTTCCGGCAGATGGCCGTCGAACG
>Ga0184627_10000700_pt1 | contig 12996 bp, 12 predicted proteins | sample PLM3_127_b1_FD_133150 | JGI IMG/M metagenome (GOLD analysis project Ga0184627, IMG submission 133150) | Groundwater sediment microbial communities from an aquifer in East River, Colorado, USA - PLM3_127_b1 | ecosystem: Environmental > Terrestrial > Soil > Riparian zone | place: USA: East River...
CAGGCCCAACGGCCTGATCGTCACCCGCCGGCGTGTGCCGCTCGGGGTCGTCGGGGTCGTTTACGAGTCGCGGCCGAATGTCACGAGCGACATCGCCGCGCTCTGTATCAAGACCGGGAACGGCGTCGTGCTGCGTGGCGGCAGCGACGCGCTTGAGAGCAACACGGAAATTGTCAGCGCGATCAAGCGCGGGTTGGAAGACGGCGGCCTGCCCTCGGATGCGGTAGCCCTGGTCGGCTCGAGCGACCGCGGCCTCGTCCATCAGATGCTCCGGCTGCGCGAGTATCTGGATGTGATTATTCCCCGCGGCGGCGAAGGGCTGATCCGCTTCGTCGTGGATCATGCAACCGTGCCGGTCATCGAAACCGGGGCCGGCGTGTGCCACACGTATGTCGATCGTCAGGCGGACGGCGCGATGGCGCTCGATGTTGTCTTCAATGCGAAAGTTCGACGGCCCACGATCTGCAATGCCCTCGACACGCTGCTCGTCCACGTCGACGTGGCGGCGGACTGGTTGCCCAAAATGGCCGCACGCTGGGTCGACGCCGGCGTCGAGATTCGGGCGGACCGACGAGCGGCGGCAATCCTGGATGCACGTCGCATCGCCCATCGGCCTGCAACAGACGATGACTGGGGACGCGAGTTCCTGTCGCTGGTGGCGGCGGTGAAAGTGGTAGAGAGCATGGACGAGGCTCTGCAGCACATTCAACGCTACGGCTCAGGACACTCGGAAGCGATCGTCACCGGGGACGAGGCCGCCGCGGAGCGATTCGTCGACGAGGTCGACGCGGCGGCGGTGTACGTGAACGCGAGCACTCAGTTTACCGACGGCGGCGAGTTCGGGTTGGGCGCGGAGGTCGGGATCTCGACCCAGAAGATCCACGCGCGCGGACCGATGGGGTTGCGTGAGCTCACGACGTACAAGTGGGTGGTGCTGGGATCGGGACAGACCAGGCCATGATTCAGTCGCCAGTCGTCAGTCAACAGTCGTCAGACGAAAATGCAAACACGGTCAGGACCCGCCAGAATCCGAGAGAAAATAGAACGAGACCATATGCGAAAACATGAAGCAGTGGTAACGACGGCGGCGCAATCGAAGGCCAGCGTACTCGAAGGGGTTCCGATCGCCTTTATCGGCGCGGGCGCCATGGGCGAGGCGATGATCGGGGGACTGCTGGCGAACCACCTGGTAGGCCCACAGGCGATTACGGCAAGCGACTCACACCCGCCGCGCGCCGACGATCTGCGCGAGCGATATCGCATTCGAACGACCATCGATAACCGTGCCGCGGCTCGCGATGCCGGGATCGTGGTGCTGTCGGTGAAGCCGCAAGTGCTGCGGGAAGTGTTCAAGGACTTGCGTGGGTCGTTGAAGCCCGATTCGCTCGTCATTTCGATCGTCGCAGGGGCGCGGATCGAATCGATTGCGCAGGGACTGCGGCATCAGACCATTGTCAGATCGATGCCGAACACGCCGGCGCAAGTGGGCGAGGGCATGACGGTCTGGACTGCGACCAGCAAGGTCACAGGTAAACAGCGCGAGCAAGGTCAGGCCATCCTCCGTGCGCTTGGCCACGAGCTCTACGTCAAGGAAGAGACGTTCCTCGACATGGCGACGGCCATTAGCGGCACCGGCCCGGCTTACGTGTTTCTCCTGATGGAAGCGCTGATTGATGCGGCGGTCCACCTTGGGTTCTCGCGAGCCGACGCACGGACGCTGGTGTTGCAGACCGTGCGCGGCACCGCCACCTACGCGCTGCAGTCGAATTTGCATCCCGCGGAGCTGCGCAACCAGGTGACGTCACCTGGCGGAACGAGCGCGCACGCGCTCTATCAGCTCGAAAAGGGCAGCTTTCGAACCGTGTTGTCCAAAGCCGTCTGGGCGGCGTTTCAGCGCAGCGTCGCGCTCGGGACGTTGAACAGCGATGTGCGGCCGTTCGAGGAAGAGGAGGCGGGAGGGTAGAGCAGTCGTGGGGCGCCAAATGGGCAGGGATGGCTCGCTCCTTGCACTTCGATAGCACCGTGGGTGAGCGGTCGGGAATTCAGCCGCGTTCTTGCGAGGTGCCGCCGGGCAGGATCGGGGAAGCAGGCCAAAAATCCCGCGGTTCGTGCGAAAAATTGACGCGGTCGCGACAGCCGAGTAAGCTGGTTACCATGCGGCGGAATTCCGTCACGGGATCGCTCGTGTTGACGTTGGCGCTGGCGTCGTCCGTCTGGGCGAGCTGCGCGGCGGAACTGATGATCTCTCCGATGGCGTGCTGCCTCGCTGCGCAGCCGGATTGCGGCGCCGCCGATCCGTCGGATGCGTGCTGCAAGGCCGAGCAGCAAGCTCGTCATGATTCCATTGCGGCGCGCTCGGAACGGCCAGACGCTGGACACGTGAGCTCGCCCGGCGTGCTTGCTGCGCCGCCTGGAATGGGGGCGATTGCCCAACCATTAACCGCTCCCGCATCCTTCGACGTCTTCGAAACGGCGTCTTCTCCCCCCAAGTACCTCCTCGATTCAGTCCTTCGCGTCTGATTTTCCGCGCTTGCTGAGGTGAGCTCACTGCAGGCGTCATGTGCCTGAATGGGGCAGTGGTCCCTTTTCGGCCAACCGCGCTCGGGCGTAGCGCCGATCGCGCGGTCTCATCGGGAAACAGGCGGAAGACATGCGACACATCATCCGTTCGATTCTGCTCATCCTCGCCGCAACGGACGTTCGGTTGGCACAGACGGCAGAAGCAGCAGACCAGACTGCGCCGCCACCCCAGACGCCCCAACTTCATCACTTCGAGGAAGTCCGTGAGCAGGGGCCGCCGTTGTCCATTCAGGCGGCGCTCCGCGAAGCCACGGACCGCGATCCAGCGTTGGCGGAGCTGAAGGCGCAAATTGTCGCAGTGCGACAGCGTGCGGTTCAAGCCCGTTCGCTCGACGCCCCGATGCTCGAGGGCCAGATCTGGCAGTGGCCGATCGGCACGCTGAACCCGTCGCGCGCCGACATGTACATGCTGAGCGTGAGTCAGGAATTCCCGGGTCGCGGGAAACGAACGCTTCGCGCCGGTGTGGTGGAGAAAGATGTCGCGCTTTTCGAGGCTGGTGTCGAACGGCGTGCCCGCGAGCTCAGGAATGAGATCACACAGGCGTACGTCGAGCTGGTCGTAGCACGTCAAGCGATCGCGATCCATCAGAACACCCTGGGATTGCTCCAACACGTTGTGACGGCGACGCAAGCACGCTACGAATCGGGCAGCGTTTCCCAGTACGACGTGCTCGCCGGCGTGGTGGAGCTCTCGAAACTGCATGAGGACCTGATTGACCTGGATCGGGAACATCAACTGACGGCCGCGAGGCTCAACACACTGATGCAGCGCGATCCGGATGCGCCCATTGGCCGCTTGGACGAGCCGGTGGATCCCTTGCCGCTCCGGCCGCTGCTCGAGCTTCAGCAGGCTGCGCTCGAGCTCCACCCTGACGTGGTGGCCGCACGCGCGATGCAGGAGCGGACTGTCGCCATGCAAGCCGAGGCGCGCGGAGACCTGAGACCCGACCTCCGTATCTCGGCCGGATACATGGCAAGGCCCGGCAATGACAATGAGGACGCCTGGTTGGCGAGCGTCGGTCTGACGTGGCCCAAGGCGCCGTGGGCGCGCAAGAAAGTCGACGCTCGCGTGGCTGAGGCGACGGCCGAGCAGGAGGCGGGCGCCGCACGCGAGCGCGCCGCGGTTGCGCAGATTCGGCTGGCCGTCCACGATGCCTACACGCGCGCCAGCGCGGCCGAACAGCGTGTCCGACTTCTGCGCACGACGCTGCTGCCGCAGTCCAGGCAGGCTGTCGAGGTGTCGTCCATTGCGTATCAGTCGAACCGTGCGGATCTCCAGGCCGTGCTGAACGAGCAGCGAATGCTCCGTGACAGTCAGTTGAGCTATTACCGAGCCGTGACCGAGGTGCGTCAGGCGATCGCAGAGCTCGAGAGCTTGGTCGGTGGCATGGTGACCACCGTGCCCGTCATCGCGCAGCAGTAAGGATCAGCATATGAAAGGCTCCAAGTTTCGTCATCTCTTGATCGTGGTCGTTGGCGCCTTGATTGTCGGCGGCGCGGTGTGGGTGATCCGCGACGGGCGCGGCTGGCAGTGGCTCACAACCCGGGCGCTCCCGTTCTTCGGTCAGCACGAATTCGACGCGTCGGCGCAGTCGGCGGCGAGATCGCCGGCCGGTCCGATCGTGGAGTCGCGGGGCGAGGTCACAATCGACGCGAGACGGCAACAGTTGCTCGGCATGGGGACGGCGACTGTCCAGCGCCGCTCGCTGTCACGGACGATTCGCACCGTCGGTGCGGTACGGGCTGATGAGCGTCGCCTCGTTGACGTGAACGTCAGAGTGGACGGCTGGATTCGGGATCTTCAGGTGGACTACACCGGCCGGTTCGTGCGCCAGGGCGATCCTCTCTTGACGCTGTACAGCCCGGACCTTGTGGCCACGGAAAACGAATATCTGCTCGCGCTGAAGGCGCGCGAGGAGGTCGCCGACTCGACGGTGCCGGACGCGCGAGAGTATGCCGATCGCCTCGTGAGCTCGGCGCGCCGCCGCCTCGAGCTCTGGAACGTCGACGCGAGCCACATTGACGGCGTGCGCGAGCGCGGCGAGGCGCAAGGGACCGTGGTGTTCAAGTCGCCTGCGTCGGGATTCGTTGTTGAAAAGCAGGCGGTCCAGGGCATGCACGTACAGGCCGGACAGAGTCTGTACCGGCTCGCCGACCTTTCGGTCGTCTGGGTCGATGCGAGCGTGTACGAATCGGATCTGCCGTTCGTCCGCGTCGGCCAGCGCGCGACAACGTCGTTTGACGCCTATCCCGGGCAATCGGTATCGAGTGGCGTCATCTACATCGCGCCGGCGCTCGATGAAGCGACGCGTACGGCACAGGTCAGGTTGGAGCTGCCGAACCCTCAGGGCCGAATCAAGCTGGGTATGTACGCGACCATCACCATCGAGGCTCCGGCGCAGGATGCACTGACGGTGCCGCCCGATGCCACGCTCGATTCCGGTACGCAGCAGTTTGTGTTTGTCACGCGCGGCGACGGCCGCTACGAGCCACGAGCTGTCAAGATTGGCGTGCGAACGGCAAACGCGGTGCAAATCCTGACAGGCGTCAGTGAAGGGGAACAGGTCGCCTCGAGCGCTTTGTTCCTCATCGATTCGGAAAGTCAACTCCGAGCAGCGCTGCGGGGATTCGAAGCTGCATCGCCCGCTCCTCCGTCATCACCGGCGAGCGTTCAGCCGGCGGTGCAGGTGGATTTCCGGACGATCCCTGATCCGCCGCAGACGGGTGAGAACACGTTTGAGGTCACGGTAAAGGAGGCGCAAGGTAGACCGATCGATGATGCGAGCGTCACCGTCACGCTGTACATGCCGGCGATGCCGTCCATGAGCATGCCCGCGATGCGACATCAGGTGTCGCTTCGGCGCGCCAGCAGCGGGACGTATCGAGGTAGCGGCGAGATCATGACCCCGGGAAGATGGGAAGTGACGGTGACCGCGACGCGCGGCGGCCAGACGCTGGCCACGCGGCAGCTTGCGATCGTGGCGAGGTAGAGATGATCAATAAAATCATCGGCTGGTGCGCGGTGAATCGATTCCTGGTCTTCATCGGCGCGACGGCGCTCGGGTTCTGGGGCCTGTGGGCGATGCGGATGACGCCGCTCGATGCCGTGCCGGACATCTCCGACGTGCAGGTGATCATCTCGACCGAATGGTCCGGGCGCAGCCCGGATCTGATCGAAGATCAGGTGACCTACCCCATCGTCAGTGCCCTCGTCTCGACGCCGCGGGTGAAAGCCGTTCGCGGCTTCACCGATTTCGGGATCTCCTACGTCTACATCGTCTTTCAAGATGGCACCGACGTGTACTGGGCGCGGAGCCGGGTCGTCGAATACCTGCAGAGTCTGCGCGGGCAGTTGCCGGAAGGGGTGAACCCGACGATTGGGCCCGATGCGACCGGTGTGGGCTGGGTGTTCGAGTACGCCCTCGTCGACGAGAGCGGCGAGCACGATCTTGCCGAGCTGCGCAGCCTGCAGGACTGGCATCTTCGCTACTGGCTTGCCAGCGTGCCGGGCGTCGCCGAAGTCGCGACGATCGGCGGGTTCGTCAAGCAGTACCAGGTGAACGTCGACCCGGTACGTCTCGCCGCCTACGGCCTCGGCCTGAAGGATGTTGTGATGGCCATCAAAGCCAGCAACAACGAGGTTGAAGGACGGCTCCTCGAGTTTTCTGGCCGCGAGTACATGGTGCGGGGCCGTGGCTATCTGACTTCGACCGATGACATCGGGCGCATCGCGGTCGGCGTCGGGCGCGGCGGCACGCCGGTCCGCGTCTCTGATATCGCTCGAGTGCGTCTCGGACCAGACATCAGGCGAGGGGTAGCCGAGCTCGACGGCAAGGGGGAAGTCGTCGGCGGCATCATCGTGATGCGGGTCAACGAGAACGCCCTTGATGTGATCAATCGCGTCAAGGACAGGCTTCTCGAGTTCCAGTCGTCGATGCCGGCCGGAGTGAAGATTGTTCCCACCTACGATCGGTCCTGGCTTATTGGCGAATCGATCAAAACGCTCGGGCGCTCGCTGATCGAGGAAGCGGTCGTCGTGTCTCTCGTCATCATCTTGTTCCTCTTTCACCTGCGCTCGGCGCTCGTGCCCATTCTGGTGTTGCCGCTGGCCGTGCTGGCGTCCTTCATTCCGATGTACTACCTCGGGCTCAGCGCGAACATCATGTCGCTCGGCGGCCTCGCGCTTGCAATCGGCGTGCTGGTCGATGCGTCGATCGTCATGGTGGAGAACGCTTACCGGCATGCCTCGGAGCCCGGGCTGAACCGGGTTAGCGACGCACCTGGCGGGGTGCAGGGGCCCCCGCCATCCATGGAAGAAGACCACGCACGCATGGTGATCCGCGCAGCCCAGCAGGTCGGCCGCGCGATTTTCTTTTCCCTGACGATCATCATCGTGTCCTTCGCGCCTGTATTTCTCCTCGAGGCGCAGGAAGGCCGTATGTTCCGGCCACTCGCGTTCACGAAAACGTTTGCGATGGTCGCGGCGTCGATCCTCTCGATCACACTGGTGCCGATGCTGATGACGATGTTCATCCGCGGCCGTCGGCTGAGACCTGAATCGCGGAATCCAATCTCGCGGTTCACGGCCTGGCTGTACGAGCCAATCATCCGTCTGGCGCTCCGGTGGAAATGGACCGCATTGCTCATCAACGCCGCTGTCATTCCCCTGACGGTGCCGTTGCTCTTCGCGATCGGCAGCGAGTTCATGCCGCCGCTGTACGAAGGTTCGATGTTGTATATGCCGACCGCGGCCCCGGGGCTGTCGGTGACGGAGGCGACGCGGCTGCTTCAAGTGCAGGACCGCATCTTGCGTCAGTTTCCCGAGGTGGATCGCGTATTTGGCACCGTGGGACGAGGAAGTAGTCCCACGGACAACTCGCCGATGGGCATGGTGAACACCACCGTGACACTGAAGCCGAGGGAGCAGTGGCGGCCCGGCATGACAATGGAGCAGCTGCAGGCCGAAATGGACGGAGCGCTGCAGATTCCCGGTCTGCCGAACGTCTGGACACAGCCGATTCGGAACCGCCTCGACATGTTGCTGACCGGCATCAAGACGCCGGTTGGAATCAAGATTCTCGGATCGGATCTCGACACGATTCAGCAGCTCGGGTTCGAGATCGAGCGCGCCCTGCAAGCCGTGCCAGGCACGCGAAGCGTCTACGCCGAACGTGTCGCCCAGGGGTACTTCACGGACATTCGGATCGATCGTGAGGCGATCGCGCGGTACGGGCTGACAGTGGGCGACGTGCAGGAGGTCATTCAATCGGCGGTGGGCGGCGAGAACGTGACGAGGACCATTGAAGGGCGAGAGCGCTATCCCGTCAACGTGCGCTACGAGCGTGATTTTCGCGCCGACCTTCCTTCGCTCGAACGGGTGCTCGTGAAGACGCCGGCAGGGCCGCAGGTGCCTCTCGGTCAGCTGGCGAGCATCACGCTCACGACTGGCCCGGCGATGATTCGTGACGAAGGAGGTCGACTGGCCGGCTATGTCTACGTCGACACGGCTTCGCGCGACATCGGCGGGTACGTCGCACGCGCCAAGCAGGCGGTCCAGAGCGGCATCTCACTGCCTCCAGGCTACACGCTCTTGTGGACCGGCCAATATGAATTCCAGGTGCGGGCGCGGGAACGCCTGGCTGTGCTGCTGCCGCTCGTCTTTGGTGTCATCTTCATCTTGCTCTATTTCACGTTCCGCTCGGCATCCGAGGCCTCCATCGTCATGCTGTCGGTCGTCTACGCCATGACGGGGGGTGTCATTCTTCAATACGTGCTCGGATACAACTTCTCGGTCGCCGTGTGGGTCGGCTATATCGCGCTCTACGGAGTTGCCGTGCAGACAGGTGTGGTGATGGTCGTGTATCTGCACGAAGCGCTCGATGCGCGGCTTCGCCGGGGTGACGCGCTGACCGAGCGAGACATTCTCGAGGCGACGATTGCCGGCTCGGTCCTGCGGCTCCGTCCAAAGTTGATGACGGTATCGGTCGTGATGGCCGGGCTGGTGCCGATTCTTTGGAGCACCGGTGTCGGATCCGACGTGATGAAGCCGATTGCGGCGCCGATCGTCGGCGGGATGGTGACATCAACCATTCACGTGCTCATCATCACGCCCGTCATCTTCTACATCATGAAGCGCCGCGCGCTCCGAAAGGGACGCCTGAGCGTGTCGGGAATGTCGTCGTAGGTTGGAGCCGTTCTCGTCAGCGAGCCGAGACCAGATCGTCGCGCGGCTCGCCCAAGAGTCGAGATGAACGGATTCGCCGACGTGTGAGGCCAAACCCTTCGATGGCATGCCGTTCGATGTGCGCGAGCGCTTCGGGCACATCGTCTGTAATCAAGATCAAGTCCAGATCCGCTGCGTTGATCGTCTGGGCCGCGACCATGTCCTGAAGCTGTTTGACCAGCGGCGCCCAGTACTGCTTGCCCATGATGACGACCGGAAAGTTGAGAATTTTCTTCGTCTGGATGAGCGTAAGCGCTTCGAAAAGCTCGTCGGTAGTACCGATTCCGCCAGGCATCGCGATGAAGCCGTAGGAGTACTTGAAGAGCAGCACCTTTCGCACGAAAAAATAGCGGCACGTCACCGATCGATCGACGTATCGGTTGACTGTCTGTTCCGTTGGAAGGGCGATGTTGCAGCCCACCGATCGCGCGCCAACGTCTCGGGCGCCGCGATTGGCGGCTTCCATCAGTCCAGGACCACCGCCGGTCATCACGGTAAAGCCCAACCGTCCGAGGCCGCGGCCCACTTCTCGAGCGAGCTCGTAATAGGGATGAGCTTCCACCATGCGAGCTGAACCGAACACCGTGATGCAAGGGCCCACAAAGTGAAGCGCGCGAAAGCCGGTGAGGAAGTCACGCATGGCGCGCACGAGCAGCAGGAATTCCTTCCGCCGCGAATGGGGTCCTTCGAGCAGGACTTGATCCTGCAGCTCGATCTTGCCGGCGTGCACAGATGTGGGCGGAGTGGGGATGTCTGCCAAAGGATGAAGCCGCGGACAGGCTCGCAGACATGATGGCTAGCGTCGCGCGGTGACTTGATTGTACAGGGAATCCGGGGATCGCGTCTTGACGAGACGACGCCAGGTGCGGCGGACAGTTCCTTTTCTCTATTAAGGGAAAATTCGGGTGACCTGCCCTGTGAGGGCTGTGATACAAGTTCCCTCGGCGGGTCCTGAGAGAGGGCAAACCGTGCGGGGCACGAGAAGGATCAACCGACCCCTGCCAGTCGACGCTGAAACTCGCGCCGCGACGAAGCAGTGGCTCGGACGCTGGAAGCGCGTCGGGCCTCTGCTCGACGCCGAACGTTGGAGTCGGTTGGAAGCCATGACAGCCGAGCAGCGGGCCGACATGACGCTCGACCTGCTTAGCCTGTGGCAGCCCGATCGTCCGGGTGACGACGCAGAAGCCCTCATCCGCGTGCAGCGCGCCTTTGCCTTATGGCGAAAAAAGCACGCCTGAAGGTCCCCCCCCGCGGGCTCGCCCTCGCCGCGCGAAATATTCTGAGATTCCTTGCCGCCCATGGTGTGCCGGCCTGCCTCATCGGCGGGCTCGCCGTGCAGCGTTGGGGCGAGCCGCGGGTCACTCAGGATGTGGACCTGACGCTGCTCGCACCGTTCGGGAAGGAAGCGCAGCCGATAGACCTGCTCCTCGGCCGATACCGCGCGCGCGGAGCCAGAGCGCGTGATTTTGCACTCAAGTACCGCGTGCTCAAGCTCCGCGCACCGGATGGCGTGCCGATCGACGTCAGCTTGGGTGCGCTCCCATTCGAGATCGAGGTCTTGGAGCATGCATCGACGTGGCGTTTGTCATCCAAGATCGAGGTGGTGGTGTGCTCGGCCGAGGACCTCATCGTCTACAAGCTCGTCGCCGGCCGACCCAGGGACCTACTCGATGTCGAAGGGGTCGTCCGAGTGCGATGGCGCAATCTTGACCTTGCGCGGATTCGGTCCCGCGCGCGTGAGTTCGCCGAGCTGATGGAACGCGGTGACCTTCTCGACCCCTTCGAGGACGCGCTCCGCAAATCTCGACAAGCCACCTCGCGCTGAAGCTCGCCCGGGCTGTCGGCCTCCTTGGCCCGTGCAGCAGGACCAGCTCAGACGACCGACACGAACGAGTAGCCGTGTTCTTGCGCGCGATTGACGGCGACGATTCCGGCTGGCACGATGTGGGAATTGCTCAACAGGTTGGCGACAAGCTCGCTGTAAATCGCGTCGGCACTGGCGCCGGCTGCCGCGGCAATCGCTCCCGCATACCCGCGAGTGGAGAGCTGGCACACGGCCAGGTGCACGCCGCGCTTGAGCAGGCTCTCCAAGGTTGTACCGCGGTTGGGCAGCGAGGCGCCGTAGACGGTGGAGTTGTACATATTGATCTTTGGCGGCTCTTTCGTCGTCGGATCGTTGAAGTTGGTTCGCTGCGTGATGGTGACGCCGTACTTCGCCCAGATCGCGTCGTTGTAGGCGAAGAGTGTCGAGCGATGCCGCATGACGATCACGACCGCGAGATCCCCGTTCGGCAGGCCATACCCGGTCTGGTTGGCTGTGAAGTAGTTGTTGACGAATGGCAACGCCTCCCCGATCCCCTCTGGCGTGTATGTATCGAACACGAACCTGTGCTTGCCTGGGACCTGATCGAACCAGTCGTCCAGGGAATGGCGAGCGGGCTGCCAGTGCCCGCCTTCGTTGGACTGGGCCTGCGCAGGAGAGACGCCGGCACCAAGCGCGGCGCCGACTGTGGTCACGCCTATACCGAGCCTGGAGAGAAACGACCGGCGTGCGAGTGCGAGGTGCGGATCGTGTTCTGACATGAAGTGTCTCACTTTCTCGTCTGGTGAGAGCCCGGCGACCAGACAGAGCATAGAACTGTTGTCACATTCAGGTCAACCGCGATCGTTATAGATCGAGCAGAAGGGTGGCCAGCGCCGCAGCCGCTACGACGACAAGGGGCGGTACGCGCGCCGTGGCAAGGGCCGCGAATGCGGCGACCGTGATCATCGACAGCGGCAAGGTGGGCACCGCCTCGGGTGCGAGCCCGACGGCGGCGGTCAGCATCAGCACACACGACGCCAGCACGATTCCGTCGCTGGCTCCGCGAACGATGTCGCACGTTGGACGACTCGCAACAGCGGGATTGCGAGCAACGCCGGCGTGGCGAGGGCCAGCATGCCGGCAAAGGCCCCAGGCACCCCGGCCACGAAGTACCCGACGATGACCACATACAGGGCCAGCGGTCCGGGGGACGTCTGACCGATCGCGAGAGCAGCGTTCAGCTGGGCATCCGAGATCACGGCGCGCTTGACGACGAAATCGTCGCGAACGGCAGGAAGCGACGCAAAACCGGTGAACGACGTCGCCGTCGCTCGCAACAGCAGCAGGTACAAGAGCCAGATCTTCATGGGTTCCGGCGAAAGACAACCCCGCCGGCCGCCCCCGCCACAAGCAGCGTGAGAAACGGCGGAACCTGGCCTGTGAGTGTCACGGTCAGCACGACGATGGCGAATGCGGCGCTCCGTGCTCGATGCTGTCGGAGCAGTGGCCGCCCGAGGTGGACAGCGGCCCACAAGAACACGGCCAGCGCACCCGCCCGCGCGCCTTGCATCCCCAGAGCGACAAGGGGGCTACCAGAATATCGGACGTACGCCGCGGCGATCGCGGTGGCGATGACTGATGGGAGCACGCTTCCCACGCTGAGTGCCAGAACGGCGCCGCGCCAGGCCGCGAGCCGGAATCCGAGCCCGGCATAAAGGGCGAGCAGGACGGTCCCCGGCGTCAACCGCGCGACGGCGAACGCCTGATTGAATTCCCCTTCGCCGATGCGGCCGCTGTCGACAAGCTCCGCCCGAAGCGACGCGGCTGCCGCTGCCGCTCCGACGTGCAGGGTGGACGCTCGCACAAACGCGGGAAGGAAGCTCGCGCGCTGGCCTCGCGCACGAGAAGCGGACGACGGGCGAGGGTAGGCTGATCTCGTAGCAAGAAGTGTACAGCGAACCTCGCTTCGCAATCCGGCCGCCTTCGCAAGGCTTCGGCGAGCCTCGACGTAGCACGAAGCGTAGTCGGGCCACGCCGCCACCACCTCTAATGCAGTGAAGACACGCGACAGCGAGTAGGCCGTTACCCCGGGTCCCGCGGGAAAGATGGCATGGCGCGCACGAGCAGCAGGAATTCTTTCCGCTGCGAGTGGGGTCCTTCCCCTTCGCCGCGGCTGGAAATCAAAATTGATTTGAGAGGAGAGGTGGCGTAGAATCGCGGCCGGGATGATTGAGAACGAATGTCCCGCCGGAACCGGAGACAACCGGGGAAAGGTCAGCAGGACAATGAGAATTACGATGTCGACCAGACCTACCATCCACCGATATGCCTTGGCGACGGTCTTGATGGTTACTTTGGCGGGTGTCTACTCCCACTTGTCGCCGAGCAG
>Ga0184627_10000701_pt1 | contig 12993 bp, 16 predicted proteins | sample PLM3_127_b1_FD_133150 | JGI IMG/M metagenome (GOLD analysis project Ga0184627, IMG submission 133150) | Groundwater sediment microbial communities from an aquifer in East River, Colorado, USA - PLM3_127_b1 | ecosystem: Environmental > Terrestrial > Soil > Riparian zone | place: USA: East River...
CCGGACACTATTCGCCGCGCGCAGGCGGTGCACCCAATCAGTGATCTACAGATTGAGTACTCGCTCATCAGCCGCGATCCAGAGGCCACGATCTTCCCCGTGCTCGCGGAGCTGGGCATCGGCGTCACGGCCTACGGCGTACTGTCGCGCGGCCTGCTCAGCGGCTCCAGGCCCGCCTCACAGGGCGACTTTCGTGCGTACCTGCCACGCTTCACCGGTGAAAACCGCGAGCGCAATCAGCGGCTGATCGAGGCGCTGCAGAAGCTGGCAGCCGAGAAGGGCGTCAGTGCCTCGCAGCTCGCTGTCGCGTGGGTGCTCTCAAAGAGCAAGACCATCGTTCCCCTGATCGGCGCGCGCACGCGTGCCCAGCTCGCGGAATCGTTGGGCGCGCTCCAAGTGGATCTGTTGCCCACGGACGTCGCCCGCATCGAGGAAATGATACCGGCATCCGCGGTTGCCGGGACCCGGTACGACGAGCACCAGATGCGAATCCTGGACAGCGAGCGGTAGCGGAATCTCAGCGCAGCGTTCCCGGATGGTGCCAACCCACGAATTCAGGACGTGACCGTGTCGTCACGATGGGGTGACTGGGCTCAGCTGCGCTACCCTGCTTGCTTGATCGCGGTGATCAGCAGATTCAGGTCATGGTCGAAGAGTTTCAGATAATCGGTCGCTTCCTTCACGCCTCCGACCGACGGGCTGATCACCAGTACTCGCGCGCCAGTTTCGCGACCGATGGCATTGGGCGCGTCTTGAGGTCGAAGTACGGCTCGACCAAGAGGATCTTCACATTCTGCCGTCGCATCTCCTGGATCAGGTCGCGCGTGTGGGCCGCTGACGGCGGAATCCCTGGTCTCGGCTCAACGTACCCAATGACGTCCAACCCGAACCGCTCGGCAAAGTTCGGCCACGACCGATGGTAGGTGACGATTTTGAGGCCCTTGTACGGAGCCATCAAGACGTCCCACCGCTTCTCGGCTTCCGACAGGCGTCGGTCAAAGTCTGCGTACCGCTGGGTCCGGATTGAAGATCTTCGACAACACATTCACGTTGCCGTAAATCGGCAAGAATCCCTGCGGCCCACCCGCGCCCGCGGCTCCGATCGGGACGGGAGCCACTGGTTCGGTGGGCGGCGGCGCGGTCTGCGGCATTTGAGCGGTTCCCGATGGTGACGCACTGCCTTCAAGTGTGGCCAGTCTCGCCTCGAGCGCACTGAACCGGTCACCGTACTGCTGGCGTAACGCGTCGAACTCCTGACGGAGCTGATCAAGCTCGGCGCGAATCGCCTGTGGGTCCGGAGACTGCGTCTGCGCGGAGCCGACCGAGGCAGTCCCCACAAACCAGGAAGCCAAGACGCACCGGAACACCGTACAGCGCCGTCAACCGGTCTTCCTGCAGAACGTCGTCGACGGCTCCCTGAAGGATGGTGTGCGAGCCCATCAACATGATGGAGCTGGCGAGATTGAGCACGATCGGCAGCAGGTGGGTCACGATCAGGATGGTGACGCCGCGGTCGCGATTCAAGTCTCGCAGGAAATCGATCATCGCCGTCTCACTGGCGACATCCATTCCCACGGTAGGCTCGTCGAGCACGAGTAGGTCTGGGTCTGTGGCGAGCGCTCGGGCCAGCAGTACGCGCTGCTGCTGCCCCGTGGAAAGATTGCGAAACAGCTTCTGACCGAGAGACTCGACGCCGAGCAGCGCCAGCGCGCGGGCTGCCGCGTCACGATCTGCGCCGCGAATCCGCTGCAGCGCACGGGCTCTGGCGTCGCGCCCCATCAGCACGACTTCGAGCGTTGTGACGGGAATGATCCGGTCGATTCGCTCGCGTTGCGGAACGTAGCTGATGCTCAAGCCAGGCTGCCGCTCGACTCGGCCTTCGAGCGGCTTCAGGAGGCCCAGCATCGTCCGCAGCAGCGTGGTCTTGCCACATCCGTTTGGCCCGACAATCCCCAGGATCTCGCCTCGGGCGATCTCGAATGACAAATCGCGAAACAAAGCTTGACGCCCATATCCGAGCGTGAGGCCCTGGGCCTTCAAGACCCACTCGTTTATCATTGTGTCTGCCTGCTGGCCGCCAAGAAGCCCAGGCCCTCCATCACCTGAGCTGCAATTCTCCTGCTCACGGCTCCACAGTCGCAGGCCACTGTTTCGAGCGTACTGGCGGCGTGGACGGGTATCGAGACGGGAATAATCCGCACGAGAGTGAAAAAAGACCGAGCCGCCGTGGAGCGGTCGCGTCTAGGATCGGATTGGGCGCTCTCTCGGTCCGGCTCGGGTTTCAACCCCGTTTGATGGTGGTGTTCTTGATGGTGGTGTTCATAGAACTGTTCGCTCTTGATTACACTAGAGATCGCCGCGCGCAACGGCGGAGACGATATCCGACTCGCTGAGAATGCCCACCACGGCATTACCTTCCACCACCGGGAGGCAACCGATCTTTCGATCGACCATCATCTGCGCCGCCGCCGTAATCGGCGTCTCGGGCGTCGTCGTCACTACGTCCTCCGTCATCACCTCTTTCACTGCAATCGAGCCGAGCGCTCGGTCGCGTGCCACAGTGCCGTGACCGAGCGCCCGCACAAGCGCATTGAGGAACAGATCCCGCTGGCTGACGATGCCGACGAGCCGGCCGGCGTCCAGGATGGGCAAGTGGCGAATCCGCTCGTTGCGCATGACCGTGTCGGCGATCGACAGCTTGTCGTTACGCTCGAGCGTCCTGACTGGGCGACTCATCAGATCACGAACTTGAAGCACGAAGCTCTCCAACCCTACGGTTTCGGATTCGCAAGCTGTCCAAGGAGTGCTTCGAGCCGCTGACGAGCCGTCGAAAGCCGCTCCTTTAGATCGTCGTACATGAACTGGTGTCCAGCCTGCACCGCTTGGATCAGCGGAACCTCAGCCTGTTGATACGCTTCGTCAAGCTGAGCCCGTCGTGGCTTGTCGCCAACGCGATTGACGAGCGACCTCACGGTCTTCATCAAGTCGCGAGATTCGTGGAGGGCGTCGTAGAGCGTTCGTGCGGCCTCTGCGCGTTCTGGTCTCGGTGCGATCCGGTTCGGACCATGGCACTGCGCACACTGCGTTTCCAGTGCTCTGGCCGACGGTCGGCGATAGCCAGCCTCGCCGTGACAGGTCGAACAAACCGGGACCCGGGTATCGCCTTTTTCGAGCAGGGTGAAATGTTGACTCTTCTGAAACGCGACGAAAGGACCAGCATGGCACGTGCCGCACGTAATTGACAGGTTCCGCCGGTTCACCGGACTTGCAGGATTCGTGCTGTTCAGGATGTTTCGGTGCGCAAGGAGCGATTCAAATGTTGTGGCATCGCCTCCGTGGCACTTCTCACAGCCCACGTTGTTACGGCTGTGAGCCGACCGGTCCCAATCGGAAAGGTGGTCCGCGGCGGGAGCATCAGGCCTCGAGAAGTGGCAGTCAGCACACCGACTCTGGGAAATGGCTGGCGTCGCAAACGCGAGTAGTGACGTAAGCCACAGGCAAGCGGCAAGACCGAATCGCTTCATGGTTCCTTACTCCTACAGTGTCGCGGGAGAATCCGAGCTCCTCGAAGCTGTTAAGAATCTTCTCGTCGTGGGCCGCCGAAGAGCTTCCGCGAGGCGTTCTCATGCACGGCCTCTTTCCAGTTCCGTTGGTGCCTGGGCCTACTGCGGGCGGCATATGGAGGGATTGCGCCAGGCCGTGACCGCGCGCACGCGTGACGTCACGAAGCGCTTGCCGTCAGAAGAGATTTCCATCCGCAGCCCCACGCCAATCCACCCGAGCTTCAGCAGGCTGCCGCCTAAGCCGGAGCCATGGAGGTGACCGATCGTGGCATCAGGGAAGGCCGAACCGCCCTGCACCAGAACAGTCGTGCCTTGCATCACGATGATCCGATACACCGAGTGGGAGGTGCGCACGAGAAGCGTAGTCAAAGGTTCGAGATCGGGCAGGCTGACGCCTTCGCTTGCCGACACTTTGTCGGCGAAAGCTTCCAGTGTGGACCACCGTGGCATCTGCCGATCCTTCTTGCCGGCCGGTGCCACGATTTTCTGGCTCGGCGCGCCGCCTGCGCCCTCTATGCTCGGATCGATGCCGAGCAAATCCTCCACCGCGCTGTCGGTTCGATGTCTCCCGCTCACGTGAAACAGGTGCAGCTTTGCCCCGAAAGTCCTGGCAATAGCCATCGCGTATTTCATCGCCGTCTCCGACGTGTCACCGAGATTGTGCGGAGCGAGAATGCGTTTGAGGGCAGTCATTCGAATCTCTCCTGCCGCTCTCGAGGGGCAATCCGTGTGCCGTGTCAGTGAGAGGCCAACAACCGAAAAACGATTGAGATCTGGGAGGAGGGCGTTGGAGAACTGCCGGCAGACTAGGCTGCAGCGGGGGAATTTTCGTTCGCGCCGCGGGAAATTCCGCGCCGCGAACACTCCCGAGGGCACTCCTTGAGGGTGAATCTCTAGCCAAACGGCTGGCGCGCGAGATCTCTCTGGGCTTGCTTGGCCGAACTCCAGTCTATGGGGTGACTAACGTTGTCGGAGCACCTCGTTGACGCGCACTTCGTTGGTGAGCGACTCTCCTCGCTCGAATGCCGTGATGTTCGACAGTGTGGTGTTCGCAATGTTCGCCAGCGCCTCCTTGGTGAGAAAGGCCTGGTGTGACGTCACCAGCACGTTCGGAAACGTGAGCAGTCGGGCTAGCACATCGTCCTGTAGGACATTGTTCGACAGGTCGCGGAAGAACACGCCTTCCTCCTCTTCGTAGACGTCCAGCCCCGCCGCTCCAACATGTCGGGTCTTGAGCGCCCCGATGAGCGCGCGGCTGTCGATCAGCGCTCCGCGGCCAGTGTTGATGATCATGACTCCGGATTTCATGCTGGACAGCGCGTTCGCATCGATGAGGTGGTGGGTCGATGGCGTCAGCGGGACGTGCAAAGAGATAATGTGAGACTCGCGATAGATCTCGGCGAGGTCCACGTAGCGTACGCCAAGCTGTGCGACCAGGGTGGGCTCTGGCTGCACGTCGTGAGCAAGAATGCGGCATCCAAACCCGTGGAAGATGTGTGCTTCGGCGCGGCCTATTCTTCCTGTGCCGACCAAACCGACAGTCTTGCCATGCAAGTCGAACCCCACGAGACTGTCCAGGGAGAAGTTCCACTCGCGGACCCGCGCATAGGCGCGGTGAATCTTTCGATTGAGCGCGAGCACCAAGCCGACCGCGTGCTCGGCTACGGCGTGGGGCGAATAAACCACGTGGACCTGGTGGCAGCGGCGGATCTGGGTCTTCCGATCGTCCGCGTCCCTGAGTCGATCGGATGGCGCCGCGCGACGTGAGCGCCACATGCCTGTCGTGCCACACGAGATCGCCCCACACCATGTGGCAGGGCAGCGCACATGACGCCCGCAACATTTCCTGCGTCACCTGTCACAGCGTGCACGAGCCGGAGTCACCCGCCGCGCAGCTCAAGGCGTCTACTGAAGTCGAACTGTGCGCGATCTGCCACCGAGTGCAGGCGATGAAGGTGAAGCGCATTTCGCATATGCCCGTGCAGGAAGGGAAGATGCAGTGTTCCTCCTGCCACAACCCGCACGGCTCCACGAACGTGAAGCAACTCAAGGTCGGGAACTGGATCAACGAAAGCTGCGTCTCCTGTCACACGGAGAAGCGTGGGCCGTTCCTCTTCGAGCACGCCGCGGGGCGCGAGAGCTGCGTGACCTGCCACGATCCGCACGGTTCGTCGAACGACCGCATGCTGGTGGCGAAGACGCCGATGCTCTGCCAGCGGTGTCACATTGGCACGAGACACCCTTCCACCATCTACGACAATCTCGCCGTGCAGAACAGGAGCTCGCGCATCGCCGGGCGCGGATGCGTCAACTGCCATTCACAGGTGCACGGCTCGAACCATCCGTCGGGCCAGGCGCTCATCAGATAGGAGGACCGCATGCGCATGCCGAATCCGGTTCTCCTCGCGGCCGCGCTGCTGCTACCAACAGCGGCGGCAGCGGCGCAAGCGGGTGCGCAGAGCCCACAGTCGCAGAGCCCTGCGCCAGCCCCGGCTCCCGCGCCCAAGATTGGCGAAATCGATTTCGGCGTGCGGGTCAACGCCATCTCGGGTGATCCCGCCCGCTACCAGCGCCTCCGGGATCTCCGCGACGGTCCGACGCTCGACCGACTCCGCTACGAACGTGACACCGACACATGGAACGTCCAGGCGGCGATGGATCACGTTGGCTATCGCGACCAGAGGTACTCCTCGACGTTCACCCGCTACGGAAAGGTGAAAGCCAGTGTCGAGTGGAATCAGATCCCGCTTTTCTACAGCATAGACACGCGCACACCGTTTCGGGAGGAGTCGGCCGGCGTGTTCCGGCTGGACGACACGCTTCAGGCGGCGATACAAAATAGTCTTGCCACGACGGCGGCGTTCGTGCCTGCCAGTCGCCTGTTCGAGCTGCGCTCTCGGCGCGACATTGCGGACCTCCGGTTGGCGTACTCGGTCAACCCGCTGCTGGACCTGAAGTTCTCCTTCACAAGCACCGCCCGCAGCGGTGCTCAGCCGTGGGGAACGTCCTTTGGGCAGACGAATGCCGTGGAATTACCCGTCCCGATTGACCATCGGACGAACGACCTGAATGTGATGGCGGAATGGTCGACCGAACGCGCGATGGCACGCCTCGCCTACGACGGTTCCTGGTTCAACAACGACGTGGAGACGCTCATCTGGGACAACCCGCTGCGCCTGACCGACCAGGCGGCAACGCCGTCGCAGGGCCGCATGGCGCTTTGGCCCAGCAGCACCGCTCACACCGTCAGCGCGGCGGGTTCGCTGGCGCTGCCTGCACGGAGCCGGGCATTCGGATACGTGTCGATCGGCAGCTGGCTCCAGGACCAGAAGCTGCTGCCCCACACCATCAACACGGCCATCGCACCGATCCCGATCGCGCGCGAGACCGCTGAAGCCGAGGCGCGCATCGTGTCGATGAACTACCGCGTCACATCGCGCCCCTCGTCGCTCGTCTGGCTCAACGGGCAGTTCCGGTTATATGACTACGACAACCGGACGCCGCGCTTTCCCGTGAGTCAGTACGCGCGTGTCGACAGTGGCGTCGCGACTTCCTTGACCGGTGGCAGCGAGCCGTTCGGCTACACGAGACATTTTGTCGATGTCGACGCGTCGTTCACGCCACTGCCGTTCATGGCGCTCCGCGCGGGATACGGCCGTGAGCACGACGACCGCACGTTCCGATTTCTCGAAGAAACCACCGAACATGCGCTACGGGCCTCAGTCGACAGCACGGGCCTCAGCTGGGGTTCGGTGCGGCTCCAGTACGATCACGCCATCCGTACGGGCGAAGGGCTGGACGAGCAGGCTCTCAGCGACATTGGCGAGCAGGTGTCGTTACGTCAGTTTGACATCTCGGATCGCAATCGCGATCGCGTGACGGCGATCGTGCAAGTGGCGCCGTTCGACACGTTTGGATTCAACGGGTCGGTCGGCATCGGCCAGGAAACCCGGCCCGACGCCGCGTTCGGGCTGCAGGACAACGATCTGCGCACCTTCACCGTCGGTTTCGACGCGACTCCGCGCGATACAGTGCTCGTTGGCGCGACGTACGGATTTGAGAACTACGGCACATTGCAGCGTTCGCGCCAGGCCAACCCTGGCGTGCAGTTCGACGACCCGACGCGGGACTGGTCGACCGACATGAGCGAGGATGTTCACACGCTCACCGCGAGCCTGGAATTACCACAGCTGTCATCCCGCACCGCGGTGCGCCTCGCGTACGATCTCGTTCGTTCGAACGCGCAGTACATCTACCTGCTGCCGCCAAACAGCACGCTGACGCCGCCGCAGCAGCTCCCGTCCGTGAGAAACCACATGCAACGCGCAACGGCCGACGTGCGCTACGCGATCAACCGGAGGCTGGCACTCGGCATCGGCTATGCGTACGACCAGTACGACGTAGAGAACTTCGCCATGTCACCGGGGACCCTGAACAGCCCGGTCTTTTCCGGGTTCGTCAACCTGATGTACCAGGCGCGGCCTTATGACGCCCACACGGGTGTCGCGAGGCTCATATACGGTTGGTGAATATGAAGGCAGTGCACGTAGCAGGCGGGTTGTTCGTGGCGTCTACGCTGTTGGTGCTTTTCGGGTCGAAGCCCTCGGCTCAGGCGCCATCGGGGCAGACGCCGCCAATACTCATCGAATCGCTGGCCGGGCGGGACTCCTTCGAGCTGTACTGCGCACCGTGCCATGGGAGCGGCGGCCAGGGCAATGGATTTGTGGCGTCGGCGTTGCGGACACGCCCGGCCGACCTCACGTCGCTGGCGCGACGCAACGGAGGAGCCTTCCCCAGAGACACGGTTCGTGGGTTCGTCACGGGAACTGGGCGCACGCTTGCGGCACATGGGACGACGGAGATGCCAGTCTGGGGTCCGATGTTCCGTGCGTTCGAATCGGACGCGCGTGCGCAAGAGCGGATCGCGAATCTGGTCTCGCACATCGAGTCCATCCAGGTGCCATCGACGGGCACCAATGATGCCGGCGGCCAGCTGTTCAGAACGCATTGTGCGACCTGCCACGGGACGACCGGGCGCGGCAACGGCCCGATGGCCGATGCGCTCCGGCGGATGCCGCCGGATCTGACGCAGTACACACGGCGCAACGGTGGGGTTTTTCCCAGCGAGCGCGTCTACCGCATCGTCGACGGCCGCGACGTTGCCAGTCATGGCGATCGGGAGATGCCGGTGTGGGGGGACGCCTTCAGAGCGGTCCCCGGCGGCGCCACCGACGCGGCCGTGAAACTACGCATCGATGCGATCGTCCGCTATCTCGCAGGCATCCAGGAACGCCCTGCGTAAATTGATGCCCAGGATCCCCGCAGTGGCGTGGGCGGAACAGCCCTTGCTCAGGCCACCCCTCGGAGGGGTTATGCCGGATACCAAGCATGCGATCGCCGCGCTTTTTCCGTTCGGCGAGCAGCGTGATGAGCGCCAGTCCGAGCTAGCGGCGGGAACAATTTCGGATCGAGTGGAAGAAACCCGCGGCTTTGCGAGACCTTCTATCTTGGAGTTGTGCGGCCTGGTTATCGAACGTCGCGTCTACGTGAGTGCGCTCGAGCAGCTGGGGGAGCGGTGAATGGGGCGCGACGACCATCCATCTGATGCCATCGCTGTTCACTACACGGAACGCTGACCGCGTATTTTTTCGCGGTTGCCGCTGAAACTTTCCCAACCGCTCACTCGCTCACGCCTCCGAATTCACCCCGGAAGCCGCCAACGCCGAGGCAGGAACGTGGCATGACCTATGCCCCTGTGATGGAGGACGGCCATGACTGGCCGGCGAGGTTCCTTATGACCAGCCCATTTGACGTGAGCCCGCTCGAAGAACCACAAGCGAAGCTGGAACGCGCGTTGATTCGCGAATTCCTCGAGGCGCGCGGGTACGGGCCGGAGGCGTTGAGAACCCGAACAGACGCGATTGCCCGCAAGCTGTTAGAGCAAGCATCAGTGTATGCCTCGATGAAGCTTGCGGAGGTGGAATCGCGCGCACACTACGTACACGATATCCACCGAAACGACTGAGGAGGCGGGCATGAGGACTACTGGTTGGCGGCTAGTTGGGGTCATGCTGATCGCGAGCTTCGGGGCAACGGCCGCGGCGGCGCAGACCGTCGGGCTGAATCGTGTGATGCGCGCCAAACTCGAGCACGCACAGCAGATTCTCGGGGACGTGGTCACCAGCAATTGGGCCGGACTCGAGCGGCACAGCGAGGAATTGCGGCGTGCAACCCAAGACCCCGCGTGGGCGGTGCTGACGACGCCCGAGTATGCACGCCAGACTGCGGCCTTTCTGCGCGCGAGCGAGGATCTCCTCGAAGCCGCCAAACGGCGCGACCTGGAGGCCGCTCCGCTCGCGTACGTCTCGCTGACGATGAGCTGCGTGCAGTGCCACCGGCACGTCGCACGGATGCGAATCGCCCGATCAGCACTGGCGCCATGAAGTGGGGTCTCGCAGCCGCTATTCTCGTGGCCAGCAGGCCACTCGCGAAGCGACGAGGCGGCAGGTTTTCGCGAGCCGAGGTCACCGCGTTCGTGGCCGGCCTTAGCCGAACAGCGCCTGCACATGGATCGAGCGACATGCCCGTGTGGGGTCCGACGTTTCGGGCGCAGGAGGCCCTCGACTCGAGGATCAGCGTCCGTCTCCTCAACGTCGTCGAGTATCTCGAGTCGATCCAGGTGAAGGAGTGATCGGCGTGTTGCACGGCCGCTTCTGCTACTTATTGTCCGTTCTGCTCATGGCGGGACTCGGTTGCGCCCAATCCCCGGAACAACCGGTGCCGGACCAACCCGCAACGGCTGCACCTGCGCCCGACGAGACGGCGGGGGCAGCAGTGGTCCTTCCCAAAGGGGAGCCACGGGCCGGTCGACAAGCGTTTCTCGATCTCAAGTGCACGTTCTGCCATCGCGTGGTTGGGGAGGCGGCATTCCCGGCGCCCGTCAGTGGGAGCCAGGGACCGGATTTGGATCACATGCTTGGACTTCGGCCACGCTCCGAGCTGGCCTCCGCCATCATCGTGCCGTCTTACTCGATAAGTCTGAAAATTAGCGACGACGTCAAGAAGCGGCTCGAGGGTACGTTGTTGTCACCCATGGGAGACTTCAGTCGCACAATCACCGTCGGACAGCTCGCTGACCTGCTCGCATATCTCAGCTCGCTGCAGGTCGGGACCATCCCATGACAAGTGAGTGCGTGCTGAAGGGGGAGAACCTCACGCTGGGATATGGGAGTCAGGCTCTCTTCCACGACCTGTCGTTCGAAGTCACGCGAGGAGAAATCCTCGGGATTGTCGGACCAAACGGATGTGGCAAGACCACGCTGTTGCGGACGATGCTCGGACTTCTGGAGCCACTCGCAGGCTCGGTGGAAAGGCAACCCAGCTTGAGCATCAGTCAGGTTCCTCAACGCGAGCGAATCGACAGAATCATTCCCGTCACAGTGCCGGCGACGTTTATGGCCTCCTCACTACACGCTCCTCACTACACGGCGCAGAACCTGAGCCAGCCACCGCGGCCGTCTCGCCTCTGACGCGTTCCCCCGGACGTGCACCGTTTTCACGGTATCAGGCGCGGCCCGCCGGCCGCTCATACGGCTGATCAGAATGCGGAATATGATCCGACTGCGATGTTTATGGCCGGCGAGCGGAACCGAGGCGGGCTCCCACCACACGGGATGCCTTTGAAAGAGGCGCTCGGCTACCCTTCGCGAGCCCTCATACTCGGGAGTGTGTGGGAGCTCCTCGTAATGCCCGAATACGACGACGCTCGCCCATTGCCCGTGAGTTATGAGTTCGTCGATTTCGAGACAGACAAGGGGATTCTGTCGCATCCACTCGATCTTTTGACCAAGTGTGGCGTAGCCATAGAGGAACTCGCCGTCCAGATCGACATGAATGGGAACGATGTACGGTTGGTTGTTCCGGGCGCACGCCAGGCGAGCGATATTCGACCCGGCGAGCATTGCACGGCACTCTTGCTCCGTCATCTCCTGGATTACCATGGCAAAGCTCACACAACGAAATGAGGACCTTCCCACGAATCAGAATGGGTCGTGGGGGTTCACTCCGGTCTTATCTCTAGGGAGGCTCCTACTTCGAGCTGGCGCCGGAGCCCTTTGTAACGACCTAACCGTCCTACACTGAGCGTGAGGAACCTCCCGTTCGACTTCCGCTGAGCGTCGCTAAGCCTCCTTGTGCATTTGTGGGTCAGAAGCGCTCAGAAGCCGATCCTCATCCCCACCCGCAGCGTGCGCGGCACGACCGGATGGAAGTGGAGGTCTTCCACCCCTTCCAGCGGTTCGCCCGGCAAACGGGACGGGAAGTAGTAGGTGATGTCGGCGCCCTTGGCATCGAACAGGTTGAAGAGATCCGCAGTGACGCGCACGTTGTTCGTGAGCTGATAGCCCGTCTGAAGATTGACGAGGCTCGTTGGCTCGGAGCGCACGGAGTTGTCCTCCAGGAGCGCACGGGAACCAAAGTACCGCAAGCGCACGCTGCCGTACATCCGCTTGTACGCGTCCACGCTCGCGCCAGCCGATATGACGGTCCCCACGGCTTCGGGGACGTACAGCCCACCGGACTCCTGTCCAAGGAAGCGCGCCCGCGAGAACGATACGTCGGTGTCGAACACCAGCCAGCTGATCGGAGTGTAATAGTTGGCAATTTCGACGCCGTGCCGTGCGCTCGGGGGGCCGGGTTCCGTCGCGCCTGCGTCGCCGTTGTAGACGAGCTCCGACCCCAACCGCAGCATCCAGATCGAGACGGTGCTCTGGAGGTGCGGCACGGCAACGGTGCGGACGCCCACTTCGGCGCCTTTCGCACGTACCAGCGGCGTGACACGATCAACCGGGTCTCCCCTGAAGTCGCGTGTGATCGTCGTGCCAAGCGCATTGTTGCTGTGGAGGCCGGTTCCGGCGTTGACGTAGAGCTCGGTGGCTTTCCACGGCCCGAACGTTGCCCCACCCTTCGGGCTGAGCATCGCCGCAGTGGCGGTTCCGCTGTTGATCGGATCGAGCGCGTCGACGCGGTACCGCGAGCCGTCGCCGCGCATGCCGAACAGCGTCCGGAACCACGGCACCCACTCAACCTCGTTCTGGGCATACACACCGGCGCTGGTCACGAGCGCCTGGCTGTCGACGCGGGTCTCGAGCCGTGCCCGCGCGTCGGTGTGATAGAGCGCCACCGTCGGGATATCGTCGTTCCGGAACTGCACGCCGAACGTGTTCTGCACGGGGCGGCCCCGCCACTGTGCGAGACGGCGATGGGAGATTCTGGCGCCCGCGACGAATCGATGGTCCACCTGTTCAACCTGGTCACCATGCTCCGGATCGTCCAGGTAGAACGTGAAGTTCGAGATCAGATTGAGGTCATAGCGCAGACCATAGGCGCTGACTTTCGTCAGGGCCGCATTGCTGCCACGCTGCCACTCCCC
>Ga0184627_10000702_pt1 | contig 12983 bp, 11 predicted proteins | sample PLM3_127_b1_FD_133150 | JGI IMG/M metagenome (GOLD analysis project Ga0184627, IMG submission 133150) | Groundwater sediment microbial communities from an aquifer in East River, Colorado, USA - PLM3_127_b1 | ecosystem: Environmental > Terrestrial > Soil > Riparian zone | place: USA: East River...
ATCGGTGTCGCCTCGAACACCGTGCCCTTGACATCGGTTTCAGGCCAGCCCGAGCGGTAATCCCCATGCCGGTACGTCCACTTGACTTGCAAGTGGCTCACGTTGCCCCGATCGATGGAGGTGAGCGGCGAGAAGCGGGCTCCACCCGCATCTCCCAGCACGGTGGGCCATTGGTCCGCGGACGAGGCATTATCTCCAGCAAATATGGCGTGGATGGGGGGGGTCGACACCACGCCAAGCACTCCAGCAAATATGGCGTGGATGGGGGGTGTCGACATCACGCCAAGCATCACTACCGACAAGATCTCATTCCTCACGGTTTCCTCCGAACGAATCACAAGATTCGCTGCTATTCCAGCCCGGAATCGAAACCAGGTCTCGCCGAAAAATGCAAAAGTCGCGCAGATTTCGAAATCTGCGCGAGGTTTTCGGCAGTTATGGCGTGGATGAGCCGGAACGATTTGCCCGGCGGTAGTCGGAGGGGGTCTGGCCGGTTGCTTCCTTGAAAGCACGGTTGAAGGGGCCCAGGGAGCGGAAGCCCAGGTCCAGAGCGATGCTGAGGACAGGCAGGCGGGACTGCGCAGGATCGGCAAGCCTTTTGCAGGCCTCCCGGATGCGGTACTGATTGACGAAGTCGTTGAAGTTGCGGAAGTCGAGCTGGCCGTTGATGACCCGGCGCAGGCGATATTCCTGTTCACCGAGCATCGTCGCAAGGTTTCGTATCGTCAGCCCTTCAGTACGGTACGTGCGACCCTGCTCCATCGAGCGGACGAGTTTCTCGGCCAACGTGGAGTCGGCCGGGCTGGGCGCCGGCGACGGCTCGCCACGCGCATCCGACAAAACGCCCCGTGCAGTCTGCAGCAGATTGAGCGCAACCCAGACCGTTACGGCAAGTGCTAGCGCCGCGTGCGTCGCGGATAACCAGGAGGGCGCCGGCTGGCCCCGAAAGGAAATCTCCACCGCAATTACGATCGTCATGTAGAAACCCACGCCCGTGACGAGAATGCGACGCAAACGGAGACGCTTCTCCACCAGGTCCGCGGCCATGCCGGACCAGACCTGCATCAATACGACGACGATCAGCATCAGCGCAGGCAACTGCAACAAACCCATGACGATCGGCGGGACCGGTGCAGATCCCTCCGCGATGGCCGGCCCGAGCCAAAGACGGGTGAAAGCCGCCGCTTCCACGATCAGAAGCGCTGCACCGTCCGTGATCTGCAGTTTGAATCTCTCATTGAAGACCGCTCGCGAAAATACCCAGAACGCCACCGGCACTGCGAAGCAACCGAAGAAAACCGGGTACTCGAGAATGCCGAGATTCACGTCGAGAGCGATCCACGGGCAAATGAGGTGGCAAGCCACGGTTACAGCCAACAGGGCGCCCAAGCGCGCAGGCCACGACCCCCGTTCCTTTGCCGTCAGAAGGACCGCGAGGAACAGCAGCAGGGTAACCGTCGCCGAGCGAAGAATGAGGTCTGCGAATTGCCACATGGGTTATTTCAGCATAACAGTCAGGCGTGCTGAAGCAAGGAAGTAAGGGGTCAGGCCTATACTTTATAGTACAAAGTCTGGGTGTCCATCCCCTGCGAAATCTCCGGTCATCCCAGTTCATCGATCGCCTGTAACACGAGGCCGAAGAATTCGTCGGCGTGGTCCGAAATGGCGGCTAACGAGTGATGTGCGTCTTTCTGCCAGAACGAACGCCGGGCTGTGTGCCAGAACGAACGCCGGGCTGTGTGCCAGAACGAACGCCGGGCTGTCCGCCAGAACGAACGCCGGGCTGTCTAGAACGAGATCGGCGTTGAAAAGCGAGGGGCCGCGCCCGGCGGCCCCTCCTGAGATGTGCTGCCGGTGTGCGTGTCTTACCGGCTTACTACGCGATCTTCCTCGCGGCAGATTCCGAGAAACACTTCGAACGCCTGCTCAGCTGACTCGGGCAGCTGATCTTGCGGGGTCCGCTTGACGAAGTCATAGCCGTACATCACGCTGTCCTCGAGAAACGCCTTGCCATCCGGGGTCTTATAGTCCTCGAGGAGTACCGGGATGCCGTCCACCTTCAACAGCTCGTGGTGCTCCATCAGCTCGAGGATGTCGCTCTGCGTGAGGGGGATGATGCTGCGCGCGTGTCCCATCATAGCGTGCGAGCCCCCAATGGTCGCGTTCTTCGCCCAGGTCGCACACACAGCGTCCTTGTCTACGCCTTGGTCGGGTGTCAAAACCGCGAGCAGAGTCGCGGCACATATAAGAAAATTCACTTTGCATTCTCCTGTTAAATCGCGATGACGGAGACGCCCATTGCGTTGAACCAGAGACACGCAAGATCCACGCCAGTAAGCCCGCTCGCTTTCGCTTCCAAGAACGAACTGGGAGTCGGCCAGAGCCTGCGTGTAGGTCCGCCTTCAGCAGGCCTGTCCGGCCGAGCGATTCTCGCCGGAGTCGTCCCTTGCGCTCGATCACGGAAAGTAAGGGGTCACACGGAAAGTAAGGGGTCAGGCCTATACTTTATGGTACAAAATCCGGGTGTCCGTCCCCTGCGAAATCGCCGGTCAACCCAGATCATCGGTCGCCTGTAACACGAGGCCGAAAAATTCGTCGGCACGGTCAGCGTCGATCCAGCGCACCACCAACACCATGCGGCGTTCGGGCTCGATCCAAGTAAAGGAGCTGCCTGCGCCAATGGCGAAGTAGCTGGACGCCGGCACGCTGGGAAACACGCGCCGGTCATGGTTCAGCCAGATGAGATAGCCGTAGAAGGGCGCGATCGCACACGGCGTGCGCATACGCTGTATCCAGTCCGCTGAGATCACCTGACGGCCGTTCGCCTTGCCGTCGTCCAGCATCATCCGGCCGATGCGCGCCTGGTCGTGGCTGCCGATTGACATGCCGCCGCCCCAGTGCGTGCCCCCGGGTACCGACTGAACTCTCTTGCCGTTGAGCTCGATCCAGGCATTGTCGTAACCTACCCAGCGCCAGTTGTCGCTGGCGCCAATGGGTTGCATGACGGCTTCGCGAAAGACTTCCGGCAGCGGACGCCCGAACAGATGCAGCAAGGCCAGCGAGAGCTGGTTAATGCGCACGTCGTTGTATTCCCAGTACGTGCCCGGAGTCTGCAGCGGCCGCGGATCGCCTTTCTTCCCCGTGGCAGTGGTGCCTTGGAACGACAGGGTACGGTATCGATCCGCCTGATCGGGAACACCGAAGACCGTGCCTTCCCACTCGCTGGTTTGTTGCAGCAGATGCGCCCAGGTCACCTGCGCATTGCGGCCGGTATCGAAACCGATGCCGGGAACCCGCAAGCGAACCGGCTCATCGACGTCGGGCAGCAGCCCGCGGTCGTGGGCCACACCCGCCAGGAGCGCGAGGTAGGTCTTCGCGACACTGAAAGTGAGGTCGGGCCGATCCGGCTCACCCCAGGAGGTCAGGGTTTTCCCGTTCAGGACGATGGTGCCGGATACCGGGCCGCGTGCATGCACCGGGCCGAGTAGTTTGTTCCAGGGCGGCGGGTCCTCGTGATGCACGCCCCACTTGTCGGTGATCTCGCGCGTCCACGGCGTTTCGTGGTCGATCGCAAATTGCACGGCCTGCTTGATATTCTTGTTCCGCATGGCTTGTCGGAGGATGGCGGGAAGGCTTGGCTTGTTGCGTAAAAACGTTTTCCCTCTTCCCTTCGAGGGAAGAGCGTCAGGGCGAGGCGGTGAAGGTTTCCGCGTAGCGTTCTGGAGCGAAACCGACCAGCAAAGTCTTGCCGTTCTCCAGCACAGGGCGTTTGATCAGGCTCGGATTTGCGCTCATCAACTTGAGTGCCTTGGCCTCGTCGAGATTTGCCTGCTGCGACGGCGAAAGTTTGCGCCAGGTGGTGCCGCGAGTGTTGAGCAGCGTTTCCCAGCCGACCTGCTTCGACCAAGTCTTGAGTTTGGCAACGTCGATGCCTGCCGTCTTGTAATCGTGAAAGTCGTAACGTACGCCGTGATCATCCAGCCAGGCGAACGCCTTCTTCATGGTGGTGCAGTTCTTGATGCCGAAAATCGTTGTCACTGGGTGAGGCGAGAGGCGTTAGGCGTGAGGCGTGAGGGGTGAGGGGTGAGGGGTGAGGCGAGATGCAAGAGGGGGTGAGGCTCAAAGATGAATCTCTCGTCCTGATCCCTGGCTCTCGAGACTCTGCGTATCGTTAATCCGCGCTGCTCTTCCGCCTATCGCCTCACGCCTCTCGCCTCACCTACAACGTAAAAATCTTCCCCGGATTCATGATGTTCTGCGGGTCGAGCGCCTTCTTGACTTGGCGCATCACTGCGACCGCTTCGCCGTGTTCGGCGGTGAGGAACTTCATCTTGCCCAGTCCGATGCCGTGCTCGCCGGTGCAGGTGCCGTCCATCGCCAGCGCGCGCATCACCAGCCGCTCGTTCAGCCGCTCGGCTTCGGCGAGTTCGTTCGGGTCGTCGCGATTGATCAGAAATCCGAGGTGGAAGTTGCCGTCGCCGACGTGGCCGACCAGCGGCGCGGTGAGGAAGCTTTTTTTCAGGTCCTGCTTGGTTTCGAGGATGCACTCCGCGAGACGGGAGATCGGCACGCAGACGTCGGTCGCCCAGATTTCACACCCCGGGCGCAGCGCCTTGTTGGCGTAGGTCACGTCGTGCCGCGCCGTCCACAGGTGGCTGCGCTCTTCGGGTTTGGTCGCCCACTTGAACTCGCCGCCGCCATGCTCCGCCGCGATCGATTGAACCAGCTCGGCCTGCTCCTTGACTCCCGCTTCGGTGCCGTGGAATTCGATGAAAAGCGTGTCCTTGACCGGGTAATTCAGTTTCGAAAATTTGTTCACCGAGTCCATCTGCACGTCGTCCAGCAACTCGATGCGTGCCACCGGGATGCCGAGCTGGATGGTCTGAATCACGGTGTTTACCGCGCCTTCGATGCTCTCGAAGGAGCACACCGCCGCGGCCATCGCCTCGGGGATGCCGTACAGACGTAACGTCACTTCGGTGATGATGCCGAGCGTGCCTTCGGAGCCGACGAAGAGGCGGGTGAGGTCGTAACCGGCGGCGGATTTGCGGGCTCGTCGGGAGGTTCGAATGATGCGGCCGTCGGCGAGCACCACGGTCAACGCCAGCACGTTCTCGCGCATGGTGCCGTAGCGAACCGCGTTGGTGCCGGACGCGCGGGTCGCTGCCATGCCGCCGAGGGAGGCGTCGGCGCCGGGATCGATGGGGAAGAACAAACCCTGGTCGCGGATGTGCGCATTCAATTCCTTGCGGGTCACGCGCGCTTGAACAGTCACGTCGAGGTCTTCCGGATTCACGCGCAGGACCTGGTTCATGTTCACCAGATCCACCACCACGCCACCCTGGTGCGGGATGACGTTGCCTTCGAGCGAGGTGCCGGTGCCGTAGGCGATGACCGGAGTGACGTGCCGGGCGCAGATCCGGACGATCTCTGCGACTTCCTCGGTTGTGTTCGGGAACACCACCGCGTCCGGGCGGTGCGGGTGGTGCCAGGATTCGTCCTTGCTGTGATGATCGCGCACGCCGCTGCTGGTCGACAGGCGCTCGCCGAAGTTGGCCTTCAGCTCGGCGATCGCGGATTGGACTTCAGTGGCGGCAAGAGTCATGCGGGAACCTCGTGATGTGTGCGGCGTCGGATTTCGTGGTACGCAGTGTTCGAAACGAAATATTAACCGAAGCGCCTGCCCATTGCCGGACGACAGTTGCGGCGCGGCATTCGTGCCTACACCATCGGCGTTTCGCAGCCTATGCAATCACCTTGCTCGCCGCTGCCGAAAAATGTCGTTTGTGAACATTAAACAGCCTTTCCCTGGTCCCGGGACATGGCGATTGCGTGGCATGTTTTCTGCATGATTTAGCTTGAGGTTTCGTACGGATTTCGCCTCGACGAAGTCGCCAACACGACACTCAAGGGGGTTACGGAAAATGAAGACCACTCGATTTGACCAGTCGCGCTGCATCGCCGCAATCGGCAGGTTTTCGACTGACGCCCAGTTGCAGGCGCTCGTATTCGGATTGTTCCTTCTGGCGCTGGTCGGCGTGGTACAGGGCGCGGAACTGCGCCCCGAGGTCATGTCAACGCTGCGCGAGGCCACGTTCGAAGTGGTCATGGAGAAACCCTCTGGCGACTCCCTGAGCTACGAGAAGCCTTTGCCGTACGACCTGGTTCCGTATCAGCAGCGCATGGACAACTATTATTCGATCGGCACCGCGTTCGCGATGGAAGGTGGCGTGCTGGTTTCCGCCGCGCATGTCTTCGATCTTGGCTCGGCCTCCGTCCGAGACCGGATTTGTCTGCGGGATGACAAGGGCAGGATCATCGCCGTCGATAAGATACTGAAGTACTCGTTGGAGCGCGATTTCATCGTGTTCAGCGTCAAGGGCGTCAAGTTCGACACGATGCTTAAGGCCAGCAAGAAAGCGGCGAAAAACCAACAGGTCTTCGCGGTGGGCAACGCCCTCGGCGAGGGAGTGATCGCACGCGACGGCCTTTACACTTCGGACACGCCAGAAGCAGACGAGGGTCGCTGGCAGTGGATACGGTTTTCCGCGGCCGCCTCGCCGGGAAACAGCGGTGGTCCGCTGGTGGACCGCGATGGCCACGTGCTCGGAGTGGTCATCGGCAAGTCCGAGAACGAGAACCTGAACTTTGCCCTGCCGCTGACCGAAGTCTATAGCGCTTCGAGCGCCAAGGCGGAAGTGCGACAAAAAGCGATCTTCCGTCTGGACATCACCGACGATACGTTGCCGAAGACCCTGGATGAAACCATCGATCTTCCCGCGCACTACCTTGATTTCGGGCGCGAGCTTCAGGCCAAGTTCGACAATTTCAATGAGACGCTGTCCGCCGAGTTTCTGGCCAAGTATCGCGACAACATGTTCCCTTACGCAGCCGGTGCGCAGACCACCCTCTACGATAGCCAGCGCGCCAACTTTCCGCGCATCATTGCCAAGCAGAAAGACGGCACCTGGGCCGCCATGGAGCCCGCCGAGAAGAGCCATTCCGACCTCGGGAACAACGGCTACCTTTCGTTCGGCTCGATGGGCAGCTTCCTGTATCTGCGACTGCAGGCGCCGGATACGGTTCCGGCCGCACAGTTGCGCACCGATTCCAAACTGTTTATGGACCTGATCCTCAAAGGCGTGAACTACACCCGCCACGTCGGCGCGGAACAGATCCGCGTCACTTCCCTTGGACCGGCCAAGGCCGAGGAATTATTCGTGGACGCCTACCAGCGCAAGTGGCAGGTGCGGCGCTGGAACGTGGAATTCAGCGAGCAGCAGGTCGTGTCCTACGCCCTTCCCGTACCGGGCGGCTACGCCGTGATCCTCAATTCGGCGTCGCCGTCGGTGAGCCCGATATTCGAGCGCGACATGAGAACGCTTGCCGATTTCGCCTACGCGAGCTATTACGGCACCTTGCGCCAGTGGAAGGATTTTCTCGCCGCGAAGGATCTGCTGCCGGCGGCATTTGGCAGCATCCGCATCGACTTCTCCTACGGCAAGGATCTGCGCTACGCCTCGCAGCGGGTGGCGTTTTCCTACCCGAACACCCTGATGAAGGTCAACGAGGACAGCGACCTTGAACTGCAGTTCTCCTACTTCAAGGAAGGTGATCGTGTCGTATGGGACGTAACGCGGGTAGTGGCCGGCGAGAGCAAGTCCACCGAGGTGGTGCTATCGGTCACCCGGCACGCGAAGCCGCCGCAAACCTTCAGCGACGCCAACAAGCGCAATTGGGAGACGCTGGTCAACGGTCGCGTGCCTTACTCGGGTGAGGCGTTCTTTGACAAATCGAATACGGTGATCGGCATTCCCCTCCGCGTTGCCGAGAAGGCATGGTCGCTGCCTGACCAGTCCGTGTTGTATAGCGCAGTGTACGTCGCCGAGGGCAGTCAGCAGGCGAAATTCATGCGGAAGAAACTGGCCGACTTCCGTTCGCGGCTGAAGGTCGGCGAGTACGCGGGCGGCGCGAAATCACTCAGCGCCAAGACCGCGGGCCTGGGCGCCCCGATCAAGACCGCTCGTTGACCGGAAAGTCGTTTCGTCTGGCGGCGAAGCAACGATTAAGTTCAAGTCCAAAGCAAACAGCGGAAAAAATAGCCGCAGTCCGATATATCAGGCCGAGTACCCAGGAAGAAGGCCAGCATCAAGTGCTGGCCTTCGTTTGTCTTGGACTTTAAAGACTTGGCCCTACTCTCCTCTGCAGAACCCCGTTCCCTGTTACGCTCGCTTAGAAGCCGCACTGGGCCGTTGAATCTTCGCACCGAATCATGGGATGCTAGTAGCGGACAACGATAATAATTTGCACTCTACGCTTACCAAAAATTCACTCTGCCGGTGCGGGTGGTGCCAGGATTCGTCCTTGCTGTGGTGATCGCGCACCCCGGTGCTGGTGGAAAGTCGCTCACCGAAGATGGCCTTCAGCTCGTCGATGGCGGACTGGAGCTCTGTTTCGGGGAGGCTCATTCGAAGTTCCTCGGGAAGACAGGTTGCATGTGTCGGCGGGAAGTCAAATCTTACCGCAAGGACTCCTTGTCCGCCTGGGTGTGCGGTGCAGGTTGCGGGTAACCCTGTCATCAGCTACTTTGAGACCCATGGGGATCGCGAAGAGAACGGGAAAGCGCACTGTGTCGGTGGGCGGGGCGGCAATCGTGCTGGTGTCCGGCTTGGCGGTGCCGGCGGCACTGGATGAGATTCCGGTGGCGGCGCTTTCGGCCGGTAGTTTTACCGTCGCGGCTGCTGACCGTTTCGCGTTCTCCGAACCGGCGCCGGTGCTGGATTACCGCCAGCGGGAGAAATTTCTCCGCGGCCGACATCACTTCAATCAGAAATGGGTGGTTTTCCCTTCCCTCGGTGGCGACTGGGGTCTGGGTCCGACGTTCATCGCTGACCGATGCTCGGGTTGCCACGTCGGAGGCGGGCGCGGCGACACGCCGAAGTCGACCGACCAGCAATTGTTTTCGGTTTTGGTGCGCATTTCGATCCCGGGCGAAGATGAGCACGGGGGGCCTAAGCCCCACCCGAACTACGGCGACCAGATTCAGAACCAGGGCTTGATGGGGCAGGACCGCGAGGCGACCTTTCTGGGCGAACGCGTGCCGCAGGAAGCTCATCTGTATGTCGACTGGGAGGAAGTGCCCGCCACGTTCGCGGACGGTGAAAGAGTCATGCTGCGCAAGCCGCGGCTGCGCGTGGACAAACTCAATTTCGGGCCACTCGGCCCGGAGGTGATGTACTCGTTGCGGATCGCCCAGCCCACTTTCGGCCTGGGACTGCTGGAGTCGGTGAACGAGGCCGATATTCTCGCCATTGCCGAGAGGCAAAAAGTGCAAGGCGTGAACGGGCGTCCGAATTATGTCTGGGACGCGATCGGCAAGCGCGTTGCGCTCGGCCGATTTGGTTGGAAATCGAATCAACCATCGATCAAGCAACAGATCGCCGCGGCACTTCACGGCGACATCGGCGTGACCTCGCCGCTTTTCGACAAGGAAAACTGCCCACCGGTGCAGAAGGATTGCACGTATCAGCCGCCGGGCAACCAGCCGGAACTCATTAACGTCAACTGGGAAGAGCTTGAGTTCTGGACCCAGGCGCTTGCCGTGCCGGCACGCCGGGATGTCGATACCCCGGGTTACCAGCGCGGGGAACGGCTGTTGGTCGAGGCGCAATGCGCGGCATGCCATGTCCCGGAGCTGAAGGCCGGATCCCTTCCTGGGCTGCCGCAGATCAAGGACCAGGTTTTTCATGCCTACACCGACTTGCTGCTGCACGACATGGGCGAGGACCTCGCGGATCATCGTCCCGAGTTCAAGGCGGGCGGGCGCGACTGGCGCACGCAACCTCTTTGGGGCATCGGTCTGTCGGAGACCGTGAGCGGCAGCACGGCGATGTTGCATGACGGGCGCGCCCGGAGCCTGACCGAGGCCATTCTTTGGCATGGCGGAGAGGCACTGGCTTCGCGCGAGGCTTTTCGGAACATGCCGAAAGCCGATCGCGAGGCGTTGCTGAAGTTTCTATCCTCGATCTGAGCCGGGAAACGGAGCGAATGCGGCCAATCAGCCGTTGTGATGGCAGGCATGGCGGTTGGTTTTGGGCTCTTCTCCTGCTGTCAGAGTTGTCCGTGCCGCATGCGGTCGAAGCCGACACGGCGGAAGAACTGCTCAGCCGTTACCACGCGGAGGCACAAGCCGAGTCGGCGGCGTTTCGTGGCTTTTCCGTGGAAGAAGGACGGATCTTTTATTTTCGGAAGTATCCAGCGCCGGTCATAGGCGAAGTCGGCTGCGTATCCTGCCATTTGCAGGATCCTCGCCGGTCCGTCATGCGCCATCGCACGAAAGTGCCCTGCCGCGCATGCCACGTCATCGACGACGCGGAGCACGCTGACCCGGAGAACGCCAAAAAACGGGATATCGATGCGTTCGCCCCCGTAGCCAATCCGCGCAGGTTCACCGATCCAGAATGGGTGGAGAAATGGTTCCGGACGAACTGCAATTACGTACTCAAGCGCCCCTGTACGGCCGTTGAAAAGGGCAACCTTCTGGCCTGGGTACTCAGCCTGGAGCCGAGCGCCCTGGACAACAAGCCGGAACTAGGAAAGGAGTACGAATGGTTGATTGCAGAATGAACTGCTTCACGGGATTGACCGGCCGCGCTCGCGCGGGGCGCCATCTCTAAATCGGCAAGTGGGTTACCAGGAGCGCCCGTTGCGGGCGCCCGGATTGCCGCGGGCATGGCTCTGGTGCGGCGACAATAAAAAAAGCCGGGGACGAGCCCCGGCTTGAATTGTCGGACGATCTCTCAAACAGCAGGGATGCCGCTATAGTTGGTGTTGCTCTTAGCGACATAACCGTAAGCGGCGTTGCTGCGCTCGCCTCCCATGGCGATGTAGTCCGCCTTGATCTGGGCGATCTGATCCTGGCCGAAGGGCTTGCCTGCGCCGATCTTGATATCCAGCCCATAGAGGTGCGCCGCATTGAGACCGAAGATCTTCTGCTTCACTTCGCTGTTCGGCCCGCCAAGACGGGTTTTCCACTTGAACTTCTTCATGATGTCGTCCGGAATCTCCAGCCGGCGCATGGCCTCGATCTGCCACTGCGGGCTGCCGTACCACACCGAGTCGGATCCCCAGACTACCCGTTCCGGCCCCATCAGGTTCACCAACTGGCCGATGAACGCGGCGCAGAAGCGAGGGTTGGTGACGGCGGTGCTTGCAAACGTGCTGCCTATTTCGCCATACACGTTGTCCACACCGAATTTGTCCGGGATGCGGGCCAAGTCAGTGGCCCACTCGACATAACCTGTATCAAGGAATGCTTGCAGATCCTTGTCGGGTTGGTCGGCCAGCCAAGGGCGCAGCGCCGAGTGGTAAATGACGAAATTCATTCCCGGCCAATCCTTGGCGGCCTTGCCCAGGTCCTTCACCGTGGCGCTTTCCCAAGTACCCGCGAAGGCCTTCTCGTAGTCGCGCGGCATCAGACCCTTGTGGATACAGATGGTATTGATGCCCGCCTTGATAGCCTTTTCGTAGAACGGGTACATCAGCTTTTCGTCGTCCAGGCGCCAGGCGTACTTGGAAGGTCCGAAGGGGTCGCCGATGGTGTAGGACTTCCAGGACACCGGATGAAGCGTGTTAATGGCGCGATCCACTTCGTCCATCCAGTTCGGGTACTTGGGCGTGATGATCGTGTGGCCAAGCATACGAGTGCCGCCAGCCATCTTGTTCACCGCGCGACAGGCGTTCTGGATGGCGTCGTTGGACAGCAGCCACCAGGTCGGATCGTCGAAAGGTGCGCCCGAAAGCAGTGCGATCTTGGTGTCGCTGTCGAGGAAGATCTCCTTCAGGTAGTTGTCCATCTTGTAGCGCGCCAGGGTCAGTGGCACCGACATGATGTCCGGGTTGACATTGGCGCCGACCGCCCACTTGGTCAGACCGAGCAGACCTTCCTGTTTGAAATCATCGCGGACGAAGTGTGTCTGGTCATCGAAAATGAACTGATTGGCAAGCTGCGCCGAACGGTAGGCGGACATCTCCATGTCGGCCGCCTCGGCCTCGGAGACGTTCCAAACCGGGCCGAAAACCTTGTTCATCGCCAGGAACGCCGCAGCCATGCCGGCGCTGGAGGCCAGGAACTGGCGGCGATCCATGTTGTGGCGTTTGGCCTGGGTATCTGCGATTTCCTTGATCAGGCCTTCGACCTTCTTCTGGTCATCGGTTTGGGGTAGCGGGTTGTACTCGCCGTTGGAGACGACCTGCGTTGGAACCGGCGACCGAAATGCCACCTCGTCCGCCGGCGCGACGAGTTTCATCTCGTCGTCGCTCATATGCACGCCAATATGTCTTTGAATTGTCATGACTCCTCCTTGCTAGGCGTAACGTTGGAAAAAAGTCGCGCTAAACTTTCGACACGACTGCTTGAAGCAAACTCAAATGGGAAAATGGCGCGCGGCCGAAACCTGCCGCTTCACTTATTTTCGAACTTGTACTCGGCATCCGGCGCAACCTTGCCTTCGCAGGCCGCGGCCATATTCCTCTTGGCGTTGTTACACGCGATATTCGCCTGGGTGAAAATGTCGTTGGGATCATTCTTGCCTTCACAGTAGTACTCGTGCTGTTTCTTCGCGTCCTCGCAGGTGCCGCCTCGCGTGTCTTTCTCCGCGGCAATGCCGACGGTTGCGGCAAGTCCAAGGACTAACGCACCAATCAAGGAATGTGTTTTCAAAGATACCCCCCTTTCGTGGCGAAGCGTTCGCCAGCGCAATTCAAATTGTGGATTGACCGGGACACCTACTTCTTCTTGTCGTCGAACTCATAGGTCTTGTCCGGTTCAACAATGCCTTCACAGGCTTCTTTGACGTTGTTCTTGGCGTTCGTGCAGGCGGTGCCGATGGCTACCATGCTGTCGCTCGCCGCATTAGCTGGATTGCAGAAGTATTCCATCTGGCTCTTGGCATCGCTGCATGTGCCGACCCGCGTTTTCTTCG
>Ga0184627_10000703_pt1 | contig 12974 bp, 10 predicted proteins | sample PLM3_127_b1_FD_133150 | JGI IMG/M metagenome (GOLD analysis project Ga0184627, IMG submission 133150) | Groundwater sediment microbial communities from an aquifer in East River, Colorado, USA - PLM3_127_b1 | ecosystem: Environmental > Terrestrial > Soil > Riparian zone | place: USA: East River...
GGTGCAACCGCGGCGCCGGCGCCGACGCCCAACAAGGGCGACGTGGCATGGATGCTCACCTCCACCGCGCTGGTGCTGATGATGAGCATCCCGGGGCTGGCGCTGTTCTACGGCGGCATGGTACGCGCCAAGAACATGCTGTCGATGCTGATGCAGGTGTTCGTCACTTTCTCGTTGATCGTGGTGCTGTGGTGCATTTACGGCTACAGCCTCGCATTCACCGAGGGCAACGCCTACTTCGGCTATCTCGACCGGCTGTTCCTCGGCGGCACCTTCGATGCCGTGAAGGGCGAATTCGCGATGGCGGCGACGTTCAGCAAGGCGACTCCGATACCGGAGCTGGTGTTCGTCGCGTTCCAGGCGACTTTCGCGGCGATTACCTGCTGCCTGATCCTCGGGGCGTTCGCCGAGCGGGTCAAGTTCTCGGCCGTGCTGATCTTCATGGTGCTGTGGTTCACGTTCAGCTACACGCCGGTCGCGCACATGGTCTGGTTCTGGATGGGGCCCGACGCCTACACCACCGCGAAAGTGGTTGACGAGATGAACGGCAAGGCGGGCCTGCTGTGGCAATGGGGCGCGCTCGACTTCGCGGGCGGCACGGTGGTGCACATCAACGCCGGTATCGCCGGCCTGGTGGGCGCTTACCTCGTCGGCAAGCGCATCGGCTTCGGCAAGGAGTCCATGACGCCGCACAACCTGCCGATGACCATGATCGGGGCGGCGCTGCTGTGGATGGGCTGGTTCGGCTTCAACGCCGGTTCCGCCCTGGAAGCCAACAACTCCGCGGCGCTGGCTTTCATCAATACCTTCCTCGCTACCGCCTGCGCGGTGCTGGCGTGGACCTTCGGCGAGTGGCTGTTCAAGGGCAAGCCCTCCATGCTGGGCGCTGCCTCCGGCGCGGTGGCGGGGCTGGTTGCGATCACGCCGGCGGCCGGCAACGTCGGCATACCGGGCGCGTTCGTCATCGGCACCGCCGCCGGCCTGGTGTGCCTGTGGGCGGTCAACCAGTTGAAGCGCTGGCTGGGCGCGGACGACTCGCTGGACGTGTTCGGCGTGCACGCCGTGGGCGGGATACTCGGTGCGCTGCTGACCGGGGTATTCAATTCGCAGAGCCTCGGCGGGCCGGGCCTTGTCACCGACTGGGTCACGGGCAAGGTCGGATCCACCCCCATCCTCGATCAAGTGTGGATACAAGCCCAGGCGATAGGTGTCACGATCGTGGTTTCGGGCGTGGTGGCCTTGATCGCCTTCAAGATCGCCGACCTGATCGTGGGGCTGCGCGTGACGGAAGAAGAGGAACGCGAAGGCCTCGACGTGAACTCCCACGGCGAGACCGCCTATCACACTTAATAACGCTTAATAGCGGACATTTCATGCCGCATTAAGTGCGCGCGTTCGAACGGACGGTTACCCCGCCGTTCAACGCTCGCCACCGAAAGGGAGGGATTTGACTACGGGCGCCTGCGGGCGCCCGTTCTTTTATCCGGGGCAAGAATGCGTGAGAGTATGCGCCGCGGCTCGAAATGTGGAGCGCAACCGGTGGGGTAGAATAGGCGCCCCGGATAAAGTTATGACCGTCCCGCGACTCACCACCGCCCTTGCCGGACCGATGCTCGACCTCGAGCGCCGGCTGCTCGCGTCCCAGCCGGAAACCGAGGGCTGGCTGCGCGGCCTGTGGCAGGACCACGCGGCGCCCTTTTACTGCTCGGTGGACCTGCGCAACAGCGGCTTCAAGCTGGCGCCGGTGGACACCAATCTCTTCCCCGGCGGCTTCAACAATCTCAATCCGGACTTCCACCCGCTGTGCGTGCAGGCCGCCATGACGGCGGTCGAGAAAGTCTGTCCCGACGCGCGCGGCATGCTGCTGGTCCCGGAAAACCACACGCGCAACCGGTATTACCTGCAGAACGTCGCGACGCTGCAGACGATCATGCGGCACGCCGGCGTCAACGTGCGCATCGGCAGCCTCGCGCGCGAAATCACCGCGCCGACCGAGCTGACCCTGGACAACGGCACGCAACTCAGGCTCGAGCCGCTCACGCGCCGCGGCAATCGGGTGGCGGTTGATGGCTTCGACCCGTGCGTGGTGCTCCTCAATAACGACCTCTCCGCCGGCACGCCCGAGATCCTGATGAACCTCGAGCAACCGGTGCTGCCGCCGCTGCACGCCGGCTGGAGCGTGCGCCGCAAGTCGAACCACTTCGCGGCCTACCACGGCGTGGCGGAGGAGTTCGCGAAGCTGGTCGGCATCGACCCCTGGCTCGTCAATCCCTACTTCGAGAAATGCGGCAGGATCAATTTCCAGGAGAAAAAGGGCGAGGAATGCCTCGAGGGCTACGTCGCCGAGATTCTCGACGACGTGCGCGCCAAGTACCAGGAGTACGGCATCACGCACGAGCCGTTCGTCATCGTCAAGGCCGACGCCGGCACCTACGGCATGGGCATCATGACGGTGAAGGACCCCTCCGAGGTGCGCGGCCTCAACCGCAAACAGCGCAACAAGATGGCGGTGGTGAAGGAAGGCCTGCAGGTGCACGAGGTCATGGTGCAGGAAGGCGTCTTTACCTTCGAGAACGTGGGCGACGCGGTGGCGGAACCGGTGGTCTACATGATCGATCACTTCGTGGTCGGCGGCTTCTACCGCGTGCACACCGAGCGCGCCCAGGACCAGAACCTCAACGCGCCGGGCATGCAGTTCAGGCCGCTGGCCTTCGCCGAGCCCTGCTCTTCGCCCAACCCCAACGACCCCGGCTGTCCGCCGAACCGCTTCTACGCTTACGGCGTCATCGCCCGCCTCGCGCTCCTCGCCGCCGCGATCGAGCTGGAGCAAACCGAAGAAGCGGCTCTCGCACCCTCCGCGACGTCGAGAGCCGCTTAACAAGAAATACTAGGTTGGGATTCAGGCAATTTTCTGCCTCGGCCCATGCAAGACCACCAACCTTGAAGAAAATTGCCTCCTCAATGAAAATCGCCTTCGTCATCGACCCGCTCGACTCGTTCAAGATCCATAAGGACACCACCTTCGCCATCATGCGCGAGGCTGCCCGGCGGCGCCACGCGCTCTACGTCATGGAGCAGGACGACCTGTCCTGGCGCGGCGGCACGGTCTACGGCGACGCGGCGCGGCTGCGCCTCACCGGCAGGAAGCCGCGCTGGTACCAAACGGAGAAGGCGGCGGCGACCGCGCTCAGGGACTTCGACGCGGTGCTGATGCGTAAGGACCCGCCGTTCGACATGGAGTACGTCTACAGCACCTACCTGCTGGAGCTGGCCGAAGCACAGGGCGCGCGTGTGTTCAATCGCCCGCGGGCGATCCGCGACTGGAACGAAAAGATGGGCATCGCGCGCTTCCCGCGTTTCGCGCCGCCCACCGTGGTCACGCGGCGCGATACCCTGATCCGGGAATTCCTCGCCGAGCACCGCGATGTGATCCTGAAGCCCCTCGACGGCATGGGCGGAGCGTCGGTGTTCCGCGTGCGGCATGACGATCCCAACGTCAACGTCATCGTCGAGACCGTGACGCACTTCGGGCGCCGCACCATCATGGCCCAGCGCTACCTCCCCGAGATTCGCGACGGCGACAAGCGCGTGCTGGTCATCGGCGGCAAGCCGGTGCCCCACTGCCTGGCGCGCATTCCCAGGGCCGGCGAGACGCGCGGCAACCTCGCGGCCGGCGGCACCGGCATCGCGCGCAAGCTCACCCGGCGCGATCGCGAGATCGCCGAAACGCTCGGGCCGGTACTGCACAAGCAGGGCCTGCTGCTGGTCGGCCTCGACGTCATCGGCGACCACCTCACCGAGGTCAACGTCACCAGCCCCACCTGCTTCCAGGAGATTACCGGGCAGACCGGCTTCAACGTCGCCGGCATGTTCATGGACGCCCTGGGAGCGGCCTGCGCCGGCGGCCAGAGGAAACGTGCCAGGCGGCGATAACAAGAATTTTGTTCCAAGTGAGCGAAAAGAATAAAACGGCATCCCCGTTCGTGCTGACCGCGGAGGAACTGGGCTCGATCTCCACGCACGCGCAGACGCGCTCGTTCCCGAGGAACGCGGTGGTCCTGAACGAAGGCGACCGCACCGACTCGCTCTACATCATCATCGAAGGCCGCGTGAAGGCGTTCGTCTCCGACCCGGACGGGAAAGAAGTCGTGCTGTCCACGCAAGGCGCGGGGGAATATTTCGGCGAGATGGTATTGGACGAAGGGCCGCGCTCGGCCTCGATCATGACGCTGGAGCCGAGCCGGTTCCTGATGGTGCCGAAGAGCGATTTCAAGGATTTCCTGCTGCAGAATCCCGAATTCGCGGTGCGCGTGATCGAGAAGCTGATCCATCGCGTGCGCTCGCTCACCGAGAACGTAAAGAGCCTCGCGCTGATGGATGTGTACGGGCGCGTCGCGCGCCTGCTGCTCGAGCTCGCCCGGGAGCGGGACGGCAGATTAGTGATTTCCGAACGGCTCACACAGAAGGACATCGCGAGCCGCGTCGGCGCCTCGCGCGAGATGGTGAGCCTGATCCTGAAGGACCTCGAGACCGGCGGCTATGTCCACCACGAGGGCCACAGTATCGTCATCGCCCGCACCCCCCCTCCCCGCTGGTAGCAATGCTGCTGGTGACGAGCACGGGTGACGATTTAGGGGTGACGAGCTACGGGTGACGAAAACCTGATCCTCCCCTCATGCCCGAGGGTAAGCCGGGCCAATCCCCTCCTGCCTGAGGGTGAGGCGGGGTTTCGAAGAATGTGCCTGCGCACATTCGAGCCGCCGAACGCCAGTCGCGATGCAGCGCGACTGGCCGGGCGGGGTGTCACGAAGTGACGGGGTGGTGGGAGAGGTGCCTGCGCACATTCGAGCCGGCGAACGCCCGCCGCAACCACCCCCACCCTCTGCTCCCTCCCCCTGAGAGGGAGGGACGAAGTACAGCGCTGCGCGCAATTGAGGATGGCAGCGCGACTGGCCGGGCGTGGTGTCCACAAAGGGGACGGGGTGGTGGGAATTCGGACGCCAATATTCCGCACTGCGCCTGCGCAATACCTCGTCGCACTTCAGCCCCTACGTGCGTCATCATGCCTCCCAGATTCAGTGCGTCTTGCGAAACAGGAGGATCCCATGGACGACATCTTATGGCTCGGGCAAGTTTTCTGGCTCACTTTCCTCGCATGCGGTGTTTATCTCTCGCTCGCTTACGCTCATTTGGCGGATGAAGAGCGCGCAAAAACGGTTTCGCCGGACAACCCGCTGCCGCCCGCCGCGCAAACTGGTCCTGGAAACGCGGGATTCATCGTGTCTCACTGATCGATCGCGTGGATCGCTGAGTGATGCGGCAGCGCAGCAAGCCGGGTGATCCCGCGAGTGTGAATATTCCGCACGCCCGACCCCTAACAGTCCGCATGGCCCCCCGGATCCCGAGGCTATGATGGATCGAACGCCGACACACTGTCGGCGGCATGAGGGGGTCGTAGATGAACCGCCGGAAGTTACTAGTCGCATTCGGCCTGGGCGCGCTCGCCGGGGCCCTGCCGGCCCTTGCGCAGCAGAAGGGCAAAGTCTGGCGCATCGGTTTTCTTGGCTCCGCCTCCGCTGCAGCCAACGTGGCACGGCTGGAGGCGCTGAGGGTGGGGCTGCGCGAACTGGGCTACGTCGAGGGCAAGAACATTGTCATCGAATTCCGGTGGGCTGACGGAAAGTACGAGCGGCTGCCGGAGCTGGCGGCCGAGCTGGTCCGCCTCAAGGTGGACATCATCATGACCCATGGGACGCCAGGAAGCCTTGCAGCCAAGCAAGCTACCGCCAGCATCCCCATCGTCATTGCCACTATCTCCGATCCTGTCGCCACCGGCGTCGTCGCGAGCCTCCGCCAGCCGGGCGGGAATGTCACCGGAGTGATGTTCTTCACGCAGGAACTGCAAGAAAAGCGGCTGGAGATGATCAGGGAGGTGCTCCCCAACGCGAAACGTGTCGCAATCCTCACGAATGCGGACAACGCCTCGATGAAGCACATGATCCCCGCACTGGAAGCTGTGGGGAAGGCGCTCAAGCTGGAAGTCAGGCGATTCGACGTGCGCGGGCCGGAGGAGTTCGAGAAGGCATTTTCGGCGATGGTCGCTTCGCGGGCTGACGCGGTCGTGCCGATCGAGGACGCGATGCTGCTCGCCAACGACAAGGCGATGGCGGATCACGCAGCGAAGCGGCGGCTGCCGTTGATAGCGTGGAAGGAGGTCGCGGAGAAGGGCGGAGTCCTCGCTTACGGCGTGGACTTTCCCGACATGTTCCGCCGCTCGGCCTCCTACGTTGACCGGATCCTCAAGGGAGCCAAACCGGCGGATCTACCGGTGGAACGGTCAACCAAGTTCGAGCTCGTGATCAACATGAAATCCGTGAAAGCGCTCGGCGTGAAATTGCCGCAATCTGTTCTCGTGCGCGCTGATCGGGTGATCGAGTGAAAGCACGACGCGATTTTCTTATCGCCGGTTGCGCCGGGCTGAGCGTGCTCGCGATGCCGATAGCCGCATTCGCGCAGCGGCCATCAGCGAAACTGCACCGAATCGGGTTTCTCGGTCCAACCTCTTCGGCCGCCATGGCGAGCAGGCTGGAAGCATTGCGGGCGGGCTTGCGAGATCTGGGTTACGTCGAGGACAAGAATCTTGTGATCGAATTCCGCTGGGCGGACGGCAACTACGACAGGCTCCCAGCGCTGGCGGCTGAACTGGTTCGCCTCAAGGTGGATGTCATAGTGACACATAGTGTTCCGGGGGCCCGCGCAGCCAAACAGGCGACCAAGACGATTCCAATTGTCTTTGCACCGGTGGGCGACGCCGTAACTACCGGTCTGGTCGAGAACCTCGCGCGACCGGGCGGTAACATCACGGGGTCGTCCTTTTTCACTCCGGAACTCAACGCCAAGCGCCTTGAATTGCTGAAGGATGCCTTTCCGCGCATCCGGCGTATCGCTTTCCTCTTCAACCTGAACAATCCGGCGACCCCATTGGCAGCGATGGAAACGGCAGCCGCGTCGCTGAAAGTCGAGCTGCAACAATTCGGGATGCGGAGTCCAAACGATCTCGAAGACACCTTTGCGGCAATAACCAAACGCGGCGCCGAAGCAGTGGCCGTCCATGACGATCCCATGCTGCTCGCCAACGTCGGAACGATCGCTCGTCTTACGGCCAAGCATCGCATTCGTTCCATCGGATTCACCGAACTCGCCGAGGCCGGCGGCCTCATGGCTTATGGCGTCAACCTTCCCGCGATGGCCCGCAAGGCAGCTGTACAAGTGGACAAGGTCCTGAAGGGCGCCAATCCAGGAGACCTGCCGATCGAACGGGCGACGAACTTCGATCTGATAATCAACCGCAAAACTGCGGAGGCACTCGGCATCAAGATTCCGCAGTCGATCCTCGTGCGCGCGGACAGGGTGATCGAGTGAACCGCAAGACCGGACATATTCATGCCGTCTTGCGTCGCCGCGTTCGAGCGGACTCTGCGCGCCGCTCAACGCGAAGGAAGCCGCTATTTGCTTTTTACGGCCAGGATACGTTCAAGCGCGGTGCGCGGCGTCAGGATTTCGACCCCGCGCAGTTTTCGCTCGTAGAGGCTGCCAAAATCGGTGCGGTCCCCGGTGACGAGCATGTCGGCCTTCGCCTGCGCCGCGGCTGCGAGTATGGGCGCATCCGTCTCCGGAAGACCCGCCGAGCGCGCCCAGAGCACTCCCTCGGCGTCAGCTTCCCGGCAGATCAAGATGCGCAGGATCAGCTGTTCGAGCTCGGCCATCTTCGCGGGATGCTTGCGGGCGATATTGCGCCGCGCTTCGTCGAGCGCGAACGGCGAAGCGACCAGTTCACAAACCCCCGCCTCCGCAAGGCGGAAGAAACCGTTCAGCGGGCTCCCGGTGCTGTGGGCGGCGCTGAACAGCACGTTGGCGTCGAGAAAGACGCGCATCTATCGCGATTTCTTGCGCCGGCTTCCGGCCAGCTTCTCCACCCGGGCCGACAATTCGGCCGGAATCGCGTTTTCCCGCTCGAACTCGGCGATGCGCTCGTCGGTATAGATCTCGATGGGGTAGACGCCCGCCTGGCGAAGGACGATCGAACCGTCGGGCGCGGCGGCGATCAGCAGCGGCGCCTCATCGGCGATTCCGGCCTGCTTGAGGATGGTCCTGGGAATCGTGACTTGCCCCTTCTTGCCGAGCTTGACGAGGTCCATGGCTTTCTCGCTTTCTCCGGATTCCGGAAAGCCGGATTATCTCATATCCGGCCAAAGACGGATATGGCCGCCGACAAGGTGATCGAGTGATTCCCCGCTGGCGCCTGTTCACGAAGTACGCGGCGTTCATCATCGCGCTGGTGAGCGTCGCGCTGCTCGCAAGCGGCGGGGTGAGCGTGTACTTCTCCTACCGGGAGAACCAGGAGCACCTGGTCACCCTGCAGCGCGAGAAGGCGCTCGCCGCCGCGACGCGCATCGGGCAGTACATCACGGACATCGAGCACCAGCTCGGCTGGACCGCGCTGCCGCAGGTCGGGGCCGGCGCCAACCCGGTCGAGCAGCGCCGTTACGAGTACTTGAAACTGCTGCGGCAGGCGCCCGCAATCACCGAGGTGGCGTGGATCGACGCCGCAGGCCGCGAGCAACTGCGCGTATCGCGCCTGGCGATGGATGTCACGGGCGCCGGAACCGATCTATCGCGGGATCCTAAGTTCGCCGAGGCGAAGCGCGGCAAGACCTGGTACAGCCCCGTCTATTTCCGCAAGGAGACCGAGCCGTACCTGACGATCTCCCGTCCCGCCGGGGGCGCCGGGGGCGGCATCACCATCGCCGAGGTCAATCTCAAGTTCGTGTGGGAGGTCGTTTCGCGCATCCAGATCGGGAAGGCGGGCCTCGCCTACGTCGTGAATTCCGATGGCACGCTGATCGCGCATCCGGACATCAGCCTGGTCCTGCAGAAAACGGATTTGTCGAAGCTGGCGCAGGTGGCGGCGACCGCACGCGGCGAGGGCGAGGACATGCCGATCGCGCGCAACTTGAAGGGCGAGGAGGTGCTGACGGCGCACGCGGGCATCCCGACACTCGGGTGGACCGTGTTCGTCGAGCTGCCGTTGGTGGAGGCCTTCGCGCCCCTCTATGCGTCCATCCTCCGCATAGGCTTGCTGCTGCTTGCCGGGCTCGTGCTCTCCATGCTGGCGAGCGTCTATCTCGCGCGCCTCATGGTCAACCCGATTCGAGCCTTGCAACAGGGCGCAGCGCGCATCGGCACAGGACAGCTCGATCAGCGCATCGAAGTGCACACCGGCGACGAGCTGGAGGCGCTCTCCGAGCAGTTCAACAAGATGGCCGCCGACCTGAAATCGTTCTACGCCGGCCTCGAGTTGAAGGTGGAGGAGAGAACGCACGAATTGAGTGAAGCCCTGGAACAGCAAACCGCGACCGCAGAGATCCTGAAGGTCATTAGCAGTTCGCCCACCAACATACAACCGGTATTCGACGCCATCCTGGAGAACGCGACGCGCCTGTGCGGCGCGCATATGGGCATCCTGGGGTTGTACGAGGGCGAGACCTATCATCGGGTCGCGCAGCGCGGCGCTAGCGCCGAATTCGCCAGGTGGATCGCCGAGGAAGCGCCGAAGTATCCGCCAGACCCGCATGGCGCGATCATGCAGATGTTCGCCGAACGGCGGCCCATACACATCCTGGATAGAAGAGAGTCGCAAGCGTACCGCGAGCGCAGTCCGAGTATTGTTGCGTTGGTCGAATTGGGCGGAGCACGGTCATTCCTCGCAGTACCCATGCTGAAGGAGGGAAGCGTAGTCGGCGGCATCGTCATTTACCGCCCGGAGGTTCGCCCGTTCACGCAGAAGCAGATCGATCTCGTCAGCACTTTCGCCAGCCAGGCAGTGATCGCGATCGAGAACGTGCGCCTTTTCAACGAGACCAAGGAAGCGCTCGAGCAACAGACGGCGACCGCTGAGATCCTGCGCGTGATCAGCAGCTCGCCGACCGACGTGCAGCCGGTGTTCGACGCCATTGCCGAGAGCGCCATGCGCCTGTGCGACGCCAACGACGTGGTGATCCGTCGCGTGGACGGCGACACGATGCACCTGGTGGCCCACCTCGGGTCGGTGCCCGTCGGAAGATCAACCATCCGCATCTCCCGTGAAAGTGTCGGCGGCCGCGCCATTCTCGAGCGCCGGACGATCCACATCCACGACGTCCTCGAGCCCAAAGTGCATGAGGAGTACCCGGAGGGGGGGACCACGCTGTTTCAGGATGTGCCGTACCGGACCATGCTCGCCGTGCGGTTGCTGCGCGAGGATACGGCAATCGGCACCATCGTGATTCGCCGCAAGGCGACAGAACCATTCTCCGATAATCATATCAAGCTCCTGGAAACCTTCGCCGCCCAGGCGGTGATCGCGATCGAGAACGTGCGGCTGTTCAACGAGACAAAGGAAGCGCTCGAGCAGCAAACCGTGATCAGCGAGATCCTGCGCGTGATCAGCAGCTCGCCGACCGACGTGCAGCCGGTGTTCGATGCGATCGTGAAGAGCGGCGTTCACCTGTTCGGCGGCATGAACGTGGCGCTGAGACTCGTCAAAGGAGATCGAATTGAAAGCGTGGCGACCACCTTGCCGATTCTCGACTTCGACAGCGCGTTTTCGGTCGCGCTTGACGACGAAATCTTTCTTGCCCCCCGCGCCATACGCCGGCGGGAGGTCATGCAGGTCCCCGATGCCCTCACTGACGAGTCGATGAACGCGATTACCAAAGAACGAGCCCAGCAAAGAGGCTGGCGCGCAATCATGTCCGCGCCGATGCTGCGGGAAAACAATGCAATCGGCGCGATTAACGTGTATCGCGCAACGCCGGGCCTGTTTACCGACAAGCAGATCGCGCTGCTAAAGACCTTCGCCGACCAAGCGGTGATCGCGATAGAGAACGTCCGGCTTTTCAAGGAGATCAGCGAGGCGCTCGAGCGGCAGACGGCGACCAGCGAAGTGCTGAAGGTCATCAGCCGCTCGACATTCGACCTCGAGCCTGTGCTGGAGAGCCTGGTCGAGAATGCCCGCAAACTGTGCAATGCGGACCGCGCCACGATATCCCGCGCGGACAAGGATGGAAATTACGCGCCTGTGATTGAACGCGCTCTTGAACCAAGTCCAGAATATCTCGCTTATATGCAGCGTCATCCCATTCGTCCTGACCGGGGGTCTGCGGTGGGTCGCGCGGTGCTCGAGCGCCGCCCGGTGCACATTCCGGACATCCTCGCTGACCCGGACTACAAACGACTTGACCTCGCGGATGTACGCAGTTTTCGGACCGTTCTGGCGGTGCCCATGCTGCGCGAAGGCGAACCGATCGGGGTTTTCGTTCTGACCCGCACCAAGGAAGTGAAGCCGTTCACCGAGAAGCAGGTCGAGCTGGTGACTAGTTTCGCTGACCAAGCGGTGATCGCGATCGAGAACGTGCGGCTGTTCAACGAGATCCAGGACAAGAGCCGACAGCTCGAGATCGCCAGCCGCCACAAATCAGAATTCCTCGCCAATATGTCGCACGAGCTGAGAACGCCGTTGAACGCGATCATCGGCTTCTCCGAGGCGCTGATCGAGAAGATGTTCGGCGAGATGAACGCGAAGCAGGAGGACTATCTCAAGGACATCCACACCTCGGGCAGGCACCTGCTCTCGCTCATCAACGACATCCTGGACCTGTCCAAGGTCGAGGCCGGGCGCATGGAGCTGGAACAGTCGGAGTTCCACCTGCCCGCGGCGCTGCAGAACGCGATGACGCTGGTGCGCGAGCGCGCGCAGACGCATGGCATCACGCTCAAGGTGCGCGTGGATCCGAAACTGGGCGAGATCCGCGCCGACGAGCGCAAGTTCAAGCAGATCCTGCTCAACCTGCTCTCGAACGCGGTCAAGTTCACGCCGGACGGCGGCCGCGTGGAGGTTGATGCCCGCAAGAACGGCAAGTCGGTCGAGGTATCGGTCAAGGACAGCGGGGTCGGCATCGGGAAGGAGCATCACGAGGCGGTATTCGAAGAATTCCGCCAGGTCGGCCGCGACTACGCCAACAAGCAGGAGGGCACCGGCCTCGGCCTCGCCCTCACCCGCCGCTTCGTGGAGCTGCATGGCGGGAAAATCTGGCTCAAGAGCACACCGGGCAAGGGCTCGACGTTCACCTTCACGCTGCCGCTGAACAAATGAGCCGCCGATGTACGCCGATAACATCAAGAACGAAAAATACTGGAACCACAGATGAACACAGATGAACACAAATAGAACCTAAAACCAATTGAGCCGCAGATTAACGCAGATGAACGCAGATAACACCAGGAGCACAATCAGAATGAGAAAGGAAGCGCCGTTCCTTGTTTTTCATCCGTGTGTATCTGTGTATATCTGTGGCTTGATAGATTCTTGGGTTTCATCTGCGTTCATCTGCGTTCATCTGCGGCTTGATCGGTTTTTGAATTTCATCCGTGTTTATCTGCGTTTATCTGCGGCTAATTCTTGTTGTTCGTTTTTGAGATAGGTTACAGTCATGAGCCTCGTACTGATCGTCGAAGACAACGAGAAAAACCTGAAGCTGGTGCGCGACGTGCTGCAGGTGAAGGGCTATGAAACGCTCGACGCCGGCACGGCGGAGGAGGGGCTGAAGATCGCTCGCAAGAAGAAGCCCGCTCTCATCCTGATGGATATCCAGCTGCCCGGCATGAACGGCATCGACGCGTTGAAGGCCTTGCGCGCCGATCCGGCGACCGCCGCCATCCCGGTGATCGCCATCACCGCCTCGGTCATGCAGCAGGACCGGCAGGAGATCATGCGCGCAGGGTTCGACGGCTTCATCGAGAAGCCGATCAACTTGCGCAGTTTCCTCGACACCGTGCAAGCAGCCATGAAGGCGAGGACCGCATGAGCGCGCCAGCCAAGATCCTGGTGGTGGACGACACGCCGCAGAACGTGAAGCTGCTCACCGACCTGCTGA
>Ga0184627_10000705_pt1 | contig 12957 bp, 10 predicted proteins | sample PLM3_127_b1_FD_133150 | JGI IMG/M metagenome (GOLD analysis project Ga0184627, IMG submission 133150) | Groundwater sediment microbial communities from an aquifer in East River, Colorado, USA - PLM3_127_b1 | ecosystem: Environmental > Terrestrial > Soil > Riparian zone | place: USA: East River...
GATGCTACAAGACTGTATAGCCTTGGTTGGAGCGCCGATCCATCCGAACTTGCGGGCGTCGAACCTCACGGCCTTATCGTCAAGAGCCTGACGCAGGACAAGAGGGCTATTCCAGATCCCTATGAATAAGCCATCGGGCTTAGCGCTGTTGTACGTATAATTGGCCGCAATAAGACTCCCGGCGCCGGTCATGTTTTCGACGATGATGGTGGGACTTCCTGGGATGTGCTTGCCCATGTGGCGACCCACAACCCTGGCAGCGAGATCAAAGCCTCCACCAGCCGCAAAACCGACGACAAAGCGGATAGTCTTGCCTTTGTAAAACTCGTCGGCTCTCACTTGAGGCAGAGCACTAAATATAAAAAGTCCAAAGACGACCAAAATTACCAGCGAGATCCTTGGCATCATGACATGTACTTCCTTTTCGATATATTAGACGCCTCAAAAAAGATTTCTTGCCCTCCGCCCACAGACAAGCCCCGCCTGCTCGTACTCTATTCTTCCGCAAGAGTCCAGTGTAGGAATCGTGTCACGCGCTCTCTCTTTGACAGGTCAAGATTCTTTATTCTCTTCGAATCGTTATTGAAAGTTGCCACGACTGTGTAAAAGCCTGGCGGCAGCTTGATGTAAAACCAGGGGCCATTGGAGGTCGCCTCCGCGACGTTATGACCGGGCTCGTCCAAGATGGAAAGTTTCACGTCGGAGAGAAAATTCCCCGAGCCCTCCGCGAAAATAAGCTTCAGATTAAACGGTATATCCAATCTCTCCATAACCTCCCGCTCGTCAGAGCCGACTCCGCCTGTCATGTAGCGAAAGCCACCTTCGGTCGCACCCACGACGATTCCCGGAGGATCTGCCGCAGCGGACTGCGCGAAAGTGTTTGGCGATGACGCCACGCCGAGACTAAATGACAGAAAAAACAAAACGCAGCTTTGTACTTTCATGGTTTTACCTCGCTTCGTGCGGCCAATTTTCCCCCGGGCTATTTGCCCAGAAGTTTTCTCATCCGCTCGATCACATCCGGAGGCTGAGCGATCACGTCCTTAGCCATGGCCTCCAGCTCTTCCCCCTTCACGGGCTGTAATTCGTATTTTCTCCTTTCGATCTCAGCGAGGAAGTCAGGGTCTTTCAGAGTCTTATTGAAAGCCTCGCGCAGGATTGTGACCCGTTCCGGCGGGATACCTGGCGTGCCCACTAAGGGACGGCCGAGCGCGCCAGCGGCCAGAACCACATTAGCCAGGCGCCGGGTCGCCTCAGGAGTTTTATACTGATCCATCAGCTCATAGATCGTGGGGACGTCTGAGAGCTTGGCGTCCCTGGTGCGCCCGCTCTGAATCACATTACGGACAAAACCCCTTTTGCGCCAGGTAAGGAAAGGCTCACGGGCAAAGAAGGCCTCGATGGTAAACGCCCGGCAGTGTAGTTCTCCCCTTTCCACCGCAAGGTCAATATCCTGGCCGCCCTGGTAACCAGTCACTAAATTAAATTTGGTCCCTAGGGCTTCCTCCATAAGTTTGGGAAGTTTGGGTATATAGTAACCAGTTGAACCGGTGCCGGTGGTGCCACACTTGGGAGGCACTGTAGCCTTACGAATATCTTCAATCGTCTTATACGGGGCATCTGACCGCATGTACATTTGATGCTCGTTCTGAACCGGAGAGCCAATCCAGACAAACTTGGCCCAGTCAAACTGGATCTCTTTGCGGCCGATAAGTTGATCGAAATATAGAGCGGGCAGAGTTGATCCGAGCGTTAAACCGTCCGGTTTGGCCACGCTATAGACATGATTGGCCGCAATCATCGAGCCCGCGCCGGTCATATTCTGTACTATGATGTCAGGCTTCCCCGGAATCTGCTTCGGCATATGCTGAGCGTACAGGCGCGCCCACAGGTCATACACATCTCCTGCTAGAAACCCGACTACAATCTTTATGGTCTTACCCTTATAGAATTCGTGTGTAGTTGCATGGGCCGCGCCGGAGAGAAGGACAAACCCGGTGATCATCATTGCTATAATGGACCAAAAGATCTTACGCATATTTGCTTCCTCCTTTGTTCGGGCGCTGTCTTTTCAGGACCCAAAGACTGTGTCTGATCCGCTGTCCGACTCTTATCGATTTAGTGCTTCAATCCTTCCTTGCACTCGTGCCCCTGAAGGCCTCAAGCAGGACTTCTAGGCCATGGAGGTTGAGTGTGATCGTGTTAGGGACGGTCACAGCAATTTTCCCGATGACGTTTCCGCTCGCGTCAGCGCCGTCAGTGACGATCACAATTTCCATCGAACTCCGGATATCTCTTAAATTGAAGACGGTCTCGGCCAAGTCCATTTCCTTCCCCGTGGAAACGACCACGGCTGCGTCAAAGATTTCCCGACGTATCATATTAACAGCCGTGTCCCCACCGCTGACTTTTGTAACGACAAAGCCGGCACCGGTGAGACAGTTTTCCACCGCGTCACAATTCTCCGAACAAACCAGCAAAGTCTTATGAAATCGAGGCCGCGAATTATGGACCGAAGGAACGACACTCATGGTTTCGCTCGCTGAGGGGTTAACTCCCGTCAAGGATCGAGTGGTAATGCGACTCTCTCAAGAGCGGCGGTTATCTCTGCCCCGTAAAAGCCAATTCTCCTTTACTTAGGCAATCGAGATGCCAAGGATGAGAACGACCTCATAGGATGACTAAGTTTAGAAATCATAAGAGAAATGTCTTAGATGTCAGTCAAAAAGAAAACTCCGATGAGTGTGCATAAAAATCACACGCTCGTATGGGCGTGTGCAGATAATTTACACGGCAGCGCAGTCGAATCTTAAAGGGCAACTACGGTCAAACAGGAAATGCTTACACGGAGAGAGACTTACCCGATCTCACTTTTTGGGTCTTACAATACTGCATGCTTTTTGAGTTTGTCGTAGAGGGATCGGCGACTGATTCCGAGGGTTTGGGCAGCCTCTTTTTTGTTCCCTTTAGTTGAGGTGAGCGTCATCAGGATGAATTCTTTCTCGACAGCATCAAGGGTCATGCCCGTATGAATCGGAAAACGCTTATCTGTGGCATTTGTTTCTACGGCAGCTCTAATTCTCAGCGGGAGAAGATCAGCCGTCAGCTCCTCTCCCTGGGCCATCAGGACCGCACGTTGAATAACGTTCTTCAATTCCCGTATGTTCCCCGGCCAGGAGTAACTCCTGAGACAGCGCCAAGTTTCCGGGGCGACGGCACGCACTTTTTTCTTATAGACCGCGTTGAAATGAGGCACAAAGTGATTGGTCAGGAGTGTGACGCCTCCCGGACGCTCGCGCAGAGATGGCACATGAATGTGGAAAACGTCAAGACGATAAAAAAGGTCCTCCCGGAATTTTTTTTGTCTAACTGCCTCCTCCAGATTTTCATTGGTCGCTGCTATAACTCGAACGTCGACACAGATATCTTTCTCCCCTCTGACACGCCGGACGGTCTTGGTTTCCAGAACCCTGAGAAGACTGATTTGCGCCTTTTCACTGATGGTGCTGATTTCATCGAGAAAAATGGTTCCCCCATGGGCTTCCTCAAAACACCCCTTGCTCGTTTCAATGGCGCCCGTATAGGCGCCTTTTTCGTGGCCGAAGAGCTCGCTTGCGATCAATTCGGAGGGCATGGCACCGGTATTGACAGCGATGTAAGGGCCGTTTTTTCGCCGGCTTCGCTTGTGAATAGCAGACGCGACCATATCCTTGCCTGTGCCAGTTTCACCGGTGATGAACACCGATATGTCCTCTGACGCCGCCTCAAGGATCCTTTGAAACACCTCTTGCATCGGCAAGCTGATCCCCAGCATGCCCTCGAATTCCAGCGGGATAGCTATCTCACGCTGAAAGTTGTCCCCGTCCATTGAGGCTTGCTGATGCAAAGCTTGAGTGACAAGCGCGCAGATCTCATCTTCATCCACCGGTCGCGTAATGGTGCGATGGGCGTAAGCTTTGAGACGATTAAGCGGAAAGGCTCCGCCTTCCTGATCCGCCACAACTATAGTGTAGGTCTTGTTTGAGTCTCTAGTCAGCAGATCAAGCAGCTCAAGACCCTTCGATTGTTCCGTTTTGGAGGCGACGGCATCCCAGATAAGAACGTGGTATTCCCCGCCTTTCACCTTCTCTAGCGCTCTTTCAACCAGGGGCACGGCGTCCACGGAGATGCGCTTTCCTGCGAAGCGCTGCTTGAGCAGCGCCTGGATCATATCGTGTCTTTCAATGACTAGGACCTTTGGCATAGACCGAAACCCGGGGCCTTTTTATCAATTCGATCACCCGGAGTCCAGCCGGCAGCTCATAGGCCCCAGAACAGACCCGATGTTACAATATCCGGCTTTTTAGAGTTCCCGTCGGGTATAGAGACCCTAGCAGAATTATCGGATTATGGTTTGGCGTGGGTAGCTTGGTCCTTGGCTCGCGTTTCGATCCGGCTTAACTCCGTGGCCAGATACTGTTGAGTAGGTACCTCCGCTCCGTCCTTGAAGCGGATCAGGTAGGGTTTTCCCGAGGTTCCCGAAAAACTCGCGACCTTGTCGATGAAGTCGCGGGCGGATTTCACTTCGGCGTCGTTGGCTTCCCACTTGCCGCGCAGGAATCGCACCGCCGCCGAAACATCGTGGCTCGACCCGTTGCGGATAAATTTGGTGTCTTTGAGGTCGCCGACGTACTTGATCAGCGCTTCGATTTTTTGTCGCTCGGCATTGGGCAAGGTTTGGGCGTGGGTTGCAACGGGGATGGCCAGCGTGATCAGGAGCACGACGGCAAGCAGTGGCTTAGTTAATCTCGTTAGTGTCATGGGAGTTCTGCTCCTACAACCATTAGACGAAGTAGGAGCGCGAATCTTGAGAAATATCCCTCACGGAGCCTGCCCTGAGCGTCTTAGTCGAAGGGTTTCGGGATGACAACGATGACTGACCTCCTTCCGCGTCATTCCGAGGGAGCCCTTCGCCCGTGCGCAGGATAGACTCCGCGACCGAGGAATCTTGCGATTGGGGATCATTACTGGCGCGGCCGAATTCCTAGTTTACTTCGAGCCCTTTCGGATCATCTCCAACACCTGATTGGTGGTTCTAACCCGCGCCATGCGCGGAAAGACGGTGTTCATGAACGCAGCCATGGAGTCGTCGTGGGAGTTGCTGCACGCGTCGCGGACGATAATGACATTGTAATCCAGATCGCGCGCCGCGTAAGCGGTAGAGGCGACACCGACGTCGACCGCGCCGCCGGAGATGATGATCGTATCGATTCCACGAGAGCGCAAGGCCAAGTCGAAATAGGTCTGGTGAAACGTGCTCCAGCGGTATTTGGGGATAATATAATCCTCCGGGCGCGGCGCGATCTCTTCCATCAACTTTTGCTCCCAGGAGCCTTCGGTGGCGCCGTGAATCGTCGGGTTGCATTCGCCATTCGGCCACGGCCGCAGCCGCATATCGGTGTCGGTGACGACGAGGCTCCGGCTCTGGCCGTCGGGCCGGTGGTTGGCCATGGCATAGCAGATGAGCATGCCGTTTTGGCGCGCGCCGTTCATCAAACGGCCCGCATTGTCGACTACCGGTTTCATTCTCTTTTTCGTCTCTTCCGGCGCGCCGTGGTAGTAGACGTTGAGCATGTCGAAGAAGAGGAGCGCGGTTTTCTTCACATCGAGATCGTTGACGTTCATAGCAAAAACCTCCGTTTAAGACTGGAGTATGGGAGTGATGGAGTAATGGAGTATTGGGTTAAGATCAAATACTTCAACAGTCCAGTGCTCCACTACCTCAACGGCCCGGTTTCTCCGCGTCTAACACGGACGGAGCGGAAATCAAGGCCCATCACTATTTGCCGCGCGGTCAATTCTTCAGTATGGTCTTTGCCGCGTAATATCCCGGTAGCCCGGTAATACCGCCGCCGGGGTGGGTGCCGGAGCCGCAGAGATAAAGATTCTCAATGGGCGTGCCGTAACGCGCCCAGCCGGGTACCGGGCGCATGAAAAAAATCTGATCCAGGGCCAGCTCGGCGTGGTGGATATGCCCCTCGGTCAGTCAGTAGGTCTGTTCCAAATCGAGCGGCGTCAATACCTGGCGGTATAGAATGGAACTCTTGAAGCCCGGCGCATAGTCTTCGATGAGGGCGATCACTGTGTCGCCAAGCAGGTCGCGCTGGCTGTTCCAGTCGCCTTCCCGCAAGTGATAGGGCGCCGACTGCATCCAGACGGACATGACATGCTTGCCGGCGGGTGCGAGAGACCGATCCGCAATTGATGGAATCGTGATTTCTAAATACGGTTGGCGCGAAAATCTGCCGTATTTGGCGTCATCGGCGGCGCGCTCGAGATAATCCAGCGTCGGCCCGATGTGAATGACGCCGCCCAGATGCGCCATCGCCGAGGAATCCGGCGCATTCTTAAATCGCGGCAAGGTATCCAATGCAAGGTTGATCTTGGCAACCGTGCCACGGGACCGGATGTTTTTAACTTGCAGGAGAAAGAGGGGATCGAGGTAGGTTGGTTCCACGAGGGTGAGAAATGTCCGCTTAACATCGGCGCTGGAAATTACGATCGCGGCATGAAGCTCGTCGCCGTTCGGCAAGACGACGGCCGTCGCAGCGCCGTTTTTCGTGAGGATTTTGACGACCTCAGCGCCGGTGCGGATTTCGGCGCCGTATTGCCGAGCTGCCAGGGCAAGCGCTTGCGGGAGATTGCCGATGCCGCCGCGCACGAATCCCGCCGTGCGCAACGCGCCGTTCGAGTCGCCAAGCTGGTGGTGGAGCAGGTTGAAAGATGTTCCTTGCTGGCGCGGACCGACGAATGAACCGTGGATGCCGCCTGCCGCCAGAGCGGCTTTGAGCAGTTCATTTTCACACCATTCATTCAATAAATCAGCGACGCTCATCGGCAGGATCCGTAGGAACTCGTACATTTCCTTTTTGCCGAGGCGGTGAAACTTCCAGACGGCCCAAAGCATATCCAGGGGATTCGCGCTACCGGGTGCGGCGCGGTCTGGAAGGGGTAAGGAGTAAAGGGTAAGGAGATAGGCCGATAGTTTTTTGAGCAATGCGCAGAGTGCCGGGTATTTGCCGGCATCGTTTTTTGAGTGGCGGCCGATCTCTGCCGCCGCGTCGGCGGGATCCGGCGGGATGACAAGAGAAGAACCATCAAGACTCGGCGCGAAGAGCAGAGGCTTGAGCGGGAGAATTTCCAAGCCGTGCTTTTGGAGATCAAGGTCGGAGATGATTTTTCTGGCGAACGAGCCGGCGAGATGTTCGCAAGTCGAGAATTTGAAACCGGGAAAAACCTCTCCCGTCCCGGCGATGCCGCCGATCACCGGCCGGCGCTCCAAGACCAGGACTTTTTTTCCGGCGTTGGCCAGATAGGCCGCCGTGGTGAGGCCGTTATGGCCGGCGCCGATGATGATCGCGTCGTAGTTTTGCACGGCGGGTTAAATCAGGCTCCTCTTCATGTCCTTAAGAATCTCCAGCGCCGCCAGCCGTCCTGATGCGGCCATGACTCCACCGCCGGGGTGCGTGCAGGCGCCGCACATGTAGAGGTTCTTGATCGGCGCGCGGTACTTCGCCCAGCCGGCGACGGGGCGGAGAAAAAACAGTTGATCTAGAGTCAACTCACCCTGAAAGATATTGCCTTCGGTGAGGCCGAATTCTTGCTCCAGATCCCACGGCGTGACCACCTGGCGGTGCAGGATGATATTTTTTAAGTTCGGCGCGTATTCGCTCAGTGTGTCGATGACGGTGTCGCCCAAAGACTCGCGCTTCTTCGGCCAGGTGCCGTTTCTTAAGTGATAGGGCGCGTATTGCACGAAGATCGACATGACGTGCTTTCCCGGCGGCGCCATGGCGGGATCGAGCAGCGAGGGAATGACGATATCCATGTAGGGCCGGCGCGAGAAGTCGCCGTACTTGGCGTCGTCATAGGCGCGCTCGATATAATCGATGCTCGGACTGATCGAGATCGCCCCGGCGAGATGCGGGCCGTCGCCGGGCAGGGAGGTGAAATTCGGCAGCGCGTCGAGCGCGAGGTTCACTTTTGCCGACGACCCGCGGATCTTGAAATTGTCCACGCGGTTCACGAACCCGGCATCGAGGTGGCGCGCGTCGACCATTTTCAAAAAAGTCCGCTTGGGATCGACGCCGGAGACGATGACCTTGGCGTTGATTTCTTCGCCCGATTGCAGCACGACGCCGCAGGCGCGGCCGTATTTGATCAGCACGTGATCGACGGCGGCCCGCGTTCTGATCTCGGCGCCGTGGTGGCGCGCCGCGTCGGCGATCACCCGGCTGATCGTGCCCATGCCGCCGCGGGCAAAACCCCAGGAGCGAAAGGCGCCGTCGAGCTCTCCCATATAGTGATGCAAGAGAACGTAGGCCGTCCCAGGCGAGCGCGGCCCCATGAAGGTGCCGATGATGCCGCTCGCCGACATGGTGGCTTTGAGCACGTCGGTCTCGAACCATTGGTCGAGAAAGTCGGCGGAGCTCATCGTCATGAGCTTGGTCAGCTCGCAAAGAAGCTTTTCTCCCAGGCCGCGCATGTGGTTACCGACCCTGGCCAAACCTAAGAGGTCCTTCGGATTCCACGTGGTGGGCTCCGGCGGAATCACGCCGAGCAAGGGCTTTACCGCCATGGCCATCTGGACCATGAGCTGGCCGTACTGCTCGTAGGCCTCGGCATCGGTGACGGAGTATCGCGCGATCTCGCGGCGCGTCCGGTCGTGGTCGCCGCAGCGAAAGAGATAGTCGCCGTCCGGCATCGGCGTGAAGGTGCTGTCGAGGGGGATGATTTCGAGGTCGTATTTCGGCAGCTCAAGATCGCGGATCACTTCCGGGCGCAATAGGCTCACCACGTAAGAACAGACGGAATATTTGAATCCCGGATAGATTTCTTCCGTCACCGCGGCGCCGCCGAGAACGTGACGCCGCTCGAGCACCAGGACTTTTTTGCCGGCTTTCGCGAGGTAGGCGGCGGCGGTGAGACCGTTGTGGCCGGCGCCGATGATGATCGCATCGTAGTTCGCCATATTCCGATTTGCTTAAGCGATCATATTTGGTAATTTTGAGCCGCAAGTCAACGACAACCCAGACAGAGACAGAAATTGAGACAGAATTCAGAATTCAGAATTCGGCAGTCAGGATTCTAATCTAAAATCGAAAATCCAAAATCCAAAATAGATATGCCCATCGGTACTCCTTTTCACTCGCGGACCGCAGCGTTGTGCGTAAGCCAGAACTGGCGCACCTGGTCCGGCTACTTGGTCGCCAGCTCATACGACGTGATGCACGACTACGAATATCATGCGATTCGCAACTGCGCCGGGTTGATCGACATCTCGCCCCTCCATAAATACGAGGTTCGGGGTAAGGACGCGCTACGGCTGGTTAACCGCGTCATCACCCGCGACGCATCCAGATGCGCCGTCGGGCAGGCGCTCTACGGCTGCTTGTGCGAGGATGACGGCGCGGTCATCCAGGACGGCACCGTATTCAGGCTTGCGGAAGACCGCTTTCGTTTTCACCTCGCCGATCCGAGCCTTCGTTGGCTGAAGCTTAACGCCAGGGGAATGGATGTGTCGGTCGAGGAGGTCTCCGGGCAGATCGCGGCGCTGGCGCTTCAAGGACCGCATTCCCGCAAAATTCTTGAGCGAATGGTCGACGTCGACTTAGGCCAGTTAAAATTCTTTCGTCTGACATCGGCAAAGATCGATAACGTGCCGGCGGTCGTGTCCCGAACCGGTTACACCGGCGATCTCGGCTACGAACTTTGGTGCAGCGCGGCCCACGCCGAGAGAATCTGGGACCGGTTGATCGATCGAGGTAAAGATTTTGGCATCAAGCCCGCCGGGATGCTCGCCCTCGACGTGGCGCGCCTGGAGGCGGGATTCATTCTGCTGGAGGTCGATTACATCGGCGCTGAGAAGGCGTTGATTTCCTCGCAAAGATACGCGCCGTTTGAAATCAGCCTGGGTTGGACGGTGGACTTAAATAAGGACCCCTTTGTCGGTCAGGAATCGTTACGCGAGCTAAACCGGCGCGGACCCTCGCGCCAGATCGTCGGCCTTGAGATCAATCCGGGCGATTATGAGGATCTCTACAAGCAAGCCGGACTGCCGCCGCAGTTTCCGCTGGCGGCCTGGCGCGGCGGAGTTCCCATCTACAAAGACGGGCGACAGGTCGGCCATGCGACCACCGGTGCCTGGTCGCCGACATTGAAGAAATATATTGCGCTGGCGACTGTCGAAAAGGCTTTCACGCAACCCGGCACGATGCTCGATATGGAGGTTACGATCGAACATGCGCGAAAGACCGCCGGTGCGACGGTCGTCAAAACGCCCTTCTTCGATCCGCCCCGCAAGCGCGCGCTGTCCGCGCCGTCCAACGGACGTTAACGGGAGGATCGGTTAGATCGATTCAAGTCTTCTCAGGGTAACGGGCGCACGACGACGCCCCGCTGTTCAAGATAACTCTTGCACTCGGCAATCGTGTACTCCCGGAAGTGGAAGATTGACGCGGCAAGCGCGGCGCTCGCGTTGCCTTGAGTCAACCCTTCGTAAATATGCTCGAGGGTGCCAACGCCGCCGGAGGCGATGACCGGGATGCCGACCCGATTCGAAATCGCCCGCGTTAGCTCCAGATCGTATCCCGCCTTGGTGCCGTCCCGGTCCATGCTCGTGAGCAGGATTTCCCCGGCGCCATAGTTTTCCATTTGCGCTGCCCACTGGCAGGCGTCAATGCCGGTCGGATTCCGTCCACCGTGCGTGAAAACCTCCCAGCGATCGCCCGCGCGTTTGGCGTCGATGGCGACAACGATGCACTGGCTCCCGAACATTTCCGCGGCCTCGCGGACGAAGTCGGGGCGGTTGACCGCACCGGTATTGATCGAGACCTTGTCCGCGCCGGCCTTGAGAAGCTTGCGGATATCTTCGAGCTTGTTGATCCCTCCTCCAACGGTGAGCGGCATGAACACTTGCTCAGCGGTTCGCGCGACGACGTCGAGAATGATGCCGCGGTTTTCGTGCGAAGCGGTAATATCGAGAAAGCAGAGTTCGTCGGCCCCTTCCCGATCATAAACACGGGCGATCTCGACCGGATCACCGGCGTCCTGGAGTTCTAGAAACTTGACTCCTTTGACGACTCGTCCTGATTTGACGTCGAGACAGGGGATAATCCTTTTAGCCAACATGTATAGCTAGAATCTATCCGATCTCGCCATCCCAACTCAAGGTGACAACGAACCTCTCCTGCCGGGGCTCTTAGGTTTGCAAAATCCGTGAACGAATTCTAAACGCCTACGGCGTGATTAGCCAAAGGTCTCCCGAAATATTTGCCTGCGATCCAACAATAATTTTTTTGCCAGTCCGGTCTGAATAAACGTTTTTCAATTACAAGATGCCGGACGCAATCGCCGGCGGAAATGCCGCAAAAAACCATTTGTTTCTGAGATCTTAGCGTGAAATTGACGAGAACGGCTGGTCAAAAAGGCTTAAACGAGGCAGTAACTAGGCCTCTAGTAATAAAAATTGCCATAAAAAATTACAACTTTAGGCTTGACAGAATGCTCTAGTTCGGTTAAAACTCGCCAAAAGTCGTAGTAAATGGACTTTGAGACTTAAACCACTTTAAGGGAGGCGAAGATGAAGAACAGAGTACTTAACATCATGGGGTTGAGCTTTTTGCTCGCAGCATTTGCTCTCGCCACCGTTCCTGCGCAGGCGCAGAACATGGACGACAAGATCAAGGCGCTGGAGCAGGAGTTGATGCAGCTCAAGTCGGAGCAGATAGAGCTGCGCAAGGACGCGACGGCGGCGGCCGCGGCGTTGCCGGATATCAGTTACCGGCCGGGTGCGGGACTTGGCATTACGGCTCCCGACCAGTCCTGGGCGTTTCGGTTCGGATGGGAATACGCGATGGACATTATGAAGCTGGAAGGGAACGACGCCCGGCGCGAAGGCGACTTTGGAATTTTCGGGCGGAGAAACCGTCCGCAGTGGACGTTCTCGGTGGAGAACGGCTTATACGAGCTCGCCTCTGAGTTGGACATCGACGGCGACGAGACCGGCGGGAAGAACACCATCATTCAGCGCGCCTGCCTCCGCGTTCGAATGGAAAAGTTAAATCCCTGGCTGCCGACATTCCAGTTCGGCATGGATTGTTCCGGGGCCGGTTCGAGGTATCGTTCCTCGGAGATGACCTTTGAATTACCGACGCAGGATCGTAACAACGGTTTTAACACCGGCAGCCACACCGGCTACGGCTGGAACTGGGGCAACTTGCCGGCGTTTGGTTTGCCGGGCAACCAGCAGTTCAACTATTATTTGGTCATCCATGGGATGGGGCTCGGCGACGGCGTCAGAGACGAGAGCAACAAGGCCGACCACTTGCTGATGTGGAACATCAACCCGTTCTCCCGGGACAAGAACAAGTGGATCAGCGGCATCGGGTTTAGCATGATGGCGATGATTTTCAACATTGACAATCGTCCCACCACCAACAACGCCGCCGGCTTCAGTACCAACACTTTCCAACTGCGCAGCCAGGAAGGTTCCAGGCGGTTAGTGTTCTGGAACTCACCGGCAGGACAACCTGGAGACCACCACTTTCTCTCGCCTAGCGCGCAGTACAAAGTCGGTCCATATCAGTTAAACTTTGTGGCCGGTTTTGACCGCTACTCCGATGGTGACTCTACCGGTCCCCACACTGCCGCAATGCGGGGAACGGGGTGGAAATTGATGAACGACGTGATGATCTGGAGTCCGAAGGGGTTCTTTACCGGCGCTCCGGGTACAAAAGGCACGTTAGGTTTCGGTTATGCCTTTGAAAAGACCTGGGTGGATTGCGGAGCTACGGCATGCGAAAACTCTTCCACTGCGACCGGTGGCAATGCGGTCAGACAAACGGTACTGAGAGTGAATGAGTGGGGCCTCAGATACTGGCTCGCGCCGGCGGTCTCGGTCCATTTGGCGATAAAGAA
>Ga0184627_10000708_pt1 | contig 12918 bp, 9 predicted proteins | sample PLM3_127_b1_FD_133150 | JGI IMG/M metagenome (GOLD analysis project Ga0184627, IMG submission 133150) | Groundwater sediment microbial communities from an aquifer in East River, Colorado, USA - PLM3_127_b1 | ecosystem: Environmental > Terrestrial > Soil > Riparian zone | place: USA: East River...
GATCCGCACGCGCCGAATCACGTCCCCGGGCACGAGGCGATCCACCACATCCATGCCGGCCACCACGTGCCCGAACACGGTATATCGGCCGTCCAGGTGGGGCTGCGGCGAGTGCGTGATGAAAAACTGGCTGCCGCCGGTGTCTTCCCAGTCAAGGGCCATCCCCACCGTCCCTCGCAGGTACGGGCGCATGTTGATTTCATCGCGGATCGTGTACCCGGGTCCGCCTTCCCCGTCGCCCCGAGGATCGCCATCCTGCACCACGAAGTCGGGGACCACCCGGTGAATCGCGACGCCGTCGAAGAACCCTTTCCGCGCGAGCGCCACGAAGTTCGCCACGGTCAGCGGCGCGTCGAGAATCGCCAGCTCGATCTCGATGACGCCCCGGTCCGTCTCTATGTACGAATGGGGCGAAAACGGCGGGCTGATCATGGCCTGCCGTTTCTCGTCGGTCATCGGCCGGCCAGCCGCCGGTCGAATGGCCGAGTCGGCCGCGCCGGTTGGGGCACCAGCGCCGCCTTCACGGGCCAGGGCCACCGCCTGCACACGCACCGCCCACTCCTGGTCCCGCAGCGCTTCCTCCAGCAACGGCCGTGCGACCGTGGTGTCGAGCTGGGCAAGCGCCGCAAGCATGGCCGCGCGCGCCACGTAGGTGCTGTCGCCCAGCGCCGCGCGGTACGCTTCGACCAGCGCCGGCACCGCGTTCACCACCTTTAATTCGGCGAGACTGCGGGCCGCGGCAGCCCGCACGGCGAAATCATCAGCCTTGAGCCGCTCGATCAGCAGTGTGTCGGCGCCGGGAGCCTTCGACGCGACGAGTGCGGCAAGCACGGCGGTCGCCACGCGAAGGTCTTGATCCTGCAGCAGCATCCGCAGACGAACCTGGGCCCGCGCCGGGGGAATCGTCGCCAGCGCCGCCGCTTCCGCGCTCCTGACCGTCCAGTCGCGATCCGGGTCCAGTCCGGAGAGGGTGGCCAGGAATGTGTCGGGGTCGATCCGCGCCAGGGTTCGCATGGCAGCGCCGCGAATGGCCGGCGCGCTGTCGGACATGAGGTCCAGCATCAAGTCGAGGCTGTCGGCGCTGGCCAGCACGGAAAGGGCGGTCATCGCCTCGAGCCGCAGCGTGGTGTCAGCCTTCGCATCCGCGACAATGCGCGTCAGCAGCGGCGCCGTGGCGGAGTCACCGATCGCGGCAAGCGCGCGCATCGCCTGGATGACGACCGCGGGGTGCGCGGCGCGGCTCTCGACAATCTGGCGGAGCGGTCCCGCGGCGGTCTGCGCTTTCAGGACGCCGAGCCCCCGCGCGGCGAACGCGGCTGTATAGCGGCCTGGCGTGCTCAGGAGCGTGAGGAGCGCCGGTCCGCTGCGCGGATCAGGGAGCCGCTGGAGCGCGTACGCCACCGGCCACCAGGTCGACACCGGCTGGCCACCGGCGTCAAGCGTGGCGGCCGCCAGCGCCTCGTACGACCCAAGCCGCACCAGCGCGTACAGCCCGAGACGCGCCGCCTCAACCGCAGGCGCCAGCGGATACGTCACGTCGTCCGCAGCGACTCCGGCGAGCGCGCCGGCGGCGGCGTGCGTTCGCACCATCCCGCTGACCGCGTCGGCAGCCTCGCGATCGCCGCCGAGCATGCCCAGCGCCTCGGCCGCGCGGCCCTGCACACCCGGGTTGGCGTCACGCAGTGCCGCCAGGAGGGCCGGGCGGGCTGCCCGATCGCCGATCAGGCCGAGCGCGAACGCGGCCATCTGCCGCACCTCCGGCTCCTCGTCTGCGAACAACTTGGTCAGCGGCTCGAGTGCCTCGGACAGACCCACCCGGCCGAGAGCCAGCGCGGCGCGGCGGCGGATGCGCGCTTCGGCGTCGCTGAGGAGACGGATCAGATCAGAAGGCGGAGGTGGCGCGACGACCGCCGGCTGAGTCCGCGTCGCCGGTATCAACACAACGGGCGGCGCCGGATTCGGATCGCGCAGGATGCGCTGGTCTTCCAGTCGCATCATCCACGAGAGCTTTTCTTCCGACGTGACGACCGGCGGCTGCTGCTCGGGCGGCGCGGCCAGCGGGGCCGTGGCGCAGGCGGTCGCGCCAACGCACAAGGCACAGGTGACCAGGCGCCAGATCCAAGAACGGGATTCAGTTCGTCTTGGGCCTTGGGCCTTGTCCATCCTCGCCGGATGATAGCATGCAGGCGCCGAGGCTTCCGGCACGCGCCGCACATGTCATTTCAGTACATCGCCGTCGAAGGACCGATCGGTGTGGGCAAGACCGCGCTGGCTGATCGGCTCGCGGCGCGCCTCGACGCGACGTCCCTCCGGGAGGAGAGCGAAAACCCGTTCCTCGCGGATTTTTATGCCGGCCGGCCCGGCGCCGCGCTCCAGACGCAGCTGTTCTATCTGCTCAACAGGCACCGGCAGCAGGTCACGATGCGGCAGGCCAACCTCTTCACGCAGACCACCGTCTCCGACTACCTGTTCGACAGAGACAAGATCTTTGCCTACCTGAACCTCGACGACAACGAGCTGTTCATTTACCAGCGGCTGTACGATCTGCTCGCGCACGACGTGCCGTCACCCGACCTGGTGATTTACCTCCAGGCGCCGACCGACGTGCTCCTGCGGAGGCTGCGCGATCGGACAAAGGAGGCGGGGGACGACAAGCCGCAGCCCGACCCGTCGTACCTCCGCGAGCTCAACGAAGCCTACCAGCACTTCTTTTTTCACTATTCCGCTACGCCATTGCTGGTGGTCGAGACCTCGCAGATCGACCTGGCCGCCAGCGATGCCGCGGTTGAGGATGTGATGCGCCAGATCCGGACGATGAACAAGGGGACGCGATATTACGTACCCAGAACGTAAGGTTCAATTCACGAGGTTCAAGGGGTTCGACAGGTTCAACAGGTTCAAGAGGTTTGGTTCTAGGTGAACCTGCTGAACAGGACCTTCTGAACCCACGGCACCTGCTGAACCCTCTGAACCTTCGTGCTACAGTTCGGGGCTGATGGCCGCTTGGTTCAAGAAGGCCCGAAAGCCGATGGGCTCGGCCTCGGCCGAGAACCCCAGCCGCGTCCCCGAGGGACTCTGGGTCAAATGTCCCGATTGCGCGCAGATCCTGTACAACAAGGACCTTGAGAAAAACCTTCACGTCTGCCCGAAGTGCGCGCACCATTTCCGCATCAGCGCCGCCGACCGGCTGCGCGCGCTGTTCGACGGCGAGTGGACGGAACACTTTCCCGATCTCATCTCGAACGATCCGCTTCATTTCACCGACACGAAGAACTATCGCGACCGCCTGCGCTCCACCATCGAGGCGACCGGCGTCAAGGATGCGGTGATCATTGCGACAGGGCGCCTCGATGGGCTGGATGTGGTGGTGGCCGCCATGGAGTACGCGTTCATCGGCGGCAGCATGGGCGTCGTCGTGGGCGAAAAGATCACACGCGCCGTTGAAATGGCGCTCGAGCGCCGGCAGCCACTCATGGTGGTGTCGTGCTCGGGTGGCGCGCGCATGATGGAAGGCGCGCTGTCGCTCATGCAGATGGCCAAGGTCTCGGCGGCGCTGGCCCGGCTGGACCGCGCCGGCCTGCCGTTTGTCTCGATCCTCACCGATCCCACGACCGGCGGCGTGACCGCGAGCTTTGCCATGCTCGGGGACCTGAACATCGCGGAGCCGAAAGCCCTCATCGGCTTCGCGGGGCCGCGCGTCATCGAGCAGACGATCCGGCAGAAGCTGCCCGAGGGGTTTCAGCGCAGCGAATTTCTCGTCGAACATGGCATGCTCGATCTCATCGTCGATCGCCGCGAGATGAAGGCGCTTCTCGGGCGCGCGCTGAGATTCATGGGGGCGCAGCCCGCCCCAGTCCCGCCCTCCCTGGCGGTGGCGGGCGCGGTCGACGGGGAGCCGCCGCGCTGAGTTGCTCCACCGCCTTTTCGCGCTCGAGACGTTCGGGATCAAGCTCGGGCTCGACAACATCTCCCGGCTGTGCGCCGCGCTCGGGCATCCTGAACGGGCGTTCACGACACTCCATGTGGCCGGCACCAACGGCAAGGGCTCCGTCACGGCCATGGTCCATGCCGCTCTTGTCGCCGCCGGCGTGCGCGCCGGCCGATATATCTCGCCTCACCTTGTCGATCTGTCCGAGCGGTTCGTCATAGGGCCCGGGCCGGTCGACGCTGAAGCGCTGCGGCGCGGGGCGGAAGACGTACTCGACTGCGCTGATGCACTGAGGGCCGCGGGCGGTCTCTCGGGGCCTCCCACCTTCTTCGAGGCCACCACCGCGATCGCGTTTGAGCTGTTCCGTCGCGCGGGTGTGGAGGTCGCCGTCATCGAGGTGGGCCTCGGCGGCCGGTACGATTCAACCAATATCATTGCCCCGGCGGCCGGGGCCATCACGTCAATCGGGTTCGATCACCAGCAATGGCTCGGCGAGACAATCGGCGCAATTGCCTTTGAGAAGGCCGGGATCATCAAGCCGGGCATGGACGTGGTGATTGGTCCCTTGCCGGACGAGGCGCGCCGGGTTGTCCGCGACGTGGCGGCCCGGCAGCAGGCCAGGATCATCGATGCGGCGGAAGGCGCACGGGTTACGATCGACGCTCGCGGCGGCCGCGACGAGCTCGTCATCGAGACGCCGGATGATCGATACGGGCCGCTGACGCTGGCGCTGCGCGGCGAGCATCAAATCAGCAACGCGCTGGTGGCCATCCGCTTGCTCGAAGCGGCAAGACACAGCGGCGTCCGCGTGCCGAGAGGCGCGATCGAGCGCGGCCTGACTGACGTGGACTGGCCCGGGCGTCTCGAACTGATCCGCCTGCAGGGCGGCGGGCAGGTGCTGCTCGATGCCGCGCACAACGTGGACGGCGCGCGGGCCCTCGCGGCGTATCTGCGCCGCCGGCACCCGGAGCGGCCGGCGCTCGTGATGGGCGTGATGCGCGACAAGGACGTCGAGGGAATCCTCGGTGCGCTGCTGCCGGTGGTGTCGTCCGTGGTCGCCACGGCCGCTGACACCGCGCGCGCGATTCCCGCGCATGAGCTGGCGGCTCGTATCGCTGCAACAGGGCCATCGGTACCGGTGCACGCGGAGCCGGATCCGCGTACTGCGGTCGAGCAGGCGCTGTCGGGCGGCGGCACCGTGTGTGTCGCGGGCTCGATCTTCGTGGTCGGCGCGGTTCGCGACGGCCTCAAGCGGCGTGCTATCCTGCGGTGATTCCACATATTCCTGATGGTTCCGTCGCGAATTCTTGTCTTACTCGCGCTCTGCGTGTACGCCGCGCCCGCCGCCGCGCAGATCCAGGCACCGGCGCCAGACTCGCCCGTTCCAGCCGGCGAGTCGCCCCTCGCGCAGATCACGCAGAACATGCAAAACCGCCTCGAGTGCCCCACGGCCGACCAGTGCAGGCTCACGGGTCAGGTCGAAATCGAGATCGGACCGGGGACGAAGTTCTTCGCCGATGAGATCGACATCTTCAGCAAGCCCACGCTTCGCCTCGTCGCATCCGGGAACGTGGTGTTCAGCGGTCCGGAAGGACGCATAGCCGCCGAGCGGGTCGAGTTCAATGTCACCGACGGGACGGGAACGTTTCATCAGGCGTCGGGGATCATGTCGATGGGCGACACAGTTGACCGGGTGCAGTTTGGCAACCAGGATCCGGACGTCTATTTCTACGGTGTCACCATCGAGAAGCTCAGTAGCCGGTCGTACCGGATCACGCGGGGAGGGTTCACCACGTGCGTGCAGCCGACGCCGCGCTGGGAGGTGACCAGCGATTCGGTCGTCATCAACCTCAATGACTATGCGATCGCGCGCAACATGCTGCTTCGGGTCAAGGGCGTCCCCTTGATGTACCTGCCGATCCTCTACTACCCCATCAAGGACGACGAGCGCGCGACCGGCTTTCTGCTTCCGACGTATGGATCGTCGACGCTGCGGGGCCAGGCGATCAGCAACGCGTTTTTCTGGGCGATCGGGCGCAGCCACGATGCGACGTTCTTTCACGACTGGTTCACCAACACCGGCCAGGGTGCCGGCGCCGAATACCGCTACGTCGCGGGCCAGGCGTCGTACGGGAATTTCCGCTTCTACCGCCTCAACCAGCGCCAGGCGGAATTCAGGCAATCGGGAAGCCTGGCGATCCTGCCGGCCCAATCGAGCTACCAGTTCAGCGCCATCGGGAACCAGGCGATCGGCATCGCGATGCGGACGCATGCGCGCGTCGACTATTCGTCGAACTTGGTCACGCAGCAGCTGTACCAGCAGAGCGTCTACCAGGCGTCCAACGCGACGCGAACGGTCGAAGCGGGGCTCACCGGCGCGTGGGGCGCCTTCACGACGAGCGCGCTGTTTCAGCGCACCGAAACGTTCACCGGCGCCGACACCTCGCAGCTGTACGGCAGCAGCCCGCGGATTACCGCCGCGATTGCGCCCCAGCGCCTCTTCGGGCTGCCCCTCTACGGTTCGGTCACCAACGACTTCGCCCACCTGCCGTACCGCCAGGTGACGAACGGGAGGGTGACCAGCGACAGCGACAAGAGCCTGACGCGTCTTGATGTCCTGCCGACCCTCCGCGCGGCGCTCTCCCGATTGACCTTCCTGACGCTCAACACCAGCGCGTCGTATCGCACGACGTACTACACCCGCAGCGCCGATCTCAATGGACGCGTGACCGAGGCACCATTGTTCCGCCGCTATCTCTTTCTCCGCACCGACGTCGTCGGCCCGGTGTTGGCCAAAGTATGGGATACCCCCGGCAGCGGGTTCAGCGAGCGGATGAAGCACCTCATCGAGCCGACGTTTGCCGTGGAGTACGTGCCGGCGATCAACAATTCGGCGCGCGTCCTGGCGCTGTCCGATTCGACCGACGTCGTGCCCGGCGGGTCAACGCGCGTGACGTATGGCCTCAACAACCGCGTGCTCTATCGGGCGCGCACGCTCGACGGCGCGGCGGGGTCGACCATCCAGTTGCTGACGGTGGGCATTCAGCAGACGTACTACGTGACGGAACGGGCGAGCCTGAACGACACCCAGTACGTGAGCACGAACTTCAGGTCACGCTCCATCGACTTGTCGGACATCGCGCTGAACGTGAAAGTGACGCCCAGCGCAGCCCTCGACGCGACCGCGCGGTTCGAGTACGACGTCCATGGCCAAGGGCTGCACGTCATGACGACGGGGACGACGGCGCAGGTTGGACTGAGCTCGACCACCATCAACTACAGCCGCTACCGCAAGACGCCCTCGTCAAAGCCCGAGAGCTCGATGTCGTGGAGCACGGCGCTGAACCTGCTGCAGGGCCGCGCGCGCGGCGCGTACGCGCTGACGTGGGATATCGGGCGCGCCGGGATCCTCAACCAGAACGTCGGACTCTCGTACCTCGCCCAGTGCTGCGGCATCCAGGCCGAATTCCAGAAATTCAAGTATCCGCAGACCAGCTCGGCCTTCCCGATTCCCTCCGACCGCCGCTTCAATGTCTCCTTCGTGCTGGCAGGGCTCGGCACGTTCTCAAATTTCTTCGGCGCGTTCGGCGGCTTGATGGGCGCCGGGTCCTGACGTGAAAGGCCTGATTCTCAGCGGCGGGAAAGGTACGCGCCTTCGCCCCCTCACGTACACGAGCGCCAAGCAACTCGTCCCGGTGGCGAACAAGCCGGTGCTCTTTTACGGCATCGAGGCGATTGCCGCGGCCGGCATTCGTGAGATCGGCATCGTCGTCGGCGACACGCAGGCGGAGATCCGTGCCGCGGTCGGCGACGGATCGCGCTGGGGCGTCCGCGTCGAGTACATCGAACAGGAGGCACCGCTCGGCCTGGCCCACGCGGTCAAGATCAGCCAGCCCTTCATCGGCGACGATCCATTCGTGATGTATCTCGGGGACAACCTCCTCAACAAGGGCATCGCCCACTTTGTGGAAGCATTCGCGCGCGAGAGGCCGGCGGCGCAGATCCTGCTGGCGCGCGTCCCGGATCCGCAGATGTTCGGCGTCGCGGAACTGCGCAACGGGACGGTCGTGCGCCTCGTGGAGAAGCCGAAGGAACCGATTGGCGACCTGGCGCTCGTAGGCGTGTACATGTTCGGCCCCGAGGTCTTCGAGTCGGTCAACCGCATCAGGCCGAGCGCGAGAAACGAGCTCGAGATCACCGACGCCATCCAGGACCTCATCGATCGCGGCCTGACCGTTCGCCCGCACATTGTCGACGGCTGGTGGAAGGACACGGGCAAGCTCGAAGACATGCTCGAGGCCAACCGCCTGATCCTGGAGACGCAGGAGCGGCGCATCGACGGCGCCGTCGACGCCGAGAGCCGGGTCGAAGGGAAAGTCGTCATCGAGGCCGGCGCGGTGGTGGAGCGGTCCGTCATCCGGGGACCGGCCATCATCGGCAGCGGCGCCAGGATCGTGCACGCCTACGTCGGGCCGTTCACGTCCATCGGGAACGGCGTCGAAATCCAGGACTCCGAGATCGAGCACAGCATCATCCTCGAAGGATCCTCCGTGCGCGACCTCTCCAACCGCGTCATCGACAGCCTGATTGGCAAGGACGTGCGGATTTACCGGATTCCGGTCAAGCCGAGCGCGTACCGGTTCATGCTGGGAGACAATTCAGAAGTCGGCATCAGGTGGTGACATGACACATCCGGCGGCATTTACGACGACGGTCGCGAAGCAGCCCCGCATCCAGGGGGTCAAGACGAAGTCGCTGCGGCTCATCCCCGACGAACGCGGATGGCTGCTGGAGATCCTGCGGTCCGATGAGAGCGACCTGTTCACGAAGTTCGGCCAGGTGTACGTGTCCGCCACGTACCCGGGGGTCGTCAAGGCGTGGCATTACCACCAGCAGCAGGTGGACAACTTCGCGTGCGTCGCGGGCATGGTGAAGCTCGTGCTCGTGGATACGCGGCCCGACTCGGCCACCAACGGGGCCATCAACGAGTTCTTCGTCGGCGTCCAGAACCCGATGCTCGTGCAGGTGCCGAACCTCGTCTATCACGGCTGGAAGTGCATCAGCCCCGACACGGCGCTCGTCGTCAACGTCCCGAGTGAGCCGTACCTGTACAAGGAGCCCGACGAATACCGCCTCGCGCCGCACGACACGCTTCCCTACGACTGGACGCGCAAGGATGGTTGAGGTCCTCGTCACGGGGGGGGCCGGATTCATCGGCAGCAACTTCGTGCGGTACGCGCTCGGCCGTCACGCGGACTGGCGCGTCACGACGCTCGACAAGCTCACGTATGCGGGACGGCGTGAGAATCTCCATGACGTCATGGATCATCCGCGGCACACGTTCGTCCACGGCGACATTGGCGACGCGACGGTCAGCGGTCCCCTGGTCGAGCGCGCGGAGCTCGTGGTGCATTTCGCCGCCGAGACGCACGTCGACCGCTCGATCCTGGCAGCCGGCGAGTTCATCCGCACGGATGTCGAAGGGACGTTCGTGCTGCTCGAGGCGGCGCGCCGCGCGACGGGCCTGCGGCGGTTCGTCCAGATTTCCACAGACGAGGTGTACGGCAGCGTGGCCACGGGCGCGAGCCGCGAGACCGACGAGCTGAAACCGCGCAATCCGTACGCCGCAAGCAAAGCCGGGGCGGATCGTCTCGCGTACAGCTATTGGGCGACCTACAACGTGCCCGTGATCATTACGAGGGCGTCGAACAATTACGGGCCATATCAGTTTCCCGAGAAGATCATCCCGCTGTTCGTGACCAACGCGATCGAGGACCTGCCCGTGCCGCTGTACGGTGACGGCAGGAACGTCCGTGACTGGCTGCACGTCGACGACCACTGTGAGGCCATCGACCTCCTGATTGAGCGAGCGCCGAATGGAGAGGTCTACAACATCGGCGGCGGCAACGACATCGTGAACGTCGACCTGACGACGCGCATCCTCTCGAGCCTCGGCAAGCCGGTGTCCCTCATCAACCCAGTACCGGATCGCCCCGGTCACGACCGCCGCTATTGCCTGGACACGGCGAAGCTGCGCGCTCTGGGATGGACGCCGAAGGTGCCTTTTGACAGCGGGCTTCACGAGACCATCGAGTGGTACCGCCGGAACGAGTGGTGGTGGCGGCCGATCAAGGAAAGAGACCCTGCGTTTCGTTCGTACTACCAGACGCAGTACGAACGGCGAACGTGAAGGCCGAACCGAACCTGAACACGAACCGCCGCCTTCGCGCTTTGCGCTTCGGCGAGCCTCGCCGGGGCGGACCGCATAGGCGGTCCGCCAGCCAGCACTGGCTGGTCGGGTCGCAAAGCGACCCGACTTTAGCGGAGGCGGGAGCAGCGAGAATATAGAAGGGTGAACGACACAGGTCGTGTTCTCGTGACCGGTGCGGCCGGCTTCGCCGGAAGCCACCTGATCGAGCACCTGGCCGGGCGCGGCAACCTCACCGGGTGGGCCCGATCGGCCCCCCCCGCCGGCATCGCGGGCCTCGCCCGGTGGACGCGCGTCGACCTCCTCGATCGCGAACGCGTCCGCAGGGAAATCCTGGCGCTGCGCCCCACCGCCGTGTACCACTGCGCGGGCGCGGCGCACGTGGCCGATTCCTGGCAGGACACCGCCCTGCCGCTGGCGAGCAACGTGCTCACCACGCATTACCTGCTCGATGCGCTTCGCGGGGCGGGCTGCGCCTCCCGTGTCGTCATTCCCGGCTCCGCGACCGTGTATGCGGTGTCGGCTGCTCCCCTGCACGAGGATGCCGCCCTCGCCCCTGCAAGTCCGTACGCGTTCAGCAAGCTCGCGCAGGAGCAGCTCGGCCGCCGGGCGGTGGCTGAGGATGGGATCGACGTGATTCTCCTGCGGGCGTTCAATCACACGGGCCCCCGACAGAGCCCGGCGTTCGCGGTTGCGGGGATGGCGCGGCAGATCGCGGAAATCGAGCGCGGCGGCGACCCGGTGATTCGAGTCGGCAATCTCGACACGCAACGCGATCTGACCGACGTGCGGGACACGGTGCGCGCCTACGCGCTGCTGATGGAGCGCGGCGTGGCCGGAACGATCTACAACGTGGCGTCAGGGGTCGGCAGGTCGATGCGCGGCGTGCTCGACGCGCTGGTCGAGCGGTCTCGCGCGCCCGTGGAAATCGCGCTGGACCCGGCGCGGCTCCGGCCCCACGACAATCCGGTGCTCGTCGGCGATCCGACGCGACTGCGCCAGGCAACGGGGTGGGCGCCGCTCATCGGTTTCGACCGCATGCTCGACGACCTGCTCGAGTACTGGCGAGCGGCGGTCCGCGCGTAACTCGACCATTACACAAAATCCTCGAGCGGCACCACTCGTGCTTCGCTCATGAAGGTACGAGCAGGAGGACGCCTGGACCACAGGAGCCCCGAACGGGTGGTGACGCTCGCTCCGGCTCGTACCTGACCATTTCAGGGAGCACGAAGACGGTTTAGCCACGAAGCCCACGAAGACGACTTGGCCACACAGCGCACGAAGGACCTCCAAGGTCCTGTTTTACCATGGCCTTCGTGTCTTTCGTGGCCAACGGCACCACTCGTGCTTCGCTCAGTACGCCACGACCAGGAGGACACATATGCGCACAATTGTTGTAGTGCTTGCCGCGGCGGTCGCAATCGGGACGTCCGGCTGTGCTGCAGCTCGCACGTCGACGCTCCCGACCCTTACGTTCCCGACGCTCGCGTCGGCCACCGCGACCATCATGTCGAAGGACGGTGGCCAGAACGCGGACTCACCCCTGACCGTTCACTTGCTGCGGAGTCATGCAGAGCTCGGAGCCGAAATCAGGTTGGCGGGTGGGAAATTCGACGACAACAGTTCGTCAGGCGCGTTGGCGCTTACGCTCGCGGAGCCGCCCTTCACGACCAACGATCTCCACGATGGCCAGCTTCGACTCCGCCTGGTGCCCGATGGCGACAATGACTGGACCTTCGACCTTCATATCACGATGCGATTCAGCGACGGAACGGCCCGGAACTACATGTGGCGCGGCATCCGTCTCGACCACACCAGCCCCGACCGGGTGCTGTTGCTCGCCCCGGCCCGGACCTGACCACCGAAAGGTCAGACCCCACTTGGGGTCTGACCCCATGATAGACTCCATGGCGAACATACAACGAATGTCATGGATTCGCCATGGGATCACCCCTGTTTCTGTTCGATTTCGGTAAGCCCAAACCCACGACCCGCCAAGTCGCGGACCTCGTCAAAGCCGGCGGCGCCGACGCCCTCAGCGACGCCACGCTGCGGGCCGATGCCGCCCGGTACCAGGAGGTCACGTGCCGATCGGCGCTGAACCGGGTCAAGGGCATGCCGTTCGAATGGACGCTGAACCCCTACCGCGGCTGTACCCACGGGTGCCATTACTGCTACGCCCGCCGGTACCACACGCAGTTCGAGCTTGGCAGCGACGACGAGTTCGCCTCGATCATTTTCGTGAAGACGAACTTCGCTGACGTGCTGCGCCGGGAGCTGAGCCGCGCCTCATGGACGCGCGAGTACGTCGCCGTCGGCACCGCCACCGACTGTTATCAGCCGATCGAGGGGCACTACAAGCTCACGCGGCGCTCGCTCCAGGCGCTCTGCGAGTTCAACAATCCCGCCGGGGTGATCACCAAGGGCCCCATGATCGTCCGCGACAAGGACGTGCTGGCCGATCTCACCGCGGGACCCGGATGCAGCGTGTACATCAGCGTTCCGACGGTGGACGAGGACGCGTGGCGGCTGCTCGAACCAGGGACAGCTCCTCCGCTTCAGCGCCTGCGCGCGGTGCGCGAGTTGGCCGATGCGGGTATCCGCGCCGGCGTCCTCATGAACCCCGTCGTCCCCGGCATCACGTCGAAGCCGGCGCTGCTCGAGCGGACGATGAAGGCAATTGCCGACCATGGCGCGCGCTTCGTCGGCTGCAACGTGATGTTCCTGGAGGGGGGCACGCGCGACCATTTCATGCGCTGGCTCTCGCAGGAGTTTCCGCACC
>Ga0184627_10000712_pt1 | contig 12858 bp, 12 predicted proteins | sample PLM3_127_b1_FD_133150 | JGI IMG/M metagenome (GOLD analysis project Ga0184627, IMG submission 133150) | Groundwater sediment microbial communities from an aquifer in East River, Colorado, USA - PLM3_127_b1 | ecosystem: Environmental > Terrestrial > Soil > Riparian zone | place: USA: East River...
AGATCATCTGTGCCGCTCCGCCGTGCAGCGTGGTCGGGCGGTCACGCAAGCGGTATTGACTGAAGAGGCATGGAACGACGCAGCCCTTCGCGAACTGGCCGAGGTCGCGTCGCGCATTGCGATCGTGCCGCGGCCATTGTTTCGCGGCCTCACGACGCTGGAGTCACCGTCGGGCATCGGCTTCGTGTTGCCGCTCGACGCACAACCCACGCTACGCCCGGTGGCCGCGGCGGTCATCCTCGATCGGCTGCAGGACGCCGGCAACGTGGGCAGCATCCTGCGCAGCGCTGCGGCGTTCGGTGTCGCGCAGGTGCTCGCGCTGAAGGGCACCGCGGCGCTGTGGTCTCCGAAAGTGCTGCGCGCAGCGATGGGAGCGCACTTCGGCCTCGGCCTCGTCGAGGGCCTCGTACTGAACGATCTGGACGCATTGCAGATTGCGCTGGTGGGCACCAGTTCGCACGCGAAGGATCTCGTGCATGACGTGTCATTGCCTCATCCGTGCGCGTGGGTGCTCGGCCATGAAGGGCAGGGTATCGATGCGCAACTGCTCCAGCGTTGTTCGATGCTCGTGCGAATCCCGCAGCCGGGGGGCGAAGAGTCGCTCAACGTCGTGGCGGCAGCCGCAATCTGCTTGTACGAGTCGTCGCGTCAGCACTCGGCCTGACGCGGCGATGGACACCGCTCAATAGATGAGCCTGTCGGGCCGAATGTCGCGCAGGATCGTGGTCGCGATCTCCTCGATCGACTTGTGCGTCGACGACAGCCACGAGATGCCGTGGCGACGCATCATCGCCTCGGCCTCGTTCACCTCGTAGCGGCAGTTCTCGAGCGAAGCGTATTTGCTGCCCGGCCTGCGCTCGTTGCGGATCTGACTCAGCCGCTCGGGGTCGATCGTGAGCCCGAAACACTTGCGCTTGTGGGACTGCAACACCGATGGAAGCTGGCTGCGCTCGAAGTCCTCGGGAATGAGCGGATAGTTTGCGGCCTTGATGCCGTGCTGCATCGCCAGGTACAGCGACGTGGGCGTCTTGCCGCTGCGACTGACGCCGACGAGGATGACATCGGCCATCTGCAGGTTGCGCGCCGATTGCCCGTCGTCATGCGCCAACGCGAAATTGATCGCCTCGATACGGTCGGTGTATTCCTGGCTGCGGGCGACGTCCGGGAAGCGTCCGACGCGGTGATTCGACTTGACGCCGAATTCCTCTTCGAGCGGCTCGACGAAGGTGCGAAACATGTCGAGCACCAGGCCCTTGGAGTGCTGGGTCACGATGTCGAGCACGGCGGCATCGACGAGCGTGGTGAAGACGATCGGGCGCTTGCCTTCACGCTCGGCGGCTTTGTTGATCTCGCGCACGACTTGCAGCGCCTTGTCGGTGGTATCGATGAACGGCCTGCGCACGTGGCGGGGCTTGCCCGAAAACTGCGCCAGGATTGAATTGCCGAAGGTCTCGGCAGTGATGCCGGTGCCGTCGGACACGAAGAACACGCTGCGGTTGGGCATGGTCGCGGGGGCGCAATCCTCACAGGCAGGGAACCTGATGATAGGCAAAGGCTCGTAGAATCGTCGGCAATTTTCCGCCTCGTCCAACCCCATGCGCCGCCCCGCCTCACGACCAGAATCCACATTCGGTGGAACGGCCGCGCACGCCCCGACGACGGAAGCACCGCTTTTGCAACATCACGGAGCTTTCCCATGTCATCGTCCACGCTGGCGACCGCCCTGGTCGTACCCTTCGAACGACTGAGGATGACCGACGTCGAGTCGGTCGGCGGCAAGAACGCCTCCCTCGGCGAAATGATCAGTCAACTGGCCGCCTCCGGCGTGCGTGTGCCGGGCGGCTTCGCCACCACCGCGCATGCGTTCCGCGAGTTCCTGAAGCAAGACGGGCTGGTCGACCGCATCAACGACCGGCTCGCCAAGCTCGACACCGACGATGTGCGAGCGCTCGCGCAAGCCGGCGCGCAGATTCGCAAGTGGGTCGAGGAAACGCCATTCCCGGCCGCGCTGGAAGATGCGATCCGCACCCAGTACGCAAGCCTCGCCGCCGACTCGCCGAACGCATCGTTTGCAGTGCGCTCCTCGGCCACCGCCGAGGACTTGCCGGACGCGAGTTTCGCGGGCCAGCAGGAAACCTTCCTCAACGTGGTCGGCATCGACGAGGTGCTGCGCAAGATGAAGGAGGTGTTCGCGAGCCTGTACAACGATCGCGCGATCAGCTATCGCGTGCACAAGGGCTTCGCCCACTCGGATGTCGCGCTCTCGGCGGGCGTGCAGCGCATGGTGCGCTCCGACCTCGGTGCGGCCGGCGTGATGTTCACGATCGACACCGAAAGCGGTTTCAAGGACGTCGTTTTCATCACCTCGAGCTACGGTCTGGGCGAGACGGTCGTGCAAGGGGCGGTGAACCCGGACGAGTTCTATGTACACAAGCCGGCGCTGAAGTCCGGCAAGCTTGCGATCATCAGGCGCAACCTCGGCTCTAAGCTGATCAAGATGGAGTTCGCCTCCGCCGACGAGAAGGCCGCGACCGGCAAGCTCGTGAGGACCGTCGACACGACGCCCGAGGTGCGCAATCGCTATTCGCTGTCGGATGCCGACGTGACCGAGCTCGCGAAATATGCGCTCACCATCGAAGAGCACTACGGCCGTCCGATGGACATCGAGTGGGGCAAGGATGGAGCCGACGGCAAGCTCTACATCCTGCAGGCGCGGCCCGAGACGGTGAAGAGCCAAAGCGAGGGCAAGGCGCAGCATCGCTACAAGCTCAAAGGGCAGGGCACGGTGCTCGCCGAAGGGCGTGCCATCGGGCAGAAGATCGGAGCCGGCCCGGTGCGGGTGGTCGACACCATCGCCGAAATGGAGCGCGTGCAGCCGGGAGATGTGCTCGTCACCGACATGACCGACCCGAACTGGGAACCGGTCATGAAGCGCGCGAGTGCGATCGTCACCAACCGTGGCGGTCGAACCTGTCATGCAGCAATCATTGCGCGTGAACTGGGGATTCCGGCAGTCGTCGGCTGCGGCAATGCGACCGAGATGCTGAAGGACGGAGCGCTCGTCACGGTGGCCTGCTCGGAAGGCGATACGGGCTATGTCTACGATGGTCTGCTCGAGACCGAGGTCAACGAAATCGAGCGTGGCGAGCTGCCGTACTGTCCGGTGAAGATCATGATGAACGTGGGCAATCCACAGCTCGCCTTCGACTTTGCGCAGATGCCCAACTCGGGCGTCGGGCTCGCGCGGCTCGAGTTCATCATCAACAACAACATCGGCGTGCACCCGAAAGCCATCCTCGACTATCCGAATGTCGATGTCGAGCTGAAGAAGGCCGTCGAAAGCGTGGCGCGTGGTCATGCGTCGCCGCGCGCTTTCTACGTCGACAAGCTGGCCGAGGGCATTGCGACGATCGCCGCGGCGTTCTGGCCCAAACCGGTGATCGTGCGGTTGTCGGACTTCAAGTCCAACGAGTACAGGAAGCTGATCGGCGGCTCGCGCTACGAGCCCGAGGAAGAAAATCCGATGCTCGGCTTTCGCGGCGCCTCGCGCTACATCAGCGAAAGCTTCGGCGAGGCCTTCGCCATGGAATGCGAAGCGCTCATGCGCGTGCGCCGCGACATGGGGCTCACCAATGTCGAGATCATGGTCCCCTTCGTGCGCACGATCGGTCAGGGCCAGCGTGTCATCGAGATGCTGGCCGAGAGAGGACTCAAGCGCGACAAGGACGGTGGCACCGATGGACTGCGGATCATCATGATGTGCGAGGTGCCCAGCAACGCGATCCTCGCCGAGCAGTTCCTCGAGCACTTCGACGGCATGTCGATCGGCTCGAACGACCTGACCCAGCTCACGCTCGGCCTCGATCGTGATTCGGGCCTTGACCTGCTCGCGCGCGATTTCGACGAGCGCGATCCGGCCGTGAAAGCGCTGATCTCGCGTGCGATCGCCGCTTGCCGCGCCCACGGCAAGTACATCGGCATCTGCGGCCAGGGGCCGAGCGATCATCCCGACTTCGCCGATTGGCTCGCGGCCGAGGGGATCGTGTCGATCTCGCTGAATCCCGATTCAGTGATCGATACCTGGCGCCGGCTCGCGCGGCGGTGACTTGTCATGAGCGGTCGCTGCTGCGCCGCTCCCTAGGGAAATACCTAGTCGGTATTGCCAACGGTTGGCTTGATCTGTCAGAAAGTCGTAAGGCACGGCGTCAACAGTTGGTTGACGCGAACCTTACGACCATGCTGACCGCGCTCAACCTCATCCAACTGGTCATCTACATCGCGCTGCTGGCACTCCTCGGCCAGGGCGTGTTGTACGTGCTGGCCGGCGCGAAACGCCAGAACAACTTCTTCTACCAGCTGCTGGAGCTGATCTCGAAGCCCTTCACGGTGCCGGTGCGCAAGCTCACGCCTGCGAAGGTGGCTGACCGGCATGTCCCGATCGTCACCTTCTTTGTGCTGCTGGTCATCTATGCGGTCGTGACCTTCGAGAAGATCAGTCTTTGCGTCGCGTCCAACATGGCGGGTTGCAAATGAATCCGAAGGCACGCTACCTCTTGCTCAAGTGGCGTGCCTGGTACCTGCTGGTGCTCGGCAAGCGAAGCGATGCGCTCCTGCTGTTCGATCAAATGCTCGGCCTGTCGCCGAATGACGACTATGCGCTTGCGAGCCGCGCCCACTTGCGGGCAGCGTCCGGTGATCGCGCGCTTGCGATCGCCGACTATCAGGACCTTCTGTGCGCGCATCCGCAGAATGCGACGGCGTGGTTCAACCTCGGCTTCCTGCAGGAGGAATGCGAGCAGTGGAGGGACGCCGAGCAGTCCTTCTTGCGCGCAACGGAGTACGACCCGAGCCTGGACCGCGCCTGGTATGGCCTTGGCCTGGTTCGCATCCGCCTGCAGCGCTACGACGACGCCGTGGCAGCGCTGAAGCGCAACACCGAATTGCAGCCCATGAGCCCGTACGGCTGGTATCAGCTCGCGCGAGTTCATGTCGATCGACAGGAGCCCGACGAGGCGGTGAAGATCATTCGCCATCTCCAGGGCTTCGAACCCAAGGTCGCGGCGCAGTTGGAGCGCGAGACCGGGTTGCAGGTCGCACCCGCGGGGCAATGAGGGCCCGTGTGTGCGCCTGCGTCGGAAAGGGTCCCGTGTCGGCAGCCGGTTGCAATCCCGTGGTCGTTGACCGCGGGGCGCTGCTGTAGAGCCCGCAAGGGCGCTTGTTCAGGAGGGTGACGCGATGCAGGTTCCGGAAAACCACAGGAAGTACTGGGCCAAGAACCTCAGGATCACGGCGATCCTGCTGGCGATCTGGTTCGTCGTGACGTTCGTCGTCGCGTACTACGCGCGCGAGCTGAGCTTCAACTTCTTCGGCTGGCCATTCAGCTGGTGGATGTCAGCGCAAGGCTCGTTGGTCATTTACGTGCTGATCATCTGGTTCTACGCGCGGTACATGAACCGCCTGGACCAGGAACACGGCGTACACGAGGAGGACTGACATGGCTGGAATGTTCGAACATGGCACTACGGCGGTAAGCAGTGCCAGCACCGCGAAGTTCAAGTCGCAACTGAACAAGGTCTACACCTGGTACACCGGGGGCTTCATCGCCTTCGTGATCGTGCTGGCGATCCTCGAGCAGATGGGTCTGCCGAAGACGTGGATCGGCTTCATCTTCCTGCTCGCCACCGTGGGCCTGTATGCCGGCATCGGCATCATGAGCCGCACCACCGATGCGGCCGAGTACTACGTCGCAGGGCGGCGTGTGCCAGCGCTGTACAACGGCATGGCGACCGGCGCCGACTGGATGAGCGCCGCGTCGTTCATCGGGATGGCGGGCTCGCTCTACCTCACGGGCTACGGCGGCAACGCCTTCATCCTCGGGTGGACCGGTGGCTATTGCCTGGTGGCGCTGTTCCTGGCACCGTACCTGCGCAAGTTCGGGCAGTTCACGATTCCGGATTTCCTGGGTGCACGTTACGGCGGCAACATTCCGCGCTTCATCGGCATCCTGGCCGCGATCCTGTGCTCGTTCACCTATGTCGTGGCACAGATCTACGGCGTCGGTCTCATCACGACGCGCATGGTCCAAGTGGATTTCACGCTCGGCATCTTTCTCGGCCTGGGCGGCATTCTGGTGTGCTCGTTCCTGGGCGGCATGCGCGCGGTCACGTGGACTCAGGTGGCGCAGTACATCATCCTGATCGTCGCCTACATGATCCCCGTGGTGTGGCTCAGCGTGAAGCAGGGGAGCATTCCGATCCCGCAAGTGGTGTACGGCTACAAGCTGCAGCAGATCACCGAGCTCGAGAAAAAGATCATTAATGATCCGAAGGAGAAGGAGGTCATCGCTGCGTTCAAGGCCAGGTCCGACGACTTCGCCAACAAGCTGAAGGATGTGCCTGCTTCACTCGCGGCTGACAAGGCGGCGGGGGAGAAGAAAGTCGTCGACCTGAAGGCTGCCAACGCACCGCTGGCCGAAGTACAGGCCGCGGAGAAGGCGCTGGCTGCTGTGCCCAAGGACGAGGCCGCGGCGAAAACGGCATGGACGGCCGCCAGAGCTGCCAATGCCTCGCGCGCCGCACCGCTTGCGGGCATGCCGGAGCATGCCAAACCATACGCAGGCGATCCGAACGGGGACGAGAAGGCGCAGAAGGCGTACAACGATTCGCGACGAAACTTCCTCGCGCTCGTGTTCTGCCTGATGGTCGGTACTGCGGCGTTGCCTCACATCCTGATGCGCTACTACACCACGCCGTCGGTGAAGGAGGCGCGAGACTCGGTCACTTGGTCGCTGTTTTTCATCTTCCTCCTGTACTTCACCGCGCCAGCCTTGGCCGTGCTTGTCAAGTACGAGGTGTTCAGCGTGCTTGTGGGCACACCATTCGACAAGTTGCCGGCCTGGATGAGCAATTGGACCAAGGTCGACCCGACCCTGTTGTCGGTGGTGGACATCAACAAGGACGGCATCTTGCAACTTGGCGAGATGAAGATCGGTGGCGACATCGTCGTGCTGGCGACGCCTGAGATCGGCGGGCTGCCGTACGTGATCTCGGGGCTGGTCGCGGCGGGCGGATTGGCAGCGGCGCTGTCCACCGCCGACGGCCTGCTGCTGACGATTGCCAACGCGTTGTCGCACGACCTGTACTACAAGATGATCGACCCGAACGCCTCGACCTCGCGTCGCGTCACCATCTCGAAGGCTCTTCTGCTGGTGGTGGCCGTGTGTGCGGCGGCGGTAGCGGCACAGAAGCCTGCGGACATCTTGTTCCTGGTCTCTGCGGCCTTCTCGTTCGCGGCCGCGGGCTTCTTTCCAGCACTCGTTTGCGGCGTGTTCTGGAAGCGCGCCAACAAGTGGGGAGCGACGCTCGGGATGATCGCCGGCCTCGGCATCACCGTGTACTACATGATCATGAACCAGACGTGGATGCGCAGCGTCTTCGGCATCACCTCGCCGGTCGACCTGTGGTGGGCCATCCAGCCGATATCGGCCGGCCTGTTCGGCGTGCCGCTCGGCTTCGCGGTGATCATCATCGTGAGCTTGATAACCCCGGCGCCTGCCCGTGAGGTACAGGAACTGGTGGAGCATGTGCGGTACCCGCAACTGCGCGCTCCTGTGATGAAACCCGCCTGATTCGGGTCTCTTGAAGGCGGCGAGCCACGCTCGCCCGACGCGGCCCCCAGGGCAACCTGGGGGCCGCTGTCGGTTACCGCGGCTATAATGCGCGGCTCACCTTGCCACACCCGGCCTCCAGCAGGCATCGACGCGATTCGGGGTGGCTTCCACACACGGAAACCATAAGGAGTATTCATGCGTCATTACGAAATTGTTCTGCTGATCCATCCGGATCAAAGCGAACAGGTACCGGCCATGCTCGAGCGCTACAAGAGCACCGTCGGGGCAGGCGGTGGCAAAGTGCATCGCGTGGAAGACTGGGGCCGTCGCCAGATGGCCTACATGATCCAGAAGCTGGCCAAGGCGCACTACCTGTGCATCAACATCGAGTGCGGCAACGACGTCCTGACCGAGTTGGAGACGGGCTTTCGCTTCAACGACGCCGTGCTGCGCCACCTGACGGTGGTGAAGAGCAAGGCGGAGACCACGCCATCGGTGATCATGAAGATGGTCGATCGCGAGGAGGCGCGCAAAGCCCCGCAGGAGGCGGTCGCCTGAGCCCACGCGGCTGCCTTTGCGCCCGCGCTGCTGCCTCGCATGAATCGATTGATGCTGAGAGCGCAACTGGTGCAGCGCGGCGCAGTGCGATACACACCGGCCGGCTTGCCCGCATTGGACTTGAGCTTGAAGCACGAGTCCGAAGTCAGCGAAGCCGGGCTGCCGCGCAAAGTCTCGATGGAGATGCGCGCGGTGGCCATCGGTGAGATCACACGTCAACTGGCAGCGTTGGCCATCGGCACGCAAGTCGACTGCACGGGATTCCTGAGCTCGCATCGCAACGGCCGCGGCGTCATGTTCCACATCACGCAGATTCACTGAGCCGCGCCATTTGTTCGTATCCGGATAGAGATTTCAAGAGAGAGGTGTCATATGCCCCCGCCACGTGGTAAAGGCCGGTTCTCGAAGGACCGCAAACCCAAACGCAATACGCAGTCGCTGCTGTTTCGCCGCAAGCGCTTTTGCCGCTTCACGGTGACCGGTGTCGAAGAGATCGACTACAAGGACATCGATACGCTGCGCGACTTCGTCGGCGAGAACGGCAAGATCACGCCGGCCCGCTTGACCGGCACGCGCGCGTTCTTCCAGCGCCAGCTCACGACCGCCATCAAGCGCGCGCGCTTCCTGGCGATGCTGCCGTACAGCGACCAGCACAAGGTCTGAGGAGCCTACCATGCAAGTGATCCTGCTCGAGAAGGTGGCCAACCTCGGCAACCTGGGCGACGTCGTCAAAGTCAAGGACGGCTATGCGCGCAACTTCCTGATTCCCACGCGGCAGGCGCGTCGTGCGACCGAGTCGGCGATCAAGGAATTCGACACGAAGCGTGCCGATCTCGAGGCGGCCGCCGCCGCCAAACTCAGCACCGCTCAGGCGCTCGGTGATCGGCTCAATGGCCAGACCGTCACGGTCACGCAAAAGGCCGGAGTCGACGGACGGCTGTTCGGCTCAGTGACCAACTTCGACATCGCCGAAGCATTGCGCAAAGGCGGCTTCGAAGTCCAGAAGGCGCAAGTCCGCATGCCCAGTGGTCCGCTGAAGAGCGTCGGTGAACACAGCGTCTCGGTGGCCACGCACAGCGACGTTGTCGTCAACGTCACGGTAGTGGTTGTCGCCGAGGCCGATTGATCTTAAGCTTCCCGCTCCCACGAAATGGGCCGGCTTCGCCGGCCCATTTCACTTCGACGGAGAGTTTTCCACCGCCATCCAGAGCTTTGGCACCAGATATGCACAGGGTTGCACACCGGGGTTGGTCGAGGCATTCGATGGCGTCGCACTGCACAGGAACGAACGATGTCTGCCGTCTTCCAGTCTCCTGATCGATCGCCGGTCGTGCGCGACGATGAAGTCGCCCGACTGCGCGTTCCTCCGCACTCGATCGAAGCCGAGCAAAGCGTGCTCGGCGGGTTGCTGCTCGACAACCTGGCATGGGACCGTGCCGCTGATCTGCTCAGCGACAGCGACTTCTATCGACACGAACACCGCCTGATCTATGCGGCGATCGGTGCCCTGGTGAATGCCACGCGTCCGGCCGATGTGATCACGGTGTTCGAGCACCTGCAAAGCCTCGGTCGGGCCGACGACTGCGGTGGCCTTGCTTACCTCAACGCGCTCGCGCAAAGCGTGCCGAGCGCAGCCAACCTGCGCCGCTATGCCGAGATCGTTCGCGAGCGGGCTATCTTGCGCAAGCTGGTGGCGGCCAGCGACGAGATCGCGACCACCGCGTTCAATCCGCAAGGGCAGCCAGTCGCGCAGATCCTCGACGACGCCGAAGGCAAGATCTTTCGCATCGGCGAAGAGGGATCGCGTTCACGTCAAGGCTTCCACAGCATGGACCACTTGGTTCTGCAATTGATGGACCGCGTGACCGAGCTATCCGAAAACGGCGCCGAAGAGGTGACCGGCGTGCGGACCGGCTTCTACGGGCTGGATCGATTGACCGCTGGCCTGCAGCCAGGCGATCTGATCGTGCTCGCTGCGCGGCCGTCGATGGGCAAGACTGCCTTTGCGCTCAACATCGCAGAGAACGTTGGGGTAAAGGAAGGCCTTCCGGTTGTCGTGTTCTCGATGGAAATGGGCGCATCGCAATTGGCTCTGCGCATGGTCGGTTCGCTCGGTCGCATCGACCAGCAGCATTTGCGCACGGGCGCGCTGCGCGACGACGAGTGGGGACGGTTGTCGGAAGCGGTCGACAAGCTCAGCAAGGCGCCTGTGTTCATCGACGAGAGTCCGGCGCTCAATTCGAGCGAATTGCGAGCGCGGGCCCGGCGCCAGGCGCGACAGTGTGGCCGTCTCGGACTGATCGTCGTCGACTATCTGCAACTGATGAGTGGCTCGAGTTCGAGCGAGGAGAACCGCGCTACCGAGATCGGCGAGATCTCGCGCGGACTCAAGGCGCTGGCGAAAGAGCTGCAGTGCCCCGTGATCGCGCTGTCGCAGCTCAACCGAAGCGTCGAATCGCGCAACGACAAGCGGCCGATGATGAGCGACTTGCGCGAGTCCGGCGCGATCGAGCAGGACGCCGACGTGATCATGTTCATTTATCGCGACGACTACTACAACAAGGATGAGTCCAAGAAACCCGGCGTTGCCGAGATCATCATCGCTAAACAGCGCAATGGCCCGGTCGATACGGTCGAGCTGATGTTCCTCAAACCCATCACCCGGTTTGACAACATGGCACCGGAAAGCGCCGGGGTGTACTGAAACTCTCATGGGCCAAGTCCTTCATCGGCTTGGCGTTTCACGCAGTACTGTATATAGTTACAGTATGCAGCCCTTCGAAGACGGTGACGGTCCTCCGGCCGTGCCCATTGCAGGCCCGTTGAAGGGCCGCGGCACCGCGTGGACGATCGAGCACCGGTACTCCAAGCAGCAGCACGAGGCCTTCGACGACGGCTGGGGCACGCTCGAGCAATCGGCGGCTGAAGAGCAGGTGGCGCCCGATACGCAGGTGATCGAGCAACGCGTGCGCTCGGTGGTCGCGGCCAACGATTCGCCGGACATTGCATTCGATCTGTCGGTAAATCCTTATCGGGGTTGCGAGCATGGCTGTGTGTACTGCTACGCGCGGCCGACCCACAGCTATCTCGATCTGTCGCCCGGGCTCGACTTCGAAACGAAAATCATCGCGAAGGTGAACGCCGCCGATCGCTTGCGTGAAGCCCTTGCCGCAAAGAACTACAAGCCGGCGATGCTCAACATCGGTTCGGCCACCGACGCCTACCAGCCCGTCGAGCGTCGCCTTCGCATCACGCGCTCCGTGATCGAGGTGCTGTCCGAGTGCGCGCATCCGTTTTCTCTGGTGACCAAGTCATCGGGTGTCGAGCGTGACCTCGACGTCATCGCGCCGATGGGTGCGGAGCATCAGGTCGCGATCTATGTCTCGGTCACGACGCTCGATCCCGAACTGGCGCGCATCATGGAGCCGCGGGCCGCGGCCCCGCATCGCAGGCTGCGCACGATCGAGACGTTGGCGCGCTCCGGTGTGCCGGTGGGCGTCAGCTTCTCACCGGTGATTCCATTCGTCAACGAGCCTGAGCTCGAGCACGTGCTGCAAGCCGCGGCGCAGGCGGGTGCGCGCAGCGCGTTCAGCGTCGTGTTGCGCCTGCCGTGGGAGGTGAATCCGATTTTTCAGCGCTGGCTCACGCAACACTTTCCCGATCGCGCGGCGCGCGTGATGGCCCGCGTTCGCGACATGCGAGCCGGCCGCGACTACGACTCGAGCTACGGCCAACGCATGCACGGCACCGGAGTGTGGGCCGAACTGTTGGAGCAGCGCTTCCTGAAGGCGTGCGCAAAGCTCGGTCTCAATCGTGATCGCATCGAGCTCGACTTCAGCCGCTTTCGTCCGCCGTCTCGCCCGCTAGACGACATGCAAGGCGATCTTTTCTGAGGGCGGCGCTACGCTAGGCGATGGTGCGCAGCGCGATCCGTCGCGGCTCTACTTGAAGAGATCCTTCACGCGGTCCGTCCAGCTGCTGGCGCTGGGCGAGTGCTTGCCGGCACCTTTGCGAAGCGACTCGTCGAGCTCTTTCAGCAACTTGCGCTGGTGTTCGGTCAGCTTGACCGGAGTCTCCACCGCGATATGGCAGTACAGGTCGCCGGGATAGCTCGAGCGGACGCCCTTGACCCCCTTGCCGCGCAAGCGGAAGGTCTTGCCGTTCTGGGTACCTTCCGGCAGATCGATCTCGGCCTTGCCCCCGAGCGTCGGCACGGAGACGGAGCCACCCAGCGCGACAGTGGTCAGGCTCACCGGTACCTTGCAGTGCAGGTCGTCGCCGTCTCTCTCGAAGATTTCATGCGGCTTGATACGGATTTCGATGTAGAGGTCGCCGCTCGGTCCACCGTTCATGCCCGGCTCGCCGTTGCCTGCCGAGCGAATGCGCATGCCTTCGTTGATGCCCGCCGGGATCTTCACCTCGAGCGTCTTTGTTTTCTTCAGCTTGCCCTGACCATTGCAGGTCATGCAGGGCTCGGGAACAACCTTTCCAGAGCCGTGGCAGTTCGGACAGGTCTGCTGAATACTGAAGAAGCCCTGGCGCAGATGGACCGTGCCCGCGCCGTTGCAGGTGGGGCAGCTCTTCGCCGTCGTGCCGGGCTTGGCGCCGGTGCCGTGGCAGGTATCGCAGGTTTCCCAACTCGGAATGCGGATCTGCGTGTCCTTGCCGAACGCGGCCTCCTCGAGCGTGAT
>Ga0184627_10000713_pt1 | contig 12853 bp, 10 predicted proteins | sample PLM3_127_b1_FD_133150 | JGI IMG/M metagenome (GOLD analysis project Ga0184627, IMG submission 133150) | Groundwater sediment microbial communities from an aquifer in East River, Colorado, USA - PLM3_127_b1 | ecosystem: Environmental > Terrestrial > Soil > Riparian zone | place: USA: East River...
CGGGCCATCGAGAGCGGCTTCCTGGCGGCCACCCCGGCCGAAGATGCGTGCAGCCGGTGTGACTTTCGTCCCGTCTGCGGGCCGGATGTCTTCCGCCGCGTCAGCCGCAAGCCGCAGGACCGGATTGCCGACCTGCTTGCGCTCAGGAGCCGGCCATGACTGCCCTGACCTCCGCCCCCGAGCGCTCGGACGAGGAGTCACGCCGCCTGATCCAGGACGACGTGGACAAGACGCTGGTGGTTGAAGCCGCGGCCGGCACTGGCAAGACCACGGAACTGATCAAAAGGATCCTGCGCGTCATCGCGACGGGCCGCGCCGACGTGCGCGGCATCGTCGCGGTGACGTTTACCGAGAAGGCCGCGGGCGAACTGAAGCTCCGGCTTCGGCAGGGACTCGAGGAGGAGCGGGGGCGGACGGCCGACCCCGAACCCGCCGCGCGCCTCGAGGACGCCGTCCAGAATCTCGAAGAAGCCCACGTCAGCACGATTCACGGCTTTTGCGCCGACCTGTTGCGCGAGCGGCCCGCGGAAGCCGGCATCGATCCGCTGTTTCGCGTGCTCACCGAAGGCCAGGCGGAGCGCCTGTTCAACGAGGCGTTTGGCGCCTGGCTTCAGACGCGGCTCGAGAACCCGCCTGAAGGTGTGCGGCGTTCGCTGCGGCGGGGAAGCCGCAGCTTCCGCCCGGGCGATGCCGACGAAGACGGTCCGATCGAGCGCCTCCGACGCGCGGCCTGGGATCTGACGGAGTGGCGCGACTTCCGCGGCGCCTGGACGCGCGAACCGTTCGATCGGCCCGCGGCCGTTGCGCGGCTGGTTGAGCTCGTGCACGCCTGCGCCGACGTGTCATCCAACGCCTCCTACGCCGGCGACAACCTGTTCGTGGACACGGAACCGGTCCGGCGCCTGAGCCGCGAACTGCGAACGCGCCGGGATTCGGGACCCGGGATCTGGGATTCGCCAAACCCTCACAAGCCAATTCCGATCCCGGATCCCGGATCCCGGATCCCGGATCCCGACATTGATGGCCTCGAATCGCAACTCATCGAGCTGCGGCGCAACCGCGATGTCAAGCGCGCGCGAAAGGGCAGCGGGCCGACTTACGCGAAGGGCGTGACGCGGGCGCAGGTGCTCGACGCGCGCGACGCCCTGATGGAGGCGCTGGCCGACTTCCAGGTGCGGGCCGATGCCGATCTCGCCGCAGTGCTCCACGGCGAGCTCCTGGGCTGCGTCGATGAGTACGAGCGACTGAAGGCGCGAGACGGCGCCATGGATTTTCTCGACCTGCTGCTGCGCGCCAGGGACCTCGTTCGGGACAACGCGTCCGTGCGCAGGCATTTCCAGTCGCGATTCGCCCGGATCTTCGTGGACGAGTTCCAGGATACCGATCCGCTGCAGGCAGAGCTGCTCGTGCTGCTTGCCGCCGACGACCCCGACGAAACGCGGTGGCAGTCGGTCACGCCTGTGCCTGGCAAGCTCTTCATCGTTGGCGACCCGAAGCAGTCGATCTATCGATTCCGGCGGGCCGATGTCGACACGTACATGCGGGTCTGTCGGCAACTGATCGACGCAGGCGCGACGCCCCTTGAGCTGCGTAAGAGTTACCGCAGCGTCCCCAATATCCAGCGGGCGGTCAACACGGCGTTCCGGCCGGTCATGGATGGCAATCCGGCGTCCCTTCAGGCGCGATACGTGCCGCTCGAACGGTGGCGTGACGATCACCCCGGCCAACCGTCGGTCGTGGCGCTGCCCGTGCCGGAGCCGTATGCGCAGCGCCATGTCGCGGCCAAACAGATCGAGCGGAGCCTGCCCGACGCGATTGGCGCGTACGTGGCGTGGCTTGTCGAGCACAGCGGCTGGGTGGTGACCGAGCGCCGCAGCCCGGAGACGCCCGTGCCGATTGAAGCGCGGCACATCTGCATGCTGTTCCGCAGGTTCGTGAGCTACGGGGAAGACGTGACCCGACCGTACGTGGACGCGCTGGAAGCCCGGGGCATCCATCACCTGCTCGTCGGCGGGCGCGCGTTCCACAATCGCGAGGAGATTGAGACGCTCCGCGCGGCGCTGATGGCCATCGAGTGGCCCGACGACCAGCTCTCGGTGTTCGCCACGCTTCGGGGCGCGCTGTTCGCGATCGGCGACGAGGAATTGCTCGAGTACTACCAGGCGTGCCGGCGCTTTCATCCTTTCCGGGTTCACGACGCACTCCCGTTGCACCTGCAGCCAGTCCGCGACGCCCTCAGGCTGCTGGCCTCGCTTCACCGCGACCGGAACCGCCGGCCCGTGGCCGACACGATCTCGACGCTGCTTGCGCGCACGCGGGCGCACGTGGGATTCGTGCTGCGTCCCGGCGGTGAACAGGCGCTGGCCAACGTGCTCCACGTGGCGGAGTTGGCGCGGCAGTACGAAATGGACGGCGGTATGTCGTTCCGCGGCTTCGTCGAGACCCTGCATGCCGAGGCGTCGGTGCGCCGGGCGGCCGAGGCGCCCATCCTGGAGGAGGGCAGCGACGGCGTCCGCCTGATGACCGTGCACAAGGCGAAAGGCCTGGAATTCCCCGTCGTCATTCTGGCGGACATCACCGCCAGGCTGACGCCGTACGAAGCGGGCCGTGCCATCGACTCCAGCCGCGAGGTCTGCGCGTTGCGCATCGGCGGATGGTCTCCCAAGGACCTCAACGACCGCAGGGACAGCGAGCTTGATCGCGAGCGGGCGGAAGGCGAACGCGTCGCCTACGTGGCCGCCACACGCGCGCGCGATCTCCTCGTGGTGCCCGCCGTTGGCGACAGCCCGTACGCCGATGGCTGGATCGCGCCGCTCAACGCGGCGATCTATCCCCGGGAAGACGCGCGCCGCATCCAGACGCCGGCGGGAGGATGCCCGGCCTTCAAGAGCAAGGACACGGTGCTGACGCGCCCCAACGGCGATCCGGCCACGATGTTCACGGTCTGTCCCGGCGAGCACCGCACGGGGCCCCCGGGCGACGAGAGTAGCGTGGTGTGGTGGGCCCCGGACGATCTGGCGCTGGGCGCGCAGGCGTCCTTCGGTTTGCGGCGGGACGATTTGATCGTCAAGGACGTATCGCCGGCGATTCTCCGGCAGCGGCTCGACGCGTACAAGGCGTGGCGTACGGCGCGCGAGACCGCCATCGCGGACGCGCGAAGGCCGTCAGTCGACGTGCTAACGGCCACGGAATGGGCGGCCATCGCGGGCCGTGAAGGCTTACCCTACGACAGCACGGGAATCGACATCGATGTCACTATGGAAACCGCGGTAGAGGGTGCAACCCGCCCTGGAGGCGCACGGTTCGGCACGCTCGTACATGCCCTCTTGGCCGACGTGCCGCTGATGGCGGCGGGACACGAGTTGATCGCGCGTCTGGCTGACGCCCATGGCCGCGTGCTGGGCGCGGACGCGGAAGAAGTCGCCGCCGCCCGCGACATCGTCCAGCGCGTGCTGCAGCACCCGGTGTTGGTGAGCGCCGCCCTTGCCGCCGAGCAGGGCGTCTGCTATCGCGAGACGCCAGTCACGTGGCGCCTCGAGACCGGCGCGATCGTGGAAGGCAACGTCGACCTGGCGTACGTATCCGGCGCGGAGGTTGTTGTCGTCGACTTCAAGACCGATCGGGAGCTCGAGGGCGCCATCGACCGATACCGCCGTCAGGTGCAGATCTATGCGGCGGCCGTCGGTTCGGCATTGGGCCGTCCGGCGCGCGGGGTGCTGATGAGGGTGTAAAACGGGCCTCGGGGCTCGCGCCTCGGGCTTCGGGCTTTGGGCTTCGGGCTTTGGGCTTCGGGCTTTGGGGTTTGGGATTTGGGATTTGGGATTTGGGATTTGGGATTTGGGATTTATTCAGGCCTTGGCCAGCGCGGCAATCCGCCGGTCGAGATCGGCGATCGCCTGTTCCAGCATCGCCCGATGCGCCGAGGCGCACGCGACTTGAAGGTCCGCCAGCGCTCGCGTGCGGGCGAGCATCAACGTGGCGTGTTCCGCGCGGCGTCCAGCCTCGCTTGGGCTCAGTATTGGACCACTCCGGCGGGAATCGGTGGCGGCCGCCTCCTGCTGCGCCTCGATGGCCTTGCTTTCCCAGTCTCTCGCCATCAGGCACTCGATGTCCTGCCGATGACGCGGCGCCAGCCCACATACATGAGCGACGCGGCGGCAAGCCACAGCCGTCGCCTCAGGTACCACGGCTTCTTCGTATCGCCGGCCCGGCGGCCTCCGCGGGTCCGCGCGCGGCGATCGACGCGTTCGTCGCTCCGGCGAGCGTCAAGCTCTGAGCTGCGCCGGTCGTCGCTCATAAAACGAGCTTAGCATCGCCGCGCGGCGCCCGGCGATGAGGACGGCTTAGCTCGGCGGGTCCACAACCCAGGACCCAACCTACTTGGGGGTTGACTTATTTCGCGTGGGCCGCGGCGCGCTCGGCCGGTGCCACGGCCATCAGGTCGGCGTGCGCGGCCATGTGCGCCTGCACGATCGCCTCGGCCTTCGCCACGGCGTCGGCGTCGCCGGCGCGGTAGACCGCGTTGGCTTCGATGAGCGCCTTCTGGCTTGCAGGCGTCGATTCCGGGCTGTCGTAGATGGCGGCCACCGGACAGGCCGGCACGCATGCCCCGCAGTCGATGCATTCCTCCGGATGGATGTAGAGGATGGTCGTCTGTTCGAACTCCGGTTCGTCTTTCCGCGGATGGATGCAGTCGACGGGGCAGACGTCCACGCAGGCGGCGTCCTTGGTACCGATACACGGATCAGCGATGACGAAAGGCATTCCGTGGAGCTTACACAAAAAGCGCCCGGTTTGGGAATAGGTGAGCTGTGCTATTTGAGGAAGCGGATGAAGTGCTGCGAAGTACCCAGCATGAAGAACCGGGCCGACTCACCGGCGGTCTTGTCGCTGCCGGAGCCATCTTCGATTCCAAGCACTTGCGGGTACCACCTGCCCCCGTTCAGGATCTTCACCGGCGCCGACCACAGTGCCGGATGGTCGAGGGACTCGGCAAAGGAGACATAAATCCCTTCCTGGCCGTAATCGGTATCTCTGGCGCGGTTCAGCAACATCACGTACTGGCGAAGGTAGGTGTTCCAGTGGACTGACGGCCCCCAGTACGCGTCCACCACCGTATCTTCGTCATGCCACGATTCGGCGGCCGGGAAGATCGGCGCCGCTGCCGGATAGATCCATCGGCGAGTCTCCGCGCCGCCGACCGGCGTCGCCGGCACCCACGAGCTCCCGCGCCAGACCATGATCTTGCCGTTCGGTGCGTCGCGATCCGCCCAGGCGAGGCGGGCCACGCCCACGCCCTGGGACCACTGCTCGCGCAGGTATAACGAGTGGAAAAAATAGAGGTCGCGCGACGCGGGGTCGAGCTGCACGCTGAAGTCGCCGACGCCGCCGACGAAGTAGGCGTTGTCGGTTGTGCAGTCGTAGGTACGGGGCGGCGCTTCGAGAATCACGCCGAGCGGCTCCCACGTCGCGCCGCGGTCGCGGGAACGCGCGGCGCCAATCCGCGGGATCACCTTGTCCGTCTGGCGGCACATGTTTGCAACGGTTTCGTTGTGGTAATAGCCGTACCAGGCGCCATCAACGTCCTTGATCACGGCTTCCATCCAGACGCCGCCGCCGGGCCACGGCTCGAGCACGACCGCTCTTGGCGTGCCCAACTGCGTGAGACCGCGCCCCGACGCGGTGCTCGGGCGTCCTGACATCGATGTCATGACGAAGAGCAGGTTCCGGCCGCCGACGCGGTCCCAGACGGCGGGACTGTTGCTGTCGGCCTCACCCGATAATCGGATGAGTGGAGCCGATTGCAGCTCCGCGCGCGGTCTGCGATTGCTCGTCTGGGCATCGAGGGCGATGGAAAGATGAACCAAGGCGACGAGTACGGTTGTGACGGTTAGAATGCGCATGCCGCGTCCGGCATGCACCGCTCGTGCCTGAACCGTGCCGCGCTGCATCGCGCGTGTAACTCATTCAGGGTGCTCGAACTTGTGATGCCACGACCACCGCGTTACGGCCGCTGCGGAACGTAGATACACTGCCGACATGACCTCTTTTGGATCCTGAGGACAAGAACACGGATGACGGAGCAGGCCGATGCGAAGGTCCAGGGGGGACTGACCGAGGCGCAAAGAAGGGAGAACGTCATCAGTCGATCGCTGGCTGTGACACTGGCGGTCTTCTTCGCGTCGGGGTTTGCCGCCTTGCTGTATCAGGTCGTGTGGCAGCGGATGCTGGCGATTTTCTCGGGTGCCGACGTCTACTCGGCCACGGTGATCGTCGCGGCGTTCATGGCGGGCCTGGGGGTCGGTCACATGGCCGGCGGGCACGTCGCCGATCGCGTCTCGCCCCGGACGAGCCTTGTCCTGTTTGCGGTGGCCGAGGCGGCGATCGCGGTCTTCGGCGTGTTCAGCGCGGCGCTGTATTACGGATTCCTGTATCAGCGGGTCGGCCATCTTGCCATTGCGCGGGAAGCGATGGCGGTCATTTTGTTCGGCAGCCTGCTGTGGCCCACGTTCTTCATGGGCGCATCGCTGCCGCTGCTCGCCCGTGCCGTGACGGACCGGGTTGAGCGGGCCGCGTCGACCGTCGGCGCGCTGTACGGCTTCAACACGCTTGGCGCGGCCGCAGGAGCGATCGTCGCCACATGGCTGTTGCTGCCGGGCCTCGGGTTGGAAGGAAGCCTGCGTGTGGGCGCGACGCTGAACGTCGCGTGCGCCGCCGCTCTCTTGCCGCTCGCGTTCCGGCTCAAGACGGCTGCGATCGCACAGGTCGATGCGGCGGTCCCGCAATCGTTCGGCGGCATGACGTCTGATTCTGCCGCCGGACGATTCCCATTCTGGTTCTGGGCGTCGATGTATGGGTTCGCCGGCTTTCTGGCGCTGTCGCTCGAGATCGTCTGGTTCCGCCTCCTCGGTGTGATGATGAAGTCGACGGCCTTCACCTTCGGAACGCTCCTGGCGCTGTATCTGAGCGGTATCGGGCTCGGTGCGGTGGCCGGAAGCGCGCTCGCGCCACGTGTGCGTCGGCCGGGCCTGGCCTTCTTCGGGCTACAGGCCGGCGGCGGACTATCTGCCGCTCTGCTCTTGACCGTGTTTGTCGGCGTCGCCGGCGAAATCGGCGCGCTCCGCGGGTACTTTGGCAGTTACGAACCGTTGAGCGTGCGCGACAGCATCGACGCGCTTCGTACCCTGACCCGCAACTTTCTCTTGCGGATGGATCAACCAATCGATGTGCCGGCGAACTTCCTCAGGCTGTACGTCGCAGTCCCTCTGCTCCTCATCCTTCCTCCAACGTTCTTGATGGGTTGCGCCTTTCCTTTCCTGCAACGGGTTGTTCAAACCGACGTCGCCCGGATCGGACGCCGCGTTGGCGCCCTGCTGCTGGCGAACATCATGGGTAGCATCCTGGGAACGGTGTTGACGGGGTGGCTTGCACTCGCCCTGCTGGGTACCGCGGGCACGCTGAAGCTGCTCGCCGCGATGAGCGGCGTCTTCGTAGTGTTCACGGTTCTCGCGGCATTCGCGCGATCGCCCCGCTACAAAGCACACGAAGAGGGGTCGTTGTGGCTATTTCGTCTTCGTGCCCTTGGAGGTGGAGCTTCTGTCCGGGCGGTCGTGCTTGCGGTCGTTGCGGCCGCGACGACGGTTCTGTGTGTGGTGGCGTGGATGCCGGGGGCCGACCAGCTGTGGGCCCGCCTGCATGGCACGACGGTCGATCGCATCATTTTCGCGGAGGATGACTCGGGGCTGTCCGTGATCAAAGCCGAGCGGGAGGACTTCGACGGCCCCGAGATCGTGTTCGTGAACGGGATGGGGCAGAGCGTGATCCCGTATGGCGACATTCATACGGCGCTCGGTGCGCTTCCGACGTTCGTCCATCCGGATCCGAAGGACGCGGCGATCATCGGCCTGGGATCCGGAGATACCGTTCATGCCGCTGCCGGGCGGCCTGGGATCCAGCGCGTCATCTGCATCGAGATCATCAGGCCGCAGCTGGCGACGCTGCGCGAGTTGACGAGGCGGGATCCGTACGGCGGGTTGCGCGCGCTGCTGCAGGATCCGCGCGTTGAACACGTCTTCGGCGACGGCCGTGCCTATCTCATGCGGACCGGCCGCGCATACGACATCATCGAAGCGGATGCCCTGCGCCCCACGAGCGCGTACGCAGGGAATCTCTACTCCGATGCGTACTTCACGCTGGTGAAGAGTCGTCTGAAGCCGAACGGCCTCGCGGCGACGTGGGTGCCATCCCAGCGGGTGCACGACACCTTCGTCAGGATCTTTCCCTACGTCGTGAGTGTTCCGGGGATCCTGCTCGGCAGCACCGAGCCGATCGCGTTCGATCGCGCGGCGATCGCGGGACGTCTCGCGGACCCGCGGGTCCGCGACTACTATGCGCGCGCGGGGATCGACATCGAACAGCTCATGAATGCCTATCTCGATCGTGAGCCCGCGCGTTACGGACCGGATTTCGATCGCGACACGCTGACGGATTTCAATACGGATTTGTTTCCGAAGGACGAATACGATCTGACGCCGCCGCAACGTTGACATGCCGGGTCCGCTCTGCGGCACCCGGCCTACGTACGATGGAACATCGCCACTTCGGCAGCACGGGCCTCGAAGTGCCCGTCATCGGCATGGGGACCTGGCAGACGTATGACGTGCGCGGGGCAGAGGTGGAATCGCGTCAAGCGATCACGGACGCCGCGCTCGAGACGGGCGCGGCGTTCTTCGATTCTTCACCGATGTATGGCGAGGCCGAGCAGGTGCTGGGACGCACGCTCGAGGGCCGGCGCGACGGCGCCCTGATCGCCACCAAGGTGTGGGCCGCCGACGATGCCGAAGCGGAGCAGCAGATCGACGCGGCCCTTGGCTATTTCGGCGGGCGCGTCGACGTGTATCAGGTGCACAATCTACTGGCGGCACCGCGCCGCATCGCCCAGTTGGAGCGGCGTCAGGCGCGCGGGGCGGTGCGCGTCATCGGTGCGACACATTACAACCCGCTGGCGTTTCCGGAGCTGCGGCGCGTGATGGAGGACGGGCGGGTGGGCGCGATTCAAGTGCCGTACAACGCGAAGGAGCGGGCCGTGGAGGCGGAGATTCTGCCGGCCGCCGCCGATCTGGGTGTCGGCGTGATCATCATGCGCCCGCTCGGCCAGGGCAGCCTGGTGCGCCGTCGCATCCCGGAGGAGGCGCTTGCGCCGCTGCGGCCATTCGGCGTGACGTCATGGTCCCAGGCGCTGCTGAAGTGGATCTTGAGCGATCCGCGGTGTCATGTGGCGATCCCGGCGACGTCGAGTCCGGCGCACATGCGGTCGAATGCCGCGGCCGGTCGCGCGCCCTGGTTCGGGCCGGACGAGCGCGCATATGTCCAGAGGCTCGCCACGACGTGACGTAGAATCCATGCATTGTGCAGCGTGCACGGTGCAACGGGCGGGTGCATTGTGCACCTGCACTCGCACCTGGCACGGTGCACCGTGCACATTGAACTGCGGAGCCCCATGAAGCGTATTTTGAAGATCGTTGGCCTCCTGGTGCTCGTCCTGGTCGTTGGCGTTGTCGCGCTGCTGGCGGTGACGTTCATGGGACGGCGGGCGATGATGGACGGCCAGGAGGTCAACCGCATCCGGGTGATCGCGGACGGGTTTTCGAGCCTTGCGGTGATTCCCATCAGCGACCGCCAGGTGGCGCTCGTTGACGCCGGGCAAGACCAGGCAGGAGAAGCCATCCTGAGGGAGCTCATGCGACGGCAGCTGGGTCCGGACGCGGTGGCCGCCATCCTGCTGACCCATGGCCATCCCGATCACACCGGCGCGATCCGGCAATTTCCGAAGGCGCAGGTGATGGCGCTCGAGGCGGAGGTGCCGCTCGTCGAAGGCCGGGCGGGCGCGCGCGGGCCGCTGCCGCGGCTGTTCCCCGTGAATCCCACGGGCGTGACCGTGACACGCGTGCTGCGGGACGGCGACGTGGTGGACGTGGGAGAGCTCCCGATCCGTGTCTACGCCGTGCCCGGCCACACCGCGGGCAGCGCCGCGTACTTCGTCAACGGCGTCCTGCTGGTCGGCGATTCCGCGGACGTAGCCAGTGACGGCAGCCTGCAGGGGTCGCCGTGGATCTTCAGCGACAGCCAGGCTGAGAACCGGGCCTCGCTGGTGCGTCTCGAGCAGCGGCTCATCGCCGACGGCGCGAAAGTCATGACCATCGTCCCATCACACTCAGGGACGGCGGACGGGTTGGCACCGCTCACAACGTTTGCCCGCGCGAACGAGTAATCTGCGGTCGACGGAACACCGAGGCTCCGAGCCACCGAGGAATCACTCGAATAAGGATGTAAGGGCGCTTGCGTGCCGGGAGCCGGCCCTGAACCACTCACGGCGCAGCGGGTTTCCAGCGTGGGACGAGGCGCGATCGAAGAATGCGCCGATCGCGGGTCAGGAGCGACAGGCCCATCACGCGACAGGTTGCGACGATAAGCCGGTCTGCCGGGTCGCGGTGAAAGGTCGTTGGCAGTGCTGCTGTGTCGGCAGCGATTGCCGGTGTAATCGCCACCAGCCGTACGGTTCGCGGATGGGCCGCGGTTTCCAGCCATTCGGGCAGTGGCAGGGTGAGCGACACCCGACCGCGCTCCGCCAGCATCGCGACTTCCCACAGGCTGATATCGGACAGATAGGGACGACGGTCGGCGGGCAGCGCGTCGAGTCCTGCCACCAATTTTTGGCCAAGGCGTTGAGCGCGGCCGACCCACCACACCCATGCGTGGGTGTCGAGGAGCGGCGCCTCGTTCATTTCAGCGCCTCAATCTCCGACTCGTCGATCGCAGGCTCGAATGGATCATCGTACCGTGTGACCGTACCCCGCAGACGCAGCCAGGGGCGGTCGTCCTCGTCACCGGCGGGCACGAGCCGTGCGACGACCCGGCCACGCTTGGTAATCGTGATCGGCTCCCCCCGGTCGTGCACACGATCGATGAGGGACAGGCACTTGGCCTTGAACTCGGCGGCGGGAACGGTGCGGTCGGCCATGTGACCAGTCTAGATGACCAGTTACAGGCGGTCAATCCTCAGAGGCAACCGTCCGTAGGGGCCGGCTTGCCTGGGCCGCCGAAGCTCCGAAGGAGCGAAGGCGACAGCCGGCCCGGGACCGCACTATTGCCGGAGCAGCGCCGGCCAGTTGACCAGCAGCGTGACGGATGAGGGTGCAACGACCTCAACGAGGTTGCTGACAAGGAACCGCGGAGCGTCGCCGGAGACATCGTACGGCCACCCAACTTCCAGTCTGGGGCGTATCGCGAACAACGGCTGCACGGCCCCCACCTCGAAGCGCGATTCCTGCGCGTTCACGCCTGCCGCTATGATGCGGTTGTCAGGCGCCAGGTAATAGAGCTCGCGCCCGTCGCGGCGCCAGCGGGGAAACCTGCCCCCCGACGTTGACACTTGCCATTTGCCGCCCGCTCCCTGGAAGGGCACCACGTAGATTTCGTTTCGGCCGGACTCATTCGACACGTACGCGACCCATCGTCCATCTTCAGATCACGGTGGACGATGCCCTGCTCGTGCGCTGCTTCGAGCGCCTCGGCAATCTGCCGCGCAATCGGCAGCGCTTCGTCCAGGGGAAGCGCACCCTGCGCGATGCGATCCGCGAGAGTCGGGCCTTCGACGAGCTCCAGGACCAGCGCATGCACGGGCCGGCTGAAGCCGGCCCCCACACGGGGTACGGCCCCCACACCCGGTACGTAGGGGCCGGCTTCAGCCGGCCCGTCTTCGAATCCGTAGATGGCCGCAATGTTGGGATGATTCAGCGACGCCAGGACTTGCGCTTCTCGTTTGAACCGCGCAAGGCGGTCAGAGTCGAGTGCGAATGCTTCCGGCAAGACTTTGAGCGCGACGTCGCGGTTCAGCTTCGTGTCGCGCGCTCGATACACCTCGCCCTGCCGCCCGCGCCAATAAGCGCGAGGACTTCGTACGCGCCGAGTCGATTACCGGAAGCGAGGGACACGGACGTTTTGAAAGACGGGCGAATTATACGGTGTTTTGCAGTACTATCCTTCTTCGCTGCAGACGAAGGACGATTTATGAAACGAGTCATCCCGGCGTTGATGTTTGTCCACCGCTACCTGGGCGTGGCGTTCTGCCTGATCTTCGTGATCTGGTTCGCCTCCGGCATCGTCATGGTCTACAAGCGGCTGCCGGAGTACTCGGCGGAGGAACGCCTGGCGCGGCTGCCGGCGTTGAACGCGGCGACCGTCCGCCTCACACCGGGACAAGCGCTGGAAGCCGCCGGCCTCGGGGACCCTCCACGGCGCGCCCTCCTGACATCGCTGCACTCGCGACCCGTCTATCGTTTCGTGGTCGACGGCGGGTCGGCGACCGTCTATGCGGACGATGGCAGCTACGTGGATCTGGTGGAGCCTGATGGTGCTGTGGCGGTGGTGGCCGGCGCGTTTCCCGAAAGCCGCGAAACCGCTCGATACGTCGACTCGCTGGAAGAGTCTGACCAGTGGACCATCAACAACCGGTTCAGCGTGAGCGGGTCGCTCCATCGTGTCGCCCTGGGCGATGCGGCGGGCACCATCGTCTACGTGTCGCAGGCGACCGGTGACATCGTGATGAAGACAGATCGGTCCAGTCGGTTCTGGGGATATGCCGGTCCGGTGATGCACTGGTTCTACTTCACGCCGCTTCGCGCCCGGCGGGGTCCGCTCTGGAACAATCTCATCGTGTACGGTTCAGCCCTCGGGTGCGTGTTGTGCGTCCTGGGTCTCGTGATCGGCGTCTATCGATTCTCCGCCGGCAGGCGATACAAGCGCGGCACGTCGATCACGCCGTACGTCGGCTGGCTGCAGTGGCATCACTACG
>Ga0184627_10000714_pt1 | contig 12850 bp, 10 predicted proteins | sample PLM3_127_b1_FD_133150 | JGI IMG/M metagenome (GOLD analysis project Ga0184627, IMG submission 133150) | Groundwater sediment microbial communities from an aquifer in East River, Colorado, USA - PLM3_127_b1 | ecosystem: Environmental > Terrestrial > Soil > Riparian zone | place: USA: East River...
AGATCCGTCGTTGCCGTATCTTCCCCAGCATCGCCGTCAGGCGCTCCACTTTGTCCGACGACGAAGCCTCACCATCCTGCCCGCCGGGGGGTTCCGGTCGAGGGTGGGCTCGTTGGCTTGTGCTCGCCGTCGTCTCTTGCACTCCTTGGGAGGGAAGGGTCTGTTCTGGCCGTTGGGCAATGGCTGCCTTGAGAGCCAGGATCTCTTCATCCTGGGGGTTCGCCGACAGCACGACAGAACAGGAACGCAGCGCCGATTCCGACGCACCTTCCCGGACGTACAGTTGGGCGAGAGTGCGGTGAGCCAGGAGATTTTCCGGGCTCATCTTCACGGCCTCTTCCAACATGGCTCTCGCTTTCGGAACGAGTCCAAGCTGATAATAGACGCGTCCCAGCGCGACGCGGGCTGTGAGAAATGTCGGATAGGTCTTGAGTCCTTCCTCCAGAACGGCAGCGGCGTCCTGAAACAGGCCCGCCTTCCCGTATTCCTCGGCGAGCTGAATAAACACTTTCGATTGAGGGTCTTTGGCCAGCTTCTTCGCCAGCTTGTCTATCTCATCGGACACGGCGTGCCTACATCTTTCCGAACGGGTAAGGAGACGCGGCTCGCTTCGCTGGCGTACCCAAAGCCTGCACCGCATCCAAAATGCGATCGGCAAGCGCGCGTTTCGGCATCAGGTCTAATCGTGTGACGCGGCCCTCGCGGTCAACAAGGACCGCCGCATTCGTGTCGGACCCGAACCCGGATCCCTCAGCGGCGACGTTGTTGCCGACGACCAAGTCGAGCCCTTTCCGTCGGAGCTTCTCTTTGGCGTACGACTCAACGGCCTGAGTCTCGGCGGCGAATCCCACCAAGATCTGTGACGTGCGCTGTCGTGATAGCAGCTCGAGGATATCGTCGGTCTGTTCCAACTCAAGCCTCTTCCAGGCTGTGCCCGTCTTCTTGAGTTTTTCTGGCGATTGCCGCGTTGGGCGAAAGTCAGCGACTGCGGCCGCCATGATCACGACGGTCGCCCAGGACAACCGGGAGGTCAGCGCCTTGCACATGTCTTCCGCGGTCAGGACATGGATGAACTCGACCCCCACAGGAGTCGGCAGCGCGGTCGGCCCGCTCACCAGAATAACCTCCGCTCCTCGTTCGCGTGCGGCCTGTGCCATCGCGTAGCCCATTTTGCCGGATGACCGATTCGAGATGAATCGTACGGGGTCAATGGCTTCGTGCGTCGGACCGGCCGACACCAGCACCCGCTGGCCGACCCAATCCCTGCGGGGACTCAAGTGTGCTTCAATCGTTGACAGGATGACGTTCTCGTCGGGCAAACGGCCTCGTCCCGTTCGCCCTGAGGCGAGCGGGCCTTCTTCCGGATCGAGCACGAGCGTGCCTCGTTCCCGCAACGCCGCCGTATGGGCTTTGACGGCCGGGTGGTCCCACATCCCGCCGTCCATGGCGGGGGCCAGGATGAGCGGGCAGGTCGAGGTCAGCACCATGGTACTCAGCAGATCGTCGGCCAGACCGAGGGCGCATTTCGCCAGCACGTTGGCGGTCGCCGGCGCAATCACGATGATATCGGCACGCTCCGGGAGGGTCAGGTGGAGCATGTCCTGATGGGCCGCAAACAGATCCGTGGCCACGGGGTGTCCAGAGAGCACTTCGAAGGTGAGCGGGCTCACGAAGCGGGTGGCCGATTTGGTCATGACCACGGATACATCAGCCCCGCCTCTGACCAACGCGCGCAACAGCTCAACGGCTTTGTAGGCGGCAATGCTCCCGCTGACGCCGAGCACGATGTGCTTGCCCAGGAATCTGGCGTCCGGTACAGGCGGCATGAGGTCGTCCTATTCTTCGCTGTCCGATTCCACCGGTTTCGTCGAGTCGTCCACATAGACGCCCAGCTCTTTCTTGATCTCTCGAACGTCCTCTCCCGTCATCATCGCCATTCGTTCCGTCTCGCTTTCCTTGCCTCGTTTGGAGTCCTTCATCGCTTGTCTGGCTTCCTTGCCTTTGAGATACTTGATCAGGCCCTGGAGGACCTCATCGAGCGCGATCGCGGTTTCTTTCGTGAACTTCGACGCGCCGGTTGGCCTGGCGCCTTGGATCAGATGCTTGGCGCGTTCTGCGGCGACGATGACCAATCGATAACGAGAATCAAACTGTTCCTGGGGGTATTCTGGCAGCAAGGATTGGATGTCAATCATGATGTTTCGTCCCTCCTGTTGTTGTGCTCATTCCTCCGCGCTCCGCTGGCTTGTTGTCCTTCTCGCGAATGAAATTCTCTTCCAGCCAGGCCATGTCCAGGCGTTTGGTCTTTGTTCGCTCTGCCAGGATAATGCCTTCCAGTTCTTTGAGCGCTTGCTTGATGTCGTCGTTTCTCACGATATAGTAGTATTCTCGGTAGCTCCAGACTTCCTCGCGAGCTTTCTGTAGCCTTCGTTGGATTTCCTCAGGTGAATCCCCAGCCCGCTGCAGCAATCGAGTCCGCAGCGCTTCGATGCTGGGAGGCATGATATAGATGTAAATGGCATCGGCGAACTTTTTCTTGATCTGCATCGCCCCCTGTGAATCGATTTCGAGCAGCACGTCCATGCCGTTCTCCATCTTTTCGGCCAGCACGCTTCTCGGTGTGCCGTACAAATGCCCATACACGGGCGCCCACTCGGCGAACTCGTGTCGTTGTATCATCTCTTGGAAGACGCTATCCTCCACGAAGAAATACTCCCGACCGTGCAACTCCCCAGGACGAGGCTTTCGGGTGGTGTAAGACACCGACCGCCAGAGGCCAGGGACCACTGAAACGATTTCCTTGCACAACGTTGTCTTACCGGCGCCGGATGGCGCGGATACCACGAACAACAACCCTCTCCGTTCCATAGATTCCTTCGGCAGCCTGCTCGGCCTCGCTACAGTCGGAGGCGTGGTCTGCTACCCGCGTTATTCGATATTCTGCACCTGTTCGCGGATCTTTTCCAGTTCACCTTTAATTTTCACCACGTGGACCGCGCTCGCGGCATCGTTGGCCTTCGACCCGATCGTGTTGACTTCCCGCCCCATTTCCTGAAGCAGAAAATCCAGCGTCCTTCCCACCGGTCCTCGACCCTTGAGGGCCGCCTCAAATTGTGTCAGATGGGAGCTAAGTCTGGTCAGCTCTTCGGTCAGGTCGCACCGGTCCGCGTACTGAGCCAATTCTTGATTCAGGCGGCCAAGGTCCACCGGTACATCGGCCCCGACCAGTTTTTCAACGCGGGCCTTCAAGCGGTCGAAATATTCCTGGACGACCAACGGCGCACGGGCGCTGACGCTGTTCGTCTCGTCACGAATCATCCGCATGCGTACTCTCACGTCGCGCGCCAGCGCGACGCCTTCCCGCCGCCGCATGGCGTCGAGATCGGACAGGGCGCCGCCCACAAGCCGCCTGACAATCCGTTTCAACTGCCGGTCCTCAAGCGGTCGTTCGACGACCGAGACAAGATCACGCAGACCAGCCAACAGCGCGACGTCAATCGTTCCACCCAAGCGCAGATCTCGCTGTAGCCCGCGAAGGAGCCGATGGTACTGCCTGGCGAGTGCCCGGTCAAGACTCAGTGATTTTTCCCCTTCCCTGTTTCCGATCAGGGAGACCGTCAGTTCGATCCTTCCGCGCGCACAGCGACGTTGGATGGTCCGCTTGAGGTCGTCTTCCGAAGAAGAAAGAGATTTCGGCAGACGCATGACCACTTCGCAAAATCGGTGGTTGACGGATCTCAGCTCCGCTGCCACCGACCCGCCGGTCCAGGCGGCCTCGCGCCTGCCATAGCCGGTCATGCTTCTCATCATCGTGGTCGTTTGCCCTCCCACGCACACTCCGAGTACAACACGCAGTGCGCGCACGCGGGTTTCCTGGCCATACAGACGTAGCGACCGTGCAGGAGGAGTCGCTGTGATCCTGATGTCCACTGAGCGAGCGGGATCAGTCGCTGCAATGCCAGCTCAATGCGCTCAGGATTCTCGCTTGCCGCCAGACCCAGCCGGTTGGCGACCCGTTTGACGTGGGTGTCAACGACGACAGCCGGTCGGCCGAAACAGCTTCCCAAGATCACGTTGGCGGTTTTCCGCCCGACCCCAGGCAGCATGACCAGTCGTTCCATCGTGTCGGGGACCTCACCGCCGAATCGTTCAGTCAACATGCGGCCGCAGGCCACGATGTTCCGGGCCTTGCTCTTGAAGAACCCGGTCGACCGAATGATGGCTCCCAGCTCGCCGAGATCCGCATCGGCGTAGTCCACTGCCCGGCGGTATCTCTTGAACAACGCCGGCGTCACGTGGTTGACTCGCTGATCCGTGCATTGGGCCGACAGGATAGTGGCGATGAGCAGCTCCAAAGGGGTGGCATAGACCAACTCCACCTTGGCCGAAGGCATGGTTCGTGTCAGCGCGCTGAGCATGCGCACCGCGCGTCGTCTGGCCGCCTGGCTCGGCGAGGTACCCCTCGACTGCCCGCTGCGCAGGCTCCGCATCGTACCGTCTCCACATGGCTCAGGATATGCCGATGTCGCTTTCGACTGACCGCTGGGCTTGGTCACCGCATTCAACAGAGGCTGTCGGGAGGCGAAAACACTTCTCCGCCAAGGTCTGCTCAAGCAAGGCGATCATGGGCACCAGGGTGGAGGGATGCAACGCGGAGATGCCGAGCGCGTCGTAACGACGGCACAACGTCTCGGCTTCATTGGCTCGCAGGCGGTCGCATTTATTGAAGACGACAATCCTCGGGATCCGTTCCAGCTCAAGCTCGGACAGGATCACTTCGACCGCCTTGATCTGCCCTTCGATATCCCTGGCGCTTGCGTCCACGAGATGCAGCAAGACATCGGCATCCCGGAGCTCCTCCAGCGTGGTCCGGAACGCCCCAACCAGTGCCTTCGGCAGATCCCGAAGGAAGCCCACGGTATCCGTGATGATGACCTCCTTCTGACGGGGAAACCGCAGCCGGCGGCTGGATGTGTCGAGGGTTTCGAAGGGACGGTCCTCAACGGGCACATGACTCTCCGTGAGCGTGTTCAGCAGAGTGGATTTTCCGGCGTTCGTGTAGCCGACGATGGAGATGATGGGGATCCTGTGGCGAACGCGCCGAGCGCGCCGTTGGTCGCGATGACGGGCAAATCCGGCCAGTTCTCGTTCGAGATGCGCAAGCCGGTCGCGGACCCGGCGTCGATCCGTTTCCAGCTTGGTCTCCCCCGGGCCCCGCCCTCCGATGCCGCCGCCCAGTCGCGACAATGCCGTGCCTCGCCCCGACAACCGCGGCAACAGATACCGGAGCTGGGCCAGCTCCACCTGAATTTTCCCTTCCCGACTGTGGGCCCGACGGGCGAAGATATCCAGAATCAGTTGCGTACGATCGATCACCTTCATCTCCGTCATTTCGGCGGTGGCCCGCGCCTGAGCCGGAGTCAGGTCCTGGTCGAAGATGAGCAGGTCAGCGCCGCGATGGAGGGCTTTGATGACGACATCCTTGAGTTTACCCCTTCCCAGGAGGTATTTGGGATGGACATCCTGCAACCGTTGGAACATCGTTTCCAGCACGGTCATGCCATCGGATCGGACCAGGTCCGCCAGTTCCTCCAGTTGTTCCTCCTGTTCAACTCGGCTTCGTCTTGAAACGCTGATCAGGATGGCGGCTTCTTGTCCGTTCCGTATCACATGACTGGAGGTCACGCGTGCCAACTCGGCGTCGAGGGCCTCCACGAATGAGTCGCATTCCAACTGGAACGAGTGGAATGGGCGAGAGGCCCATACTTCATAGACCCGACCCTGGGGGTTTTGCGGAAGAAGATGGGCGACGTGCATGTCGGCCGGCAATCCGTCGGGTCCGACCCCGATCGCTGCAATGAGATCCAATCGGAGCAGGGCCAAGTCGGTCAGGTCATCTTGGGTGAGCGGTTCATTGTGCAGGTGGGTATGAACCAGCCGCACTCCGCGCAGCAACCGGCGACCAAGGCGACCCAGGTCGGAAAGTACCAGTTCTCGTCCGTTCCCGACGATCACTTGCTCCACCATTCCACGCCTCGTGATCACCAATCCGATTTGGCACCGGATCTCATGCGATAATTCCGTACAGGCCCTGGCCAATTCCGGGGTGATGACTTTGTCAACGGGCACTCGCCGGCGGTACAGATGCTCCAGCCGGAGCAGTTGGTTCGCCTTCAGGCCGTTGACATTTCCATGGACGGTTGGAATGGCCCCTCTCCTTACAAGCGTGTCATGGCCGGCCGATGACGCGGCAACTCCGCCATTGCTTCCAGTTGCCATGATGCGAATCGGCCTTGAGCATATGCCTTGAGCCCCGCTGCCGCGACCATCGCCGCGTTGTCGGTGCAGTAGGCAAGAGAGGGGAGGCTCAATCGGATACCGGTTGAGTCCGCACGTGAAGTCAGGACCGTGCGGAGCCTTGAGTTGGCGGAGACCCCTCCCACGACGGCCAAGGCCTCAACCTTGAATCGTCGAACTGCCTCAAACGCTTTCTCCGCGAGCACGTCTACGATGGCTTCCTGGAAGCTGGCTGCGATGTCCGTAACGCGCCAGGGCTGTCCGGCTTGGTCAAGGTCGCGGAGATAGTATAACAACGCGGTTTTGATTCCGCTGAAGCTGAAATCGAGGTTCCCTCGCTTCAGATAAGGTCGCGGGAATCGAATGGCGCCGGCGTCACCCGTGCGGGCGATCCGATCGATCGCCGGGCCGCCTGGGTAGCCCAGTGACAGCATCTTGGCCGCTTTATCAAAGGCCTCGCCGGCTGCGTCGTCCAGTGTATGGCCGATCAGCTCATACGAGCCTGCGGGGTTGACCAGATAGAGGTGGGTATGTCCGCCCGAGACGATCAACACGACACAGGGTGTCGGGAAATCCGGGTGATCAATCCATGCCGAGGCCAAGTGCCCTTCCAAGTGATTGACATCAATGAGCGGAATCCGCATCGCATAGGCCAGCGCTTTGGCGAAGCTGACGCCGACAAGGAGCGCTCCGGCCAATCCCGGTCCATTGGTGACCGCGACTGCGTTGAGATCTGACCAGGTGATCCCTGCCTGCCGCATCGCTTCTAAGACCACAACCTCCACAGTTTCGATGTGCCGCCGCGAAGCCAACTCCGGCACGACTCCTCCATACCGTCCGTGCAGGTCATGCTGGGAGTACACGACGTTAGACGCGACACGTCCCTCGCCCGTGACGACGGCGGCGGCGGTTTCGTCACATGAAGTTTCCAGACCCAGGATTGCCGCTGGCGGGGAAGTCATCAGGTCCTCTTATTGACGTGCCGGGACCGGCCAGCAAGCTGGCCTATCATCTTCAGGAGAGTAGGACGGTGTGAAGAATACACAGGGGAGCATCTCCGGAGCGCGAATCGAAAGCGTGACTGGCCGGCTGATACAGAACGACCCCCGTGGAATCGCCGCCACGAGGGTCGTCTTGTTGCCTATCATGAAGCCCTGCTGGGGAGACTCTTTCAAGCTGTGCTGGTCCGTCAGTGGCAGGAGCGAAAAGGTGCGTCAGACTTCCGCCATCGCCTCCTCTTCGACGAACGCCGGCGCTCCATCCCTCATGACAACCTTTATCCTGCGGGAATCCTTGAACCGACCCTTGATCAGCTCCTCGGAGAGTGGATCGCCGAGAACCCTCTGAATGGTCCGACGCATCGGGCGAGCGCCGTACAACGGCTGATAGCCTTCCTGAATCAACCACTGTTTGACATCGTCATTGATCTCGATCTGAACCCCGCGGTCCAGTAAGCGCACGTTCAGCTCCCTGAGCAGGATGTCCAGGATACTGAACAGATGCTCCTTCTCGAGTTGATGGAAGACCACCACTTCGTCGATTCGGTTGAGGAACTCCGGGCTGAAAGCTCGCCGCAGCTCGGCCAACACCTCATCCTTCATCCGCTGATTCTGCTCGCTCTGTTCGGAACGGTGAAATCCCAGCGAGACGCCCTTCTGGATCAGCTTGGTTCCCAGGTTGGAGGTCATGATCACGACCGTGTTCTTGAAATCGACTTTTCGGCCCAAACTGTCGGTCAGCACGCCATCGTCCAGCACCTGGAGCAGCACGTTGAAGACATCGGGATGGGCCTTCTCAATCTCATCAAACAACACCACCGAGTAGGGACGCCGACGGACCTTTTCGGTCAACTGTCCGCCTTCCTCGTACCCGACGTATCCCGGGGGCGCTCCGAACAGACGCGAGCTGGTGAACTTTTCCTGGTATTCTGACATGTCGATGCGAACCAGGGCGTCCTCTGTGTTGAAGAGGAATTCCGCCAGGGCTCGGGCCAGTTCCGTCTTCCCGACCCCGGTGGGGCCCAGGAAGATAAACGACCCGATCGGCTTCTTGGCCTCCTTCAGCCCGGCGCGGGACCGGCGGATCGCTCGACACACAGCCGAGATGGCCTCATCCTGCCCGACGATTCGTTTATGGAGAAATTCCTCCATGCGGAGGAGTTTGTTGGATTCCTCTTCCTCCAGTTTGAAGAGCGGAATGCCGGTCATTTTCGAAACCACGTAGGCCACGTCTTCTTTCGTGATCACCGGCTTGTGCTTTTCCTGGTTCTTCTTCCACTCTCGCTTGGACTCATCCAGCAGTTTCCGCAGACGCTCCTCTTCCTCGCGGAATCTGACCGCTTCTTCGAAGTTCTGCGTGGAAATGGCGAGCTCTTTCTCGCGGGAGATTTTCTTGAGCTCTTGTTCAAGTGCCTTGAGTTCTCCCGGCAGCGCGTAGGTTTGCAGCTTGGCCCTGGATCCCGTCTCGTCGATCAAATCGATCGCCTTATCGGGCAGGAACCGATCGGTGATGTATCGGTCCGAGAGTTTGACGGCTTCACTGATCGCTTCCTCGGTGATCTCCACGCCATGGTGCTCTTCATATCGGTCTCGCAGCCCTTGAATGATGCGGACTGTTTCGTCAATGGTCGGCGGCTGCACGTAAATGGGCTGAAATCGCCGTTTTAACGCGCCGTCCTTTTCGATGTGCTTCCGGTACTCATCCAATGTCGTGGCGCCGATGCACTGGATCTCGCCGCGAGACAGGGCGGGCTTCAGCATATTCGACGCATCAATCGAACCTTCCGCCGCCCCGGCCCCCACAAGGGTATGGAGCTCGTCGATAAAGATGATCACGTTCCCCGCCTGCGTGATCTCCTTCATCACGACCTTGAGCCGCTCTTCAAACTGCCCGCGATATTTCGTCCCGGCGACGAGCGATCCCAGATCCAACGCAATCACGCGTCGGGATAATAGATTGTCGGGCACTTCCGACATGATGATCCGTTGGGCCAAGCCTTCCACAATCGCGGTCTTCCCGACGCCGGATTCGCCGATCAGCACCGGGTTGTTTTTGGTTCGGCGGCTGAGAATCTGGAGCACCCGCTCGATTTCGTCCATCCGGCCGATGACCGGATCCAACTGGCCTTCCTGGGCAAGCTGGGTCAAGTCCCGACCAAACTCGTCGAGTGCCGGGGTATTGCTCTTCCGATCACGTTCACGCGGTGCGGACTTCCGCAGAAACGTGACCGTCAATTGCCGCGCGGTCAGGAGGTTCGCCCCAAGGCTCCGGAGGATTTTTCCGCCGATCCCTTCTTCTTCTCGTAAGAGACCGAGCAAGAGGTGTTCGCTCCCGATATGGTTGTGGCCTAGTAACCGGGCTTCTTCGACTCCGTACTCGATCACTTTCTTGACGCGAGGGCTGAACGGGATTTCACCAAAAGTCATTGTGGTCCCGCCCCCAGGGAGATTGCGCTCGATTTCGAGCCGAATCTGTTCCGAGGACAGCCCCATCTTCTTGATGATCATGAGCGCGATGCCGTCCGACTCGCGGAGAATGGCGAGGACTAAGTGCTCCGTCCCCAGATAGTCATTCTGGTGACGTTCCGCCTCTTCTCTCGCTAGGATGATGATCTTGCGACCCTTATCCGTGAATCGTTCGAACATCCTTCCTCCTTTGGTTCACCAGCAAGTCACCGGCACCGAACCGAGGGAACTCTTCGAAAATGTTGGTCTAATTGTAACGACCAGCGTGCGCTCTGTCAAGACCTGCAGCCTGCGGTGTGCCTCAAAATCCATATTGGTTCCGTCGCACGTACATCTGTGAGGATGGTTGAGGGCAGCACGTTCGTTGACAAGAAAAGAATCCTGCCGATACAATCCCTCTCCACCGCGGTGTGGCGTGAGCCTGTTGCTGTCCACTGGGGTCCGGTTGTTCATGAAAACCATCGGTATCCTGACTAAACCTAAGTTTCCCGACGTCAAACACATTCTCAAAGAATTAGTGATCTGGTTGCGAGAGCGCCAGAAAGAGGTGGTGTTTGACGGGAAAACGGCGGCCCTCATCGGCGAAGGCACAAATTACCAGAAAACCCAGATCGCGGCGCTCTCCGATATGATCCTGGTATTGGGCGGCGACGGGACCATGTTGAATGCCGCGCGGCTGGTCGAGGAGCGCACCGTCCCGATTCTCGGAGTCAACATGGGCGGGCTCGGTTTCCTCACCGAGGTGAGTCTTGAGCAGCTCTATCCAACGCTCGAAAAAGTCTTTGCGCAGGACTATGTGCTCGAGGAGCGATTGATGCTCCGTGCCAGAATTCATCGCCATGGTGAGCACATGGCGCACGCGACGGTGCTCAACGACGTGGTGGTCAGTAAAGGCACATTGGCGCGCATGATTAAGATTCAGATCTCAATCGACGGGCAGTTCGTCACCAATCTGCGTGGGGATGGTCTGATCGTCTCCACCCCGACCGGGTCCACGGCCTATTCGCTTTCTGCCGGAGGGCCGATCATCGCTCCGTCGGTCCAGGCGCTGATTCTCACCCCGATTTGCCCTCACACGCTGACGCATCGCCCGCTCCTGGTCCCCAGCGGAGTTGAGGTCGAGGTCACCTTGACCAGCCAGGACGAGGGTGCAATGGCCACCTTTGATGGGCAGGTGGGTGTCGCAATCACCCAGGGCGATACCGTGACCGTTCGCGTGTCCGATCATCGGACGCAGCTCATCCGGTTTCCGGACCGGACGTATTATGATGTCTTAAGAAGAAAGCTGAAGTGGGGGGATGGCTAGCGCGCGGCGTGGGCGCTTGAACTGTCACGCCTGCGCTGAATCAGCTCAAGCATCTTGTCGTTTGAGGAAAATTTGAATTCGCCGATACAGTCGTGGGTCACGCCCTGTTCCTTCTCGATCACCTCCAGGAGGCGGAGGCTCTCGACGCCCATCGCCTGTCTTCGCCGCTCCGTCAATAGCGCGCGGAGGCGGTACAGGACCGCATCAATCTCCGCACGCTCGCGCAGAGGCTGGGATTCCAGATAGCGCAGGAGCACCTCGGTACACCATTCGCCGTCTCGCTTCGCGATCCCGACCAAGCCTTCACTCGCCTTCCGAGCCCACCCTGTCAGAAAGACACCCTCGATAACTTTTCCGGAGGCCTCGTCGTAGGCTTGGAAGAGCGCATCATCAGGGTCGTTGCCCGTAAGAGCAGGGTTAGTGACAAAAACGCCGTTTTTGTAGGGCAAGCCGACGGTCTCGTCGACCCTGTCCCCCACCGCAAACACCACGCTGTCGCATGGAAACTCGTAGAACTGCTTCAGCCCGACCGCCGCAAAGTCTTGTCCCTTGGGCTCGAGCTTCGTTTCTTCAATCTCCAGGGCCCGCACGCGATTCTGTCCATCAGTGAGCACCCGACGCGGGGATGCTAGGAATCGGAATTCCATTCTGGTCTGGCTCGCTCGCGGCTCGCATTTCGTGAATTCGTCCGTCATGCCCTTGAGAATCTCATCCGGATTCTGCCCCACTGCCTCCAGACGAGGACGGATGCGGGCGAACTCCTTGGCCAAAGCCTGCTGGTCAATGTTTGCGCAGACGGCGCGAATCTCTTTCGGATTGTACTTGCGTTCTGCAGGGCCGCGTCTGGCAATCGCGGTCACCTCGTCCACCTGCTTGAACCGCACGAGCCAGTGCGAAATGTCCACCATCACATCACCCACCCCGATAATGGCTACCCGCCGCCCCATCTCAAATGGCTGCTCGCCGAAGCCAGGGAGCCGATTAAAATGATAGACGACGTCCTTCGCATGGTAGACGCCGATCGCTGAGTCCCCCTCCACACCGATGGTCTTCGTTCCCTGCGCGCCGGTTGCAAAGACCAGCGCGCTGATCCCCAGGTTTCGAAGTTCGTTCACGGTGATGTCTTTGTCGGTCCCGACGGTCACATTCCCAAAATAGTGCACGTTTGGGCGTTCCAGAATTTCCCAGTAGGACTTCCGGAGCCCTCCGCGCAGCTTGAGCTTGCTCGGAAAAATGCCATACTCAGCCAAGCCCCCGAATTTGATGTCTCGATTCAGGGTGACCACCTCATGGCCAGCCTTGGACAGCAGGTTCGCCACGGCCATTCCAGCAGGGCCTGCCCCAATCACGATGATCAGGTGTGTCCGCTGACTGCCTGTCACCGAGCCCATTGGACTTGTTCCTCGTTCTTCTGAGTAGAAGATCGGAGCCTATGCACCGGAAGTCCACAAATTTGCGCGGACTTTAGCACAGGCCAAGGCGGGTTGTCAAAATGACCAGTGGTCCGGCAGTGACCTTATTCGGGCCCTGGTCATGCGGCAGGCGCAGCAGCCGAGCCGGAGCGAATCGGCTCAGCCGAGCAGGTAGGAAAGTCTCCAGATAGCGAGTTGGCGGAGCTGCCCCAATCAGCCTGCCTATCGCTTGCGGGTGCCCTCTTCTGGTCCTGTCATGCGCCACGGGTCTAACAGAGCATTCAGCCGATCCTCCGGTAGGACATGCTGGCTCCGGGCCACCTCACGGACGGTCTTGCCGGTCCGGTAGGCTTCCTTGGCGATTTTCGCCG
>Ga0184627_10000715_pt1 | contig 12844 bp, 12 predicted proteins | sample PLM3_127_b1_FD_133150 | JGI IMG/M metagenome (GOLD analysis project Ga0184627, IMG submission 133150) | Groundwater sediment microbial communities from an aquifer in East River, Colorado, USA - PLM3_127_b1 | ecosystem: Environmental > Terrestrial > Soil > Riparian zone | place: USA: East River...
CGGTCAGGGGCCATCGGACCATCCCGATCTGGCGGAGTGGCTGATGGAACAGGGCATCGACGCGATTTCGCTGAATCCGGATACGGTGATCGAGACCTGGATGTTCCTGGGCAGGCACGCCGCGAAGCGGGCGGCGGCGGCCTGACGTCAATCAACGCGGCGCCGACGTAATATTGTGTGACGGCGGTCCGGGATTGGGTTATCATTCGGCAGGCAAGTCGGAGCGAGTATGGAATGACCAAATTTATCTTTGTCACCGGCGGCGTTGTCTCTTCCCTGGGCAAAGGTATCGCTTCCGCGTCTCTCGCCGCAATTCTCGAATCCCGCGGCATCAAGCTCACCCTCCTCAAGCTCGACCCCTACATCAACGTTGATCCCGGCACCATGAGTCCCTTCCAGCACGGGGAGGTGTTCGTGACCGAGGACGGCGCCGAGACAGACCTGGACCTAGGGCATTACGAGCGCTTCGTCAACGCCAAGATGACCCGGCGCAACAATTTCACCACCGGCCAGATCTACGAGAGCGTCATCAAGAAGGAGCGCCGCGGCGACTACCTCGGCGGCACGGTGCAGGTGATCCCGCACATCACCGACGAGATCCAGCACTTCATCCGCATGGGGGCCGGAGACGCCGACGTCGCGATCTGCGAGATCGGCGGCACGGTGGGCGACATCGAGTCCCTGCCGTTCCTGGAAGCGGTGCGGCAGATGAGCATCCACCTCGGCCGCGGCAATACCTGCTTCATCCACCTGACGCTGGTTCCGTACATCCCGTCGGCAGGCGAGATCAAGACCAAGCCCACGCAGCACTCGGTGAAGGAGCTGCGCGAGATCGGCATCCAGCCGGACATCCTGCTGTGCCGCGCCGACCGCGTGGTGCCGGACAACGAGCGCCGCAAGATCGCGTTGTTCACCAACGTCGAGGAGGAAGCCGTGATTTCGGCGGTGGACGTGGACTCGATCTACAAGATTCCGGGGCTGCTGCACCTGCAGAAGCTCGACGAGATCGTCTGCCGCAAGCTCGACATCAAGGCGCCGCCGGCGGACTTGTCGCAATGGGAAAAACTGGTGCACGCCCGCGAGCACCCGGCCCACGAAGCCAATATTGCGCTAGTCGGCAAGTACGTGGACCTGACCGAATCCTACAAGTCGCTCTCCGAGGCGCTTGCCCACGCCGGCATGCACAACAGCACCCGGATCAACATCCACTATATCGACTCGGAAAGCATCGAGACGGAAGGCGTCGGGGGGCTGGCGAACATGGACGCAATCCTGGTCCCGGGCGGTTTCGGCAAGCGCGGCGTCGAAGGCAAGATCAAGGCGATCCGCTACGCCCGCGAGAATCGTGTGCCTTACCTGGGCATCTGCCTTGGAATGCAGCTCGCGGTCATCGAATACGCACGCCACGTGGCCGGGATGGAAGGCGCGCACAGCACCGAGTTCGAGCCCGACACGAGGTATCCGGTGATCGCGCTGATTTCGGAGTGGCAGGACCGCAGCGGAAAACTGGAGCGGCGCAGCGAGACTTCGGATCTCGGCGGCACCATGCGGTTGGGCGGCCAGGAATGCCTGCTGATGCCCGGTTCACTAGTGCACGGCATTTACGGCACCGACAGGATCGTGGAGCGCCATCGCCACCGTTACGAAGTCAACAACGGCTACCTGCCGCGACTCAGGGAGGCGGGAATGCGCATGAGCGGCATCTCGCCCAGTCACGAACTCACCGAGATGATCGAATTGCCCGACCATCCCTGGTTCGTCGGCTGCCAGTTTCATCCCGAATTCACCTCCACCCCGCGCGCGGGCCATCCGCTGTTCTCGGGGTTCATTCGGGCGGCGGTGCGCTACGCCGAAGGTGATGCCGCAGCGCCGGAACGCGAAGTGGCGAAACTCAAGAGCATCGCCTGACGCGCGGCTTATGAAACTCTGCGGTTTCGAGGCAGGACTCGACAAACCAATGTTCCTGATAGCGGGGAGCGCTGCAGCGCAGAGCAGGGGCCCCTTCGGGGATGCGACCGCGGAAGCGCTCGTGAGGGGCCCGCACAAATGAGGTCGGCATGAAGCTCTGCGGATTCGAGGTTGGGCTCGATCGGCCGATGTTCCTGATTGCGGGCCCCTGCGTGGTCGAATCCAGGGAAATGGCGCTGGATACGGCAGGCAAACTCAAGGAAATCGCCGCGGCGGTCGGTGTGCCTTTCATCTACAAGTCCTCGTACGACAAGGCCAACCGCAGCTCCAGCAAGTCATTCCGTGGCCTGGGCATGGACACCGGCCTGCAGATACTCGCCGATGTGCGCAAGCAAATCGGCGTGCCGGTGTTGACCGACGTGCACGCCGAAGACGAAATTGCCGCGGTCGCGGCGGTGGTTGACGTGCTGCAAACCCCGGCTTTCCTGTGCCGGCAGACCGATTTCATCCGCGCGGCGGCGATGAGCGGCAAGCCGGTCAACATAAAGAAAGGGCAGTTCCTCGCCCCCGGCGACATGAAGAACGTGGTGGACAAGGCGCGCGAGGCGAGCGGCAAGGACAACATCATGGTGTGCGAGCGCGGCGCCTCGTTCGGGTACAACAATCTTATTTCCGACATGCGTTCGCTGGCGATTATGCGCGAAACCAAGTGTCCGGTGGTGTTCGATGCGACGCATTCGGTGCAGTTGCCGGGCGGGCAGGGCACCTCCAGCGGCGGCCAGCGCGAATTCGTGCCGGTGCTGGCGCGGGCGGCGGTGGCGACCGGAGTGGCCGGGGTATTCATGGAAACGCATCCGAACCCGGATAAGGCGCTCTCCGACGGACCGAATGCCTGGCCGCTGCATCTGATGAGGGCGCTGCTGGAAACGCTCAAGGCGCTGGATGAACTGGTCAAGAAGCGCGGCTTTGCCGAGAATGCGCTGATGGCCAATCCGGCCCGGTAACCAACAAGCAGAACACCAAGAAGGAATAAGAATGAGTTCGATCGTCGACATCGTGGCCCGCGAGATTCTGGATTCGCGAGGTAATCCGACCGTGGAAGCCGACGTGCTGCTCGAGTCGGGCGTTAGCGGCCGTGCGGCGGTGCCTTCGGGCGCATCCACCGGCACGCGCGAAGCCATCGAGCTGCGTGACGGCGACAAGGGCCGCTATGGCGGCAAAGGCGTGCTCAAGGCGGTGGAGAACGTCAATACCGAGATCTGCGAAGCTATCGTGGGTCTGGACGTGGTCGAGCAGAGCTTCATCGACCAGACGCTTATCGACCTCGACGGCACCGAGAACAAGTCGCGGCTCGGCGCCAACGCCCTGCTGGCGGTCTCGCTGGCGGTGGCCAAGGCCGCGGCCGAGGAGTCCGGACTGCCGCTGTACCGCTATCTCGGCGGGGCCGGCAGGATGCAGCTGCCGGTGCCGATGATGAACGTGATCAACGGCGGGGCGCACGCCAACAACAGCCTCGACTTGCAGGAGTTCATGATCATCCCGGTGGGCGCGGAAAGCTTCCGCGAGGCGATGCGCTGCGGCGCGGAGATTTTCCAGGCATTGAAAAAGCTGCTCGACAAGATAGGCATGTCCACCACGGTGGGCGATGAAGGCGGCTTTGCGCCCAACCTGCCGAACAACGAGGCGGCGCTCAAGCTCATCATCGAGGCGATCGAAGCCTCCGGATACACGCCCGGCTCGCAGGTTGCGATCGGACTCGATTGCGCGAGCTCGGAATTCTTCAAGGACGGCAAATACGACCTCGCCTCGGAGAAGCTGAAATTGAGCGCCAAGGAGTTCACCGACTATCTGGCGGCATGGGTGGACAAGTACCCGATCGTCAGCATCGAGGACGGCATGGCCGAAGGCGACTGGGAGGGCTGGAAGGTCCTCACCAACAGGCTCGGCAAAAAAGTCCAGATCGTCGGCGACGACCTGTTCGTCACCAACACCAAGATCCTTTCCGAAGGCATTCGCCAGGGCGTTGCTAATTCGATCCTGATCAAGATCAACCAGATCGGCACGCTCACCGAGACCCTTGCCGCGATCGAGATGGCCAAGCGCGCAGGCTACACCGCGGTGGTGTCGCATCGTTCCGGCGAAACCGAGGACACTTTCATCGCCGATCTCGCGGTGGGTGCCAACGCGCTGCAGATCAAGACCGGCTCGCTGTCGCGTTCTGACCGGCTGGCGAAGTACAACCAGTTGCTACGCATCGAGGAAGACCTCGGCGACTCGGCGAGCTACGCCGGCCGCGACGCCTTCTATCAGATCAGTTAGCCGATGCGCTTCCTCGCCCTTGCACTAGTCCTGCTGATCGCGCTGATACAGAACCCGCTGTGGTTCGGCAAAGGCGGCTGGCTGCGTGTCTGGGAACTCGACGGCCAGGTTGACGCACAGCGCGACACGAATACGGAGCTTGCCACGCGCAATGCCGCGCTCGATGCCGAAGTCCTGGATCTCAAGCAGGGCTACGACGCGATCGAGGAGCGCGCACGGTCCGATCTCGGCATGGTCAAGCAGGACGAGGTGCTGTTCCGGATCCTGCAGCCCGCGCCCGCGTCAGCGGCCTATCCCCCTGCCAAACGCTGAGCGGTTTCGGCGGAGCGTAATTCCTCCGCGGTGTTGATGTTGCTGAACGCCGCGGCTTCGTCGTCGAACGCTACTTCCGCAACTTTCAGCGTCGCGTACCACGTGTCGATCTTGCGGCCGCCGGATTGCAGAAATGCAGACAGGTGGGGCAGCAGGCGGCGCCTCGCCAGACAGAACACCGGGTGCGGCTGAGTTCCGGTCCTGGCCACCGCCAGGTCCACGCTCTCGTCCTGCAGCGGTGCCGCGAGCCGCGCGACCAGGTCTTCGGGCAGGAAAGGCGAATCGCAGGGAACCGTGACCACCAACTCGTGGCGCGCCTCCGACAGTCCGCAATGCAGTCCGGCCAACGGCCCTGCGTAGCCGCCGAGCTGGTCGGGCACCACGCGGCAGCCGAGCAACCCATAACGCTCCAGGTTCTGGTTGGCGTTGATCAGGACTTCATCGACTTGCGGCGCCAACCGCGTCAGCACGCGCGCTGCCATCGGCCGGCCGCCGAGCAACTGCAGTCCCTTGTCCACGCCGCCCATGCGGCGGCCAAGCCCGCCGGCCAGAATCACGCCCGTAACGGGCGTGACCTGGCCGGAGTGCTGAGTACCCCTCAAGGGGGTATTGAAAGGAATGTTGGGTGCTGAGTGCTGAGAGGAAGGCATTGGAGAGAGTGGCGAGGGACGAGGGGCTAGGGGCTAGGATTTTGCTTTTCCCTCAGCACTCAGTCCTCAGTCCTGCTTCCGCAGGAAGCGGTGTTCGCCGGTGAAAAGAAGGTAGTGTTTTCCCGTCGCCCTGCCGATCATCGTGAGACCGACCTTTTGCGCGATTTCGTAACCCATCTGCGTGAGTCCGGAGCGCGACACCAGAATCGGTATGCCCATCTGTGCGCACTTGATCACCATTTCAGAAGTGAGCCGCCCGGTGGTGTAGAACACCTTGTCGCCGCCGTCGATGCGGTCCAGCCACATCTGCCCGGCAATCGCATCCACCGCGTTGTGGCGTCCGACGTCCTCGACGAACATCAGGATTTCCGCGCCTTTGCACAACGCGCAGCCGTGCACGGCGCCGGCCTGCTTGTAGATGGTTTCGCGCTTGCGCACGGACTCGAGAATCCCGAAAAAATCCGCTTCGCTGAGCGCCGCTTCCGCGGGCAGCATGACCTTGTCGATCTCTTCCATCAGTTCACCGAACACCGTGCCCTGGCCGCAACCGGTGGTCACCGTGCGCTTGCCCATCTTGCGTTCCGCATCCTTGAGGCCAGTGCGGGTCACGACGGCGACCGCATTGGCTTCCCAGTCCACCTGCACCGACTTGATGTCTTCGAGGCGACTGACCAGCCGCTGGTTGCGCAGATAGCCGATCGCCAGCGCCTCGGGCGCCCCGCCGAGCGTCATCAGGGTGACGATCTCGCGCTTGTCCACGTAAAGCGTCAGGGGATGCTCGCCGGCGATCGAAGTCGCTTCGGTCTCGCCGCGTTCGTTGCGCGCTTCCACCGTGAAAGTGAGCGGGCGGCTTGCCGAAGTCAGGACGGGTCGGTGCATGCGGAAACGGGTGTTGGTGACTGGAGCACAGGCGCGATGCGGCATCGCCGATGGCCAAAATTATCGCAAATCCCTGCCTTTACCATGTTGGCGGACAATTATTTATTTCCATGTTCCGCGTAGGGTGAGGGCGGCAATCGGGGCCCGGGATCGCCAAGAGCGGGAGTACAACAGTCTTGTTGCCGGTTTTTTGCATGCCGTGCTCCAGGGTCTCTATAATTCGCTTGGGCCACGAGATAGGCGAAAATCACCAAGAAGCTGATTTTTCACGAAAATGAAATTCGGTATGATTGTTGCAGCTGCGTAACGGGCTCAGAGTATTCATAACGGAGGAGAACGTTCATGGACATGAACAGGCGTCAGTTCTTCAAGGTTTGTACCGCCAGTTTGGGCGGATCAAGCCTTGTGATGTTGGGCTTTTCGCCGCAGCCAGTTCTGGCGGAAGTGCGAAATTTCAAACTTGCGAAGACCACCGAGACGCGCAATACCTGTCCGTATTGTGCGGTGGGCTGCGGCATCATCATGTACAGCCTCGGAACTAAGGCGAAGAACGCCAAGTCCGAGATTATCCATATCGAGGGTGACCCCGATCACCCGGTCAACCGCGGTACGCTCTGCCCGAAAGGGGCTGCACTGCTCGACTTCGTGCACAGCGATAGCAGGCTGAAATATCCCGAGGTGCGGGAACCCGGATCCAGTGAATGGAAGCGCGTCTCTTGGGACGAGGCGCTCATGCGCATCGCTAAGCACATGAAAGACGATCGTGACAAGAACTTCATCGCCACGACTGCCGATGGGCTGAAGGTGAATCGGTGGCTTACCACCGGCTTTCTCGCCGCCTCGGCCTCGTCCAACGAAACCGGTTATCTCACCCACAAGATCGTTCGCAGTCTCGGGATCGTCGCATTCGACAACCAAGCGCGTGTATGACACGGCCCCACGGTGGCGAGTCTCGCCCCGACGTTTGGCCGTGGTGCAATGACCAATCACTGGGTTGACATCAAGAATGCCAATCTGGTCCTTATCATGGGCGGCAACGCTGCCGAAGCTCATCCGTGCGGCTTCAAGTGGGTCACCGAGGCCAAGGCCCACAACAAGGCGAAGCTGATCGTCGTGGATCCGCGCTTCACGCGCTCGGCCGCGATGGCCGATTTCTACGCACCGATTCGAGTCGGCACCGACATCGCGTTCCTGGCGGGGATCATCAACTACCTGCTGTTGAACGACAGGATCCAGCACGAGTACGTCAAGCACTACACCAACGCGTCGTTTCTGATCAACGCGAACTACAAGTTCGAAAATGGCATCTTTTCGGGCTACGACGCGCAGGCGCGCAAGTACGACCCATCGTCCTGGGGTTACGAAATCGGCAAGGACGGCTACGCGGTAGTGGATGACACGATGCGGCAACCGCGCTGCGTGCTCAACATCATGAAGGAGCACTACAAGCGCTACACCCCTGAGATGGTGAGCAAGATCTGCGGCACGCCGAAGGATGCGTTTTTGAAGATCTGCGAGATGATCGCCACGACTTCGGTGCCGGATCGCACCATGACAATCATGTACGCGCTCGGCTGGACCCAGCACACGACGGGGACGCAAATGATCCGCACCGCGGCGATGTTGCAACTGCTGCTCGGCAACATCGGCATGGCGGGCGGCGGCATGAACGCGCTGCGCGGCCACAGCAACATCCAGGGCCTGACCGATCTGGGGCTACTGTCGAACTTGCTGCCCGGCTACATGACGCTGCCATCCGATAAGGAGCACAAGCGTGAGGACTATCTGAAGGCACGCACGCCCAAGGCCCTGCGCCCCGGCCAGATGAACTTCCCGCAGAACTTCCCCAAGTGGCACACCAGTCTGATGAAGGCCTGGTACGGCAACGTCGCCGTCAAGGAGAACGATTTCGCCTACGACTACCTTCCCAAACTCGACAAGGGTTACGACGTTCTGCAGACGTTCGAGCTGATGTATCAGGGCAAGATGAACGGCTACTTCTGCCAGGGGTTCAATCCGGCCGCGTCGTTTCCGAACAAGGCCAAGATCGGCGCGGCGCTGTCGAAGCTCAAGTACCTTGTCATCATCGATCCGCTCGCGACCGAGACGTCCTGTTTCTGGGAACACTACGACGATTACAACGAGGTCAAGACCGAGGACATCAAGACCGAGGTGTTTCGGCTGCCCTCGACCTGCTTTGCCGAGGAGGAAGGGTCGCTTACCAACTCGGGTCGCTGGCTGCAGTGGCACTACAAGGGCGCCGAGCCGCCCGGGGAGGCGCGTGGCGACATGGAGATCATGGGGCAGCTGTTCATGCGCGTGCGGGAGCTGTACCGCAAGGATGGCGGCGCGTTCCCCGATCCGATCCTGAACCTGACCTGGCCGTACCTGATCCCGCACTCTCCGTCGCCCGAGGAGATCGCCCAGGAGGTCAATGGCAAGGCCCTGGCGGACGTCACCGATCCGAAGGACCCGAGAAAGGTTCTGGTGCCGGCGGGACAGCAACTGCCGGGTTTTGCCATGCTGCGCGACGATGGCTCGACCTCCTGCGGATGCTGGATCTACTCAGGCTGCTGGACCCAGGCGGGCAACCAGATGGCACGGCGCGACAACAGCGATCCGTACGGCATCGGCCAGACGGTGAACTGGGCGTGGTCGTGGCCGGCCAACCGCCGCATTTTGTACAATCGCGCCGCATCCGATCCGTCGGGCAAGCCCTGGGACGCCAAGCGCAAGCTACTTTCGTGGAACGGCAAGGTTTGGGCGGGGTCGGACATCCCCGATATGCGACCGGATGCTGCGCCCGAGGAGAACGTGGGGCCGTTCATCATGACGCCCGAGGGTGTGGCGCGGTTGTTTGCACCTTTCAGCCTTGCAGACGGACCCCTTCCGGAGCATTACGAGCCGATGGAAACGCCGATCGACATTAATCCGTTGCATCCGAACAGCCCGGAGGCCACATCGAATCCAGCGGCCCGCGTGTTCAAGGGCGATATGGAAGCGTTTGGCAAGTCCAAGGACTTTCCGTATGCGGCGACCACGTATCGCCTCACCGAGCACTTCCATTTCTGGACCAAGCACGTCCAGATGAACGCGGTGACCCAGCCACAGCAGTTTATCGAAATCGGCGAGGAACTCGCCAAGGAGAAAGGCATCGTCAATGGCCACATGGTCAAAGTGCGCTCCAACCGCGGCTTCATCAAGGCGGTGGCGGTGGTGACCAAGCGCATCAAGGCGCTCGACTGCAATGGCAAGAAAGTCCACACCGTCGGCATCCCGATCCACTGGGGGTTCAAAGGCGTGGCGAAGAACGGCTACATCACCAACACGCTCACGCCCTTCGTAGGCGACGCCAACGTGCAGACGCCGGAGTTCAAGGCGTTCCTCGTTGACATCGAGAAGGCCTGAGGGGGACGACCATGCCACTGCAATCGCTAGATATTACCCGCCGCTCGGCTACCACGACGCCTTCGCCTTCGGCGCGCCAGACGACCAAGGTCGCCAAGCTCATCGATGTTTCCAAGTGCATTGGCTGCAAAGCCTGCCAGGTGGCATGCAACGAGTGGAATGATCTGAGGGAGGAGATCGGCGTCAACCACGGCGCCTACGACAACCCGCGCGACCTGACCGCGAATTCGTGGACGGTGATGCGCTATGCCGAGGTGGAGGAGGTGAGCGCGGAAGGCACTCGCCTGGAGTGGTTGATCCGCAAGGACGGCTGCATGCACTGCGCTGATCCGGGTTGCCTCAAGGCCTGCCCGGCGCCGGGAGCGATCGTTCAGTACTCCAACGGCATAGTGGATTTTCACGAGGAGTACTGCATCGGCTGCGGCAACTGCATTACGGGCTGCCCGTTCGACGTGCCGCGCATCTCGAAGAAAGACAACAAGGCGTACAAATGCACGCTGTGCTCGGACCGTGTGTCGGTCGGGATGGAGCCGGCCTGCGTCAAGGTCTGCCCGACGGGGGCGATCGTGTTCGGCAGCAAGGAGGACATGATCGAGCACGCCGAGGAGCGCATCGTCGACCTGAAGGAGCGGGGATACAAGAATGCCGGGCTCTACGATCCTCAAGGGGTTGGTGGCACACACGTGATGTATGTGCTCAAGCATGCCGACGACCCGGAGAAATACAGCGGCTTGCCCAAGGACCCGAGCATCAGCCCGATGGTCGCACTGTGGAAGGGCGCGTTCAAACCACTCGCGCTCCTCGTCATCGGCTTCACGGCGCTCGCCGGGTTCGTCCACTACGTCAAAGTCGGTCCGAACGAGATCGAAGAAGACGGCGAGGAAAAGGAGGAAGCGTGAGCAAGTATATCCAGCGCTACACCGAAACCGAGCGCATCAATCACTGGATTGTTGCGATCTGTTTCATTCTCGCGGCACTGTCCGGCCTGGCGTTCTTTCATCCATCCATGTACTGGTTGGTCAACCTGTTTGGCGGCGGTGCCTGGGCGCGCATCCTGCACCCATTCATCGGCTTGACGATGTTTGTGTTCTTTTTCATCATCATGTTGAAGTTCTGGAACCACAACAAGTTCAACCACAATGACCGCAAATGGCTGGGCCAGTGGCGCGATGTGGTTGCCAATCGTGAAGACAAGCTGCCGGAAGTCGGGCGCTATAACGCCGGGCAAAAGGCGCTGTTCTGGGTCATGGTAGTATCCATGATCGTGCTGATGGTGACCGGAATGTTGTTCTGGAGGCCTTACTTGTCCCAGTTTCAGTCGATTGGCGTGATTCGCTTCGTCACCCTGCTGCATGCGATGGCCGCTACTGTTCTGATCATCGGCATCATCGTTCACGTCTATGCCGCAATCTGGGTCACGGGAACCTTGCGCGGCATGACCCGCGGGAGCGTGTCGGCGGCGTGGGCCAAGAAGCATCATGCGGCGTGGCATCGCGAGGTCACCAAGCAAGGCTAGCCACGTCAATCCGATTCGGTAGCGCCGCCGGCCGGCGGCGCGCCATTTTCTCATGTTGCGCGTGCCGCACAAATGTACTTCACTCTTTCAACCAATTGTTTCCGGGAAGCCATTACGGCCATGGATGGCCGGGCCTTTCTCAAGTCTTCCGCTTCAATCCCGCCCGATAGCCGCGAATGGCTCAGAAGATTCTTCAGCCTGGAGAGATAGAGGCCCTTGCGGGCCGTGATATCCCATTCCTGCTCATGCCGGACCGGAACAACCTGTTCTCACAGCGAGCTGGTCGCATGAGGCAACTCGCACCCGGTCATGCGATGGGCGCCTACCTGGAATTCATCGCCAAGGTCGCCGATGCCCAACATTGGGCGTTGTCGGACATGCCGCCCGTGCCACTGCCGAAACCTGGACACATCGAGCAGTGCAGGGAGCACGGCATGCCGCCGCTCAACGCGCAGACTCACCAGCGTGACCGGATATGGTGCGATTTGCTGCGCCGCATGTTGCGACATCTTGCTGACGAGACCGAAGGAAGCCTCCATGAAATCATCGTCAGGTTGGAGGGCAAGCGCGACGAACTTTACGAAGCACAGGCCAGCAAACTGCTTGCCGGGATCGTATTCGGGCTCGATCTGGCGGTCGCTCCCCTGCTCGGCAGCGCGCTACAGGTTTATTGGACGCACATGGCGCTGGTGCTTGGACGCGACAGTTTCGGACAGATCGACACGCCGAGCGTTTGTCCGGTCTGTGCTTCGCGCCCGGTCGCGAGCATCGTGCGCATTGGCGGGCAGGAAGGCGGCTACCGCTACTTGCATTGCGGGTTGTGCGCGGCGGAATGGCACATGGTGCGCATCAAATGCACCCACTGCGAATCGACCAAGGGCATTTTCTATCACGGGATCGAGAGCGATTCCAAGGCGGTACAGGCGGAAAGCTGCGACGAGTGCAATACCTACCTGAAGATCCTGTACATGGAACGCGATCATCAGGTCGAACCGACAGCGGACGATCTTGCCAGCATCGCTCTCGATCTTCTGATGGCCGAAACCGGCAAGCTGCGAAGCGGGCACAACCTCATGCTGATTCAAGGGGATGATGGGGATGCCTAGTCTATCGTCCTCAGCCTTCAGAGGCTATCGTGCCTAGCTCGAATACTGCCTTTTCCAGAATCCCGTCCGTCGATCGCGTGCTGAATTTCAAGGCAGCACAACAGCTGGTCGAAGTTCATGGCCGCAATCTGGTTATAGAGGCTACCCGTGCACTGCTGGCCGAAATGCGTCAGCGCGCCGGGGAGCAGCAACTGGACGACGCAGCACTTGCCGAATCGGTGCTGCTGGCCGAGCTTGACCAGCGCCTTGCCGCGCTGACACATCCCAATCTGCGGCCGGTATTCAATCTTACCGGAACCGTGCTGCATACCAATCTGGGGCGCGCGCTGCTGCCGAACGAAGCGGTGCAGGCCGTGACGGCGGCCATGACATGGCCGGCCTCCCTGGAATTCGATCTTGCGTCGGGTGGTCGTGGCGATCGCGACGATGTTGTCGAAAAGCTGCTCTGTGGGCTTACCGGCGCCGAGGCGGCGACGGTGGTCAACAACAACGCGGCGGCGGTGTTCCTGCTGCTGAACACATTGGCCATGAAAAAGGAAGTGATCGTTTCGCGTGGTGAATTGATCGAAATCGGTGGCGCGTTTCGCATCCCCGATATCATGCGTCGCGCCGGCGTGACGCTGGTCGAGGTGGGCACGACCAACCGCACGCATTTAAAAGATTATGCCGAAACCGTCACCCCGCGCACGGCCCTGCTGATGAAGGTGCACTGGAGCAACTATGCGATTACCGGATTCACGGCCGTC
>Ga0184627_10000716_pt1 | contig 12835 bp, 11 predicted proteins | sample PLM3_127_b1_FD_133150 | JGI IMG/M metagenome (GOLD analysis project Ga0184627, IMG submission 133150) | Groundwater sediment microbial communities from an aquifer in East River, Colorado, USA - PLM3_127_b1 | ecosystem: Environmental > Terrestrial > Soil > Riparian zone | place: USA: East River...
CCAGACTGGCATCGACTGCCGCTCACGGTCTGCGGCATGCCATGCCTCCCGTCGCCCAGGAACGACAGCTCGATCTGGCGTGAATCTGGATAGACGATTCAGTCCTCGGGGACACCGTGCGCCGTGGGCGGTGTTGACACACTCTTGGGGACACTTGCACAGTCAATGTCTCTCGATGCCTTCAGTCCCTTGACGGCCTGACGCATGGGACCCATACTGACGCACCGCTCCTCGCCTCGAACACAACACATCGGTCTTGGAGGCCAATAATGTCCACGACAGGTTATCGTGCGCCCCGCTGGGCGCTCTTGGTGCTCACATGTGCGGCGCTGCTCTCGACCACGCCGCTGCCGTTGAGCACAGTCGTGGACGCGCAGACATCGGAGCGTGTTGACGTCCTGATCACGTTCAGGACGGCGCCCGGCGCGGCAGACGACGCCCTCGTGCGTGGCGCCGGCGGCCGCCTCAAACATCGGTATCGTCTGGTTCCCGCGATCGCCGCCAACCTGACCCCGCAGGCCGTGGCGGCCTTGTTGCGCAATCCGCGCGTGCTGTCGGTCGAACCCGACGTACGGATATTCGCGATTGACGCCGAGTCGGACAACACCTGGGGCGTGACACGCATCGGAGCGGCCGCGGTGCACCTGACGGGCGTGCTCGGCACGGGTGTGAAAGTGGCGGTCATGGACAGCGGCATCGATTACAACCATCCGGATCTCGCACCCAACTACGCAGGCGGCTACGACTTCGTGAACGACGACGCCGATCCGATCGACGACCATTCGCACGGCACGCACGTGGCCGGCACGATTGCGGCGCGCGACGACGACCTTGGTGTCGTGGGCGTGGCGCCGGAGGCGCGCCTCTATGCGCTGAAGGTACTGGGATCGAACGGCAGTGGAAATTTCAGCGATGTCATCGCGGCGCTTCAGTTCGTGGTGGAGAATGACATCCAGATTACGAACAGCAGCTTCGGCAGCAGCCAGGATCCCGGGCCGACGGTCGCGGCGGCGTTTGCGAACGCCGAGGCAGCCGGGGTGATTCATATCGCCGCGGCCGGCAACACCGGAAACTGTCAGGGCACCGGCGACAGCGTCGGGTTCCCGGCGCGCTACGCCTCCGTGATTGCTGTCGCGGCGACCGATCAGAGCGACATCAGTCCCTGCTTCTCGAGCACCGGACCGAAGGTGGAACTGGCCGCGCCTGGCGTCTCGATCAATTCCACCGCGCCCGGCGGCGGGTACCAGTTGATGAGCGGCACGTCAATGGCCTCTCCGCACGTCGCTGGCGTCGCGGCGCTCCTCGTCGGGGCGGGGGTGACGGATACCAACGGCAATGGCCGCGTGAACGACGAAGTACGGCTGATTCTGCAGCAGACGGCGCAGGATCTGGGGACCGCCGGGCGCGATACCTGGTACGGCTTCGGGTTGGTGGACGCGGCGGCGGCGGTGGCCGGCGTCGGACCGCCAGTCGACGCCGTCACAGTGTCGGTGACGACCGACAAATCGAGCTACACGAGCGGCGTGGATACCAGCGTTCGATTGACCGCAGTCGTCAACGATGAAACCGGGACGGCCATCAGTGGCTTGTTGTCCGAAGCGTTTGTCACCACGCGCGACGGTGGCGCCGCGGCGGTGGTCTTCACGGAAAGCGCGACGCCGGGCACGTACACCGGCTTGCTCGCCCTCGCCGGTGTGGCGGTTGGCCCGCACACGGCCGTTGTGACCGTGACTGACTCGCAAGGCACGTCAGGCAGCGGGTCCGTCTCGTTCAGCGTCGCGACGCCGAATATCGTGCGAGTGTCGTCGATTACCTACTCGACGTACGGCGGGTTTAACGGTAAGAGGAACCTCGTGATCACCGTGGCCGTCGTGAACGGAACCGGGGCACCCGTGAGCGGCGCCATCGTGTCCGTGATCCTCAGCCGGAACGGGTTTTTCTACGGCGCGGCCAATGGCCTCAGCAACAGTGGCGGCAAGGCCACCTTCGAAGCGCGGAATGCGCCGTCTGGGTGTTATCACACGGACGTGGCGGCCGTCATCGCCGGTACGTGGACGTGGGACGAGGCCACGCCGCCGAACCAGTTCTGCAAGTGAGGTGTCGGAGTTGCTTGCCGCGAGCTTCACCAAGCTCCAACGCCGTGCGGTGACGGCAATTGAGGAAGTTCGAGAGGTCGGTGGCTGACAGGGTGAGCTGCCCGGCATCCTGGCGCACAATGTCTCCCGTCTCTACCTGGAGTCCGACACTTGGACGTCTACCTCGTCGACGGCACCTACGAGCTGTTCCGCCACTACTACGCGCTCCCGTCCGCCCGGGATCGGGATGGACGGGAAGTCGCGGCCGTGCGTGGCGTGCTCGCCTCCGTGCTCGCGATGATCCAGGGTGGCGCGAGGCACCTGGCGGTGGCCACGGATCACGTCATCGAGTCGTTCCGCAACGAGCTGTGGCCAGGTTACAAGACCGGCGCCGGCATTGAGCCGGAACTCCTCGCCCAGTTTCCCCTGCTCGAGGAGGCCCTGTCCGCGCTTGGCATCGTCGTCTGGCCGATGGTGGAATTCGAGGCCGATGATGCGCTGGCGTCCGCGGCGGCGAAGGCTGCTCTCGACCTGCGAGTCGATCGAGTGGTCATCTGTACTCCCGACAAAGACCTCGCGCAGTGCGTTCGCGGCACGCGTGTGGTGCAGATGAACCGGCGAACGCGTGCGGTCTTCGACGAAGCCGGCATCATCGCAAAGTTCGGGGTGCCGCCGGCATCGATCCCCGACTACCTGGCTCTCGTTGGCGACGCCGCCGATGGCTATCCCGGCTTGCGGGGCTGGGGAGCAAAATCCGCCGCTGCGGTGCTCGCGCGGTACGGCCATCTCGAATCCATCCCTGAGAACTGGCGCACGTGGGGCGTCAACGCCGCCAGTCCTGGTTCGCTGGCGCTCACGCTCGCTCGGGATCGCGACCGCGCATTCCTCTTTCGGGATCTCGCGACGCTGCGCAGCCACTTGTCGCTGTTCGGCTCGGTCGACGACCTGTATTGGAACGGTCCGACGCCCGCATTCGCTCCGCTCGCCGCGCGGCTCGATGCCTCCGCCAGCGCGCTCGCGGCGCAGCATCTCCGTGTTACTGATGGTTAGCATTCGAAGCAGAGCGTATGGGCGCGGACGGCACCGCGGTACTGGAACCGCGCCTTGCGGTCGCGGCAACACTGACAAAGCTGCTTGCTTTGCGCGAGCCCTTAGTCGCCCTTCTAGACATCGTCCGACCTCCCAAATACGGACGATATCGAGGAGGCTGGACAGGCCGGACACTACGTACGACAGGTTGGGTCCGGTCTTGCGATGCCCCCTTCTATCCCGGTCAGCCGCTGGAGCTCGCGGACGGTGTCGTCCAATTGCCGGGCGAGCGCGACGGGGCCGAGGCGCAGAAAGATGTCCGCAAGCGTCCGGTAGTACCAGAGCGTCCCGTGCGTGCGCCCCGCAAAGCGCTCAAAGACCTTCCCGCCAATCGATTTGAAATCCGCGACGATCGTCCGCACGTTGGCGGTCTTGTCGGCCGCCGACACCAGCCTCGTGGAGGCCGACACCTGCGGCAAGTGCTCGATGTACGCCGTCTTCCGTTGAAGCCAGGGCGGCTTCGGCGTCTCGAGCGTGTCGGAGCAGTCCTCGACAATGTCCGCGACGGCATCGCCGAATCGCTGCCTGATGTCGTCCAGGCGCGGGCGGCCGCCGGCGTCCTCCGCAGCGTCGTGCAACAGCGCGCCGACGGCCTCGTCTTCATTGCCGCCGTGCATCAGGACGAGCGCCGTCACGTCCATCAGGTGCGCGATGTAGGGGATGGCGGTGCCCTTCTTCGTCTGCCCGGCGTGGGCGCGGAGTGCGTACGAGAAGGCATCGGAGAAACGCGGCGTCAGCACGACGCCATCATAGTCGAGGCGAACACAGCCCACGCCGCCGTCCCCCCCGGTCCGGCTTCCGCCTTCGCGGCCGCCGCCGCTTCCGCGGACAGGGAACCCGGACACTACGTACCCATGCCTCGCGATGCTGAGCGACGCGCTGGATACCGGGGCCGGCTGGTCGGCCACGCGCGGGGGCTCGCGCGCAGCGTTGACACCAAGGGGTGATACTACTGGGCGCGCTTTACCTGGTCGCCCACTTGCACCGCCGCATTATCGATGGTCGTCGCCGTCGACGAGCCATCGTCGACCTCGGTGATCCTGGCTGTGCCGACTTTGTCCGTGATCGTGCGGAGGACCTTCTTGGTCTGCGGATCCAGAATGGTGCGGCCAGCGCGGGTGATTTCGATGGTATCGCCAACGCTGACGCCGCTTTTTTTCCCGACATTGAGGATAAGCGTGTTGCCGCTGACATCCGCAATGAGGCCAGAATAGTCGACACGGGCGACGGGCAGTTTCGATCCGAACTCGTTCAGACCCGACGCCACCAGTTGCGCCGCCCGGTTCACGGCTTCACCCAGCATGGTTTCTTGAAACGACGACGACGTCATGTCGATGGCACCGGTGGTATAGCCACTGGCCGCCACCGAGGTTTTGCTGGACTCTCCGCTGCCGGACGCCGCGGTCAGTATCTCTCCGGTGCTGGTGTCCACGAGGCGGGCCGTCATGCCAACCGTGGCCTTCGTGTTGACCCGCTTCCCGCCGCCGAGAACGCCGCGCGTGAGCCTGCCGAGAGAGCCGGAACCGACAGCCACCGCTGACTCCTCGAGGCCAAACTGGGTGACGGACCCGATAATGATGGCTTCAACACCCAGCAGACGCCCGATGCTCGCAGCCGACTTGGGATCGGCACGGCTGCTGTTCGAGAAGTTCTGCTCCTTTAACACCGCGTCGAGGGCTCTTCGCTCGATGATGGAATACGGTCCGTTCTTGAGGAGCTCCTTGACCAGCACATCGGCGAGGCCCGCCCCCACATCCTGGGTCGATCCAATTGCCGCTGCGGCAGACGACTTGACTGCCGAGTCGTCGAAGCTGAGAACCGCGACGCGCTTCTTCTGCTGGCCGGACACAACGCACACGAGCATCAGCAGAAGAGGTAAGACGAAACGAAGGATTCGAGGCATCGTGTCACACTCTCCTGTCCGCATTTTTGCCCGCATATTTTGAGTGGCTCCGCCGTGTTCTCATCGCCCGAGGAATTGCTCGAGCGCCTCGAGGTCGGCCCGAGCCATGTCCAGGTATCTCCTGGCCCCTGCGGCATCCTTCTCCGTAAGCGCTTCCTTGCTCCTGGTCAGATAGGTCTTGAGGCTCAGTTGCCGCGTCGCCATGTCAACCCGAGGCGAGAGCGGTCGCATTTCTTCCCAGAGGCGATTAAGGGCGCCGTCGATCGCCCCGCCGCGGATCGACAGGTTGTCGTAGTCTTGTCTCAACTCATTCAGTTCTCTCGACACCTCAACGGCAGGAGGCGCCACATCGGGTGCAGGGCGACTCGGGGACGGCGTGTTCTCCCGCGCTGGCTGAGTGGCCTGAGACTCGGGAAGAGTACGGGTCGCAGCCGGCCGGGATCGAGGCGGCGTCGATGGGCTGACGCTGGTTGCAGGGACGGCCTGTTCCTGCCGAGGCGGTAACGAGGGACTCTGAGCGGGAGTCGCACCCGCGTCATCGCCGGGGCGAAGGGGTGCCTGAACAGGAGCGTTACTCTGTTCCTCCGGCGCCTGCCGCAGCGCCTCTCCTGAAAAAGACCAGATCGCGACGCCGCTCAGCGCAACGAGCAGCACAAGTCCCGCTGCGACATAGGCACCGCGAAAGGCGCGACGTTCCAGAAGGGGAAGCCGTGGAGATGAGCCCTGGGCAGCCGGCGTTCCAACAGGACCACCGACAAGATCGCGGGCGAGCCGCTTCATGTGATCGTCCCAGTTGCCCGTCCAGGCATCGATCCACTGCGTACCGGAGATGAAGAGCTCGAGTCCTGGCGACGGCGTGACGGGTTCGATCCGCACCGGGAAGACGGGTTTCTGCTTGGACACCGCCCGTTCCACTTCCCGGCGAACGAACAGCGACTTATTCGCGGCCTCGGAAAGGACCAGCACCACGCAGGCTGACCGTTCGATTCCTCCGATGATTTCGTCCGCGTATTCGCGCCCTGCCCGCACGTCGCGGGGGGCGATCCAGCAGACGAAGCCCTGGCCTTCCAAGCTTGCGCAGATGTCCTCAGCCTTCTCTCGGTTCTCGGAGGCGTAGCTGACGAAGGCCGAGTACTCGCCGGGCAACTCCTTCATATTTCCGGCGCTCTATCGGGGGCGAGGTAGTTGTCGCGGAGTATAACCGGCTCTTCAAGCACGCTTGCATGGTCTCATTACACTCACGAGTAGTCCTAATCGGTTGTTACCTCAGCCGTAGCGACAGGCGGTCCTGGACGCGATCCGACCCCTGCGTATCAGTCAATCAGTCGCGTTCGTTGGCTGGTTCAGGAGGCGTTTGCTCGGGCCCCACGCGGCCGATGACGACGTCGGCGCGTGCGTAGCTCTCCCCTTTCATCTTGTGGCCCGACAGCCGGCGCAGCATCGCGAGCTGTCCGGTGTGCGTCAGCGCGTCGGCGATCCCGCCCTGGATCACCTTCGCGGGATCCCACCGGATCGGCGCGCCCGACGCGAGCTCGTCGTCCACCGCCTTGAGCGCGCGGTAGAAGCGCGCGATTTCCTGGTCCCATGGCAACGGCGTCGCCCTGGCCCATTTGAATTCGCCCCTGAGCAGCCGCAGCACCCATTCCATGAGGTCGCCCATGTGCGCCACGATCTCGGCGGATGATGGTGAGTCGGGTGTCTCGCGATATTGCCCGAACGCGTCGGGCGTGTCGCGGATCGCCTTGCCGGCGCGGTACGCGATCGTGGCCAGCAGGTGGCGAAGAATCAGCCGCGTGGTGGGGTCGTCGGCGGAGATAGTCGTCATGATATGAGCGTACACAAGTCGGGCCGGCTGAAGCCGGCCCCAACGATTTCTATTTGGTCCGGCTGAAGCCGGGCACTACGTACGTCTCTGCTTACCGGATAAAGGTGAACTTCGCCTGGCCGGACGTACCGCTGCCCCACGGCCACAGGAACGCGCCGTTGGTCGGCCGCGCGGTGGCGGTGATGCGCACGTAGTACTCACGGTTGGGCTCGAGGACCGACGTCCGGAACAGCGGCAGCCGCGAGAAGCTGGTCATCAACTGCCGCACCATCGCCTCGCTCTCGGTGACCTGCGTGCTCTCTGTCTTCCCGTCGAGCACGCGGACGACGCTGTGCTGCCGCGTGAGGTTGCTGTACTCGACGCTGTTGGTGACGACGGCAGTAGCAATGGTCCGGTCGACCCACGCGGGCACCTCGAGACGCAGGTCCACGGTGTAGGTAAACGTCGTCTTCAGGCCGCTGCGGACCGCCGCGCGGACTTCATCCGTAAAGCCATCCGCCAGCTCGAAGGTAACCAGGACGCGGTCGTCGCGGACCAGCGGAACAATACGGAGGCCTTGTTGCGCAGCCAGCGTCACGGTCAGCGACACGAGCGCCAGGGCGCACAAAAGCGCCTGTTTCAGCGAGCGGGGTGCAGATCCAGCCATATATCTCATATCGGCACGAAGGCAGTCGAGCCGCACTGTAGCATAGCTTTAGCTCAACCGATGTAATAATTAGGGTTCCGTGGGTACCTTAAAGGTCCTTCTTGTCACGCTACTGGCGCTCGGCGCCCTTGGTCCCTCCACCGAGGCCCAGGGCAGCCTGCCCATCTCGCTCTTCGAGCGCTACGTGGAAGCGCTCCGCCTGCAGGCAGGGATCCCGGGCATGTCGGCCGCCATCCTCCAGAACGGCCGCGTCGTGTGGGACAACGGCTTTGGGTACCAGGACGTCGATGGGCTGCTGCGCGCCACGGCGAACACGCCGTATCCCGTGTTGGAACTCACGCAGACGCTGTCGTCGACCGTGCTGCTCCAGCAATGCATGGACCAGCGCTACCTCGAGCTGAGCGATCGCGTGCATCGATGGAATCCGCAGTTCGCAGACGACGGCACCACGATCGGGCAGCTTCTGTCGCACGGGGCGCCGTCGGGCGGCTTCAAGTACGACCCCGGCCGCTTCGCGGCGCTCACCGGCGTCGCCGACCAGTGCGCCAACAGCCGCTATGTGCGTCTCCTGACCGAGGAGATCTTCAACCGGCTGGGCATGGCGAGCTCCGTGCCCGGCGCCGACGTGGTTGATCCCTCGTCGCCGAATCGCCGCTGGGTCAATGCGAGCACCCTCGATCACTACGCGGTGATCGTCCGCCAGCAGGCCGTCCCATACAAAGTCGACAGCCGCGGCCGGCCCACGCGGTCCAACGCGCCGGGCGGCACGTTGAGCGCGTCGACGGGCGTCGTGTCCACCGTCCGCGATCTTGCGCGCTTCGACGCCGCGCTCGGCGACGGCGTCCTGCTGGAGTCCTCCACGCTCTCCCGCGCCTGGGAGCCGGTCGGCTCGATGCCGACAGGCCTCGGCTGGTTCGTCCATCGCCACAACGGCGAGCGCGTCGTCTGGCACTTCGGCGTGGCCCGCGACGCCTACTCCTCCCTCGTCATCAAGGTGCCGGGCCGCGGCCTCACGCTGATCCTGCTCGCCAACAGCGACGGCCTGGCGGGACCGCCCTACAACCTCGCCGACGGTAACCTCTCCTCCAACCTCTTCGCGAGCCTCTTCCTGCGGTTATTCGTGGGGTAATGCCGCGGCGGCTGACGGTCGCCCTCCTGCTTCTCCTCGGGACCCCAACGGCCACGGCGCATGCGGATTGGCTGATCACCCCGTTCCTTGGCACCTCGCTCGCGGGTGAAACCAACCTTCTGATCGTCGAAGAAGGCGCGGGCCGGAAGCTGACGCTTGGCGCCTCGGTGGCGTTGCTCAGCGACGGCGTCCTGGGCCTCGAGGCGGACGTGGCCCACACGCCGGGATTCTTCGAAGGGAATGATCCTCTTGGACTCGTCCTTACCAGCCGCGTGACGACGGTGAGCGGCAACGTGATCGTGGCAGCGCCGCTGGCCCTGACGCGCGAATCGCTGCGGCCGTACGTCGTCGGCGGCCTCGGGCTGATACAGGCGCGCAGCAAGCACGCGGCCGGCCTCTTCCCGGTCGAGCAGGACCTGCTCGGCCTCAGCGTCGGCGCGGGGGCGATCGGGTTTGTCACCGAGCGGACGGGACTACGCTTCGACGTCCGGCACATCAAGGCCATTTCCGGCACAGATGGACCCTTCGCGCGCTCAGGCGTCTCACGCCTGAGCTTTTGGCGGGCCACGGTGGGAATAACGATCCGCTCTTAAATCCACGGTCCGGCTGCCGCCTTCGCGCGCAAAGCGCGCTTCGGCGAGCCTCGCCGGGTCGGTCGGCGAACGCCGACCGACCAGCCAGCGCTGGCCAGTCGGGTCGCACCGCGATCCGACCTCCGGCGGAGGCGGGAAGCCGGACACTACGTAGGACGTACCGGCGGGGATACAGCTCAGCTCCCAGGTTGGTTAAAGCTTTGCACTACGTTTGCGTATGACTGCACAAATGTCCACTCATCGCCACGCCAGGGTGCTTTCCGCTCTGCTCCTGGCGGTAGCCATCGCCAGTCCGGCATCGGCACAAACGAAAATCACGCCGGACAAGAACAGTTATTCCGTTGCCGACGATGTCAAGGTCGGACAGGAAGCCGCGGCCGAGGCCAAAAAGCAGCTTCCGATGCTCAATGACGACCGGGTGGACGACTACGTCGAGGACGTCGGCGCGCGCCTCGCCGCGGCGATCCCGGGCGAGCTCCGCCACGCGGGGTTCCGCTACACCTTCGACGTGGTGAACCAGAAGGAGATCAACGCCTTCGCGCTGCCGGGCGGCCCGATGTTCCTCAACCGCGGGATGATCGAGGCGGCCAAGACCGAGGCCGAGATGGCCGGCGTCATGGCGCATGAGATCGCGCACGTCGCGCTCCGCCACGGCACGGCCCAGGCCACGAAGGGACAAAAGTTCCAGATCGGCGCTGTCGCGGGCCAGATCCTGGGCGCGATCGTCGGCGGCGCCGCGGGCTCCATCATCTCGCAGGGCTCGCAGTTCGGCCTCGGCGCCTACTTCATGAAGTACGGCCGCGAGTACGAACGGCAGGCCGACCTGATGGGCGCGCAGATCATGGCGCGCGCCGGCTACAACCCGCGCGAGATGGCCGAGATGTTCAAGACGATCCAGGCGCAGGGCGGCCGCAGCGGGCCGGAGTGGCTGAGCAGCCACCCGGATCCGGGCAACCGCTACAACGCCATCATCCAGGAAGCCTCGATGCTGCGCGTCGAGGGCAACGCCAACACGGGCCAGTTCCAGTCGGTCAAGTCGCGGCTGACGGGCATGCCGCCCGCGTACACCGCGGAGCAGATCGCCAAGGGGCAGGCGAAGAGCGGCGGCCGGACGGCTGGCACGGCGGGCCGGCGCGTGGTCAACGTGGCCCCGCCCTCGACGTCGTTCCGGACGCAGCAGCCTGCGGACTTCCTGCGCATCAGCGTGCCGTCCAACTGGGACCCCGTGGACGCGAGCGACGGCGGCGTGACCTACGCGCCCGACGGCGGCTTCTTTGAGGGGGGCAACGGCACCGCGTTCACCCATGGCGTGCAGGTGGGCGTCGCGCAGGGCGGGAGCGGCAACCTGCAGCGCGATACGCAGCAGATGATCCAGAATTTCGCGCGGTCGAACCCGGAGCTGCGCACCGCGGGGAACGCCAGGAGAGAGAACATCGGCGGGCGCCAGGGGATCATCACGCCGCTCAGCAACGTCTCTGAAGTGACCGGCGAGCGCGAATCCATCACGCTCTCGACCGCGCAGCTGCGCGACGGCAGCCTGCTCTACATCATCGGTGTCGCGCCGCAGCCGCAGGCGAGCCAGTACGAGACGGCCTTCCGCCGGGTGCGGCAGTCGGCCCAGATAACCGATTAATCAGAGTCAAGGACACGAAGACGTTTTAGCCACAAAGCACACGAAGATCACGAAGGCTTTTTTTGAAAAAAGAGCTTTGTGATTTTTGTGACCTTTGTGGCTAAACCGTCTTTGTGTTCTTGGTAGCGACAGTTACTGCGGGAATCGGCCGGTAGCGACCAGTAGTTCCAGTCTCGCCCGCCTGACCGCATCCTCCGCAATCGCCGCCGCCGTCTCGGCGTCCCGCGCGCGGCGTTGCGCGTCAATCACCTCGATATTCGTCGTCGCGCCCTCGCGGAACGCCACGTCGGTGATTCGCACGACCTCGTTGGCCTGCTCGGCGGCGGCCCGGGCGTGCTGGAGCGCGCGCTCGGTGGCAGCGACCGCTTCACGCGCCGTCCGGATCTCGGCGCCGGCCTGACGCTCGGCGTTCAGGCGCTCGGCGCGGACGACGTCAACGAGGGCCGCGCGCTCGCGGACCTGGCCGCGGCGCTGGCCGGCGTCGAAGAGCGGGACAGTGAAGGCCAGCGAGGCGCGCCAGGAGCGCGCGTTGGCGAAGAGGCCGGTGGGCGCCAGCATGGTGGGGCTGAAGAGCGCGGTGACGGAGGGCAGATACTCCTTCCACGCGTCGCTCGCACGGCGCTGCGCGGCGAGTTGGCGCTGGATGATCAGTTGAATGTCCTGCCGGCGCATCAGATCGCCGTTCGCGGCGGCGTTCCCGGCATTCCCGGAGGCCTGAAGGCCCGTCCCGGACGCCGTTCCGGAGGCCTGCAGGCTTCCGGCGACCGAACCGGTGCCCGGCGGGACGTCCGAACCGGTGTCCGGCGGGAGGTCGAATGTGGGCTCGGCGGCGGCGTCTGCAGGGCCGTCCGAGGCAATCAGCACTCCGAGCGCTTCCTGCGCGCGCCGGATCGCCAGACGCGCATCCTCGACGCGCGCCTCGCCGCTCGAGACCTCCTGCTGGGCGCGAAGGGCGTTGAGCCGGCTACCGATGCCGCCTTCGTAGCGCTGGTTGGCATAGTCGTAATGCGCCCGCGCGTTGTCACGCGCGCGCTCGTTCAACTCGAGGACGCGACGCTGCGTGATGATCGCCAGGTACGCCTCCCCCGTGGCAATCGCCACGGCCCTGCGCGCCTGGTCTGCCGCGCGCAGCGAGACCAGCACGTCATCCTCCGCCTGGTTGCGCTCCGCCCAGCGCACCGGCGTCAGCAGCGGCACGCTCACCCCCGCCGTCGTCACCGTCTGCGTGCGCGGATTGATGCTGGTGCCGGAAAACTGCGTGACGGGGTCGATGATGTTCGTGCTGAACGACGCGTCGCCCAATGGCCGCGATCGGGAGCGCACCTGCTCCAGGATCGACTCGGCGCGCAGGATCCCGGCAGCGGCCTGCTGCACGGTCGGATGGCTCGTCACCGCGCGGCGCACGGCCTCCTCGAAGGTGACGCGCTCGATCGTCTGCGCTGCGGGGCGGGTCTGAAGACCCGCCCCTACAAACAATAACAACACGACCAACACCACCACATCGACCGGTTTGTGTAGGGGCGGACCTTCAGGTCCGCCCCCGCATCGCAGACCATAGAGGCGCGCGCCGCATGTGATGGAGCAACCGCCACTACGCATGGGCCGGGGCCTCCGCGCCGTCACCGCGCTTGCCCGGGATCACCGTACGGACGAGCACGTAGAGAATCGGGATGAAGATGATGTTGAGGAACGTGGCAAAGAACATCCCGCCCGCCACGGCCGTGCCAACGGAATGACGTCCCTCCTGCCCCGCGCCCGTGGCAAACACGAGCGGCATGACGCCCAGAATGAAGGCCAGCGAGGTCATCAGGATCGGCCGCAACCGGATGCGCGACGCCTCGATGGCGGCCTCGATCACCGACAGGCCTTTGGCCCGTAACTGCTCCGCGAACTCCACGATCAGAATCGCATTCTTCGCCGCAAGCCCGATGAGCATCACGAG
>Ga0184627_10000717_pt1 | contig 12835 bp, 9 predicted proteins | sample PLM3_127_b1_FD_133150 | JGI IMG/M metagenome (GOLD analysis project Ga0184627, IMG submission 133150) | Groundwater sediment microbial communities from an aquifer in East River, Colorado, USA - PLM3_127_b1 | ecosystem: Environmental > Terrestrial > Soil > Riparian zone | place: USA: East River...
ACTTCATGCGGAGCGCCGCCAAATCATTGCGGGCTATCGCGAGCTTCTGAGCTCGGAGGAAGAGCGGTCAGCCTACGACCAGATGATCTCGCTGGCTCACCGCGTATTCCCGTACGTCGAGGGTCACAAGTTCTACTGCGAGCACTGGTACACGAACCTTTTCTTCAACAAGATCCGCGAGTTCGGCGCATTGCTCGCCACGCACCGCTTCTTTTCCGATGCCGAAGACGTCTTTCACCTGACGCATTACGAGCTCAAGTCGGCGATCATCGATCTCATGACATCCTGGTCGACCGGTTCGCCTCCGCGTGGACCCGCTCATTGGCCAGCGGTCGTCGCCGAACGCCGTGCGGCAATTGCAGAGTGGGCGAAACACGACACGCCGCCCGCGCTCGGACCGATGCCGGACGTAATAGATGATCCCGCAATCGTCATGCTCTGGGGCATCACGCGGGAAACCCTCGAAGGATGGCTGCACGCCGACAGCGCCGAAGCCAGCAACGAGATCAGGGGATTCGCCGCTTCGAGCGGTGTAGTTGAAGGACCCGCGCGCATCGTGAAGTCGGTGGAGGAAATCGCGCGCCTGCAGCAGGGAGATATCCTGGTGTGCCAGGTCACCAACCCCACGTGGGCGACGGTGTTTCAGAAGATTGCCGGCGCGGTATCCGACATCGGCGGATCGATGAGCCACGCGGCCATCGTCGCGCGCGAATACGGACTTCCCGCCGTCGTCGGCACGGGGACTGCCACCTCGCGAATCAAGGACGGCCAGCGCATCCGTGTCGATGGAGGCCGCGGCGTAGTAACCCTCCTCCAGTAAGTGCGTACACAGTAACCGGAGAACGATCATGTCTGGATCGACCAAGACCACCATGAAAGCGCCACCGTCGACCGCGTACAGGATCGTCGACGTGCCCGAACCTTATCGCGACGTGATAGCGCGTCACGGCGTCCAGGGAACCTTCGTGGGCCCGTCAGAAAAAGAGAGTCCCTGGGTGCCTTTCGGCAACAATGCGGCAATCCGCCATCTTGCGTTCGATGTCCGGCGCAACGTCTATAGCAACATCCTGTGGATCAAGTCGGCGGGCGTAATCGGGACGCACAAGCATCGCGGCACGGTTGTCATGATCTGCCTGGAGGGCAGCGCACGCTATCTCGAATATGACTGGGTCGCGGGACCCGGCGACTTCATCCATGAAACGCCGGGGTTGATCCATACGCTCGTGAGCGATCACCCGAAGGGCGTCAAGCTCTTCGGCTGGCTCGAGGGAGCGACGGAGTTTTACGACGAGAAGGGCAACTTCGTTGAAACCCTGGATATCTGGTGGTTCATCAACCACTACGAGAGCTACTGCCAGGAGCACGGCATCCCGATCAACAAGCAGCTCTATCTTTAAGTTACGCCTGCCGCGTGCGCCAGCCTTCGTGGTACCCCTCGCGCGCTTCGCGGGCGTAAGGAACCGGCGCCACTTTCACGCGAACATCGAGCTGCACGTGACGTTCGACCGTGGACTTCTTCGTGCCGCCACCTTCTTCGCCCCAGACCAGAGTCAGAACGTCCCCGACGTTGATGTCCGGGTCGACTACACCGAGTGAGAGCGCCGTGCGCTCGTTGTAGCTGTAGCCGCCGAACATCGACAACCCCACCAGCTTGCCGCCCCTCATGATCTTGTCGTACGACGACGAAGCGTAGTTCGCGTTCGGCAAATCGAAAAACTTGTAGTGGTCGGCGCCAGGCCGAAACAGCGAGGCCTGAATCTTCGCCATGTCGTCCGCATCCCAGGCGAAAGTCACTTTCTTGCGATGCGGCTCGTTAGCCTTCTTCTCGAGGGTTTCGCGGCCGATGAAGTCGTGGTCGAACTTGATGAACGGGCCATACCCCAGCTCGTACGGCGTCAGGTAGTAATCCTCAATGTTGTCGGAAACGAAGCTGCCGCCGATCGAGCCCGAGGCTTCGTAGCCCGTCGTGGGTAGCCATTCCCGGTACTTCTTCATCTTGTCGCCGGTGTACACCGCCGGCAGCGGTGACGGAATCCAGCCGGACTCGAGCGTGTTGCTCGAATACGCGCGGGCGCCCACCTGGACCAGATTAAAGTCCCTCCCCGCCTCGAGGATGGCTTCACGAATTTCGTCGCGCTCGGCGTATGGACCCCAGACTTCCAATCCCGGCGCTCCGGCCATGCCGTGGCGCAATGCACGGACCTTTCGCCCCTTGATATTGATTTCACCCAGGTTGAAGAACTTGATATCCGGAAGCGCGCTGCCGTGCAGGCGCTCGAGCACCTGCGTCGCACTGGGGCCCTGAATCTGGTAGCGGTAGTGCCGCCGCACGACCGGGCTGCCGCGCGGATGTGATGGCGAGCGGTCGTCCCGAATGACATCTACTTTGTAACCACCCGTCTCGGCCTGGAACTGCAGCCAGTTGACCGTGGGCACGGGCCCCACGAACAGCAATTCGTTTTCCGCAAGGTAGAAAAGGATTCCGTCCCCGATGACGTAGCCATCGTAGCTGCACGGAACCATCTGCTTAGCCTTGTTCGGGCTGAACTTGGCAAAACTGTTGATGGTGGAATGCGAGACGAGCTTGAGCACGTCGGGGCCGCTGACGGTCAGCTCCGCCATGTGATGCGACTGGTCGTACAACACGGCCGTGTCGCGCCAGGCACGCTGCTCGTCGCGCCAGTTGGTGAACTCGTTCGGGACCACAGGATAGACATAGGCTCCGATCCGCGAATTGCGCAGGAGCTGGACCGGGTTGCCCGCCTTCCTCAGCAGGGTCTCCAAGCTTTCCTGACTCATGGCTGTTGTTCCTCGTGTCGATGATCGATGGCTGCGCCGCGTGCCGCGGCGAGCGGACTTTTAGTTTGGGATCCCATCTTGACAGATTGGGATCCTACCAAGCAGCATGCTGCCCTGTCAGCTAGCGAAGGAAGTCTAAATGAGTACGCAACTGACCGAGGCGATCGTGCGGTTGCGCGAGATGATCTTGCGCGGCGAGCTCGTTCCCGGTCAGCGAGTGGCCGAAGCGCCGGTGGCCGAACAGCTCGGGATGTCGCGAACCCCGGTGCGCCAGGCTCTGCCGTTACTCGCGCAAGAGGGACTCCTGATGGAGCACGAGACGCGCGGCTACGTAGTGCGCGCGTTCACTCCGCGCGATGTCCTCGATGCAATTGATACTCGCGGCGTCCTGGAAGGACTGGCGGCTCGTCGCGTCGCCGAACAGGGAGCTTCCAAGACTTTCCTGCGCGAGTTGCGCGCGTGTCTCCACGACGGCGACCTACAACTGCGCAAGCGTCGCATCGAAGCGAGCGACGAGGCGCCCTATGTCGAGATGAATGTGCGATTCCACAGCCTGATCCTGCAGGAGGCAGGCAGCCTGATTCTCTCCGAGGCGCTCGAGCGCAACAGCAGAATTCCATTTGCCGGCCCGCAAGCGCTGGCGTTCGACAAGACGAACCTCGAGCAGATGTACGACATGATTCACCACGCGCACAGACAGCATCATGGAATCGTCGACGCGCTCGAGCGCGGTGAGAGCGGGCGCGCCGAAGCACTGATGCGGGAGCACGCCAACGTCGCGAAGGAAAGCATCAACATTGCCGGATTCCAGGGAGCGCCCGCCGACGCCGTGCGACGGCTCGTGCTCGTCAAATGAGCATTTAGGAGTTACGCTGAAAAGCGAAGATACATTCGCTATTCGAAAATCATTGAGTCACGACCAGCCTTCATAACTGCATCTGATCGATTCACAGGGGGACCAACATGATCAGACCTGACAGTGGGAGTACCGACTCCGAGAACCTCACCCTGCCGCGCGCGTGGTTGCGACAGCGCCCGACTCTGCTTCTCGCAGGGACGATCTGTGCAGTGGCCGCCGCGCTGCTTTGCGACGCGGTCTCGGCTCAGACGCTGGAGGAAGTTATCGTCACGGCCCAGAAGCGCGCGCAGGACATTCAGAACGTCCCGATCGCGATCAGTGCATTCACGTCGGAGACGCTGAGAGCGAAAGGTGTCACGGACATTCACGCGTTGAGCAACCTCACGCCGAACGTCAACCTCGATGCCAGCTCGCCCTTCTCGGGCGACACCTCGGTGCTCTCGGCGTCGATTCGCGGCATTGGCCAGGATGACTTCGCCTTCAACCTCGACCCCGGCGTGGGCGTCTATCTCGATGGCGTCTACCTCGCCCGCACCATCGGTGCGAATCAAAACCTGCTGGACGTCGATCGGGTCGAAATCCTCAAGGGACCTCAAGGCACGCTGTTCGGCCGCAATACGATCGGTGGCGCGATCAGTATCGTCACCCATGTTCCTGGACCGGAGCCGCGCTTCCAGGCCCAGGCGACAGCCGGGGAGTTCGACCGCCTCGATCTCGCCTTCACAGCTGATCTTCCGCTCACCGATAAGCTGCTCTCGTCGGTCACGGCATCCTCGCTGACGCGCGACGGGTACCAGCAGGTCATTCCGTACCCCGCCAATTCCCCCTTTGGAAGCACGCCCTTCACCGTCGACCCGATCAACGCGTATCCGAAAGCAGGCCACGACACCGCAGGGTCGTATGGCGGCCAGAACCAGCAAGTGGTTCGTGGGAAACTCCTCTGGTTGGCGTCAGACAAGTTCAGCGCGACTCTGACGGGTGACTGGCAGCACCAGGATCAACCTTCCACACCGGCAACGGTCCTGAGCGTGAATGCCGACTTCCCCGCGAACATCTTCGGTTACATCTACAACACGTGCATCAGCACGCCGGTAGCAGTTCTGAACTCGGGCACGTTGCCGCCAATTTTCACCAGCTGGAATACGACCAACGGCGTCTGCAGCCCGCGCGCCACGGGTTCGCCAGAGCTGGGTGGAACAGGCGGTGCCTCGCTTGGCGGTGCCGGCTACGTTGGCGGCCCGGGAGGCAATCTGCTGCTCTCTCCCAACCCGCGCATCTACTGGAGCGAGGCGGCAACGGATACGGGGGACATCGATACCACCTATGCGAATGGTGTGAGCTTTGCGAAGAATGATGTATGGGGGGTTTCGCTCACCGCCGACTGGAATCTCTCCGACAGCGTGGAGCTCAAGTCCATCACCGGCTACCGCCAGATCAAGTGGAGCGTCGGCATCGACCTGGATGGCACCCCTGAGCAAATCCAGGAAGTGACGGATAACCAGAACCAGTACCAGTTCTCCGAAGAGGTTCAGTTGCTCGGCAGTGCCCTCAACGACAGGCTCAACTACGTCGCGGGCCTCTACTATTTCCAGGAAAGCGGTTTCGTCCACGACTTTGTGCCGTTCCAGGGTCTGCTCTACGTCTTCGACTACCAGAACGACGTCGAAACCAGTTCGTATGCGGGCTTCCTGCATGTGGACTACATGTTCACCGACCTGTTCGGTATTACCGTCGGCGGCCGCTACTCCAATGAGAAGAAGAAATTCATCGGCGGTCAGGCGGATCTCAATGGGTTTACGTACAAGATCAGTGGCTGCACCCCGCCGGACGATCCGGCCTTCCTGCACCTTGATCCGACCATTCCGCCGAGCGTGACCTGTCAGCAGGCACTCGGCTTCCCGGTGCCCGGCCAGCCCCTGCGGTACTTCCCGGCGGACCAGCAGGAACAGACCTTCGAAGAGTTCACGCCAGAGGTCGGCGTTGAGTTCCATTTCTCGGACGACGTGATGGCATATGCCAAGTATTCGGAGGGCTTCAAGTCCGGTGGCTGGACCACACGCCTGTCGAATCCGATCTCGGATGCCTCGTTTGCCGAATTCAAGCCTGAACGCGCCAAGTCGAGCGAGCTCGGTCTGAAGACCCAGCTCTTCGACAATCGCCTGCTGCTGAACACGGCGATCTTCTACACCGACTACGACGACATTCAGCTCAACTTCCAGGAGTCAGCCTCGCCAGTCCTGCGCAACGCCGGTAAGGCTGAGCTGAAGGGAGCCGAGCTCGAGTCGCAGGCCATCCTCGGTGGCGGCTTCGGCTTCACGTTCGCGGCCGGCTACATCGATGCCAAGTACACCGAGATCAATCCGTTGGTGATCGGCATCACGACCGACAGCGAGTTGCCGAAGACCCCGGAGTTCAAGATCAACTTCGGGCCGACACTCGATTTCAATCTCGGCAACGGCGGCGCGCTACGGTTTGCGGTTGACTACACGTACACAGACGGGATGATGAATGATTCGCTCAACACTGTGGAGCTGGAGCGTCCGTCGACGGAAAATCTCAATGCGGCGATTCGTTACATGTCACCGAGCGACAAGTACGAGTTCGTCGTGGGCGGGACCAACCTCACTGATGACCGGTACCTCGTCACGGGGTCCATCAATGACGCGGCCGGCGAAAGAGTGGGAACGTACAACCCGCCGATGCAGTGGTACGTCACGGTCAGGGTCAACGTGGACTGAAGGTTAGTTCGACGAGGGGTACCCCCCTCACTGTGGCAGAGGTGTCTCCTCTCTGGCAGGAGGCGCCCCTGCCGAATCTATCCGCCCCACAGCCTCCTGCTCGCGATTCGCGCGCCTTCCGCCATCGCCGCCAGCTTGAGATAGGCGATATCGGGCTCGACCGGACCAAAGCCCGCGAACGTGCTGAAGCCGCAATCGCTGCCCGCGATCACGCGCTCGCGGCCCACGATGTCGGCGAAGCGGCAGATTCGTTCCGCCACCAGCAGCGGGTGCTCCACGTAGTTGGTTGTCGAACTGATGACGCCCGGGATGAGGACCTTGTCATCGGGAATCCTGGCGTCGCGAAACACGATCCACTCGTGTGCATGACGCGGGTTCGCGGCCTCAAACAACAGGGCCTGCGGCTTTGCCTTGATCACCACGGGGAGCAGCTGTTCCATGGGCACGTCGTGGTGATGCGGGCCTTCGTAGTTGCCCCAGCACACGTGCATGCGAACGCGGTCCGCCGGCACGTTGCGCAGCGCGTGATTCAGCACTTCCACATGTAGCGCGGCTCGCACGAGAAACTCCTCGACGCTCGCGTGCCGATACATCGTGTGGCGGCCCATTCCAAGGTCGGGGGCATCGATTTGAAGCAGCAGCCCAGCGCCGACGATGGCCTCGTACTCACTCCGCATTGCCTCAGCCACTGCTTCGAGATAGGCGTCTGACGTCGGGTAGTAGTCGTTGGGCTGAAACAGCGCGATGACGCCGGGCGATGCGGCGTTGAGAAAGGCTTCCGCCGGCGTCGCCAGCTCCACGGCCTGGCGCAGGTGTCCAATGTCCGCATACAGCGGCTTCGTATCCTTCACCTTGATGTCGCCCACGCAACGGGGGCGACGATATTTGGCTGTTGCACCCCGCTCCGCGAGCTTCTTGAGAAGTCCCGGAAACTCGACCAGGTCTTGTCCGGGTTCCCGCGGGGTATCGCCGGCGAATCCGGTAAATCGATCGGCGATATACGTGGCGTAGCTGATCTTGCTCATCTCGCCGTCGCTGACGATGTCGACGCCGGATCCGACCTGGCGGCGCACGACCTCCTGAACGGCATCCGCGATGGTGGCGGCGGCGGCTGACTCGTTGCTCAGCGTGCCGCTCTCGCGGGCGAACAACACGTCGGTCACTGCCTGCGAGCGCGGCAGGCTGCCTACGTGCGTAGTCAGAATCCGCTCGCTGCTGCGCTTCAACGTCCGATCCCGTCGTCTATCGATAGGTGTTGTTGGACGTGTGGTCGCCGGCGAGCCAGCGCTTGAGCTCCGTGTGCGCCTTGCCGAGGCTCGCACGATTGATCTGTTCGACCTCCGGATGGTCGAGGGTGAACTCGACGATCATCCCGTTGGGATCGGTGACGTACACGGAGCGGCAATAGCCGTGCTCGAGCACGAAGGACTGGGGCTCCTTGTAGCCCGCTTGCTCGAGGCGTTTCTCGATCCCCGCCTGCGTTTCCTTTTCGACCCTTAGGGCGATGTGATGAAACGGTGTGAAAGGCATCTTCGGCCCGAACTGCTCCTGGTCAGAAGCTTCCGCGAACTGGAAGAATGCCAGCGCCCCACCGTCGCCGAGCCCAAAGAACAGATGACAATACGTGCGCTCGGCGCCAAACAGCATGTCTTTTTCGCACCAGGTCGCCAGCAACGGCAGGCCGATGACCTCTTCGTAGAACTTGCGGGTGGCTTCCAGATCGCGTGAAACATACGCTGTGTGATGCAGCCGCGATGGTAATTTTGCCGTGTTGGCCATGAGCGTCTTCTCCGCTTAGAACCTGTACATGAATTCCACGCCGTAGCGGCGCGGCAGCGCTTTGAACAGGAACCCGCCCGGCGAGAATTCGGCATTGTATTCCTCGTCGTTCAGATTCTTGCCCCACGCGGTTGCGGTCCACTTCTCGCCGCCAAGGCTCACGCGCGCGTCGACCAGCGATATCGGGTCCCGCGAAGTGACGTTGTACGGCTCCCACCAAGTCTCGCCAATCTTCTGACCGTCAACGCGGAACGTGAGGTCAAGAGCCTGGCCGAGCGGCTGGCGATACTGCAACCCTGCATTCGCCGTGTAGCGCGACACCAGCGGTGCCTCGTTGCCCACGACGCTCGGGTCCTCCATACCGGTGATCTCGCTGTCCGTGTACCCGTAGCTCGCGTAAAAATCGAAGCGCTCCGACAGGCGCACGTTGAGCTCGATCTCTCCGCCCTCGTAGTCAGCGTCGAGATTACCCAGGTTCTGGGTGGAGTTCGCGGCCAGGAAGACGAAGAAGTAGCTGTTCTCGGATTCTGTCTGGTACAGGCTCAAGCCCAGGTTGAGCCGCTGATCCATGAACTGGCCCTTGAAGCCGATTTCGTAGGTATCGGCGATTTCGGCCTCGAACGTGTCGTTCACGCCGAAAATGCCGTTGGCATCCGCCACCGCCCCGACGCCGGTCTGATTGAAACCGCCGCTGCGAAAGCCGCGGCTGTATCCGCCGTAGAACGTGATGTTGTCATTCGGCTTATAGCGCAGCGTGATCTTGGGCTGCGGCTCGCTCCAGGTCTCGGTGCGCACTTCGCCGGTGAACGCCGATGGATCCGGCAGGAAGGCGGTGGGCGTCTTCGTCGTGTTCTCGCGCTTGTCCTCATCGTAGCGGACGGCGGCGTCGATCTCGAACTTGTCGGTCACCTCGATCGTGACATCCGCGAACACCGACCACGCATCCTGATCCTGCTGGTCGGCCAGGAACGTGAAACTCGGATTGGCCGGGTTCGTGCTCGGAGTCTCGTACACGGGGAAAACGCCCTGGCCGTTATCGACGTTGTTGCCCGTCGAAATGAAGCGATCCGTATGCACGTAGTACGCACCGGCGATCCAGCGAACCCTCCCACTGGTGTCCGAGGTGAAGCGCAATTCCTGGCTGTACGCCTGCACGTCGAGCCACTGGCTCTGGTTGAGGTCCGTGGCCGGCAAGCCGATGAACGGGAAGAAGGTGAAGAAGAACGACTGCGGTTCCGGCCGGAAGTCGAATCCATCACCCGTCAGGATCTCTTCCGTGTCGTCATACGAGGAAATCGACGTCAGCGTTCCACCGCCCAGGTCGAAGTCCAGCTTGAGCGCCGCGTTGAAGAGGTCGCGTTCGTTGACGCCCGGATTGTCTAGCGTGATGGGCGTGGTCACGTTGTTCGCATCGCTCACGATGCTGAACACATTCGCCTCGTCGGCGCGCGGGATCACGAAGTAGAGCGCGCGCGTCTCGAGCTTGTCGGCAGAGAGCCGCAGATCGCCGGTAAAGGTTTCGTTCGGCTCCCACAACAGCCTGATCCGCCCCGTCAAGTCCTCAACGGGATCAGCCTTTCCGCCGAGGAAACTGTTCTCGATGAACCCTTCCGTCTCGTAGTAGGCCAACGAGGCGCGGTACTTGAGGGTTTCCGACATCGGTCCGCTGATATCGCCCTGCGCGCGATAAGAAGACTCGTTGCCCACGCCGAGCTTGACCGAGCCTTCGAACGTGTCGGACGGCGGGCTGGTGGTGATCAGGATCGCGCCACCGATCGCATTGCGGCCATACAAACCGCCCTGCGGCCCCTTGAGCACTTCGATCTGCTGGATATCGTAGAGCTCCTGGTTGAACTGCGCGGGGTTGGTCTGCGCCACCCCGTCGATCAACACAGCCACCGAGGGCTCGCTGTTGCGCGCTTGCGAGATGCCGCGGACCACCACAAACGCATTGCCCGCGTTCTGCGTCTCCACCAGCGTCATGTTGGGAACCATGGCGATGTAATCGGCGGGCCTCTCAATGCCGGCCGCCTCGATCACATCATCGGTGAATACGTTGATGGTCACCGGCACGTCGCGGAAGGCCTCGTCGCGCTTGCGCGCCGTGACCACCACTTCTCCCATGTCGGCCTCTTCGGCGGCCATGACGTCTGCCGCCACCACAGAAATGAGCGCCAGCACCGCGCCCACCCATAGTAACCGCCCCCTGTTGGTAGCCATCTGAACCTCCGCTAGTGATTCGATTTGTTGCGACTGCCTGATCGTTCGAGCTCCGCGCGCACGATGCCGGCGCCCTGGACCATGGCCTTGAGTTTTCCGAATGCCACGTCCCTTGACAGATATTTCATGCCGCAATCCGGTGCGACGATGACCTTGTCCGCATCGACAAACTCGAGCGCACGGCGAATGCGCGCCGCGACGGTGTCTGCCGACTCGACTTTCATGTCGGCGAGATCGATGACGCCGAGAATGATCTGCTTGCCCTCGAGCGCCACCAGCACCGAGCAGTCGAGGTTCGACTGCGCCGTCTCGAGCGAGACCTGCTGGCAGCTGCAGCGCGCGAGCTCAGGCAAGAAGGAATACGCGCTCGGGCGCTCGTGGATGATGGCCGCGTAGCCAAAGCAGATATGCACGGCGGTCGTCTGCGTGACGCCTTCGAGCGCGCGATTGAGCGCGTCCAGACCGTATTCGCGCGCCGGCGCTGGCCGTGCCTGCATGTACGGTTCGTCGATCTGCACGATGTCAGCGCCCGCCGCAAACAGATCGCGGATCTCTTGGTTCACGGCAGCGGCGTAGTCCATGGCTGCTTTCGCCGCATCGCCGCCGTAGTACTCGATCTGCGCCTGCTGCGACATCGTGAACGGCCCGGGAACGGTGATCTTCCGCAAGCGCGTGGTATGGCGTTTCAGGAACTCGAGATCGGCGACTCCGACCGAATGCTTGCGACGGATGGGGCCGATCACGCGTGGAACGGGGTTTGGATGACCGCTGCGATCCAGCGCCGTACCCGGATTGTCGATGTCGACTCCCTCGAGTGCGGTAGCGAACCGGTTGGAGTAGCTCTCGCGACGGATCTCGCCATCTGTGACGATGTCGAGGCCAGCGTCCTCCTGCATCTTGATGGCAAGAATCGTGGCGTCGTCCTGGGCCTGCGCGAGATAGGGTTCCTCGATCCGCCACAGTTCCTTCGCACGCACGCGAGGTGGGAATCGGCCCGCGAGCTTCACCCGATCGATCAGCCAGTCAGGCTGCGGCAGGCTCCCGACCAGCGATGTCGGTATGAGCTTTTGAATTCCCTGCGGCATGTGCGTCATCCCACAACGCGACGTGCACTGACCGGAGTGGACCGTGACGGCCAGCGCTTGTCCTTGCTCAACGCGGATCGGATTTCGCTGCCGTGCTCATCGAGAAGCGGAGCCGCCGACACCAGCGACGCGCGTTGGCCGTCGAATTGCAGCGGCGATCGCACGGCGCGTAGGGCACCTTCCTTTGCTGATTCAACCGGCACGATCAGTCCGAGGTGGCGGGCCTGAGGGTCTTCGACGACGGAGTCAATGCCGTTGATGGGAGCAAACGGGACATCGTGGGCACTCAGCCGATCCGCCCAATCGGCCAGCGTACGGGCGCGGAACAGCCGGTCGAGCACTTCGCCGAGCACTTCATAATTTTCGATACGCGCCAGGCGATCACTGAAGCGTGGGTCCTGATTGAGGTCGGCGGCATCGAGCGCCATCGTCAGTCCGCGCCAGAATTTCTCGAGCGACGACAGGTGAATGGCCAGCAGGCGATCATCCGCCGTGCGCAGGATGTAGGCCTGCGCAAGACGCGGACGATCCGTCGACTTGGGTGTCATGCCGAGCGCAAAGAACGCCGCGAACGGCTCGACGGCAAAGTGCGCCATCGCCTCGAGCATCGAGACCTCGACCAGCGATCCTTTTCCGGTGTGTGAACGCTCGTAGAGCGCCCCGAGGACGCCGTACGCGGCATAAATTCCGGTGATCGCGTCCGCCAGCGCCGGGCCGAGAAATCGCGGCCGCTCGGGATCGACGACTACGCTCAGGAACCCCGAGAGCGCCTGCGCCACGGAGTCGTAGCTCGGACGTTCTGCGTAGGGGCCAGTCGCGCCGAATCCGCTGATCGAGCAGTAGATGAGCCGCGGATTGACGGCACGCAGCCGATCCGGTCCGGCGCCGAGTTTTTCCGCCGTGCCGGGGCGGAAGTTCTGAAGATAGATGTCGGCTTCAGCGACCAGCCGCTCGAAGCATTCTTTGTCGGCAGATTTTTTCAGGTCACAGACGACACTGCGCTTGTTGCGGTTGTAGGCCTGAAAGTGCGGCGAATACAGGTCACCCTGGTAGCTGCGGTAGGGATCGCCTTCCGGGCTTTCGATCTTGATGACATCCGCACCCAGATCCGCAAGCATCATGCTGGCACACGGTCCGGTGATGAACGTGCCCTGCTCCACGACACGGATGCCTCTAAGGACCTGGAGCTGGCTCATGGCGCGCGATCTGCCTTGCTAGTCCTGGCCTGCACTACTGCCGGAGCCGTGACTGGGAATAAAGTCGGGCGGGGAGATTCCGTCGTAGTCGATCGCAGTCGCCGCCGCGTTCGCGAGCACGAAACCGATGGGACGCTCTAGTTCTTCGAGCAAGTGCGC
>Ga0184627_10000718_pt1 | contig 12829 bp, 9 predicted proteins | sample PLM3_127_b1_FD_133150 | JGI IMG/M metagenome (GOLD analysis project Ga0184627, IMG submission 133150) | Groundwater sediment microbial communities from an aquifer in East River, Colorado, USA - PLM3_127_b1 | ecosystem: Environmental > Terrestrial > Soil > Riparian zone | place: USA: East River...
GAACGCTTTCACCAGCAGCTTTTTGACGTATTCCATGCCCCCGGAGAGCATGCCCTCAACGCTGCCCGACAGGCTAGAAAATTCATTGAGCACCTGCTCTACAGCGCCCGTGTCTACCTCACGCATATGCGACATATAGTTGCTAATGCGTTGGATCTCTTGTTCGCTCATTCTTTGCAGGATCAGCGGAGCCACGTCCTCGCCGAGGGCGAGGAGGAGGATCGATACTTTTTCTGCCCCTGTGATACCTCGGTCTTCTGTGACAATTGGCATGAGATTAGCCTCGCTTTAACCACAGCCGGAGGATTTCCACGGCGTGTTCCGGATCCTTTTTTGCCAGTTCCATCACCCGAGTGCGCAGCGTGGCACCCATTGGCTTGGCATGTTGCGTACTCGCCGGGAGGCGGGCCCGCGCTGCCTCTGCAGCCTCTGGCAGCATATCAGCTATCCCCATACCGGCTTCCAGTTCCTGTACTGTGCGCGGCAACATGGTTTCTACGACGGTCTCAACTTGACGTCCAGTGATCCACTGGACCAGAGGGCGAGCGATAAACAGACAGAACAGCAGACCGAGGATGATATAGCCCCCGTAGCGGATGAGCTGCGCCCAGAAAGCCCGTTGGGCTTCACTCCGTAAGGCTGTATCTGGTTCGTCCTGCGTATCGAAGGCTGCATCGGCCACGTCCACCCGGTCGCCGCGGGTTTCGTTGTAGCCCACAGCACTCTTGATAATCTCCCGGTACTTGGCGATTTCCTCGGCTGACCGTGAGACATGCTGGCGTGCCCCCTGGCTCCCTGCCTGATAGGTCCCATCTACGAGCACTGCCACGGTCAGTTTTTTGATCTCTCCCGTTGGCGCCACAATCTTGGTGACCGTTTTGCTCAGCTCGTTGTTGACCGTTTCACTCTGGCGTGTTGAGGTCGTTTTGTTGTCCTTCGTGCCTGGGGCTGGGGCAGCCCCTTCGGGCACATTGGTGCTCACACCCGGCGTGCCCACGGCCCAGAACCCTACGCCACTCCCCTCTTCCTTGACGCGCTGCTGACTGCGTAAGGCAGGGTTGTCGGCATCGAAACGCTCTTCGGTGCGTTCAAGGTGCTGAAAATCGAGCGCTGCAGACACCCGTACACGCACTTTACTCTTCCCAACCGCTGCTTCAAGCAGCGTCTGCACTTTGCGCTCCAGGTCATTCTCTAACGCCCGCTGGTGCGCCAGCTGCGCCTCGTTCTGTGCCAGGGCATTCCCCCTATGTTCTTCCTCGAGGATCTGGCCTGTATCGTCTAGAATGACGACATTCTGCCGATTGAGGCCAGGGACGCTACTGGCGACCAATTGTGTAATGCCACGGATCTGCTCAGGCGAGAGACGGCGTCCTGGCACCAGCTTGAGCACGACAGACGCTGTGGTCTTCTCTTGTTGCTCGCTGAACAGGCGCTTCTCGGGGATGACCAGGTGTACCCGGGCACTATGCACGCTAGCGACGCTCATAATGGTACGTGACAGCTCACCCTGGAGCGCTCGCAGGTAGTTCAGTTTTTGCACGGGTTCCGTCAGGCCCAGGAGGGGAGCCTGGTCAATCAGTCTCCAGCCTGGTTCGCTGTGCGGGAGGCCCTCGGTGGCCAGACGTAAGCGTGTGTCATAGACCATACCGGAAGACACCTGGATCGTGGTGCCGTCCCCTTTGAGTGTGTATGGGATCTTCATCTCCTTGAGCTTTGCCACAACAGCCCCAGCATCCTGCATGTTGAGCTGACTGTAGAGCACCTGCTGCTGCTCTTTCTCCCCAGACCCCCATAGAAAGACCATAACGCCCACTGCCGCGAGCACAACCGCAGGAATGCCTAGCAACGCGAAGCGCTGCGGCGGTGGAAACTGCCGCAGCTTCTCCACAAGTGTCTGGAATATATTGTTGAGTTGATCTAGCATGCTCAAGGTCTCTTAGTAACAGGTAAAAGCCACTATACTTGCATACGCATGATTTCTTGGTAGGCCTCAACCACCTTATTCCGTACTTTGGTGGTGAGACGGAGCGAGAGATCGGCCTTTTCCATAGCGATCATCGTGTCGTGTACACTCGGGGCCTGACCCAAGGCAAAGGCCCGCGCCGCAGCATCGGCATCATACTGCGTGCCATTCACCCGGTCCACAGCTTGCTGCAGCAGCGTTCCGAACGACCCGCCGCTGCCAGCGAGTTCTGGAGACGGCTTGAGGTTCCCAAGCTGTGGTGTGCCAATTGAATTGATACGTGCGATGTCCATAGCTCGCTTCCTTACAGTCTACTAGACACGGCCAATTTGCAGCGCTCGCAGGGCCATGTCTTTGGCCGAGTTGATGGCGGTGACATTGGCCTCATAAGCACGACTGGCAGAGATGAGGTCGACCATCTCCCGCATGACGTTGACATTTGGGTAGGCCACATAACCCTGCGCGTTGGCATCCGGATGGTCCGGTTCATATTCCAACCGGACCCCATTGGGATCGCTCACGATATCCTGGACGTGGACTTCATTGACACCATCCCGGAGCCGGTCGTTGAGCAGCGCCTCAAACGGGGAGCGCTGTGGTTGGGCTGCAAATATGACCTCTTGCCGCTTGTATGGCCCCCCCTCCGGTGTGCGCGTCGACTGGGCATTCGCCAGATTCGAGGCCACCACGTTCATCCGTGTCCGCTGAGCGTTCAGCGCCGAAAAACTCACCTGTAAGCCTGACATCATGTCCATGTTTCTCTCCCTGTCCCTCAGTCCTCAGTTCTCTACTGCCCGCTCTCACTGACCGTCCGCTTGAGCTGCTCAAGGGTACGTGACAGGATCTCTGCTGAAGCGTTGTAGTGGAAGGTGTTCGTTGTGAGCTTGGCCATTTCACGGTCGATGGATACGGTGTTCAGGTCGCGCCCAATATCATCCGACGGTGTCGCGACCAGGGTCCCCTGCACGTCGCGGATGGTCGTCTGCGGCACGACGGGCAGGTGCTCGGGGTGGGTACGCCACAGTGGCGATGGTGCCGGTGGTGTGGTAGCGGCCCGTAGAGCCGCTTCGAAACGCAGGTCTTTGGCGATGAAGCCAGGCGTTTCGGCATTCGCGATGTTCGACGCCAGCACGGTATGGCGCTGCTGACGCAGTTCGAGGGTTTTGTGTAAGACGTCCAGTGTGGAAGAAAAGCAATCGCGTATCATCTTGTCACCGCATCAAGGTGTTCTGGAAAACGGCAAGACGCTCTTGCAGGCGTTCCTGCCATTGTGCCTGTTCAAGGTATTCGCTGGCTACTTTGTGCCAGAAAGCATCCTGCGTGCTCTCACGCAGCCGCGTGAAGGTGGCCCGTGTCTGCGCTGTGTCAGTCTGTTGCCCGTAGCTCTCCGCCAGGCGGAAGAGCAGCCCTGCATTGCTGCTGTTGGGGAAGAGGTGTAGCACGCGTTCGTAGAGTGCCAGGGCGGACGGATGTTGCCCCTGTGCCGTGGAAAGAGCCGCCGCGCGCAGCAGACACGGCGCAGCCCCCTCCCCGGCCTCGGGCACCTCAGCGCACTTGCGGAACGCCTGCACCGCCCTGGTCGGCTCGCCCTGCGCCTCATACGCCTGTCCCAGAAGCGTGAAAAACTTCGTGCGCTCCGCCGGGGCGGTGAGGAGGTCTTCCCCCATCTTCCCATAGCGCACAACCTCGTTGGGACGACGTCCCTGCCAGGCGCTTGCGCTGAGGAGGAGGACAGCCTGGCCACGCATCGCAGCATCAGTAAACTGCTCCACAGGGGTCAACAGGGCGGTGACCACCTCAGGGCGTGCACTTTTGGCGAAAAGCATGGCGAGGGCGAGGGCCATATGGGCGCGCCTGGGCGGCGCTGAGGCGGCCTCAAGCAGTTTTGGGAGCAAGCTCTGGGCTTCATCAAAGAGACCAAGCTGTGCATAGCTCGTTACCACGGGATACAAGAGCTCGGCATGCCCCGTCTCGGCTGGGGACAGGGAGGGTTTATACACAAAGAAGGTCCGCAGGACGTCCAGGAACGCCCCTCGCCCTTGGTAATCGGCGAGGAGCCGTACCAGGGTCTGCCGCAGACCCGACTCAACGTCGCGGCGCAGCGCCTCTTGTAACGGCCGGCGCAGTAATGGCTGAAACGTCTCCAGGGCAGCGGCCAGGTCGTTCTGCTGGGCGAGAATCGCACCGATCTTAAAACGTGCCAGGTCAGCCAGTGGACTGAAAGCATAGTCGGACGCCAGGCGTCGTAAAGTTTGCAGGGGACGGCGATAGGCGGCATAACGCGGCTCATCCCCTGGTGGCAGGAGATTGGGCCAGGTCGCCCCGAGTTCTGCCAAACGGATCTGGCTGATGATGGCGCCCTCGCTTCCTGGATAGCCTTGCAGCACGGCGGTGTATGCCTCCAAGGCCTCACGATAGTGTTCCTGCGTACGGAGAGTATCCGCCAGGCGCGCCGCAATGAGGTGATTGTTCGGATGCTCAGGGTAGCGCTGTAGAAACGTCGTGTACGACCGCTGAGCCGCGTCGATCTGCTGTGCCGCCCATTGCTTTTCGGCGCGCTCGAGCAGTTGCGTCGGCGTGAGGGGCGCTGCCGGCTCTATGCTCGCGGCCTGGGGCGTGCGGCTGGCAGCCTGTGGGGTGTTGACAGGCGCCTCGTCCGTCGTACGGGGCTCTGGCACCGCTTTGGTCTGCTGGGACTGCGCCGGTATCTCGCGCTTCTCTCGCTGCTCCCGGGCGCTGTCCTTCTGTCGTGCTGTCTCCTTGTCTCCCCCTCGCCTCGGCTCCCCCTCTCCCACTCTCTTTGGCTGGCCGTCTTTGCGCTGGGCGATATCCAGCACTACACGCGGCGGCGTGCTCATCTGTGCATCGCGCTGCAACGTGCCAGGCTGCTTCAAGACGATGTCCCCAATGACTTCCTCTGGGGTTGTACGAAAACGCACCTCTTGAATGAGAGCATCGCGAGCGCGCACGGACTGGAGATTGGGGGCGAGACTCAGCCCAGGAAAGACGATACGGATCGTGAAAGGATCCGTTGTTGTCTCAAGGCGATAGGACGCTTCCTGCTGCAGATCGAACACCACGCGGGACAGGGGCCCATGTTGGCCAAAACGTACCCCTTGCAGGATGTTTGCATTGGCCTGTGAGGTGAGCCACAGACTGCACGTCAAGAGCATAAGCACGGCAATACGCTGAAACGCCATGGGTCCGATGTCCTTCTCTGGGTCCACCAGGTGTGTTTGGATGACATGCCAAAGAAGGTGCAATAACCGTACCAAGGAGCAGTAAGGCATGACAGTGCAGAGCCAGAGGCCGTTATTAGTGCCTCAGACTCATGCCTGAGGCCAGGCCAGGGGGACCAGGGGAGGACCACCGTCAGAAAAATGGCACCTGGGTGTAGGCCGTGGTGACAGGCTCCCCGAGGAGGGGGAGCCCGGGAGAAGGAATGCTTAGTCGGCCTCGAGGCGGAGTTTTTTGACTTTCTCGACCAGCGTGGTGCGATTCATGTGGAGCAAGTTCGCCGCCTTCGTCTTGACCCCAGCGGCTTTCGCGAGGGCCTTCATGAGGAGTTGTTTTTCAAACGCCTCAATGGTGGCGTCAAAATTGATACCGTTATCTGGGATATCGACACCCGGCACGTGACTGGAGGCACTGGTGCGAAAGATCCTTTCGGGGAGGTCTTCCGGCGTAACGATGCCGCTACCCTTGAGAATGGCGATCCGTTCCATGGCATTTTCCAGTTCGCGCACATTCCCGGGCCAGTGATAGCTCTTCAGCATTTGCAGGGCTTCCGGCGTGATACCCGTCAGGTGTTGTTTTTTCTCAGCATTGAAACGGGTAATAAAGTGCGCTACCAGTAGGGGGATATCCGAGAGCCGTTCCCGCAACGGCGGCAAGGTAATGGGAATCACGTTGAGGCGCCAGTACAGATCATCGCGGAACAGTTGACGGGCCACCAGATCTTCAAGATTTTTATTGGTCGCGGCCAGGATACGCACGTCCACCTTAATGGTGCGTGAGCCACCGATGCGCTCAAACTCGCGTTCCTGCAGCACGCGCAGAATTTTGACTTGCAACGAGGGACGCATCTCAGCGATTTCGTCGAGGAAAATGGTGCCCCCGTTGGCGAGCTCAAAGCGCCCCAGGCGCAACGTGATAGCGCCCGTAAAGGCCCCTTTCTCATGCCCGAAGAGTTCACTCTCCAGCAAATCCTCGGGAATGGCGCCGCAGTTGATAGTGATGAGGGGTTTGTCCTGGCGATAGCTGTTGTAGTGGATGGCGCGCGCGATGAGTTCCTTGCCCGTGCCGCTTTCCCCAAAAATCAGCACCGTGCTGTCGGTATCCGATACCTTCTCTACCTGGGTAAAGATCGCCTGCATCTTCTCGTCATCGCTAATGATGTTGTCAAACTTGTACTTGACTTTGAGCTGCTTGCGGAGGGTCATGTTTTCGTAATGCAGGCGTTGAAATTCCAAAGCGCGTTGGATCACCACGAGCAGCTCATCGCGCCGGACGGGTTTCGTCACATAGTCGTACGCCCCCGCTTTCATTGCCTCTACAGCCGTCTCGACCGAACCATGGGCCGTATGAATGATGCCCATGGTGAAGGGTGCCAGCGTCTTGAGTTCCCGGATAACCTCAACGCCCGTCATCCCAGGCATTTTGAGGTCGCTCAGCACCACATGGAAGAACTCTTGTCTGAGGAGAGCCAGGGCTTCCTGGCCATTTGCAGCGCTCGTAACTTCGTACCCGGCCCGGACGAGAATTTGCTGCAACAAATCCCGGTTCAGTTCTTCGTCATCGACGACCAAAATACGCTCTGCTACCATATGTCTTTACCCTCTGCCTGCCGATGACTGTGCTCGCTTATTCTCTTATGGTAGCATAGGTGTCAAAGTTTTAACACTTTTTGGCTCCGCAAAGCAATTGAAATTACTCGGAGGAGGGTAAGCGTGTCCGTTTCCTTACTGTTCGCATAACTGATAAAATGCCGTATTATGGTGCACTTGGCGGAGATAGCGGGTACTCACCCCACGCAACGATTCTGTCGCACCAATGACTAAGGCTCCAGTGGGATGGAGGTGGTCAGCCAAACGATCAAAAAGTCGGGTCCGATCCTGCTGACTGAAGTAAATGGCGACGTTTCTACAGAAGATGATGTCGAATTTTCCTAACCCGACCAGGGGTTCCAACAGATTGAGCTTCCGAAAGCTCACCAGAGCCCGCAGCTCGTCCTTGACACGCCAGTAGGTATCGACCGTATCGAAATAGCGGGAGATTTTATCCGGTGTCAGGCCGCGCGCTATCTCCACTTTGTTGTAGCGTCCAGAGCTCGCCTGCGTAATCGCTGTATCGGAAATGTCCGTCCCCAGTATGGTGATACGATGGCGCTGGAGAGCCAGTGGACACGCTTTGAGCGTCATGGCGATGCTGTACGCTTCCTGCCCGGTCGAGCACGCTGCGCTCCAGATGCTCAGGGTTGGCGGGGCCCCAGGCGCGCTGTGTGTGATGCGGTCCAGGGCCTCCGGCAGGAGTTTGCATTGCAGCAGTTCAAAAGGCAAAGTGTCGCGGAAAAACGACGTTTCTCCGGTGCAGATCGCATCAACAATCCGATTGGAAATGTTCTTACTCGGGTCACTACGCGCTTTGTCGTACAGGGCACGATAATTAGTGCACTGGAATTCCTTGAGCAACGGGCCCAGTCGGCTCTCCAGCAGATACGCTTTGCTCTGATCCAACAGTATGCCACACAAGTCATAGACATAGCTGACCAGTGTGTCGAGTTCCCCCGGCGTGATAGCTGCCAATGTCATGTGCTCATCGTCCGCTTACGTGCTTACTGATGGCACTGGCCAGTTGCTCCAAAGGCACGATGGCATCCACTACGCCGGCCTTGATCGCTTCCATGGGCATGCCAAAGACCACGCACGACGCTTCATCTTGCGCGATCACTCTGGCTCCCTGGCGCTTCATCAGACGCAGCCCGAGTACGCCATCGGCTCCCATACCGGTCATAATGATCCCGAGAGCGCGCTCGGCATACACCTGGGCTACCGAGCGGAACAGATAATCGACGGACGGTCTGCAGTAGTTTTCTGGGGGGTCATCAGTAATGAACAGACTCAAGGGGGCCGCAGCAGCGGGCCGAGCCACCTTCATCTGTTTGCCGCCCGGGGCGATATACACCGTACTGGCTTCCAGGCTCTGCCCATGCCTACCCTCCACGACCTTCAGGGCGCTCTTGCCATTGAGTGACGCGGCCAGGGCCGCCGTAAACATCGGCGGCATATGCTGCACAATGACTATGGGAACCCCTAGATCGGTGGGCAGTTTGGGAATCACCTGCGCCAGAGCCTGTGGCCCACCGGTTGAGACACCCAGGGCGACGATGTCGACAGACGCCCCGTAGTGCGAGGCCGGCTTGCGCCTGACGCTCTGGTCAGGCACGAGAGTCTCGCCTCTGGGGCCTACGGGCCTGGAGGGGGCGCCAGTGCCTGTGACCAGCGCCCTGAGGTATTTCTTGGTACGCCAGGCAGTGATAAGCGGCCGTAGTTGGTTACGCAGGTGCGCCACGTTGTCCCCAAGTGCGCTGGCCTCCGGTTTGGTAATGAAGTCAAAGGCGCCCAATTCAAGGGCTTGCATGGTGGTTTTGGCCCCATGTACCGTATGCGCGCTCACCATGACGACAGCCATCTGCGACATTGTCCCATGCAACTGCCGGAGCGTTTCCAGTCCGTCCATGGTCGGCATTTCGACGTCCAGGGTGAGCAGGTCGGGCCGCAACTGGGCAATTTTGTCCAGGGCTGCCTGCCCGTTATCGGCAGTGCCGACCACCTGCACCCCGTCCATAGCCGATAAAATGTCGCTCAGGAGCCTACGGTACAGTCGCGTATCATCGACCACGAGCACGCGGAGGGAGTCCTGGGTTGTCAGGCGTTGTGCTGGCGCTTCCATACTCACGCCTATGCACCTTCCGACGGTGCGGCGGCGAGTTGGAATTGCGCCATGAGTTGCTGGAGTTGTTGCCCCATGGTGACCAACCTCGCCGCATTGTTATTGAGGTGGATACTGACTGCCTCCATCTCATTACTGGCGTCGCTGACGACGACCACCTCAGAGGCAATCGTCTCGGAGACCTCAGCCGCGTGCGTCACGGTTCCCAGCATGGCTCTAATCCCCGTGGCGGCCTGCGCGGTGTTGCTGGCGATGTCGCGTGTCGTGATGGCCTGTTCCTCGACCGCGCCGGCAATGCTCGCGACCAAGTTGTTCACATCCGTGATGACGTGACTGATCTGGGCGATTTTGTCCACCGTGCCGGCCGTGGAGCGTTGGATGGCGTCCACTTTGGCGCGAATATTGACCGTGGCGGCGTTGGTCTGTTTGGCCAGTTCTTTCACCTCGTTGGCCACGACGGCAAAACCTTTCCCAGCCTCTCCGGCGCGCGCCGCTTCGACAGTGGCATTGAGAGCCAGCAGTTTGGTCTGCTCGGCGATCTCCATAATAACGTCAGTCACTTGATTAATCTCACGCGCCGCGTTGCCCAGTTCGTCCACTTGCTGTGAGGCAGTCGTGGCGTTTTGCACTGCCGTCATGGTGACCTGACGGGCCTTTTCGGCGTTGCGGGCAATTTCACTCACCGTGGAGGTCATCTGCTCCGTAGCGCTAGCAACCATATGGACATTATTGGTGGCCTGTTCAGCCGCCACCGCAACTACGGTCATATTGGCACTCATCTCTTTCGCCGCCGCCGCCATGGCGGTGGCCTTGTCACTCATGGCGCTGACCTTGTCGGTCATTTGCTCAGAGACAGTGGACAGGTCGCCGGCAGACGTCTGCAGGGTCACCGTACTGGTGTCGATGTGCTGCAGCATCCGGTGTAGATTGGCCGTCATATCGTTTAAGGCACTGGCGAGGGCGCCGATCTCATCGCGGGATTGATGGTCAACGTGCTGGGTCAAGTCGCCGACGGCAATGCGTTGCGCTGCCGTCATCATCTTGCGTACCCCGTGTGTGATACCGAGGGACACCCAGAGTGCCATCCCTAGACCGATGAGCGTGCTGGCCACCACGAGAAACAGCATCGTGGTACGAGAGGTGGTGTAGCTCTGATCGCTCATTGCCTTGTCCCGGAGCATGTCCTGCTGGTTGCTATCAACCAGGGCATTGAGAGCCGCGGTGGCGGTATTGAAGGCCGACATGCCTTCCTGGTTGGCGAGGGCGCGCGCCGCCCCTTTGTTATGCTCCCGGGCTAACTTGTGGACCTGTTGGTTCGTCTCCTGCCATTGCTCGTAGACGTCCGTGAACATCGTGATACCCTGCTTTTCTTCCTCGCTGGCACCGATGAGGAGCCGGCCGAGGTTCCGTCGCAGCGACACATGCATGGCATCGATCTGTGTGATGTGGTTGTCCATCGCCTCAGGAGAGCTGGCCAAAAGGAAGTTCTGTTCCATATGTTGCTGGGTGACCAGCTCTTGCAGACAGCGCGCCGCTAACATGGCCCGTCTGATCACCCGATCAGCGCTGACCGCGGCGGTGTTTTTGGCATCATCGACCAGGTTGATCAGTTGCCGCACGGCGGCTTCAGACTCATGCAGGGCGGCCTCACTTGCACCAATGGAGAGGCGCCGTGCTTCTATTGCCTTCTCACCTGTGTCGGTGGTGTCCACGGCGAGTGCCTTGAAGGCGACTTCGTCGCTGGTGGTACGAAAGCTCGCGAAGGCATCCTTGAAAGCTTCCAGCGCTGGCCGCTCTTCTGCCGTGACACTGGGGGTCAGTGTCGCCATCCCCGCCTGCACCGCTTTGATTGCTGCCCGGCGCGCCTGTTCGTGAGACTCCGCTTCCTCTCGGGTCGTTACCAGTATGAGACCTTGTTCGGCACCATGAGCTCGTAAGAGGTCCTGATTGAGAGTCGCTCCAAGTAACATGCGCGTGCCAGCATCAGCAGCGAGCTTGGTCAAACGGATAATCTCCTGATTGGTGCTGTCGGCAACCCTTTGCAACCCTGCTTCCGCCTTTGCATACAAAGGCTGCCCGGTCCCTGCTGAGAGGTCGAGCGCTTGCCGGTCACCACGCGCGCGGACTATGGTGCCGATCTCCTCCGTGACCGCTTTGAAAGTCCCGAAGGCTGTCTCAAATGTGGCGATTTGTGCCTTGCCAGCAGCCTTCGTGATGGGCTTGAGTTGCGCCAGCTTCGCAAGGATAGTGTGCTCCGCTTCGGCCAGGCGCTTGCTCTGTTCGTCCGCCTCTTTAGCTGTCTCCGCCAGCAACAGCGCCTGCTGCACACGCTGGAGCGTCAGCATGTCCTGTTGGATCTGGGCTGCCAGGAGTCCTCCGGTGCTGGAAACGTCGACAATCGTGTGCAAGCGGTCCTGCGTTTCTCCCAGTTTGGAGAGACCCATGAAGGCCAGAATGAGCATGAACACGATAAGAATGCTAAATCCACCAATCAACTTCACCTTAATCGTCATTACCGTCTTCCCCTGTGTACAAATGGGACGCGATACTCCTGCTCGAGCAGGCAGCCATCGACTCTGCATAAGACCACACCATGCGGACTATCCTTGTCGCCTGTGTTCCACTTCCCCATGCCGGCGCTACTCTCTGGCTGCGCTCTGCAAGTCTTATCGTCAAGAAGCTGGCCGAGCTTGAGTGACCCCTCTGTTCCCTCTCCCTCCGGGAGAGGGGTAGGGTGAGGGTCCCCAAGGCTTTGCGTCGCGTTGCAAAGCCCCTCACCACCCGCCCTCTCCCGCGGGAGAGGGGGCTCAAATCAGGCCGCTGTAGTGAGTTGTAATTGACCCACGAGCCGTTGTAGCTCGCGCCCTATTGTGGTCAAACCAGCGGCACTGCTGTTAATCTGCGTACTGACTGCTTCCAACTCGCCACTGTGGTGACTCACCGCGACTACCTCAGTGGCAATCGTTTCCGACTCTGCTGCCGCTTTGGTCACAGTGCCTGACATCTCCTGCAGTCCTGTGGCCACCTGGCCGATATGCCTGGCGATGTCACGTGTCGTGATCGCCTGTTCTTCGACGGCCGTCGCAATGCTCGTCACCAGGTCATTGACGTCGGTCATGACCTGCTTGATCTGGGTCATTTCTGTCACCGTGTCTGCCGTGGAGCGTTGCATAGCGGCAATCTTGCCACGAATATCTTCTGTCGCCGCATTGGTCTGTTTGGCCAACTCTTTGACTTCATTGGCGACGACGGCAAAGCCCTTCCCGGCCTCACCGGCGCGGGCTGCCTCGATGGTGGCGTTGAGGGCCAGGAGCTTGGTCTGCTCGGCAATATCGACGATGACATCGGTTACCTGGCTAATCGCCAGGGCAGTGCTCCCGAGTTCATCGACGCAGTGCGCCGCAGTGGCGACGCTGCTGACCGCCGTACCAGTGACCTGGCGGGCCTGTGCAGCGTTGCGGGCGATTTCGCTGACTGTGGCAGTCATCTGCTCGGTAGCGGTGGCGACGCTGTGCACACTGGTGGTCGCCTCTTCGGCGGCTGAGGCAACCACCGCCATGTTGGCGCTCATGGTCTTCACTGCCGCCGCTGCCGCGGTCGACGTATCGCTCATGGCGCTTACCGTAGGCGCCATCTGTCCTGAGAGGGCCGCGAGACCATCAGAAGCAGTGTGCAAAGCCGTGCTATGCTGCGTAATGCTTGCCAACATCGGGCGGAGATTGGTGGCCATGTGGTTCAGGGCGCGTGCCAGGATGCCAATTTCATCCCCGCCCTGGTAGTCGATGTGGTGCTTGAAATCCCCCCTGGCCATACTCTGCGCCACCTCGGCCATACGGCCCAACTGGCGCAGGCTGCACATCATACGCCAGCTGACAAAGGAGGCTAAGACCATGGTGGTCACGACGGCATAGGCCA
>Ga0184627_10000719_pt1 | contig 12828 bp, 8 predicted proteins | sample PLM3_127_b1_FD_133150 | JGI IMG/M metagenome (GOLD analysis project Ga0184627, IMG submission 133150) | Groundwater sediment microbial communities from an aquifer in East River, Colorado, USA - PLM3_127_b1 | ecosystem: Environmental > Terrestrial > Soil > Riparian zone | place: USA: East River...
CAAACCCGCTTGCTCATGCGCGAGGAGCTGCTGCGCATCTGGGAGCGCGACAAAAAGACCGTCATTCTCGTCACCCATAATATTGACGAAGCGGTGATGCTTTGCGACCGCATCGCGGTCATGAGCGCGCGGCCGGGGCTCATCAAAGAAGTGGTGACGGTCGATATACCGCGACCGCGCACCATGAAGAGCATGAGGGACCCGGACTTCGCGAAGTGCATAGATAGAATTTGGGGCCTGCTGCGCTACGAGGTGGAAGACAGCATGCGCGCGAGTCCCGCTCAATCCGCGGGCAAATAGCGACGTATCTCGGTAGAGTTTGCGTAGCTAAGCCGAGTCATGCAGAGGCGCAAGGGAGTGGAGTCGCCGTTCGCTCAATGACCCCAACCGCCCAGACAGTTCCGTTCTTACAGCCCGCACGCGAGCTTTTTGGAATCTGCAAGTCGTGACACTTCTCGACAAAGAAAAGATCGCCCGCCGGACGCTGATGTGGGTACTGATTTATCTAGTACCGGCATACCAGGCGCTGCTGCCGATAGAGGATCCTGATATCTGGTGGCATCTGCGAACCGGTCAGTGGATCGTCGAAAACCATGCGGTGCCCTTCCAAGATTATTTCTCCGCCTACGGCATGGGAAAGACCTGGATCGCCTATAGCTGGCTGTTTGAAGTTTTTGTCTATTCCATCTTTTCTCGTTTTGGTTTGACGGGGCTTGTCCTTTTCAACGTCGGTATGTCACTGCTGATCGCGATCGCGATCCATCAACTCATTCGGCGCGCCGGCTTTCCGTTTCTTTTAGAGGCTGTTTTACTTGCGGTCTGCTTGGCTAGCCTCAAACCAAACCTAAGCCCAAGGCCTTGGCTTTTTTCGATTCTCTTTCTTGCCCTGGAACTGTGCGTGTTATTCGGCGTTCGCAGGAGTTGGAACCCTCGGGTGTTATTTCTTCTGCCACCGCTTTTTCTTCTCTGGGCTAATCTTCATATCCAATTCGTTTATGGGCTCGGTGTTGTAGGGCTTTTTGTCCTGGATCGTGTGATAACTAGGTATTGGCTTGGACATAGTCCGCAAGATCAGAACCTCACGTATTCGAATACCCTATTGGGAAGCGTGACCGCCCTTTGTATCCTCGCCACTTTTGCAAATCCTTATCGCCATCTGATTTACCAACCTGTTTTTGAGTACGCCGCTCAAAGTGGTGCGTTCGATAATATCGCCGAGCTGCATCCCATGTTTTTTCGATCTTTGAGGGACTGGTTTGTATTACTCCTTCTTGGGGCTGCCGCTTTCAGTCTCGGTTGGCAGCGACGCTGGAGCATCTTTACCTTCGCCTTGCTAATGACTAGTGCTTTTTTTGCTTTTCGAGCTCGGAGAGACGCGTGGTTTGTGGTAATCGTGGCGGCCGCCGTCATTGCGGAATGGGATATTGTGTTCCCAACGAGGGATCGAATTCGATTTACGAAAGGAATGATCGTCACGATCGTACTCGGTTGTTTGGCGACTTTATACGGATTAAGTTTTCTCCGTAATATTTCGGAAGGGACGCTCGAAAAGGCAGTTGAGTCCCGGTTTCCGGTAGGGGCGGCGAAGTTTGTTCGCGCTCGCGGCTATCAAGGTCCGCTTTACAATCACCTCGACTGGGGCGGTTACTTGATCTGGGAGCTGCCCGACGTGCCAGTCGCGATGGATGGACGTACAAATCTCCATGGTGACGAGCGACTGGGCAAATCGTTGCGGACTTGGGAGGGAGCCCAAGGGTGGGACACAGACCCCGAACTCTTGAGTGCGCGGCTAATCCTTGCAGAAAAGCGGCGGCCCTTGACAGCATTGCTGCGTAAGGATTCCCGTTTCCGTCTCGTTTATGAAGACGGTACAGCAGTCGTGTTTACTGCGGCCGTGACTGACCCGCCGTCATGAATTCAAAGGGGCGACGTGATGGTTGGTTATCAACCCGGGTTTCAGCGACTCGGTCTATGTTGATCATCCTGCCGACTGTTGTAAAAAGAATGTCATGAATCCAAGAATTTCAAATAACTTTGGCGAGATCTGGTGTATTATTCGCCGGATAATTCACCGACAGAGTTTTGTAGGGTAAGGCTTGAATATAGGCGCGGAGTCGTCCTCGTCTACCTCCAACGCCCAAATATGGCGTTCTTTGAAATACTCTATTAGTTCGCAGTTTTGATCCATGTTCATCTCGCGTGCCCAGACCACCTTGGCGCCGTCAATATCTGCTTCGTTGTAGACCCATTCGTGAAGATAAGAATGTCGGGAACCGTAACTTACGATGATGAGGTGTTTGCCTTCCTTGCCCTCCATTTGGCTGAGCAATGTTGCCCGCTGCATATGCCATGCGGACGGGCTTCTTCCCGTCATCATTCCGTGTATTGACTTGGCTGTGGCCAGGGTCGCCAACAAGGCCACCAGCCACAACATCAACCGTCCGACTCTTCGGTCGCGCCAGCACCACAGCCGCATCGCGCTCAGAATGAAAAAGTAGTTGAGACCTAAAACAGGCGCCGCATAGTGGTCCCACATGAAAGTTTCCATAAGCAGGCCCGCCATGAATACCAAATAGATTAGCACGGCGCGCTGTGCCCAGCGATTTCGCCACGTCCAGCGCAAGAGCAGGGTAAAAACCCCTATCAGCGGAACGGCAAATACGTTAAACAATCGGAGCCCTAACCATGATAACGAAGCGGTCTTGTTCTCCAAAAACCCGAGAACGGATTGCTGGCTCGTATATGAGGGCAGGGCGTAGCGCTCGTGGAAGTCACGGATTATTTTATGATTGTAGTTCGGCTCCCGAGGAAGTGATTGCCAAAGAAAGACGGGAGTTGTGGCATAGGTTTGCTCGTAAATTTGGTAGGGCATGCGGAGAGCATGCCCGGTGACCCTAAAATTGAAGAATGCCATCGCGATCGCGGTCACAAGCACGACGGCGAAGATCGGCAAAATAACGCGGGTCATCGACCCGAGCCTTGGAGTTCCACGTCGCTTGAACGTATCGACGATCAAAATAACCAGCGCGGGGATGCTGAGTAAGAGCCCTTCATAAGGACGGCTGTTCGCTAGGATCGCTAACCCCACGCCGGTGACGAGCGCGTGGCCAACGCGCCGCTCGTGTGTCAAACGCCGAACGCCTCCCAAGACACATGCCCCGCCGGTGGCGGCGATTGCGCCACCCCAGTAACTCTGCGCCCAATAGGTCCCGACTCCTACAACCGGGTTAATCAACGCGAGTAGACCGCCGTACAGCGCCCAACGCGGGGGTACCCAGCCGTGCAACATCCAACAGGTAGCGGCACACATAATGCCAAAGCTCAGCCAGACGCCAACGATCGGATGGCCTCCCATGACCTTGCCGGCCGCGAGCATTAGTCCCTGGGCGGGAGGGTATTTTGACATGTAGCTCGGTCGTTGAATGATATGAAAGCTTTCTAAATGGAGCCATATTGGATGCGTGGGATTGGTCAATCGTCCGTGGGCAAAGGTGTCCGCGGCAAGCAAATAGCTGAACTCATCGTGAACCCGCGGCTCGGCCAGGCCGATCACCCGACCGACGACAGCGCTGGTGGCGAACCCTAGTAATCCGATCAGCGTTACGCTCAAACACTGTCGTTGCGCAATGCCGGCGAAATTGCGTGATAGGGTGGATAACCACGAAGTCATAATCTGGGACATTTCACAGAATAGGTTCCGCCTCAGAAAAACAATTTCCACATCGTTATGCGGGTGAAAGGAACTATTTTTCCACCCGCCGTTTCAATGGGCGGGCGACAGCTTGTGCTCATTTTTACAGCGAACAATATCGAACCGAACGACAAAATGAAGGTCATAGCTGGGTCAGCGTCCCCCCAGGATGATGTCCTCCCCCGGGGCGGCGGCGATGTCGCCTATCAGGGCGCTACCGTAGCTCGCTCGCGCAGGTTGACGAGCCGGGCGTTCGGGTTCTCCACTCGGCAATGTCCTGACTCCCGTTCGTGCTGACGTTGTCGGCGACGATAATTTGACCGGCGATTCGGTGTTTGCTAAAGGCGCGCGCGGCGGTTGCAATGCAGGCGGCGAGGGTATAGGCCCCTTTCACGGCGGACATGACGATTGACACTTCCGGCGGTTTATCGGTATCTTCAGGAAACTTTTCGGCTGGGATGTTCATTAACAGGACGGACGCCTATAGGGCTCGGCAGCGAGGAAGAATTATATTACAAGGGAGGCAACAAACAAAGTTGATTCTCGGCGGAACCGGAGAACGCAGGCATGCGCTTGGCGCGGCGAGCCGGCCGAGCGTCGCGATCAGCCGCCGGGCGAAATCCCAGGGGGTCGATCGGCGATCCTTCAATGCGCGCGAGCCAAAACCATCTAATCGATTTCGAAAGGAGCTCTCGATGCGAGAAAATCTCTTAGTCATAGTGAAGTCAACACTGGCTGCTCTAATAGGCCTCAACTTAGCCGGCTGCGCCGCCGCGACGCCGGACTATGCGGCGATTTTGACTAATCCGGATCGTCCTGCTAACGAGCGTGAGCTTGATGCTGCGCGAAAACCAGTGGACGTGCTGGCGTTTTACGGCGTTAAAAGCGGCGATAGGGTCGCGGACATATACGCCGGACGAGGTTATTACACGGCGATTCTTTCCCAGGTAGTTGGCAACGAGGGCGTGGTTTATACGGCGAGCCCCAGTTCGCGCGACGAGGTCAATGCACGGTGGAAGGCGCCGAAATTCACCAACGTCAGGATCGCCGATGGACCGCTCGAAAAGCTCGCCATTCCCCAGGACGGCTCGCTGGATTTCGCGTTGATTCATCTCAATTATCACGACCTCGCGCCCGATGTGCGCATGGCCATGAACAAACGGGTATTGGCGGGGCTAAAGCGCGGCGGAGTCTACGCCGTCGTGGATCACTCCGCAAAGGATGGAACGGGTAACGAAGCGGCGAAGACCTTGCATCGCATCGACAAGCAGCTCGTGATCAAGGAAGTCACCGGTTCGGGTTTCACCCTGGCCAAAGAGGGAAACATGCTGCGCAAGCCGGAAGACCCGCGCGACTTCAACGTCAACAAAGAGCGCAACAAAGACGACCGCTTCGTGCTGGCGTTCGTGAAGCCGTAATAATTTTGGCTCTTCCGGGTTTACTGGGGAGGAATTTTCACCACGAAGGACACGAAGTTTAAGAATCTGGGGAACCGAATCCCCTTGCACGGCGGAAACGCAGAGTTTGCATGGTTCGACCGTTCGAGAAGCCTCACGGCAGGCTTCCTCGACGGCCTTCAGTTCCGAGCCCGTCGAGGAATCACCACGAGCGGAATTCTTTATAGCCGCGCATCCTGAGCTTAGTCGAAGGACGCGCCCTCAGCGCCTCAGCCTTGAAATTTGTGGCTGATCCGTCCTTTGGCGGATCTGCGGTGAGCTACAGCGAAGCCCGAAGACTCCAAATTTGTTAAAGGCGACCGGCAGGCCGCCCCGACAACCCTTCGACTCGAGCCCCGGCCTTGGCCGGGGACTCTTGCTCAGGATTCCGCCCCACGGGCGCATTGGAAGGTGCCACGGGCTTGGCCGTGGGGCTCCGCTAAATTTCCGTGACCCGCCGCAACCTTAGTTTTTTCCTCTTCGCTTGTTCCAAAACATAGCGGCCGACGGCGAGGTCCTCGTCGGCGATGCCATTGGATTGGAAGAGAATGCGCCTGGGGCGCGGCTGCGGGGCGCCGTGGGCGACGACGCTTTGCAACGGCACGATGCCGTCCCAGCGCAGGATGCCGAACTCGCAGGCCGCGATGAGATCGCCGCTGTCGACTCTGGCGGTCGGCAAATCGTCGGTAACGACATAGTTCATGTGGCGAACGAGATCGTTGGAAACTTCATGCTTGACCGCCGCGTTGGCGCCGATGGAGGCGACCAGGACATCCTCTTTTAAATGGGTTCCCTTCGCCACCGGTATACCGGCATCCGTGGAGACGACCAGAATATCGGATTGGCTTTCGGCCTCGTCCACCGACGATGTCTCGCTCCATTCCGCTTTCACAACCTTGCGCATTTGCCTGATGAAAGCTCTTCTTTTCTTCGGCGTGCGCCCGCAGACGACGATCCTCTCGATGGGGCAGCTGTGGGCCACGGCTTCGACCTGAAAGGTCGCTTGCCAGCCGGGGCCGATGACGCCGAGCGTCCTGGCGTTCGCCGGCGCGAGGTACTTGGCGGCGACGCCGGTGGCGGCGCCTGTGCGCAGGCTGCTCAGGTAGCCCATGTCGATGATCGCCTGGATCTGCCCGGTGCGGCCGTTGTAGAAAGTCACGGTGTTGGACGCGCCCGCGTAGGCGCGCAGGCAGATGAGATCGTAGTCCGCTTGCCACGCGGCCATCATGTTGAGCTGTTTTTCGCTGCCCTTGAGCCGGCGGCGCGGCACGCTGCGCATCTTGCCGGCGGCGCGGTCGCGAAACATCGTGTCGACGCACTTGAGCGCGGCCGGCATGTCGATCAATTTGCGGGTTTGCGGCTCGCTGATAATTAATGCCATCTTTCAGAGTCCTCCACGGCTTTATAGCTCAAGGGGTGGTTGCGGGCAAGGCGTAATAACTCGGCTTGGCGCGCGTCTAATCAGCGATGGGGTTGACCATCGGTTCAATCGGTTTCAAAATAGGGCCGATGTGCTCACGTGTGCAAGGCTCAATTCCAGGCGATGACCTTGCGGATTCACAAGGGAAATGCGAGGGGTGACCTATGGCGGAGGCAGTACGATTATGTCCTCACTGTGCCAATAGTATCGGCCTAAACGCGGCGAAGTGCCCTTATTGTAAGAAGGATCTCGGAACGACCGCGACGCCGCAGTGGCCCACGCGAGAGGGGGAGGCTCCTATGGCAAAGCCCGCGCCGAATCGGTCCCGGGTCTCGACTCTATTAAAAATCGTATTGGTGGCGGGTATCGCGGCCCTCGCCCTGGGCGTCTATCTCGTTGCCGGGCAACGGGGGCGGAGCGAGTCCCAGCTTTTGCTCGAGGAAAAGATCAAAGAACTGCAAGAAAAAGAGCAGAAGATCCAGACGCTGGAAGCCGACGCGGCAAAGACGCGCCAGACGCTGACCGAGCAAACCGGCCAGTTAAGTGAACTGAGAACCAAGCTCGAAGAAAACCAGAAGGAGCTGGCCTCGGCGCGCGTGCGGCTCGGCCTGGCCAACCGGGAAGCGGACCGTCTGGCCTCCAGCCGGTCGCAGTCCGCCGCGCCGACGGCTTCGCGCCCGCCCGATCCGGCCCCCCCCATCGCGTCCGCGCGCCGGGCGGCGGAAGCCGGGGTTTATGAGACCATCAGAGCTACGTCGGTGCACGAAGAGCCGTCGGGGTCGTCGCGCGTACTGTCGCAAATCGTCCCGGGAACCCGCATCAACGTCGTGCGCTCGGTCGGCGGTTGGCTTGAAGTCAGGTCCAAGCAGGGCAATCCGCCTGGATTTATTCGCCTGGATGACGCTAAATTCATCGCCAGAGCCAATTAACCACCGGCGGCGGCCGATTTTTTAGCCTCCCAACGTCAGAAGTATTTCCTGCCCACCTTCTGCGTCCCTTGAGAGCGCTCTTTCACCGGAAGATGGAAGATCATCGCCGCGGTGCGCTCATGAAGGAATTCTCGATTTGGAAGAACCCGTCACACTGGAAGAAGATGCCGCGGTGGCGGCGGCGCCGCGCCGTTTCCGGCTAAGAACGTTTTCATCTCTGCGCCACGCCGATTACCGTTACCTCTGGACCGGCACGCTGTTCATGAGCGCGGGGCAGTGGATCCAACAGGTGACCCTTGGCTGGCTGCTCTATGATCTGACCGGCTCTTCGGTCTTGCTCGGCATGCTCAATGGGCTGCGCGCCCTGCCGTTTCTCGTTGCCAGCCCGATCGCCGGCGTCGCCGCCGATCGCATGGACCGGAAGCGACTCATTCTCGCGACCCAATATATTCTCATCATCACCGCCGTCAGTATGGGATCGCTGGTGGCGTTCGGCCACCTCGAAGTTTGGCATCTTTTCGCCTTCACCATGATCACCGGCGTGACCTGGGCGTTCGTCGATCCGGTGCGGCAAAGTTTGGTCCCGGCGCTGGTACCGCGCGACGATCTCGTCAATGCGGTGGCGCTCAATTCGGCCGCGTTCAACCTGACTAAGGTGATCGGTCCGTCCTTGGGCGGAGCGTTGATTATTTTTTCCGGCGCGGCAGGCAATTTTTTCGTTCAGAGCGCGGCCTATGTCGGCGTGCTGATTTCGGTCTATTGGATGACGATTCCGCCGACGCCACCGGAGGCGCGCCGCGCCTCGGCCCTCGCCAATCTCAAGGAGGGACTCGTCTACGTGTGGTCTAATCCGGCGGTATTCGCGCTGATGACCGGCGCGCTGGTACCGAGGATCTTCGCGGTGCCCTACCAGACTCTCATGCCGGTGTTTCAGAAAGACGTGCTTCATGTGGGGCCCGAGGGATTGGGATTGCTCCTGGCGGCACCGGGCCTGGGCGCCATGTTGGCGGGGCTGATGCTCGCGACGCTGGCCAATCGGGTGCGCCGCCAGGGCGTTTTGATGCTCGTGAGCCTGGTCGCGCTCGGGATCTTTTTGAATCTTTTCTCCTGGACGAGATCGTTCCCCCTGGCGCTTGTGTTCTTGGTCGCTGTCGGCGGCTGTCAGGTGTTTTACATGGCGACGACCAACACGATGCTCCAGGTGATCGTTCCGGACCATTTGCGCGGGCGGGTGATGAGCATCTACGCGCTGGACCGCGGCCTGATGCCGGCGGGCGCGCTCATGGCGGGAGTCAGCGCGCATTTCGTCGGCGCGCCGGTGACGGTGAGCGCGATGGGGCTGTTGGTGATCTTGCTGGCCCTGCTGGTCGCCTGGCTGGCGCCGGTGGTGCGCGGCCTGGGCCTTTCATACAGGGGTTGACTTAGCGCCCGCGCTGTTCCTATGATCCTAATGTAGCCGGAGACCTTATGACCTATCGGGCGATTCTAGGGACCCTTGTTATCCTGTTGCTCGCCGGCGACCGGGTGCAGGGGCAGGGAGTGCGCGCGACCACCGCCGCCCCGGGCCCGAGGACCGGCTCACGAGCGACCGTAGACTCGATATCCCAACCAGCACCGGTTTCCCGGTATCACGTTGCTTCGACCGCGAAACAGCAAGGACCAACTTCTCCCCGGCGGGACTCCGGCTCACTTTTCGGAACGTCGGATACGAATCGGGGTCAGCGCGCCACGACCGTTACTACGTCGGGGTTTGCGACCTGGACGCCGGCAATGCCGCGGGACCGTCGGAGGGTGAATCCCCGTTTTCATCCGCATTCTCATTTCCATTTTCGTCGCCCCAGAGAAATCGTAATCATCGAAGTGCCGCACTACGTGGGCCTCGGGGGTATCCCGCAGGTCATACCAGGCTCAAGGTGGTCCGAGCCCGGCTTCTATGCCGATCCTCCGGCGAGCTCGCGTACGGGCGCCCCCGGCCAACTGGCGCCCTTCGATCCGACGCCGCAGGAAGTGGTCGACCGAATGCTGGCGCTCGCCGGCGTGAAGACGGGCGACGTCGTCTACGACTTGGGCGCCGGCGACGGCCGGGTCGTAATCGAGGCGGCGAAAAAATTCGGCGCGAAGGCGGTCGGCTTCGAGATCGATCCGGGACTCGTCAAGCTCGCCCGCGAAAATGTCCGGAAACAGGGCGTGGAAGAATCAGTCGAGATCCGCCAGCAAGATTTTCTCACCGCCGATTTATCTCCCGCCACCGTGGTGGCCCTCTATCTCTCTGACGACGGCAATCTCGCGCTCAGACCGCAACTGATGCGGCAGCTCAAGCCGGGGGCGCGGATCGTTTCTTATACCTTCGACATGGGCGACTGGCAGCCGAAAATCTTCGAAGCCTACCGCGATGCGGCGGGGGAATCCCACGCTTTGTATCTTTGGGAAATCGGCGCGCCGGTGGTCTTCAGCGATCTCCGGCGTTAAGGTTTCGAATTCTCACTTCAAAGCCATGTCAACCTGAAGCGGGATGACCGCGTTGGGTTGCGCCTCGCTTGCGCCGGTGGATGAGTTGCTTTAGCATAAAAGCAATCCGCCACCGACGATCCGTCCTGCTGCGGGCCAAAGCTGACTTACGCTGATCGCGCTCTTACGCCCACGATGAGAACAACCCTCAAGCTTTTGGTATTTGCCGCAGCTTTGTTCGGGCTCTTTCTGATCGTTTCATTCCTGGCCTTTTATCATTTGCTCAGCGTCGGCGAGTTCCGCCGTTTCTTGATCAGCGAAATCGAGCAGAACACCAAATTCAATGTCCGGTTGGGCGAGGCGCAGCTGGAGGTGGGGCGAATTTTGGGCGTCGGTTTTCACGATCTCGCTCTGTCCGAACCCGGCGACGCAGAGCCGGTGATCACCGCCGAACGGATCACGGCGCGGGTCGCGCTCCTGCCGCTTCTGCGCCGCAAGCTGGTCTTTTATGAAATTCGTCTAGAAAGGCCGGGCGCGCAGGTGGCGCGCGACAAGGACGGGAAGGTTCCCTTGCTCGACCGGCTGCTCAATCTGCCCTTTTTCAAGAGCGCCGCGAGTCAATTCGTTTTCGACCTGCGGACGCTGAAGATCACCGGCGCGAAGATCGACCTTTTCGACCAATATCCCGAAGGACCGGCCCGCTCCGCGCGGCTGGAAAATCTCGATCTGGACCTGACGCGGCTGCGCGGCGCTGCGCTGCGTGATTTTTTCCAGAGCTTGGTGCGCCGCAAGCCCGATCAGCCGCAGGGCGCGGCATTGGAGTTCGATCTCAAGACGGCGGTGGCGACCGAGGGCAAGGAAGCCCGGCTGCGGGTCAAGGGCACGATGGTTTTTCCGAGCGAGCCGTTGGAAATCGACAAGGCGTGGTGGAACGCGGACGCGCATATGACGGACCTGCCGGCGCCGCTGATTCAATCCTACGCCGGGAGCCGCCTGCCGGTCAGTTCTTTGAGCGGGAGTTTGAACGGACGATTTCATTTGGAAGGAAACCTGAAACAACGACTGCGGACGAAGGGCGCGATTACGTTCAAACGGCTGGTCATCGAGGCGCCGGAAATTTTTCCTGCGCCGCTCAGCCCGGGCGACGGCCGGCTTGATCTGGACGTGAGCTGGCAACTAGGACAGTGGGAGCTGTTGCAATGCGATCTTCGCTCCAAAGATCTGCAATTCGCGATCACAGGCGCGCTGCGCGCAGCAGACGGTGAAGATCCTCAGTTGCAATTGACCGTGACCGCGCCGTCACTCGCCGCCGCAGCAGTCAAAAAGTATCTGCCGCCCAAGTGGATCGCCGCGGCGCATGCCGAAAGCTTCGTGGCGGCCCTGCAGGTTGGGAATTTCAAGTTGAACCGCGCTGAAGTCAACGCTAGTCTGGCGGAAGTCCGCGCGCAGATAGCAAAGGGAGGCTTTGCCGACGCAGCGTCGTTGGACGTCGAGTTCAGGGGCGTCTCGGCGAATGCCGTTGGCGGTTATCCGCCGCTTCGAGGTTTCCAGGGCCGGCTGATCTTGGAGAAGGGGTTGCTTTCGATCAAAGGGCTCAACGGCGATTTCGGACAAAGCCGGTTGGCGAGGGTAGACGGCAGCTACCGATGGTCCGGCGTGGACCAGGGCGCGCTGCAACTGCGCGCGCGCGGGGAGGCGGACCTGGGCGAGTTGCGCGAGCAGATGCAGCAGGGCTTGCTGCCCGCTCAGGTGACAAAAGCCGCGGCCGCGATCCAAGAGATGGCGGGCAAGGGAAATTTCGATTTAGCCGTGAACCGGACCGCGGAGTCGCTGCCGCTGGTGGAAGGCGGGATTACGCTGGACGGCGCGCGGATCAGGTTAAATGATTTTCCGCTCACCGAGGTGCGCGGGGAGATCGCGCTTACACCGGCGGAGATCAAGGCGGAAAAAGTGCGCGCGCTGCTGTCAGGCTCGCCGGTGCAAATTCAGTTGGCGCTCAAAGACTACGCCGCGGATAACGGGGCCTTTGACCTGGTGGTGGAATCCGCCGGGGTGAGAGCGGGCGTGGTCGCGCGCTGGCTGTTATCCACTGGTTCCTTGCAAGACCCGGGCATGGTGCGCGGCACCGTTCGCTATCGCGGGGCGTTGGCCACGGCGGAAGGCAGGAAGCTCACCGGCAGTCTCGATCTTGCCAACGCGCAGCTCGCCGTCCGGCCGCTCCTGCAGCCGCTCAGAGATCTCAACGGCCGGATCTCGATAGACGAGGCGGGCATCGATTTTCAGAATCTAAAAGGCCTGCTCGTCGGGCTTCCCGCCGGTTTCAACGGCCGCTGGCGTTTTGCCCAGAAGCCTCAACTGTTGTTCGATTTCACCGCGCCGAATCTGGACGTGAGCTATTTTTATTCTCAACTCAATCCCGAGGCGACGGAGTTCTACGCTAACCTTCAGGGAGTGGGGAAGCTTACGCTCGGGCAGGGGCGCATCAGAGCTTTCCAGTTTTCCGACCTCAAGGCCGATGTCGCGATCGACCGCAGAATCTGGCGTTTGGGAAATATCGTCGCGCGCTCGGCCGGCGGCAGCGTGCAGGGTTCGGCGATCTTCACGGATCAACCGGGTATCTTCGGAATTTCCGTCGAGCCCAGGATTCAAGGCGTGCCGGTGCAGGGCGTTCTCGACTGGTTTGAAGCGGGCAAGGCCGAGATGACCGGCAAGGTCGATCTCACGGGCAAATTGGAGTGGCGGGGAAAAGACGCCGCGGAGCGCAAGCGCAGCGTCGAGGGCTCCTTCAATCTGCGCATCGAAGATGGAACCATCGGGCGGATGCGCTTCGTGGTGCAAATTCTCAATTTCTTGGATTTGTCGCGCTGGTTTACCTTGCAGGCGCCGGATCTCGGCAAACAGGGC
>Ga0184627_10000720_pt1 | contig 12806 bp, 17 predicted proteins | sample PLM3_127_b1_FD_133150 | JGI IMG/M metagenome (GOLD analysis project Ga0184627, IMG submission 133150) | Groundwater sediment microbial communities from an aquifer in East River, Colorado, USA - PLM3_127_b1 | ecosystem: Environmental > Terrestrial > Soil > Riparian zone | place: USA: East River...
CATAGATTTCCGAAGTTGCCCGCTCCTCGGCCATCATCCGACGAACTCGCTGAAACTCTACGTTGGAACACGTTATCGGCGTGAGCAGGTGCAGTCGAGTCCCAGACTCATCCCTCCAGCGCCGCCAGCAAACTTCTTTCATGCCGTAGCGCAGCGATCCGCGCGGCGTCTGGAGCGAGCAAAAGAAAACGTCAATCATTCTTGCCCGATTCCCGCCTGCTTCCGCAACTTCTCAATCGGCATAGTCCAGGCATCCTCGGCGGAAACCGTTGTGTCCGTGCCGGTCCCGCGCAGGTTGGGCGGCGGCCTGCGCCCACCCTTCGCCGGAGGTTCTTCCCGCTTGATCTTCCCTTCCCGCTGCAAGCGGCTGTAGGCCAACTCGTAACTGTTTGCATTCGGCTCCAAGCCGTCTGCTTTGATGCGATCGAGAATCAGGGCGGACGTTTCCTGCCCCAATGGTTCTTCGAGACCTACCGAGCCGTAGAACCGGGCGATCTCGGCGTTCTCCGTAAACCCACCCAAAGTTTCCTTGATTGATTGCAGCGTCGGGGCAAGTTCCTTGGGATCAACCCCCAAAATCTCAGCCATGCCAATTTCCAGCGCCTTGCGGCGATCCGTAGCAAGTAACCGATACCATTCTTCATCCTTCATTCCGGCGGGCTGATCCGGCTTGCGGTCTCCGACGCCGCGCTCCTCGATCAGTTTCCGAATCGAGGTCAATTCCTGCGTCTGCGCCTTGGCAAAGCGGTTGGTCTCTTCCTTGCCCTTTTTCAGTTGCTCAATCACCTGATCGGGAGTTCCCCGATAGACTTCCCCATCCTCCAGCTTCACTTCAATCGTGCCATCGCCCGGATCGGGCGGCGGTTCGACGACCGCCGGGTTCACTACTACATCTTCAGCCATTCATAGCCTCCTGCATCCAGTATCCTTCAATTTCCTGTTCTGACTTCCGGGTTGCTTCCGCCAACTCGCGCACGAAAGCGTCCCGGCTCTCGATTGCTCCGTAAACTTTGATGTGCAGTTCTTTCAAGAAAAGTTCGTGCCGCCGCCATTCCGCCGCCAGGTTCGCCTGGACCACCGGGTTCGATGACCGACACTCGCGCAACCGCCCCAGAGCCACGTCCGCATCTTTGGAAAGCTCCCCCAGGAGACGTTTCCAGCCGGGTTGCTCGGTGAGCACCCTATACTCATCGGCGGCGCGGAAGAACTCGATCTCTTCCGCCGCAAACCTAAGCGGCTCTTTCGGCATCGCTTTCTTTCTTTGCCGCCGCAACCTGCTTTTTGGTTTCTTCCTGGATGTGCGTCTTGAGCAGATCGAAGATGCCGCGCACTTCGGCATTCTTGTCGGCGGATTGAATTCGCTCGCGCTGCATATCGGCCCGAATCTTCTCTTCCGGCGGAGGCTGACTTGCGGCTTGCATTTCGTCTTCGGTCAGCGCCCGGAAGAGGCTTTGCCGAGGGCGATCCGTGGCATCTGCAATCAGCGCAGCAATCTCATCGGCATCAACCGTTTTGCCCTCTTTTTGCAGTTGTGCCAGAAATGCCGGGTTCAGCAGGCTTTGGAAGATGATCGGAAGGGCTTGCATGGAACCCATGCGGGAGCGGATGCGGGACCCAGCATGGAGCTTGAACCGCACCCGCGAATTCATAATCTCGGTGGGATCGTCAATCTCCTGCTCCTCGCCTTTCTGCCCCAGGAATTGTATTGCCTCATCCGGGTCCAGGAAGGTTGAATTCATTTCGGCCATGAAATCGAGCAGCGGTTCCAGAAACTCCGCCTCGTTCGTCTCCACCATGTAGCCATGACGCTTCCCAACCGCACTGCCCTGGGCATTGACTCCGGTAGCAGTCCGCGCCGCTGAGTTTCCTTGCGTAGCAGCCGCGCCAATCACGGACAGTTCGGAAACTCCAGTTGTCCGCTGGGAGCGTAATTCCGCCGCTTGCTGCTCGAACACGGCTTGCGCCGTAATATCTTTCACGTCCTCGATCTTCACGTCGTTTTCCGGGTCGTTGGTCTCGATCACGGCTCCCGGCCTTCGCAACAGTTGATAGGCCGGGATGTTTGACCCGCGCTTCTTGATCCGGGTCCGGTGAATCCCCAGGCTCAATTCATCGAGACGCGCTTCAATCAATGACCTTGAAATCCGCTGGTCGCCTTCCACCACGTCGGAAATCGAAAGCCCGTAGAAACGGTCCAGCACGTCCGTGTAAAACGCATCGAAGAAATTGATTTGTCCGTACTGGTTCACCTCTTTATAGATGACATGTTCGCGTTCGAGCAGCCAAACAATGCGTTCCGCCGTCTTGTATTCGATCACTTCGAGCTTCTTTGAGCCGGGGTCTGCGCTGGTATCCTGGCGAGGGTTCGCGTCCACCCCGCGAAACGATTCCGCCTCGCGCTTTGCCTGGTCGCCCATCGTCTGATGCCGCTTCTCCAGCAAGCCGATCAATTCTTCGTCGGACGGGATGGTAAACCCATTGCCGGCCTCTTGCCCGCGCAGCATCTTGAGATAATCGAGCGTGACAAGGTTCCTTTTCGCGGCCCACCGAGCATCCTGGACAAACGGAGACGGGCAGTTCACTTCAATGTAGAAATCGCGGAGGGAAACGTAGCGAATGAATGGGCGGTTGATGATTTCCTGATCGGTAACTTCCCGGACACTCCGAATGTTCGGACCTGGAATCGGAACAATTCCTTGCGGGGTTGGCAGAAAGCCACGCATACTTTGGCGGTAGGATGTGACCAGCTTTTTGCGCGGGCGAGTGAACGTTTCCCAGCCCGCCTCCAGAATCCCGTTACCCAGCTTGAGCGCCGACTTAAACGCCCTGCGGCAATGCCGATGCGCGCCACTCTCTTTTCCGTTTACATTTCCGCCGGCCCTGTTGAACTGATACAGAATCAAATCCCGATGCTGCCGGGCCGTTTCCGGCTTCGTTCCCGGCATGGCTTCAGCTTCCGCCCAGGGATAATCCGCAAAAATATCCATGAAGCGCGGCATCAGCGATTCGACTTGGGTGAAAACGGTGAAGACCGGGATATTGGCCCGCGAAATGCGCGTTCCCGGCCAAACTTTTGCCTGCTCGTAGGCCAGATACAGCCGCTCCGCATCGGCCCATCTTGCTTCATGGTTAGAAGTCCGATCCGCTTCAGCCGCCCGGAAATCTTGCAGGACAACCTTCTTGGCAAACGCTTCCGACCATCCCTGCGCTGCCGTGTGGATGGTCTTCTCTTCGCGCTCGGTTAGGATCGTGTCAGTGGTCGCCATCACAACCCCGTGTGCCGGTCATACGCCCCATCCTCTTCCGAGTTCGACCAGATCGGCTTTCCGCCTTGCCCAAAGCCCAGAAACTTTGGCGTTATCTCGCGCTTCGCCAACTGTCCTTCCCACCTCGGCGCATCCGGCACTACATCTCCCACCACGCCGCCTTCCTGGTTCTGCATCTGGTCGGCAAGAGTATCCAGAATATCATCATGGTACGTCGAGGTATCGGAAAACCGCGTGATCTCGTGGATGAGTTCGAGTTTCCCCGGAAGATCATCTGCGAACCGGATGATACCCATTTTGAACCACGGCTGCAAGCTCTTAATTCTCTGCTTCTTAGCCGTGCGATTATCCCGCTGGATGGGAACCAGGTTCGGAAACTCTTGCCGCTTCGAGCGCTCCCGCTCGAAAAATGGTCCCAGAACCCGCGCATGGGCGTCTCGCTCGATCTTCATGTCAATCGGGCGATACCGCTTGTGAATATCGAAAATATGCTCAATGGTCGTGAACGGATCAAACCGCCCCACGCGCATGTCAATCACCCAGAACCGGCCGTCGCGGTCAAACCCTCCGGTCGTCAGCACCACAAAATCGGTCGTAGTAGCCTGCGGGTCCATGCCGCTCAGATCAATCGTTGTGTGAATCCGCAGTTGCGGCCGCAACGCCTCCACTACCTTGCGGGGCACAAACAGGATCTCTTCCGCCGTCGCCAGGCCGCTGCCTGCCGCCACTGGTTTTAACAAAATTTGACAACTGTAGATGTAATCGCTCATTCCTGGCTGTTTCTTGATCCGCTCCAAGACCCCTTGCGGCAGCGTGCGGGGAAACGCCAGGCTTCCATCCGCGTTGTAGGGCGGGCGCACAATGATCTTCCAGTCCGGGTCCTCGGAATGTTTGTCCACAATTTCCATGTAGGCATCCGAGAAATCGTAAAACGTTCCTTCGGTATCCTGCCAGCCGGCCCGCACGGGCGCTCCCCCGCGATGCAGCAGGAAATTGCAGTACCCGAAATGGTTCTTAACCTCTTGAACCTGGAACGGCGTTTTCACGTTCTCTTTGTCCACCACGTCGGAATGCTTAATCACCTCATGGTGGTTCCCGGACATCACCTTCCCCAGCGATGCCGTGAACAACGTCGGCTCCCGCAACCATTTCTGGACCCTGTTTGGAACCGTGAAGCCCTCATTCGACCCAAAATCCCGCGCCGACTTTGCTGGCGGACAAAACTCCGGGAACAACTCCCGAAACGTCGCATTGAACCGGAAATGTCCAAGAATCGCCTGTACCGTTTCCGTTACCTGCGTTCCGGTCGCCATGGACCACAGAATCCGCACATCGGGGTAATTGATGATCCACTGGATTGTGTGGCTCATGTTGCAGGACGTTTTGTACGTCCCGCGAGGATAGATCACTAAACTATTGCGCGGCCCTTCCAGCGCCCACAAATCACAAAACGGCCTGGTTCCAACCCACTCCCCGCGCAGATCGAAAACCTCTTCCCCACCAGGAAATTTCTGGAGACACGCCAGCAACGGCCCATGCTCTTCCGGGTTGATGTCCCTATACCCCAGAATCTTGTTTGCCAGGAATAGCAGGTCCGTCCGCGCCCTCTGCCGTAGCCGGTAATACTCTTCCCTGACCGCTTCCGAGTTTGTCCCCAAAGAATTCCGCCTTGAACTCCGCCGGCAGGTTGTTGACGTGATTCAAAATCGCCACCAGCGTCCCCGGCGGCTGATCCGCATTGTACTCCCCCAACCCCTTCAACACCGTCGCCCCCTGTTTCACCAACTCCGGCGCAAATTCCCATGGGTCTTCCAACATCGTCTCCCCGCCAGCCTCCACCATCTGGATAGCCAACTCCTTGTGCCGGTCCCGCCAGTGCCGCTTCTGGTAAACTTCCCCACCTACCTTCTCAACCCCATCTGATCCTACCTCCCCCCTCACCACCAACAACTTGTCAGCATCTAACATCCGCTGAATCGTCCTCTTCGATAGGTGAAACTCCACCCTCGTTGCCTTCCACGCCTTCTCCACATCCCCCAGGGACTCTAACTGCCCCGTCAGAAATGCCAGCACACTCTCTCGAAAGGTTACTGTCTTCCTGTACCGCCAATGGTTCGGATTCAGTTCCATGCTGTCTCCTTTTTACCACAAACTACATGAAAAAGTTTTGGATTCAGTTGTGGAGCAGAGCCTACACATTAGCTTCCGGGGGGGGGTGTTCCAACGGTGGCTTCGATGGGACTCCAATGTTCCACGTGAAACACTTCGCCAGCCTTACGCCGTACCTTGCGAGGTACATTACATGGCATCGAGTATAGTACATACTCAATACGTGATGATGCTAATAGACTTAACGATTAGCTGGCGATTAGCAGCCCACTTTCAGCCGATTCTCATGGAAGATCGCCTGTAAATCGCCAGCGGATCGCCTGCTAATTCACCGCATGATTCCTTACAGCGCCACCTGGTTAGGAGTGTGGTAAAACAGCCACGGTCTGTTGCGCTATTAGCCACAGTGTGTTGATTTAGCCACAAAGTGTGTTAATTTAGACACAGTAACTATTTTGATACCTACCCTTCCCTCCCGTCCTTTCAGTGTGGTAACACGCGTGGAAGATAACGTGGAAGATTGGCAGGTGATTTACAGGGGAGTTTACGAGGAGAGTTCAGGAAGGACTCTGAGGGAATCGCTTGGCCATCGCGGTGCGCTCGGCAAGCTAGTACTTCCCTACGGGGTAAGGTAAAATCCCCCCTACCCCCCTTGTGGAAAAGGTGTGGAAAACTCCTTGGAGCGGGATAACCGGCACAACTTACCAGGTCGTTAACTCACGGTCTGATCCGCCGGCACGTCTCAGCCGGCCCGCGTTTTCGCTGGTTTCACTCCTAGGGCTGATTGCTGATTGATCCGAGCGAGTGCTTTCCTCGCTTGCTTTGACTGCCAGGCGCGATAGTTGGCAATATCGTGGTTCAGATTGCCGGTGCGTTCCGGCAAGCCCTTCCTGGCTTTACTCTGCGCATCTGCTCTGCGTTGTCGGGCCGCGCGCCGCCGCAAGAATTCCCTCCCGTGGATGCCCGCAGGTATCCACTTAATCGGGATGCCGTCTATGCTTTTGAATGGTGCTGATTCGTCCATCTAACCTTTCCCGTTGACACTGCAATCTGAACGGGTGAGCCGGTAAACTTTGGGAAGCCTACCGGCTCCAGTCAAATGGATTCAGATTGTCGTATCCCGTCCACTTTCCCACCGCCGCCGGTAGAGTGTCAAGCTGGTTTTCTGTGCCGTTTCAGGTACGTGGCAAGTCCCGAACCGTCCCTACCGTACCAGTGCTCATTCTAAAGGGAAGATAGGCACAAATAATTATTGACTGTACTACAGATAAGTACTACACTTGCGACATGGAAAAGAAATCAAGCTCACGGCAGACGGTCAGGGAGTTGCCGAGATTCTTCTGTTTGCGATGCGGCCACTACTGGATACCCAGGGAAGCAGCGCGACCGCGAACCTGCCCGAATCCACACTGCCGATCCCCATATTGGGACGTACCGAGAAAGGTAAGCGTGAAATGACACACCTGGGACCGGGCGAAACAACCGATACCGATGGAGGGAGTGAAATGATTACACAGACTTTCAAGATAGGCGACAAGGTTGCAGCGATTGCGTTACTTGGCGGATTCCCCACTCCAAGACCACGAGTGGACGGTCTGACAGTTACGCGGGTTACGTTCGTTTCGCCAGCTTACCCGGAACGTCATACCGCAATTGCCCCGTACTGGCGAATCCAAGCCGAAAAGGACACGGGCGATTGCCGACTCGTGGAAGGGGCTGAGCGATTCTTTGTGTTGGCCTGAGCCTTTTCGCTGGCATCCTGCGGGCTGCGGTTCCAGGGTTCCAGCGTGAGGGTTCGGCCCTCTCGCACGGCTAGGTTAGCTGCCGAAAAGCCGCAATCCCTAGCGGCCTGCCGTGCGGTTCCAATAGGGAAATCAGTGGAAGGGCGACTGACAATGGATAATGGGATACTTGGCAAGATCAAAAAACTGCAATCCCTGGCCGGTAACAATCCGAGCGAAGCGGAAGCATCGGCGGCGGCGGCGAAAGTTCAGGAATTGCTTAGGGAACACAACCTGAGCATGGCCGATGTGGAGAACCACGGCGATGAGCCGGCGGAAGCCTACGATAAAACAGAATACGCAATCCCGAACGCAAACAAACTCACAATGACCTGGAAAAGCGTGTTTTTGCACGGTTTGGCAAAGCATAACTTTTGCTCGACCGTTCGGCATGGCGGGACTACCCGCGTTTCGATCATCGGCAAACCGTCAAATGTTTCGGCGGTCTGCTATCTGTATGAGACGCTAGTTTCACAGATTGAACGCCTTGCTATGACGGCGAGTCTGGAAGTGTTGGCCAATCGGGCCGTGTACCAGCGAGAATTTTGCTATGGGGCCGCTTCCCGCATCCTGCAACGGCTCCGGGAGGAAAAGGCGGCGGCGGAAGCAACCTCGGAGCGTTGCATGGCGCTTATGGTGGTTACGGGCCGGGACTTGGCAAGGGCAGTAGCTTCCCACTTCCCGCATTTGCGCCAAACCACGCATCGTATCGGCGGAAGGACGAATGGTTACGGCGACGGCCAGCGGGCCGGGTCTGGCATTGGTTTGAACCACGGCGGGATCAGCGCAGGCACGCGGTGCTCCCTGACAGGCGGTGAGCCATGCGCCTAACCGAACGTTACAAACCGCTCCGCGTCTCTGAATTCGTCGGCCTCGAAAAGCCGAAAAAGATCATCGGCAAGTGGCTGCAATCGCCGCAAAGCCCTTCTGGGAGCCTTCTCTTATGCGCCTCTTCCCATCCTCTGACCATCGGGGTATCCGGCCAGTCAGTTCATGGCGCAAGTGATCCGAGTTCTTCTCGAACAGAATCAAATTGGAGAGCCGGTTGTTCGCATGATTCCCGTCTATATGGTGGACAACCTCAGAAGGCAGTAAATACCTTCCGAGCTTTTCTTCCATCACGAGCCGATGTTCCCGCACAAATCCTGAATTGTTCGCGTGGGGATGTTTTGGGCAGTTCACCATCACGTAACCGTGTTTGTCGAGATAGTAACCATGATGGTACGAGGGGTTTAATTCCCCATTCTGGAAAACGAACTTCGGGTTGCGTGAAATCCCCGCTTCAACCATCCGGCTCCATACGACCTTATAGGTCGAGCCGAGAATCTGAGCAACATCAACGGCACTCTTGCCAGCAGCCGTCAATCGGCGAACTGCGGCCATATCGAGTGGCACACGGTCAGACATTTTGCGACCGCGAATTTTGTGATGGTCATATTTTCCCTTTGGCAAATCAGCCTCCCTGGTGTATGATATGCACATTATCATACGAAGGATGGATGAAAGTCAATAACCTGCGTGGTGCGCTCATGGAGATCGAGCGCGAGCTGTTGGAGGGATAAAACATGGGCCAAGCCGAATGCCCCCAGTGTGGCATCGCCGACGAAGATCGTTTGGAAGAATACCGCTTGCAAGATGCCGGTTTTGGGATGCTGTATTGCCCGATCTGCGAGCTAACCTTTAGCAAGCGCGAATTATTGGAAGCCTAACCAGACCAGAGGAGGGAAACATGATTGCATTTCACGGAAAGCCTGAAATCAAAGAACAGTATCTCGCGCGAGTCCGCGCCCATGCCGCTGCCGACGAAATCATCCACGGTAAGTATTGGGAAGGCGGAAAGGGCTGCGCGATAGGGTGTACGACCTCGCCTACCGCGCCGACCGTAAAAAGGCGAGCGCCAAGAAACTAATTCAGTTGTTGAGCGAGGCTCCTCTTGGCAAAGTGGAGGTGTCGCAATGAAAACCGAGACTGTGAGACACACGCCGGGGCCGCGAACGGTATTCGTGAATGGGGAGGAGGGCATCCACGTTAAAAGCGGGGAGATAATCATTGCGGAACACTTCTACAGATCGGCGGACGCTGCTTTGGATGCCGCCGCCCCGGACCTGCTCGCCGCTGCGGAGGCCGCGCTGGGGGAGTTGATGGTCCTAAGTGAATCCGACCGCCCATCGGATGAGTATTGGAATGAAGGCGGCGAAGGGTACGCCGTCTGTGAAGCATTGCGGGCCGCTATCGCCCGCGTCAAGGAGGGCCGATGAGCGACACATTCAAAATCACGATGGATAGACTAACCGATTTTGTCCATCAAGAGTTGTTCCATGAAGTCTGCCACTGCCATTATGATCCCCCGTGCGAACACGATATCAAGGCCCGCCGCATCGCCCACCGGATGCTGGCGGCTGAGGACGGGAACGTGGCGCGAATGGACCTCGTACCGTTTCGGGAACTGATTGAGGCGACCGGGAATGCCCTGGAAATCCTTGGGCGGAACCTCGTCACGGGACCGATTGTTGAGCGTCTTGGGCGCGCGCGATCCGCCGCCGTGCGCGCAGTGGCCGGGGAAGAAAAAACGAGGGCCTGCGAAGAGGCTAAGATGGCAGGGTTAGAGAGGGCCATGAATGCTGTCATTAACTCCCGACCTCCCGAAGCCCTCCGCCTGGCCGATGAGTTGAGCGCGGAAATGCGCCGAGCGCAGACGGCATATAGACGGGCTACTATCACCGGATCAATGTGGACGAAGGCCCGCGAATATCGCAAAGCGCGGGGATTGGAGGAGTGATGCTAAACTTCCTGATCCTCGCTAACGCCATTATGGGCCTCGTGCCCATTTACATCGGATGGATGCACCTATGACCCTCCACTCCGCCATCCTTGACTTCCTGGAGGCCGCCGAGCAACGCAACTGTGCTGCGAGTACCCGGCAGTCCTACGGCGCGATCCTGGGCCAACTGGAAGCCTTCTGCGGGGCTGCTACGGAGCTTCCCGCGATTGACCGCCGCAAGCTCAAAGCCTTCCTCGCCCACCTAAACGGCTTGAAACCTTCTACCAAGGCCGTCCGGGTTAGTGTGCTCAAACATTTCTTCGCCCACGCCGTGCGGGAGGAGTGGATCACCCACTCGCCGGCAGAGCACTTGGAATATCCCCACTTTCGGGTTGCCGACCGTCAGCCCTACACAGATGCGGAAATCGAAGCGATCCTGGGAGCCTGCCAGACGCCCCAAGAGCGTGCCCTGGTCTCGCTGATGCGGCACACTGGCCTGCGGGTATCGGATGCGGTAGCCTTCCGCAAAGATCAGATTCGCGGCGATTGCGTGATGCTCCGAGCGAAGAAAAACGGCCGTGAGCTGTCCGTCCCGCTACCTGCGGCGGTCCTGGAACAACTAGGACTACTAGGCGATACCTGGCTGTTCGCCCGCCCCGGCTCGCGCCGCCGGGAACCCCGGCCCGTTCCCGGACCAACGGACCGGGGCGGGCGGGCCGGGGGCAACGGCAAGGCTCCCTCACTGGCGACTTGGCGGAAACAGTTGGGGGCAGTCTACCGCCGCTCCGGGGTTCGAGGCGCCATCTCGCACCGCTGGCGACATTCCCTCTGTTCTCGACTCGCGGCCAAGGGTGTACCATTGGGGCTGATTGCGGAGATTGTCGGCATCTCGGAGGCGGTACTGACGAAGCACTATGCAAAGTGGTTGCCTGAGAAGGGCGAGGCGATTCGGAGGGCGCTTGAAGCCGCTGGCGATTGACATTTTCTGTGGCCTTGGCGGATGGGCGGAGGGGTTTCTGTCGGAGGGCTATGACGTGATCGGTTTCGATATTGAGTGGCGACCGTATCCGGGGCATTTGGTTCTCCAGGATGTGCTGACGTTGCACGGTTCTCAGTTCAAAGACGCCACCGTGATCGTGGCGTCCCCTCCGTGCCAAGCCTATAGCTATCGGGCGATGCCTTGGAAACGGGCAAAGGCTTTACCGCCCCCGTCGAATGACTTGTTTGACGCCTGCTTTCGGATTCAGCGGGAGGCTTGCGAAGCGGCCGGGCGGTATATCCCGATGGTGGTGGAAAACGTCAAAGGTGCGCAGCCGTGGGTCGGGCGGGCGAAGTGGCACTATGGAAGCTATTACCTCTGGGGCGATGTTCCTGCGTTGATGCCGTTCGCGTTTAGAGGAACAAAATTACCAGCGGGGAATGCGACATCGCCGCTCTGTCCAGAGCGGCGAATTCAGCGGCTTTGCGATGCGACAAAGGGTGCGGCACCCATTGGGACCGATGCTCCGAAGGGAACCGGCTCATCGTCATGGTTCTTTGGAACACGGGCAGACCCGCGAGATATGCGGAAGAATGAAAACGGCGAATACACGCGGTTTGGAATCAAGCAACACGGCTCCGGGGCTGCGTGGTTCGATAACGGCATCAGTAAGAGCGGCTCGCGTTCCAATGCCCGCAAACTCGCCTCCGCCCTGATCGCCAAAATCCCGTTCCCACTCGCACGGCACATCGCAAGGACGTACAAGCCGTGCGCGCACGAAGCGGATGACATTCGGAAAGCATTGGAGGATGCCCGGTAGTACCGGGAGTGCCTTGCAAGGTTCCCGTAAAGAAATACCTTGACACGTTTTCTGTCTTAATGTAACTTTTTCTGCGATGCCTGCAAACAACAACTCGACAGTTACGGTTTACCTCCACTTGCCAAAGGTGGTGCTGAACAAGATTGATCGCCTTGCCGCACAGACGGAGCGCAGCCGCACGAGGCAAATCCTGGTAATACTCAGGAAGTTTCTGGCGGAGCAGAAAGGCGCGCAATAATGACTTCCACACTCCTAGACCTGCACCGCGAGGCCGACGCCCAGGAGACCATGCTGGCGATCATCGCACAGTGGCCTTACGGCGAGGCGCTGGCCTTCCTGCGGGACAACACGCGGCGGATGCTGGATGAGGTCGAGGCGGACTTGGCGGGGAAGCAGAGGAGGCTGCGTGGCGAGACACCTAACCCACTTTTGCCCTGAGCATGGCAGCCGATACCAATGCCTCCGCGTGGGCTGCATGGGGCTAGATGCTATCGAGTGCGATCCATGTTTCGACGAGATCATGCCCTGGCCCGTGTACGACGCATGGGCAGAGCATGTGATCGAGGAGGTCAAGTGGCTGAGATGAGCGAGGGGCAGGCAATCGTTAGGGCGAATGGTGACATTGAACAGGGTCTTTATATCAGCGATGCCGACCTGCCCGCCAGTTCGCCACGTCTGCACCAGTCCATCGCAACCGTCTTGGTCAACCGCTCCCCGCTCCATGCTTGGCATCGGCACTTTCACCCAGAGCCGGAAGAATATGACGCGGTGACAACGCGGGGCCTAATCGCTCATTCTCTCCTGCTCGGTGGCGGCAGAATCTATCCTATCGAGGCTGACGACTGGCGAACAAAAGCGGCCAAGGAAGCGCGGAATGCCGCCCTCCGGGACGGGAAGCTCCCCATCCTGGCCCACAAACTGGCCGATGCGGTCGAATTACACAAGCGCGTCCTGCTGGAATTGAAGGCGCGCGGAATCGTTCTCAGCGGTTGGAATGAAGTTATAGTCAAATGGGAATCCCCTGGCGGCGTATTGTGCGAGGGGCGGATTGACCACCTGATTATTGAAAGCGGCTCCGCCTTGATCTTGG
>Ga0184627_10000721_pt1 | contig 12805 bp, 10 predicted proteins | sample PLM3_127_b1_FD_133150 | JGI IMG/M metagenome (GOLD analysis project Ga0184627, IMG submission 133150) | Groundwater sediment microbial communities from an aquifer in East River, Colorado, USA - PLM3_127_b1 | ecosystem: Environmental > Terrestrial > Soil > Riparian zone | place: USA: East River...
AGGGCCTCCAGGGCCCGGGCGTTCTCGGCCGCCGTCCCGACGGTGATGCGCAGGTGGGTGGGGAGCCCGTAGGCCCCCATGGGGCGGACGATGACCCCCCGGCGGAGCAGGGCCTCGGCCACGGCCGCCCCGTCCCGCCGCACGTCCACCAGCAGGAAGTTGGTCACGCTCGGGACCGGGCGGAATCCGAGGGCCGTCAGCCCGGCGGTGAGCGCCGCGCGGCCCTCCGCCGTCCCGGCGATCGTTCGCGTGACGTGCGCGCGATCCTCGAGCGCGGCGGCCGCCGCCACCTGGGCCAGCGCGTTCACGTTGAAGGGCGCCCGCAGGCGGTCCAGCAGGCCGACGAGCTCGGGCGGCCCGACCCCGTAGCCCACCCGGAGTCCGGCCAGCCCGTAGATCTTGGAGAAGGTGCGCAGGACGAAGCAGCGGCGACCCTCCCGGACCCAGTCCAGACTCCGCGGGCGCTCCCCCTCCGGCAGGAACTCCCAGTAGGCCTCATCCAGGATCAGGAGGGGCTCCGGGGGGAGGCGGCGAACGAAGGCCTCCAGGGTCGCCGGAGGGACCGCCGTCCCCGTGGGGTTGTTCGGGTTGCCCACGAAGAGGAGCTTGGTCCGCGAACTCACCGCCGCCGCCATTCCCGCCAGCTCGTGGACAAAGTCCCGGCAGGGGACCTCCACGGCGACCGCCCCCAGGGCCTGGCAGGCCATCCGGTAGATGATAAAGGCGGGTCTCGCCATCACGGCCTCGTCCCCGGGCTGCAGGAAGATTCGCGCCGCCAGCTCCAGCAGCTCGTTCGAACCGTTGCCGAGGGCGATCTGGGCCGGCTCGACCCCGAGCCGCTCGGCCAGGCACGCCTTGAGAGCGGTCCCGGCCCCGTCCGGGTACCGGTGCACGGTCGCGGCGGCCTCCTGCACCGCCTTCAGGGCGAGCGGCGAGGGGCCGAAGGGGTTCTCGTTGCTGGCCAGCTTGGCCGCGCCGGCCACCCCGAACTCCCGCTCCACTTCCTCGATCGGCTTCCCCGGGCTGTAGGGGAGGAGGGTCTTCAGGTACGGGGAGGCCATGGCGCTGAGCGATCGGGCCATCGGGTCTCCTAGTGCCGGGCCAACTCACTTCGCCTCACTTCGTTCTCGGTCGCCGGCGGTCCGGAGCGTACAAACCGCGTACGCCTCCGGCCGCCTCCTCCCTCGGGCCTCGTGATGCTCATCATTTGGCCCGGCACTCGAGTCGTTGCGTGAGAGCAGCCTCCAGTTCGTCCAACTCACGCTAGAGCGAGGGAACGCGCTTCTTCTCGCGGGGATAGGAGCCGAGCACCTTGAGGAAGAGGCACTCGTCCGCGAGCTGCGCGAGGGCGCGCCCCACCTGCGGGTCCTCCCCGTGCCCCTCGAAGTCCACGTAGAAGAGGTACTCCCACACCTTCGTCTTGGAGGGGCGAGACTCGATCTTGGTCAGGTTGATCTCCCCCCGGGCGAAGGGCTCCAGCATCCCGTAGAGCGCCCCGACCCGATCCTTGATGGAGAAGAGGATGGAGGTCTTGTCCTGCCCCGACCGGGGCATGGCCTTCCGGCCCACGACGAGGAAGCGGGTGAAGTTGTTGGCCGCGTCCTCGATCCGAGCCGAGACCACCTTCAGGCCGTACAGGCGGGCCGCCAGCTCCGAGGCGATCGCGGCAGCGCTCGGATCCCGGCTGGCGATCTCGGCGGCGGCAGCCGTCGAGGCCACCTCCAGGACCGGGATGTGCGGGAGGTTCGCCTCTAGCCACCGCCGCGATTGGGCGATGGCGTGGGCGTGGGAGGTGATCTTCTCGATGGCGGCCCTCTCCCCGCTCCGGGAGAGGAGGTGGTGAGAGACCTCGAGCAGGATCTCCCCGCAGATCTTGAGATCGGAGTCCACGAACATGTCCAGGGTGTGACTGACCACCCCCTCTGTGGAGTTCTCGATGGGCACCACCCCGTACTCCACCTTCCCCTTCTCCACCTCCTGGAAGACATCCCGGATGCTCCGGACCGGGAGAAACTCGGCCGCGTCCCCGAACCGCTTCAGGCAGGCCAGGTGGGTGAAGGTGGCCTTCGGGCCCAGGTAGGCCACCCCGAGGGGGTGCTCCAGGGCGCGGCAGGCGGAAATGATCTCCCGGTAGACCGAGCGGACACCGCTCTCCGGGAAGGGGCCGGCGTTCTCCCGGGTCAGACGCTCCAGGATCTCCTCCTCCCGCCGGGGGGCGTGGAAATCCATCCCCTCCCGGAGCTTCACCTGCCCCACCTGCTGGACCACGGCGGCCCGCCGGTTCAGCAGGTCCAGGATCTGCTGGTCGATGGCGTCGATCCGCTTCCGGAGATCGTCCAGATCCATGTCCGGGCCCCGCCGCGCCCTCGGCGCGAAAGACGGCCGCACTATAGCCTAACGCCCGGGGGCCTTCAAGGGCCTTGTCCTCCCAAGGGCCCGCAGGGGCTTGAGTTCCCGCTCGGTGAGGGGCCGCCACTCCCCTCGCCGGAGCGTTCCAAGCCGGAGCGGGCCGAAGGCCACCCGGCGCAGGCGGAGGACCGGGTGCCCCAGGGCCTGGCAGAGGCGGCGGACCTCGTGGTGCTTCCCCTCCGTCACCACCACTTCCACCCAGGCGTTCCGGTCCGTCGCCTTGAGGAGACGGGCCCCAAGGGCCCGCAGGCGCTCGCCCTGGACGCGGACCCCCCGGCACATGGTCGCCAGGGTCGCCCCCGAGGGGACGCCCCGGACCCGGGCGTGATAGGTGCGGGGGACGGCGAAGGCCGGGTGGAGCATGCGCTGCATGAGCGCGCCGTCGTTGGTGAGCAGGAGGAGCCCCTCGGAGGCGAAGTCCAGCCGGCCCACCGGGAAGACGCGGGGGAGCCGGCGGGGGAGCAGGTCGGTCACGACCGGTCGCCCCTGGGGATCGCGGAGGGAAGTGATGACGCCGGGGGGCTTGTGGAGGAGGAGGTAGGCGGCCGTGGCAGCCCGGGGGAGGGGCCGGCTGTCCACCTCGATGGCGTCCGCAGCGGGATCGGCCCGGGTCCCGAGCGTGTGGACCACGACCCCGTTGACCGCCACCCGCCCCTCCCGGATCAGCCCCTCGCAGGCGCGCCGGGAGCCGAACCCGGCCCGGGCCAGGATCTTCTGCAGCCGCTCTCCGGACTCCGTCACCCCCTCCCCTCCGAGGCTGCAGTGGACGGGGGGACGGCCGAGGCCGCAGGGCCCAGGCCAGCTGCGGGTTCCTCCGCGGGTTCCGCCCTCTCCGGCTCCCCCACGGGGTCGTACTCCACCGACCGGGGAGCCTGAGGGGGGGCCACCAGGGTTTCGATCTCCCGCAGGGTGGGAAGCTCCGAGAGGTCCTGGAACCCGAAGTACTCCAGGAAGGGCTTGGTGGTCCCGTACAGCATGGGGCGGCCCGGCTCTCGTTTTCTCCCCAGGATTCGGATCAGTCCCCGCTCCCCCAGGGTCCTGAGGACGCCGTCAATGTTGACTCCCCGGACGGCCTCCACCTCGGCCTTCGTGATGGGCTGCCGGTACGCAATGATGGCCAAGGTCTCCAGGGCCGGCCGGGAGAGGCGGCTCGGGCGGATAGTGGAGAGGCGGGCCAGCGTCTCCGCCATCTCCGGACGGGTGGCGAGGCGGAAGCCGCCCGCCACCTCGTCGAGCATCAGCCCAGACTGCGGGGAGGCGTAGCGGGCCCGGAGGGCCGCCAGGGCAGCCGCCAGTTCCTCCGCCGAGAGCTCGGGCAACAGCTCCGCCAGGCGCTCCCGGGGGAGCGGCTCGGGGCTGGCGAAGAGGAGGGCCTCCAGGGCGGCGACCGGTTCGGGGCTCACGTGTCCTCCGCCGGGTAGATCAGGATCTCGCCGAAGGGAGCGGCCTGCCGCACCCGGAGCGCCCCCTGCCGGAGGAGCTCGAGGAGGGCCACGAAGGTAGCAATGACCGTCCGGCGGTCCGCGTCAGGAGGGAAGAGACCGAGGAACCGGAGCGGCCGCTCGCGGGAGAGCCGGTCCAGCAGCTCCACCATCCGCTCCCGGACGCGGAAGGGGCGGGGTGTCACCTCCACGTCGGGTCGCCCTGCCGCCCGCTTCAGGACGTCCTGAAAGGCACCCAGGAGGTCGAAGAGGCTGAGTTCGAGGGGCCCGCGCCCCGGCGGCGCCTCCAGGGCGGCGCCCCGGGCGAAGATCTGCCGCCGCCGCTCCTCCAGGCTCGCCAGGTCGCCGGCTGCCGTCTTGAACCGCTGGTACTCCAGGAGCATATCCACCAGGGGCTGGCGGGGGTCCTCCTCCTCGATCGGCGCCTCCTCCGCCTCTGCGGGCGGGAGGAGCATTTTGGACTTGATGTAAATGAGGGTCGCGGCCATGACGAGGAACTCCCCCGCCATCGCTAAATCCAGCTCCTGCATCTCCGTCAGGACCCGGAAGTACTCCTCCGTGATCTTGGCGATGGGGATGTCGGCGATGTCAATCTCGTGGGTCCGGATCAGGTGGAGCAGCAGGTCCAGCGGGCCCTCGAACTGCTCCAGTTTCACCTGAAAGACCATGCTCACCCCCCAGCGAGGAGAACCCTCAGGGAGGGCCAGAGGGCGACCAGGAGCAAGGCCGCCCCCAGGAGGGCGGCGGCGGCGGCCGTGGCGGGGTCGAGGGGTCGCACGGGCGCTACCGTCGCCGGGCCGCGCGGGCCCGCGCTCCGCCGCGCCGCCGTCCCTGGCCCGTCCGCACGGCCGGCGCGGGCGTGACCGTGGGCAGCGGGCTTTCCTCCTGCGGGGGCCGCTCCAAGCGGAAGGTGTCGTGGAGGGCGCGGACGGCCCGCTTCACGTGTTCGGCCTCGATGACGCAGGAGACCTTGATCTCGGAGGTGCTGATCATCAGGATGTTGATCTTCTCCCGGGCCAGCGCCTCGAACATCCGCGAGGCGACGCCCGAGTGGGTCCGCATCCCCACGCCCACGATCGAGACCTTGGCGATCTGGTCGTTCCCCAGCACATCGGCAGCCCCGATCTCCGCCGCCACCCCCCGCACGATCTCCAGGGTCTTGTGGTAGTCCGGGCGGGGGACGGTGAAGGAGATGTCGGTGGTGCTGCCGTCCTGGCTGATGTTCTGGACGATCATGTCCACTACCACGTTCGCTTCGGCCACGGCCCCGAAGAGCTTGGCGGCGACCCCGGGACGGTCCGCCACCCGGGCCACGGTGATCTTGCCCTCGTTGGTGTTGTAGGCGATGCCCGAGACCACCACCTTCTCCATGGCGGCGTCCTCCGCGACGACCAGGGTCCCCTCGTTGGCCGAGAAGCTGGACCGGACGTGGATCGGCACCTGGTAGTTCTTGCCGTACTCGACGGACCGGGTCTGGAGGACCTTGGCCCCCAGGCTGGCCAGCTCCAGCATCTCCTCGTACGAGATCCGCGCCAGCTTGCGGGCACCGGGGACCAGGTCCGGATCGGCGGTGTAGACCCCCTCCACATCGGTATAGATCTCGCAAACCTTGGCCCCCAGGGCCGCCGCCATCGCCACGGCGGTCAGGTCGGAGCCCCCCCGCCCGAGCGTGGTCACCTCCTCTTCCGCGGTCACCCCCTGGAAGCCGGCCACGATCGCCACCTCGCCGGCCTCCAGGGCCTCCAGGACCCGGCGGGTGTCAATACTGAGAATGCGCGCCTGGCTGTGGGTCTCGTCGGTCAGGATCCGGACCTGGGTCCCGGTGAAGGAGCGCGCCTTCCAGCCCAGTTCCTGGATGGCCAACGAGAGGAGGCCGATGCTCACCTGCTCTCCCGTCGCCAGGATCACGTCCAGCTCCCGCTCGTCGGGCCGCTCGGCGATGCGGTGGGCCAGCTCGAGGAGCCGGTCCGTCTCCCCGGCCATCGCGGAGACCACGACCACCACGTCGTGGCCCGTCTGGCGCGTCCCCACCACCCGGCGGGCCACGTTGCGGATCCGCTCGACGTCCCCCACGCTGGTGCCGCCGTACTTCTGGACGATGAGCGCCACGGCAGACTCCTAGTGCCGGGCCAACCCACTGCGCCTCACGTCGTTCTCCGACCACCCTTCGGGTGGTGCCCGCGGCGGTTCAGAGCGTACCAGGGCGTACGCCTCCCCACCCACCTCCGGCGGGTACCCGCTCCTCCCTCCGGCCTCGTGATGCTCGTCATTTGGCCCGGCACCCCAGTGCGAGCATGAGCAATAGGTCCAACTCGTTGGACTCACACTAGGAGACCGGCGCCACCCTCTGCCCGATCTTCTGCTCTTCCCCCCGCCAGAGGCGGCGGATGTTCTCGTGGTGCCGGACGACGATGAGCGCAGCCAACGCCACTGTGAAGACGAGGAGCGGGCCCCGGCCCTCCCGCGCCGCGGTCGCCACGGGGATGCTGCCGGCGGCGACCAGCGCCGCCAGCGAGGAGTAGCGGAAGCAGAGGGCGGTGAGCAGCCAGACCAGGACCGCCGTCAGCCCGACGAGCGGGAGGGCGGCCAGGACCGCCCCCAGCCCCGTGGCTACCCCCTTCCCGCCGCGGAACCGGAGGAAGACCGGGAAACAGTGCCCCAGGAACGCGGAGAGCCCGGCGGCCGCCACCCAGGCATCGCCGGCCGCGAGGGCCCGGGCCGCCAGGACCGGCGCCGCCCCCTTCAGCCCGTCCAGCAGGAGCGTCCCCGCCGCCTCCGCCTTCCCCACCACCCGGAGGACGTTGGTGGCCCCGATGTTCCGGCTCCCCCGCTCGCGGACGTCCACCCCCCGACACCAGCCGATGAGGAGGCCGAACGGCACCGAGCCCAGCAGGTAGGCACCCAGGACCAGCAGAAGCCTCTCCTCCACCCTCGCCCCTCAGCCGTGCAAGTCAATCCGGCGCCAGAACTTCCGGAAGTAGTCCACCCCGGAGAAGACGGCAATCGCCATCGCCCCCCACAGGACCACGATCCCGACCCGCACGGGCCAGTCGGCGAGCGGCCCCCCCCGCAGGCTCAGGATGAGGAGCGAGACCGCGACCACCTCGGCCGCCATCTTGTATTTCCCCCAGTCACTGGCCGCGATGATGACGCCCTGGGCCGCGGCGATTCCCCTGAGACCGGTCACGGCGATGTCGCGCCCGACGATCAGGACCACGATCCAGGCCGGGATCTTGTCCACCGCGACCAGCGAAACGAGGGCAGCAGCGATCAGGAGCTTGTCCGCGATGGGATCCAACAGGGTGCCGAGCGTGGTGACTTGCTGCTTGCGACGGGCCAGGTGGCCGTCCAGCCAGTCCGTGAGCACGGCCAGCAGGAAAATCGCCAGGGCCACAATCGGGTATGGTCTGGGGGTAGCGATGAGGAAGACCATCAGGATGGGAATGAGGAAGATGCGGATGACCGTGAGGGTGGTCGGGAGGTTCACCGCGCCTCACCGACGGTCGCTGGGGATCGCCGAGGGCACCGGGGCCACGCCCAGGTCCCGGGCCACGCCGTGGACGACCTCCGCGTCGATCCGATCCCTCTTCAGCAGGAAGCCTTCCAGGAGGGCATTGTCGCAGAGGGTGTTGATGAGCCGGGGGACGCCCCGGGCTTGGCGGTGCACCGCCTCCAGCGCCTCCGATGTGAAGAGCTCGCGGGTGGCTCCGGCCACCCGCAGCCGGTGCGCGATGTAGGCCCGGGTGGCCTCGGGGGTGAAGGACTTCATCCGGCACTTGAGCGCCACGCGCTGCGCCAGGGGCGGGTCCACCGCCAGGTGCTCCTCCAGCTCGGGGAGGCCGAAGAAGATAAACGTAATGAGCTTTCCCTCCGGGACCTCCAGGTTCAGCAGGCCTCGGAACTCCTCCATGACCTCCCTCCGCTGGAGCATGTTGGCCTCGTCGATCAGCACGACGGCCTTCTTCCGCTGGGCCTGCAACTCCACCAGGCGCTGGTACAGGAGGGTGAGGAGGTTGACCTTGTCGGCGTTCTCGGGCACCCCCTCCACGCCGAGCTGCAGGGCGATCTTGCGCAGCAGCCACTCGGGGGTGATCGCGGAGTGGATGATGACCAGGAGGGCTGACTCCACCTGGCCCTCGTCCAGGGCGTCCAGCAACCGGCGCGCGAGCATGGTCTTCCCGGTCCCCAGGTCCCCGACCACCACCGCCAGGCCCTTCATGGTGGTGACCACGTGCATGAGGCGGGTGAGCACCTCCGCGTGCTGGCTCCCGTCGTAGTAGAAGCGGGGGTCGGGCGTGTTGGAGAAGGGTTGCTCCTTCAGTCCGTAGAACTGCTCGTAGCTCATGGGCCACTTCCCCCGCGGTGCGGAACGGCTGCTCCGGCACGATTCCTAGTGCCGGGCCAACTCACGTCGCCTCACTTCGTTCTCGGTCGTCGGCGGTCCTCAACGTACCAGGGCGTACGCCTCCGGCCGCCTCCTCCCTCGGGCCTCGTGATGCTCGTCATTTGGCCCGGCACCCCAGTGCTAGTTTGAGCGATAGGTCCAATTCGTTGGACTCACACTAGATGAACGAGATTTTCTTCTTGCTCTTCCCCGGTCTCTGCGGCTCTTCAGGGGGGGACGCGGCGGGGGCCGGCGGGGACGGAGCGGGCGCCTCCTTCAGCCGCCCCTTCAGATCCCGCAGGCGGGCCTTCACATCCCGGAACTTGGGTACCTCCTCCTGGAGGGCGCTCAGGACGGCGTGGGCCTTCGCGAGGTTCCCCGCAGCCTCATAGGCGGTGGCCAGGTCGTACCGGACCCCCCACCCATCTTCGCCGAGGGCCCCCGGCAGGCTCAGAGCGCGCTCCAGCTCCGTGACGGCCCGCCCGGCATCCCCCTTGGCCAGGAAGCAGAGTCCCAGGAGGTTCGCGCAGGTGAGGGCGCGGCGCGGCTCCTTGGCAGCCAGGCGGAACTCCTCGATGGCCTCGTCGTACAGCTCCATCTCCTTGTACGCAATCCCCAGGTTGTAGTGGGTCTCGTAGTCCTCCGGCCCGAGCTGCTCTCGGACACCCTTCTGGAACTCCCGCAGGAGCTCCGCCAGGAGGGGCGCCGCGTCCCGGGGGGAGGGGCCGACGCCGACCTCCTCGGTCAACTCGGCGCCCAGATCCACGTATCCGCCCTCGCCCGGGCCTTCGTCCCGGGCCACCTTGAAGACAGGCTTGACGTCCTCGGCCGATGGCTGGAAGGAGGAGGGCCGCCCAGGCCGGACCGGGGCCGGGGGGGTCGGACGCGCCGGCTTCGGGGCGGGCTCCTTGAGCAGCTCCACCGCCTCTCGCGCCTCGTCTGTGGAGTCCACCCCGACGTCGGCGAAGGAGGCCTGCGGAGCCGGGGCTGCGGCGCGCCCCGCCTTCAGAGCCTCGAGCCGCCGCTTGGCCTCGGCGTTCCGCGGGTCCGCCGACAGGATCCGCTTCAGGACACCCCGGGCCTCCTCCACCATCTCCTGCTCGATGAAGAAGTCCGCCTCGGCCAGTTCCTCCGCGACCCCCCTGCCCGCCAGGCTCTCCGGCAGCTCCAGGGCCTCCTCGAGCGGCTCGGCCTCGGCCACCTCCTCCGCAGGCCTGGCCACCTCGACCGGGGTCCGCGGGGCTGCCGGGGGCTTCGCGACCGTCCGCGGGGCTCCGGTGCGGGCGACCCCACCCGAGAGGCGCTCCAGGGCTTCCCGCACCCCCGCATTGCCGGGGTCCAGCTTGATGCAGGATTCCAGCTCTGCCGCCGCCTGGGCGGTCTCCCCCCGGCCCACAAGGATCGAGGCGATGCTCAAGCCCTCCGTGACCGCCTGCTCGGCCAGGTTCCGGTCCAGGTAGATCCCCTTGAGGCGCTGCCGGGCCACGAGGTGGCGGGGGGAGAGGGACAGGGCTTGCTGCAGGTGCTCGATCGCCTTGTCCACCAGGCCGTACTTGAGGTACACGTCCGCCTTCGCCAGGTGGTCGCTTACCTGATAGTCCTCTTCCTCGGCGGGAGGGGCCTCGACTGGCGCTCCGGTCCCACCCGGGTCCACCACCAGATTTTCTGTGGCCAGCGCGGCTCCGGATGCCGCTCCGGCGGCGGCGGGCTCCTCCCCGAGCTCCAGGACCCCCGCGGCTGGGCTCTCCTCCCCGGGGCCGGCCATCTCCAGCAGGACCTGCTCCGCCTCCTGGGCGATGGCCCCCGCATCCAGGGCACCCTCCCGGGCCGCCTCCGTGAGGTCGAAGGCGATCTCTTCCGGGCCCCCACCCAGTTCCTTCTCGAGGCGGGCGGCGAAGGTCCGGGCATCCTCCGTCGCCTGCTCGTCCAGGGTGATGGTACCCGCCTCCTCGGCCGGAGTCTCCTTCCCCTCCGAGAGGTCTACCAGGCCCGGCTCCATCTCCATTTCCACGGGGGTGGGGGCCGGGGTGAGCCTGACGGTGACGGGGGGCGGGGCTGCCGGGGCGGCGGAAGGGACAGCGGTCGAGAGGGTCGCAACCTTCTCGGCCGCATCGCGCGCCTGCGGGTCCATGGCGTGGAGGCTCCGAAAGGCCTCGAGGGCCTCGGCCCGCTTCCCCTGCTTCTCCAGGGCCTGCCCGAGCCCCCGGTAGGCGTCCGCCAGGGCGGCCTTGTCCCCCAGGCCCTTCAGCACTTCGACCAGCGCCACGCGGTATCGCACCTCGCCCGGCGTCTTCGCCGCCAGGCCGTCGAGCAGCCGGACCACCTCCTGGCCCTTGCCGGCCTTGAGCGCGGGACCGGCGGCCTGGCGGATCTCCTCGGTCGCCCGGGCGACATCCCCCCCGTCCGCCGCCATCGCGCCGAGGCCGAGATGGACCTCCCAGTGATCGGAGTCCAGCCGGAGGGCCTTCGCGTAGGCTTCCTGCGCCCGCTTGGCGTCCCGAGCCTCGCGGAACCCGTCCCCGAGGGCAGCCCACTGGGCGGCGTCATCGGGGGCCACGCTCGCCGCGGCCCGGAGCTCTTGAAGACCCTCCGCCGATCCCGTCTTGGCCAACAGGCGTCCGAGCCCGAGGTGCGCATCGAAGGCGTTGGGGTTGATCTGGAGCATCCGCCGGAAGATCTTTTGCGCCTCTGCGGTCTGGCCGGCTGCCAGGCACTGCTCGGCGCTCCGGGCCAACTGGCCGTAGGCGTCCTGGCCCTTGCCCTGCCGCGCCAGCATTTCCGAAAGTTTGGTCGCTGCCGCCACATTGCCCGGATCCAGGGCCACGACCTTCTGGTAGACCGCCAGGGCCTCCTGCGTGTCGCCGGACCGGCTGCACTGCTCCGCGATGAGGAGGAGCTGCTGCTTCGCCTCCCCCACCAGGCCCTGCTGCGCGTACAGGTCGGCGCAGAGGGTCTGGGCCTGGAGGTTATGCGGGTCCAGCTTGATGACCTTCTTGTAGACTGCCGTGGCCTTCGGGGCGACCCCGTCCTTCCGGTAGGCATCCCCGAGGCGCATGTACTGGTTGATCGCCTCCGTCCGGTTCCCGGTCCGGGCATACAGGTCCCCGAGCGTGTTGAGGACGCTCAGGTCGTTGGGATCGGCCTTGAGGACGCTCTGGTACTCGGCGATGGCCTTATCGAGCCGGCCCTGTTGGGTGAAGACCAGGGCCGCCTGGAGCGCCTTCCGCTTGTCGAAGGCCATGAGACTCCCTCAGCGAGGTGGCCCGGAAAGCCGGGAATTCCGCGAATTGGCACGGGGAGCCTATCAAAGGCGTTGAGGGGTGTCAAGGCGGGAGGCCGGCATTTCCTGGCAGTTATTCCACTCGGGGCGGGCGTATCGCGAGCGGGCTAACGCTGCGGCGGCCTCGGCCTCCCCCCGCGAAGGGTGGGCCTCGGGAAGGGGGTATCCCAGGGCCTCCTCGAACCCCTCCCGGAGCGCCTCCTCGACCCCGGAGAGGGGGGGGCGTTCGCCCAGGAGGGCCGCCAGGGTGATGACTGGGTTCGCCCAGTCAACGGAGGTCGGCTTCCGGAGGGCCGGCAGCGCCGCCTCCCAGGCAGCCCGGTCCAGGTCGAGGAGGAGCGAGCCGTGCTGGAGGACCGCGCCGCGGAGGCGCCGCTGGGCCGAGCCCACCAGCTTGCGCCCGGCCACGGCCAGCTCGAAGCGTGAGGTGGCCAGGAAGCAGACGCCGCCGACCGGTCGCCGACCGGGGGTCCCCCGGCTGAGGTCGGCCGCCACGCCGAGGCGCCGGAGGCCCCGAATCAGGCCCTCGCTGATCCGCCGGTAATCCTGCTGGATCCCGCCGGGCCCGAGGAGACCCTCGGGGAACGCGACCGCGTAGGTCACTTCGTGCTGGTGCAGGACCGCCCGCCCCCCCGTTGGCCGTCGCACGACGCCGAACCCCAGGCGGCGGCAGGCCTCCAGATCCACTTCTCCCACGAGGCTCTGGGCGTAGCCGACCGACACGGTAGGCGGGTCCCAGGTGTAGAGGCGCAGGACCGGGGCCCCCTCTCCCCGCGCGCAGGAGAGGGCGAGGGCCTCGTCCAGCCCCATATTGAGGGGACCCGGGAGGGGGCCCGACCGGAGGAAGCGCCAGGGAGAATGCGGAGGGCCTGCCGGTGGAGGAATGGTCGGTCTCACAGGACCGCCTCCCGGCGGAGCGCTTCCACGTCCTCCGCCGACAGCCCGAGCACCTCCCCCAGGACCTCCCCCGTGTGCTCCCCGAGGCGGGGGGGCGGGCGGCGGATCACCGGGGGGGAGCCCGCCAAGGTGAAGGGGATCCCGAGGAGCGGGACCTTTCCCAGGGTGGGATGCTCCACCTCCTGGACCATCTTCAAGTGGCGGACGGCCGGGTCGGCTAGCACCTCCGCAACCGTGTTCACGGGCCCGCAGGGCAGCCCGGCCGCCTCCAGGCGCGTGAGCCACGCCGCGGTGGGGAGCCGGGCGAAGCGGGCCGCCAGCAGCGGCACCAGCCGCTCCCGGTTGCGGGTCCGGGCGGCGTTGGTGGCGAACTCCGGGTCCTCCGCCCAGGCC
>Ga0184627_10000722_pt1 | contig 12799 bp, 12 predicted proteins | sample PLM3_127_b1_FD_133150 | JGI IMG/M metagenome (GOLD analysis project Ga0184627, IMG submission 133150) | Groundwater sediment microbial communities from an aquifer in East River, Colorado, USA - PLM3_127_b1 | ecosystem: Environmental > Terrestrial > Soil > Riparian zone | place: USA: East River...
CCGTGCCGGGCACCACCGCCACCTCCTCCAGGATGTAGGGCTCGGGGATCTTCAGCACCTCCGCGCCGTAGACGCGGTTGAAGCGCGCCGCCATGTCGCGCGTCATCTCGATGTGCTGCTTCTGGTCCTGGCCCACCGGCACCAGATCGGCGCGGTAGAGCAGGATGTCCGCCGCCATCAGCACCGGGTAGGCGAAGAGCCCGTGATCGGCGCTCTGCCCCTGCGCCAGCTTGTCCTTGTAGGCGACCGCGCGCTCGAGCAGCCCCATCGGCGTCAGCGTCGAGAGCATCCACGCCAGCTCGCAGACCTCGGGCAGGTCCGATTGGCGGAACAGGATCGCGCGCTCGGGATCGAGCCCGCAGGCGAGGTAGTCGAGCGCCACCGCGAGCGTGTTCCGGCGTCGCTCGCCCGCGTCGCGCACGCCGTTCATCGAGTGGTAGTCGGCGATGAAGTAGAGCGCCTCGTGCTGGCCCTGGAGCGCGAGGTACTGGCGCAGCGCGCCGAAGTAGTTCCCGAGATGGAGATGGCTCGCCGAGGGCTGCGTGCCCGAGAGGACGCGCATCGACTAGGCCGGGCCCACCACGTGCAGCCAGTGCGCAAAAGCAGGCTCGCCCCCGGAGACGACCGACTGGAAGCGCGCCTTCAGGCGCGTGCTCACCGGCCCGGGCTGGCCATCGCCGATCGGATGGTCGTCGACGCTGGCGACCGGCCAGACCCCCGCAGTGGTGCCGGTGAGGAAGACCTCGTGCGCCTGCATCAGCTGCTCGGGGCGCACCTTGGATTCCGCGACCGGAAGCCCGTCGTGCCTGGCGATCTCCAGGATCGAGCGGCGGGTGACGCCGAGCAGCACCTTCTCCTCGGGCGGCGTGCGCACGACGCCCGCGGCGTCGACCCAGAAGACGTTGGTGGTGGGGCCCTCCGCCACGAAGCCGTCCTGGTCGACAAGTAAAATTTCGTCGTAGCCCGCGCGGCGCGCGGCCCACTTGGCGAACATCGAGGAGGTGTAGTTGGCGGCGACCTTCGCCTGCGGCGGCACGATGTCACGTCTTCGATTGCGCCGGTCCTTCTCGATCCAGAGCCGCAGCGCCGGGCTGTAGCGGGGCTTCACCGACTTGTGCGCGATGATGTCGGCGCCGGGATCGTAGGCGGCGACCGCCAGCGAGACGTGCTCGTCGAGCGGAACCACGTCGACCTCGATCGAGGGGAGATAGGCGCTCACCTTCACGGAGGTCGCGCCCGGGTTGGCGCGCACCGTCACCACGATCGCATCCGAGATTGACTTCGCGTCGTGAGCGAGCGGGAGACCCACCAGCTCGGCCGAGCGCAGGAAGCGCTCGACATGGTCGTGCAGCCGGAACAGGGCCGGGCCCCGCGGTGTCGAATGGACGCTCATGTAGTCGAAGATCAGCGAGCCGCGCTGGAGGCTGTGGGACAACAGATGGACGGTGGCCCGCTCCCAGGGGACCAGCTGCCCATCGACCCAGATCTGGCGATCGACCTTCGGCGGCGGGGACTCAGGCGGCAAGTGGTCCGGCATGGCGCCGAAATGTATCACGCCCCCGCGGGATGGCCCTCCAGCCTCCAGGGAAACCGACGGGGCACAAGTTCCGGCCGGAGTTGCCGATGCGTGACACCAGCCCCCCTCGGACGGCTACATCCCGGGTATCTGGAGGACACATGAAGAGCCTGATCCGAAAGGCCGCGGAAGTCGTAGCCGCCACCGCGGATCTCTACCGCGAGATGACGCTGAACGCGCTCCGGTTGATGCCCCGACGCAGCTGAGGGCCTGGGGCCGCCCCGGCTCCACCCGCGCCCCGGCTCAGGGCAAGCGGCCGTCAGGCCGCGCACAGCCAGCCAAAGGCGAGCGGCCTTCACTCAGGATGCGGCCGGGGTCTCTCTACGAGACCGACTCTCCGCCGCCTCTGCCTCTTGCGCGATCTCCCCGGTCTGCCAGCGCAGCTCCGCCTCGGAAGCGCGCCGGCGCAGCGCCATCAGGCGCGGCTCGTTCAGCTTGACCCAGGTCCGGGCCGCGAGCGTCAGGGCAAGCCCGAAGCAGATCCCCGCGATCAGCACGAAATCGACCGAGGTGAAGCCCAACAAGGTCGGCCGGTAGGCCGTCGTGATCGCGGCCGCCTTGAAGAGAAACCCCACGACCAAGCTCACCGACCCCATCACAATCAGCAGATCGATCAGCGGAAGGATCGGCACGATAGGGGCTCCTCCCGGGTGCTTGGAGCCCCGCCGAACGCACGGCGGGGGGTCGGGCAACTTGCTTCTCGCATGCTAAGGCGCAATCGCCCCGCCGGTCAACGCCAGCGACCTGCGGCCTCGATGGCACCCCCGACCCCGGACGCTAGAATCGCGCCCCGCCCTGCCCCGCCACGGTGCGTTCGCCGACGTAGCTCAGCTGGTAGAGCAGCTGATTCGTAATCAGCAGGTCACCGGTTCGAATCCGGTCGTCGGCTCCATTCCTAAGGTTCCTCGGGCAGTTGCGAGGCTAGCCGCGCGGGCTCGAGCCGGCAAGTTTGTACCACAAGGGCTTATGGTACAGACCGATCGGTTGGGTGAATGCGAGACTTAGAGAGGCCACCGAGCCAGCGCCAGCTTTGCCAGAGAACCCTGCCGGGAATCTATGCTGGCCGCGTCCCACTTCTCAAACTCGGTTCCGAGCTTGGAAGTCAGCAGAAAGGCGGACTGAGCGTAGAGCTTCACCTTCTCCGAAAAAGTCTTCGCCGCCTGCTTCTTGTTGCTGGGCTTGTCCAATAGGCAAAGATTTCCGAGCCTTTCTCGACACTCGGCCAACTCTAGGTCAGCAGCCAGTACTGGCTCCCAGCCCACACTTGGGTTCTTGGGCAGGACGTGCTCCAAAGTCACCTTCTGGGGATCATCGACCGGTTCGTGCTGCAGTGGCTTCCCTGGATTCGCCTTGTGCCATTGCTGAACCTCGAGTTCGCGCAATATCCACCTGGCCCGCGCTGCTTTGCTTTCCTCATATCGCCGAAAGTCCTCTTCGAACTCAGCTTCGCTGGAGAGGAGCGACTTCAACTCGTTCCAGACCCCTTTTGGCGACGTGAGCTTCTTCGAATAGATCCCCACCGAGACGCTTGCCGCCCTTATCTCAAGGAGGCCAGTTCGCCCCCTCCCCACGAGCTGGTAGCGAACGATGAGTGTCACCAGGTAACGAACGACCTTCTCGACGTCTCCTGCGTCGAAGCGCGCAAGCGCTGCCAGTAGGATCGGATGGGTCTGCCGCCCACCAAGGATTGCTAGAGCCCGAATCGCGTCCCGCGTTGCTGCGCTGTAGCCCTTCCAGAGATCACTGTCGGCGACTTCGAGGTTTGCGTACGTGTCTGCAAGTTCGGCGAGCTCGCCGGAGAGCGAGACGACCTGCGAGCTGGTTCGGAATCGCTTCTTCAGCTCATGGAATAGGCGCCCGCGCTGAATGCGTCCATACCGTGAAGTCCAGAATGCCTTCAGAAAATCATCTGCGCGCCTCTCTCCCAGGTGCGAAAGCATCTTCGTCCAGTTTGCTTGGACCTGTTGCTGGCTTCCAGCCTTGGTCTCCCGGAGCAAGTGATTCTTCAGCAAATCGAGCACCGAAAGATCGATGCCTCGATCATTCAACGATTCGAAGATGGTGTACGCGTCTTCCGGTGCCGTCACGTCGAGGCAGTTGATTACCACCCTGTCGCGGAGATACTTCGCCAGCTCGAACAGCGCTTCAGCTTGCTTCTTCGGATCAGCCCCTCTTGACTCAGCCAGCTCGCCTGTCATCTGACGACAACGAATCGCAGCGTCGATCAGCTTCCTTCTCGATGTGTGACGCCCAGATTCCGCTAGGCGTTTCTCTAGAACCTTGTCGGAGTAAGCGTTGATCACGATCTCCTGAAAGAGCGCCTGATCATTCACATTCATGACGATTCGTGGCTCGTCTTCCTCCTCACCGATCTCGGAGATTCCAATGAACTCGTTCTGGATCTTCGCCGCCTCACTGTCATATCCGTGATCGCGCATCCATTGGCGAATAGCGGCGTAAATCATCGTTGCGGTAGCGAGCCGCTGTTGCCCGTCTAGGATTTCGTACCGCTTCTGTGATGCGTCCGCGGTGTCAACTAACACGATGAGTCCGAGGAAGTAATCCCGGTCTGGCTGCCCCATCGACTCAATGACATCCTCGAGATACTGCTCTACTGCGCCAATCGGCCAAGAGTAATCTCGCTGATGTGGAGGAACAGCGAAGTATCGCCGCTCATTCAAGAGCTGCCCAATACCTCGCGTCATTGACACCATTTGCTGTTTCGACACTCATCCTCCTCCGCCTGATCCCAGACTACCGGTCGCGCGCGCCAGCGGCCACCCCGCGCCGCGAGTTTTCCTCTTTCGAGCTTCGTCATGTTCAATCGCGTCGAGACGGAGCAGCTGGCTATCCGCTAGTGGTCGACCATGTAAAAGACTGGAGGCTGAAGCCTTCGAACTCAAGATGACGAACCTTGCCAAGGACCAGATAATCCGGACGGGGCGGGAGCTCGTGTGGTTCCCCGCTCGGATGGCCAACGTCTTGAACGAGCAGAAGCGAGAGCAGGTGGTGGCGCAGGTGGAAGTCTGTATGACCGGCTTTGAGGTGTCCACCGAGGAGCCTGGCGACCACAGCACTACACGGAATGGTTGCGTAATCAGAGAATCACCGACATCAGCCGATGCGACCACCGCGACCATGTGACATGAGCGAGAACGGATCACTGCCGAGTCCGGCGGCCTCGTGTAGATACTCAACGATCCGAACACCATCGTCGAATCTTCTACGAGCCTCTTCGGGATTCGAGAGTTGAAGCCAGAGGGGTCGAAGACCTTGCGAGGTTGAACCGAGGTTTCGTTTCCAAGTTCCCCCAATTGTCGCTGTGCGGCCATGTGCAAGGAGGTTCCGAAACTTGAAGATAGGACTGAACGATTCGAACGGACGACTCCCGAAGCTGAGGTCGACTTTGAGGGCCAGTGCTACAACATCGAGCTTGTTGGAGGGCGACAGCTTTCGCTCAATAACGTCCCAGTGGGCGATGAGCTTCTCTCCGATGTGATTAAGATAGGCCTCAATGAAGAAGGCCGTCGAAATCAGCGCCATCATCGATGTGTATACGTTACCGTCAATAGTCTCTTCCGCCTCCTTCAACAGAAACTCCGCTCCGGACTTGAGATAGGCGTACGTGAGTGTGGTTGTGTCGCCAGCGAATACCGCCTCCTCGGCCACGATCGGGTCTCCTCACGGCCGCCGGATAGCTAGCGCACTGGCCGCCAGCGTGGCTCTATACCTGATGAGATCTATTCGGATCCGGCTCGCGCGGGAGTATAATGCGAAATCGCCATTGGGGGATCTAGCGATGCAAAAGGTTATGAAGCCGGTCGAGGTTTCGAAGGCAGAGGACGGCACCGTAGTCATCCATCAACCGAACGAGATGACTGATGGGGAAAGCATCTGGGTGTCGTCCGAGCAGGTACCGACGCTCGTCGAGTGGCTTCTGGAGGCGGCTGGCATCCACGCTAGAGCTACCGAAGAGGGGAGGAAGCCGCAGGAAGTTCGAGCAATGGCTCACATGTTCCGCTGTTTGGAGCAGCAGATCGCCGAAGACCAGCACACAGTGGACGAGATCTCCCCAGCACGAGGCGTGCGTATTGCCCTCGATTGGGCAGCCGGCGATTCCGACACGAGTCCGGACGACTGGTACTTCCCCGATGCCGAGTAGTGCTCCGCACCCACGACACAGGATCGCTGAGCGGAGCAGCGACGGACCGAAAGACGTGGAAGGCTCCCTTCGCACTGGACGCCAAACGGACGGTCACCTCTCCATCCGCTGTGAACGACTCAAAGACACTTCTTGGGTTCGTGAACCCGTACTGGAACTTCCTAGGGATATCTCAGCACAGCCTCGCGCTCGGGCGAGGTGTGTCACTCGCGCATATCGCCGACGTCCTCCCCGACCACGTTAGAATGCATATCGATCTATCAGAATCGTGGCTCGCATCGCGCGCCGTATATGCACTTGTTCTCGATTGGAGTGCAGATCGAATAGCAGCTAGCGACGATGATCAATTCTCGCCAGGGCCGAATAACGCAGAGCGGCGCGCGCTTCGCATGCTTGAGAGGACGACCGAGGCGGTTTGGATCACGAAGCGCTCCACTTTCAGCTTCGATTTCATTGTCGATTTCTCTCGGGATGGGCCGCCGGCATCGTCCATATCCTGGGGTCGAGTGCCATCGCTTGTTTCTCTCCCGAGCTACGCGAACGAGATCCTCGGGTCGGCGGACCTGGAACAGGCCAGCGAAGTGAACGACGCTATCGCCCAAGTACTGCCTCGCACGGCCCTGAATATTGCGCTCGATGCTCTCTGGCACGCACTCACGGAGACGAACCCGTTCCTTAGGTATTTGCTACTCTGGGTCGCTCTCGAAGCCTTGTTTGGCCCCGAATCTTCACAAGAACTCAGCTACAGACTGGCGCTGAGACTAACTCGTTTTGGGGAGCACCAAGGCGAGAAACTCCAGAGCCGGTTCAGTGAGATTCGAATGGCCTACGACCTCCGGTCGAAGATCGTTCACGGGCGAACCAAAGGTGCGCTCGGCAAGGATGACTCCGATCGCTGGGTACTCTTCTGCGAAGGTCTCCTCCAATCCGCTCTTCGAAGGATCCTCACCGATCCAAACCTGCGAGCAGTCTTTTGTTCGGCGAAGGAACGAGAGGGGTATCTCGACGCGATCGCTCTTGGCTGTGCCTTCCTGTGAAGGCTCATCGCAGTGACGTGCTCCGAGCGTAGTCGACCTCGTCGCAAGTGTTGCCGCGGTATCGCGCCTGGCACAGGGACCGGTGGCGTGCGGAGGCCTCCCAGAGCCCACCGTCTTCGACGAGATGCACGGTGTAGGCGTCGCTTAGCCGCGACTCGCCGCAGAACGCGTGGTTGATATGGGCCGGGAATCAGAACCGCAGTGCTGGCTACTCCAAGCGGAAGCATCGGTCGACGCCGAATAGTGCCTCGGCGCCTTGACGTTTCGAGGCGTATTGCTTCCCCAGGTCAACAACAGCGAGGTTGCGAATTGCTCGCGAGCAGCAAACGTAGAAGACGTTTCTTGTGCGCCGGAAGCGAGCCGGATTCGCCGATGCGTCCTCACCGCTGAGGTATTTGTCGAACGAATACAGATTCCAATTCGCGCCCTTGTCGTTGAGGACCACGAATACCGTATCGAACTCTTTTCCCTTGACGCCGTGCTTCGTAGCAAATGGTGTGTGCTCGTTGAAGAACGCTGTGTAGGATCGGACTTGATCGTAGGTAAGGCCAAAGAACCCCGTGTAGAACTCCCACTCTCTCGCCTCCCGCTCCTCGGCTTCACTATCCATCAACGCCACCCGCTGAGCGTCGATTGGCGCGGCCAGCCGATCGGTGAACTCATCGAGCAGCGGGAATAGCCGCGCGTCTCGGATATGTTCGAGCACGGCGCGGATAGTGGCCTTGTCGCGTAGCCTTATGAATTGATCCAACGCCTCGCACGCCGCCTTCTTTCCTTGATTGCGGCTGAACTCGTATCCACTGGCTCTGAGTATTGACAGGGTCCTACCCGAATTGTTGGCGGACCACGCCTCCGCTAGAGGTTCCACCCGGTCGAGGAAGAACGCTATCCGCCGGTCCTCGCCATTGAGGAGCCGGTCTCGGTACGAGCTACCCCGCTTGGTGAACACCTCCAGTACACCATCGTAGCCCGCCTTCTTCGCGATCAGCCTGTGCGTCAGATAGAGCTCTTTGTCGCGTGCGCGACTGGAAGACCAACGAAGCTCGGTAGCCACGAAGTGGCGCGCGCGGGCTAGAGCATCGGTCGCATCGCCATCCATGCGAAGGTAGATCGCGGATCCCTCCACGTTTTTGTCCATCGGATACTGCTCGATATCCGTTCTAATCCGATTCAGCAGCTGAATCACCGCGACTGAGCATCGGTGGTTCTCTCCCTTGGGAATACGTGTAAGCTTGGAAAGCAGGGGCGCGGGAATTTCTCCAACGCCAGGATGCTCTCCGCCGTGAAAGATGTTCTGAAGCTGATCGCCAAACAGACCAACGACTACATCATCTGGGTTTGCAGGGAGAAGGCACGCAAGGAGGATATTGATGACGGCCATGCTCGCATCCTGGTATTCGTCCACAAGTACGTACGGATACTTCGCCGCCACGAGACGTGAGAGGAATGGATTGTCCGTAAAGACAATATGCGCGACGCTCAGCAGGTCGTCGTGATGCAAGCGTCCCTCGAGGAAATTGGACCCCGTATCCGAATACGTGACCGGAACTTGAACTAGGGCTTCTCGAAGTTCTACGTCGTCCTTCTTTCGCGAGCTCTCGGCGTCCAGCTTTAGGTTGAACTTGATAAGCGCCGCTTTCAGCGCATTCTGGTGTGGTTGAATGACGTGCCAGAGAAAGTCGTGGATCGTTGAAGCTCTGATGAGTGCCTGAGCTCCCGTTCGCTCCGTGATCTCGTCCCTTGCAGCATTCGTGTACGTAATGCAGGCGATGCTCTGCCCAGCCCGAGACATCTCGCCGCGCTTTGTGCCGCAGAGGTACCGAAGCGCCTGCGCCAGCGAGTACGTTTTCCCCGATCCCGCACCTGCATCGAGAACGAAGCTCTTTCTCTGCTCGATGCATTGCTGAATCGCTGTGTCGGCTTCGCTCATTGCGCGCTTCGCTCCGCAAGCCAAGCAAGGCCGTCCGCGATGTATTTGGGCGTCCGCCACCCGTCTGCGAGCATCAGATCAAGCGCGAAATCAACCTTGTTCATCGTGAGTTCGTAGGCAATTTCCCGAAGGTCCGCCGCCGAGCCTGCCGCGAGGATTTCGGGCGTACCGATGAATTGTGCCCTGTTCGCAAACAGCCACTCAGCGTTCTGGTAGATGAACGCCTCCTCGAAGCTGCGACCACAAGGCAGGTGGTCCTCGTCGGGTACCTGATAGGCGACTTGAACAGAGCCGTCAGTCTTGTCGGCCCTGCTGGCGGTGCGGAGCTCCGCAAGCGCGGTCTTGGCAGGTAGCCAGGTCTTGAGCGTCGCGTTGCTACTGGAGTGCCCCTCAGTGACCCGACATCTTTTCCGATCCTCCCCGATTGAATCTAGGTCGGTGATGATGAGCGTTGGTATCTCGATGAATTTCACGAGCGATTTGAATCTGTGGGCATAGGCACCCCCCACTTCGACGATCGAAATATAGTCGCTGGCCAAGTTGGCTTGGGGCCCCGTTGCACACTTCTCAATCATCTTCATCAGCAGTAGGCGCTCGACTTGACCTTCGATGAGGATCGCTTTGTCCGAAAAGAACAGGTCACACCGCGTTAGCGTTAGATATCGCGCAAGGAACTTGACCGCGTTGGCTTCCTCGCCATTGCTGTGACTGCTCTCAAATTCGAGAAGATCCTTCACTTCCGCCGTGTTACCCCGTCTCCGGAAATATCGCACCGGTGAAAACCCGCAGACAGCCACGATATGGGAGGAGTGCGTTGTAATCATCAGTTGCACCTCTCCCTCGCTTCCCTCCGGATCGAGAAATCCAGAGATCTGCCTGAGAAAAACGTTCTGCATCTGCGGATGGAGATGCACCTCAGGCTCCTCGATGACAATCAAATGCACGCGTGGCTTCGCGACCTCCGCTTCTTCTAGTTCCTCTCGAAACGACATGAGTTGGAGGATCATGTAGATCAGGTTCTTGAAGCCTAGTCCGTTGTACTTCTCGGGCAGGTTGTAGGTGACTGTTGTCTCGCCGCCGGCTTGGGCCTCGACGTCGGAAGCGTAGTAGACGCGGGTGTTGTCTTTGAAGAGTGTGCTCGCACTAAGCTCGGCCTTGATCGACAGGCGCGGTATACGGGGATACCCGAATTTCAAAAGCCCCTCGATCAAGCGCGCGAAAGCGTTCATGTACCGACTGCTGAGGTCGGTGGAATGCGTCCGCAGCGCGCTCTCGAGAGCCTTATAGCCCTCGGGCTCGGCCTCCTTATAGTGGCGGCCGTAGTGTGCATGGAGGAGTCCCGAGAGCCGCGTGGCTCGGCTGTTCTCTTGATCATCGATGTGCCTTTGCGCGGCTACGAAGTCGACTCTGATCAATCGCTCAAGCGCGGAGGCGTCGGGGAGACGTTCGCGCTCGCCTGTGTCGGGAGCCATCTTGAAGCAAGAAATGGCGTAGTAGTCGTGTAGTCGGGTACTTAGAAAGTCGAACAGGCTCTCGTCCTGCTCGCGGTCCGATCGGTAGTCCTCGGTCAGCCTATCTATGTCGTTGATCGCGAATTCGATGAGAACCGCGATCTTGTAGGACTGCGGATCGAGGTCCATCAGCAGATCACCTGCCACGGCAAGATCGGCCGCGACGTCGTCATAGTCGAAGTGGAGCGCCATCGAGATCGTTGGTAGGGTGGTATCTTCTTGCGGCTCCACGTCCGTACCAAGCAGAAACTGTTGGACCTTGTCGAATGCCTCACGGCAGGCCAGGGAGAAGTCGAAGATAGAGAACCTCTTGCCCGTCCCCTTCGTAAACAGCTGAAGAGCTTCAGCTACCGAAGTCTTTCCAGTATTGTTTGGCCCAACAAGGATCGCGGCGAGTACCTTGCGATCACATCTGATCGAAGCTTCGCGTAGGAGTCGGAAGTTCTTCAAGTCGAGTCTTGAGAGTCTCATCTTTCCCCCGATCCGCTGGACAAACGCTCAGAAGCGTATAAAGGCAGAGGACTTCCGAGGGTTTCACGTCGGTTATCCCCACCTTCGCTTTGGCATCCGATGGGCTCGCCTTATATTGAAGTTACATGGAAGCTGTCCCGCCGCTATCCGACCTGTCGCGAATCGACGTGACAACCGATTTCTCGATCACCGTCGAGCAGGCGTCCGCGCTCTTCTTTGACGCGGGCGTGCCCCGCTCACCTCGCACGGTGATGCGCTGCTGCGCTCGTGAGCACCTCGATTGTCGGAAGATCGACACTGAGCGAAACGAAAAGTATCTCGTGTCGCAGGAGTCCCTCGATCGACGCATCAACGAACTCCTCCACGTCACTGCGTCAACTGCGCGACATGACGCGCCGGATCGCGACACGTCGAGAAGCGATAAGCAGATCCAGCAGCTCGAGGGTCGACTGATGGAGCTGGAGACCGAAAACATGGACCTCAAGATCACCAATCCCGCGAAAGATCAAGTCATCCAGTTCGCGCGCGAAGAACGAGCGAGCTTCCTCAAGAAGCTCACCTTGGCCACGCGCATTATCGGACAGCTCGAGACGCGCATACGATTGGCTCTCGGGAGCAGCGTGCAGACGGACGCAGCAACGGAGGCTGAGGAGCTCAACGAAGAACTCGGTTATCCCCACGATGAGACTTCGAACTCCGCATCGCCGGTTGTAGAATGAGGGCGATGAATCCACCAACAGATTCAGAGCAACCACGACGACCTCTCGTCAGCGTCAAGCGCCAAGTCGAGACGGACATCGCGACCGGGAAGACCGAGACGCGGATGTTCGCCAAAATGTACTTCGAGGCGCGCGACTCGGGCCTGCTCAGCCAGATGCCGGCGGAGCTTTGGCAGACGCTTTGTTGCCTCGCGACGTACATGGACGAGCACGTGCTTTGCTACCCCGGGCAGGCGCGAATGGCGCGCGAGCTCGGGATCAGTCGACAGCAGCTCAACAGTCGCTTGCAGCGGCTTCTCGCATTCCGTTTCGACGGCAGGCGGCTCGCCACGGTGACGAATCGGCGTGTGAAGACGAGCCAGGGAGAGCGCTTCGACCACAACCTCTACCGCATCCAACCGATCGCGGGCTTCGGGATCTTCGACACCCCGAGGGCACCCGGCCAGGAGCCTGTGTCAAGTCCACTGGACACGGGGCGTATGTCCAATCCGCTTGACACTGGCGCGCCTGACACTGGTGCACCGGACATAAACAAGAGCCACCGTAAGAACAAGAACACACGGCGGGGGTCTTCCCAGGAAGAACGATCCCTCACCGATCACCTCGCGGAGGTCCTCGTCGCGCGGTTCCACGAGCTGCGAAAGTACGCACCCCGAAAGCCTTCGGCTAGCGAGATCTCCCAGGCCAAGGCGCTCCTCTCCGAGCTCGGCCAGGCCCGTGCGGACTTCGTCCTCGACTACGCGATCGCCGAGGCCAAGCGCACGCGGTTTGAAATGCGCCACTTCGACGCGATCCTCCAGTACCTCGACGAGGCCCTCGACGGCTACGGCCGGGAGCAGGCCCGCCTCGACCGCGAAGCCGAGGCCCGCCGGGAATCCGAAGAGGAGGAGCGCCGGGTTGCCTACGACCGCTGGCGCTCCCAGGAGGTCGAGCGGATCAAGCAAGGCATGCCCGCCCAGGAAATCGATTCCCTGACCGAGCGGACTCGAGAGCGCCTGGCCGACCGCGCCGGGAGCCGCCAGGCGATTGGCTTCGAGAGCTTCGTCGGCCGCGAGGTAAACCACCTCATCGCCGAGAGCCACGACCTCCCTCCCTACGAGGTCTGGCGCGAGCAGGAGTACCCTTGGCTCCGTCGCATCTCCGAGTCGGCGCCATAGGCCGCCGGATTGGCCTCCAGAAGGCCCGGGATCACGCGATCCGCCGCGGAGACGGCGCTCCTTACCAGTTCCCGGATATCGCGGCTCAATCTCGGGCCGCTTCTTCGCTGTGGCGAAGTCTCGGCCAAAACGCTTTAGCGAATCGGGCCCGGCCACCCCGCGATTGGCCCGACAAACGGGCCAGCAAACATGGTTTGTAGGGGTGGCCTCGAGACGGAAGCCCTTGCGGGGCAAGG
>Ga0184627_10000723_pt1 | contig 12795 bp, 9 predicted proteins | sample PLM3_127_b1_FD_133150 | JGI IMG/M metagenome (GOLD analysis project Ga0184627, IMG submission 133150) | Groundwater sediment microbial communities from an aquifer in East River, Colorado, USA - PLM3_127_b1 | ecosystem: Environmental > Terrestrial > Soil > Riparian zone | place: USA: East River...
CGCGTTTCTGTCGAGAGTGGCATGACACGTCGATCCGCATTGATCAAGGCCGTGGTCGGGCTGACGGCCGCTGGACTGCTCGCCGTGCTGTTCCTGCGCTCGGCGCAATCGGCCCGCGAGGCGCCATTTACCGTGGAGCGCGGACATTTGACCCCGTGGACCCTCGTGCGCGAGCCCGACACGCTTGGCTCCTGGCTCGCGCTCAGACCGCCGGCGGACCTGGCGCCGCCCCTTGGCCGTCAAGTTTTCACGCGCGGAGGACAGTCCGTCAATTACCCGAATCCTTCCGCGATGCCGGTCGTCCTGCAAACGGAGTTCGATCGCGCGTTGGCTGGAACGCTGATGCCGGACGCCGTCATGAATATCGCGCGCGCGGCCGGCCTCGAGTCGGCGGCGTTCGAGCCGCGGTGCATGGGGTATCGACGCATCAGTGAGCCCGGGGCGACCCGGGGCGTCTATTTCATGGTGTTCGATGCGCCGGCCTTCGGCCAGTTCCGGCAGCAGGTATCGGAGGAGCTCCGCCGCGCGGGCGGCGACGCGTCTCTTTTCGATCCGGCGGCGCTGTCGCCCGTGCTCCTCATCGCGGCGCTGGACGAGAACTTCAGCCGCTGGATGCCGCTGCGCGTGAACCCCGACGCCGACTGTCTCGCGCCATTCGAGGTGCAATGAAGAGTGAGGAGGTCGCGTGCTGATTGTCTGGCGCCTGCTGATCAACGCCGCTGCGCTCTGGGCGGCGACACGCCTCGTGCCCGGCATTTCGTTTGACGGCGACTGGCGCCTGCTCTTTGTGGTGGCGCTGGTCTTTGGCGTGCTCAACGTGTCGGTCCGGCCGGTCCTGATGCTGTTGACGCTGCCGTTCCTCATCGTCACGCTCGGGCTGTTCACGTTCGTGCTGAATGCGTTGATGCTGTGGCTGACAAGCGCGATCTCCGATGCGCTCGGGTTGGGTTTTCATGTCGAGGGCTTCGGTGCGGCGTTCTTGGGGGCGCTCGTCGTCAGCGTGATCAGCTTCATGCTGTCGCTGTTTGTAACGTCGGGCGCGGGCGCCCGGCGCGCACACGACGACCGATAGGAGGATCGACCCGATGGATGTCTGGCCAAGTCTTCCCCTCGACGCGTGGCGCGACACGTACGCGACGCTGCACCTCTGGTTGCAGATCGTCGGCAAAGTCCGCCTGGCTCAGAGTCCATGGGTCAATCACTCATGGCACGCCACGTTCTATGTGACCGCCACGGGCCTTACCACCTCCTCGATCCCCTATGGCACACGGACATTTGAGATCGGGTTCAATTTTCTCGACCACCGCCTGACCGTCGAATCGAGCGACGGCGGCCGCCGCGCAATGGCGCTCGGGCCGCTGTCGGTCGCCGCGTTTTACCGGAGGCTCATGGACGCGATGGCCGAGCTCGATCTTCGCGTGAAGATCCACGGCCGGCCCAGCGAGATTGCCGACGTCATCCCGTTCGATCGCGACGAGACACACCGGGCGTACGATGCGGAATACGCCAACCGGTTCTGGCGGGTCCTGGTGCAGGCCGATCGCGTCCTCAACGAGTTTCGAGCGGTCTTCCTCGGCAAGTGCAGCCCCGTGCACCTCTTCTGGGGCGGTCCGGACCTCGCGGTGACGCGGTTTTCGGGGCGGCCGGCGCCAGTGCATCCCGGTGGCATCCCGAACCTGCCGGACTGGGTCACGCGCGAGGCCTATTCGCACGAAGTCAGCAGCTGCGGCTTCTGGCCCGGCGGCGGCCCGATCCCCCACGCCGCGTTTTATGCCTATGCTTACCCGGAACCGGCCGGGTTTGCCCAGGCCACGGTCCAGCCGCGCGAAGCGTTCTACAGCACCGACCTGCGCGAGTTCCTCCTGCCGTACGACGTCGTCCGGCAGTCGGCGTCCCCCGACGAGACGCTGCGCGCGTTTCTGCAGAGCACGTATGAAGCGGCAGCGGACTTGGGCAAGTGGGATCGGCGCTCGCTGGAGCGAGCCTCCGATCCCAAGCGAGCCTGACGTCGGGCGCAAGACCAGGGTAGCCACCGAGAACACGAAGACGATCAGCCAGGAAGGACACGAAGACGATCAGCCACGAAGGGCCCGAAGGTCACAAGGCAAAAAGCCCAGTGGTCTGTGTGCTCTTTGTGGCTAAGACGTCTTTGTGCTCCTTGTGGCTGGCCGTCTCTCCTAGACCGCGATACCCACCGTGAACGCGGCGGAATATCCACCGGTGGGACTGCCGCTGACGGTCGCAAGCTCAGACGACAGGCTGTCGGCGAACACCATGTCCCCGGCGTTTGACGTGGGGTTCTGGCCCCGTGCGGCGTACACGCCGCTGCGGTACACCTCGGCGTTCACGGCGTCTGGAAACGCGATCTGCGTCACCTTCACCGACCGGCCGTTCACGCTGACTTCCACGTGAATGTGGGTCGCCCTGCCCGCATACCACCCGGGATAGATCGTCGTGAACGTCGCCTGCCCGCGGCTGTCGGTGGCCTGGATGCCGCGCAGGAACGTTTGCGCCGTCCCGTTGTAGCCGGGCTGGTTGTATTGCGAGTAATGGCCGTCGGCATCGCATTGCCAGATGTCGACCACGGCGTCCGCCACCGGGGTACAGCCGCTGCTGACGTTCACGACCGTGAGCGTCAGCGCCACCGCGGTGCCACCGCGGCCTTCGCGGATGTCACTGCGAATCAGGTCCACCAGCGAGGGATACGGTCCGATGGTTTCATTCGGCGCGACCGCGCAGGCCGCTGCGGTCGTGCCCCCCGTCGACGTCGTCGCCCCGCTCGTCGTGGTGGTCGGGCTGGTCGGCGTCCCGTTGCCGCACCCCACGGCCAGCGCCGCGCCCGCGGCCCCGAGCATGCCGACCGCCTCGCGCCTCGTCATCTTCTTGCTGTTCATTGGTCCGCCTCTCATGCGCGCCTCTCATGCGCCTCACTTGTCACGGTACCGGGTGGCGCTTCCGGCCGGAAGGCCCTGTCGGTAACATTCACTGTTAAGGTGAGCTACACAATGGACCGGTACAGGCGCATGGCCATCCTGGCGACCGTCGTGGAGCAGGGGTCGATCCGGCGTGCGGCCCGGGAGCTGCGGCTGACGCCCTCCGCCGTGAGCCAGCAGATCCGGCGGCTGGAGGAGGAGACCGGCGTGACGCTGCTGCGCCGGTCGACGCGGCGCCTTTCAATGACCGAGGCGGGTGAAGCGTTTTACGAGGGGTGCGCCGCGATGGTCGCTGCGGCCAGGTCCGCGTACGACAGCCTGACCGCGCTCCAGGAGTCGCCGGTGGGCGAGCTGAGCATCAGCGCTCCGGCCGGATTCGCCGCCACGCACCTGCTCAAGGCCATCGCGCCGCTCCTCGCCGTCCATCCCGCGCTGTCCCTGCGGCTCGTGGTCACAGACGACGGGGTCGAGATCATCAGCGATCGGATCGATCTGGCGATCACCATCGGCACGCCGATTACGAGCTCCACGCTCGTCCGGCGCCATCTCGCTGACTGGCCGTTGGTGCTCTGCGCCTCGCCGCGGTATCTGGCCCAGAGAGGAGTGCCCGCATCGCCGCAGGAGCTTGCGCAGCACGCCTTTCTTGCGCTCCCTCGGTGGCACCACGGCACCGACGTGATGACCGGTCCGAAGGGCCAGCAGTACCGGGTCGACGTCGCGCCGCGCGTGTTGAGCAACAACCAGGTGGCCATCAGGGACCTCACCCTGATGGGCCTCGGCCTGTCGTTTCACGTGGTGCCTGAGATCGCCGAGGATCTTGCAGCCGGACGGCTCGTACGCGTGCTGCCCGACTGGACGCTGCCGCCGGTGGCGGTGGCGGCATTGATGCCGTCGCGGACACGTCAACCCTCGAAGATCCGCATGGCGGTCGACGCGCTCCGCGCGTATCTCAACCCGAAGGTCCAGGCGGAAACGGAAAAGCGGACGCCTCGTTCGAAAAGGCACTCGACCCGATGAGGGCTTCGGTCGTCGTCCCCGCTTTCAACGAGGAACTCGGCATCGCGGCGTCGCTTCGGAGCATCCGCGACGCCATCACGGCGTTCGATGCGTTCGGCTGGACATCCGAAGTGATCGTCTGTGACAACAACTCCACGGACCGCACTGCGGAACTCGCGCGGGAAGCCGGCGCGCAGGTGGTATTCGAACCGATCAATCAGATTTCGCGCGCGCGGAATACCGGCGCGGCGCGGGCGACCGGCGACTGGCTGATCTTCGTGGACGCGGACTCGCATCCCAGCCGCGAGCTGTTTCTTGACGTCGTGCACGCCATACAGGACGGCCGGTGCGTTGCGGGCGGCAGCACGGTCTGCTTCGATAACCCGGATCGTGGCGTCGCGTTCGCCGGGTGGATGTGGAATATCACCAGTCGAATCTTGCGGTGGGGCGCCGGGTCGTTCATCTTCTGTGAGGCTGCGGTGCTCCGCGAGCTCGGCGGTTTCAGCCAGGAGCTGTACGCCGCCGAGGAGATCGACCTGTTTCGCCGCTTGAAGCGCGTCGCTCGTCGAAGCGGCAGGAGGATTGTGATCCTGCACCGCCATCCCCTGCGCACGAGCGCGCGGAAAGCGCGGCTCTACACGTCGCGCGAGGCGCTGCGATTCCTCTGGAGAACGGTTGTCCAACGCGGCCGCACGTTGAGGAGCGCGAAGGAGTGCTACTCGTGGTACGACGGCCGGCGCTGACTCCGCCGGCTACTGAGGCAGCCGCTCTCCCGGAATCCCGATCGCCAGCGCGACTTGCCGTAATTTGTCCTGAATCACGCGCACGTTGCGGGCCCCCATGCGCGCCAGGTGTTTCTGGGCCGGCGTCAGGCTCTCGAGCGCCTTGTCTTCAAAGCCGTACCCGACGCCTCGTGCTCGTGGCACGAGGCGCACGTTCCCGTCAAGAGCAGGGGTGCGAAGCAGCACCACGATGGCCCGCTCCAATGTGTCGTCAAACGATCCCCGCCCCAGCTCGCCATACGCTTCGTCGAGGCGCGGTTTCAGCGTGGCGCAGAGCCGCGCGGCGGCCTGTGCGTCCACCGAATCCACCGCGTCGGCGATCGGCCTATACCGCTCGTAGTTCCGGGGATCCACGAGCAGCGCTCCTCGTGTTTCGTTCACACGGAATGCTCCGGAAGGCCGAAGTGGGCGGAGGCGGGCCGCAGGACTCGTCCCGTTGGCCACGTTCTCGACCACGACGGTGAAGTTCCGGATGAGGTTGTCGGTGGCAAGCCACGCGGTCACGCGGGGGTGCGCCGACAGCTCGCGAACGAGCTTGCCGACAACGGCATCGCTGTCGTCCAGCGGAGGAAGCGCCGTCGCGTTGCTCATCCCGCAGAGCGGGCCCTGGGCTGCCGTCGGCGGCGGAGCGGCGGCTTGGGTTGGCGCAGGTTTTTGCTCAGGTGTCTGCTGCGCCTGGCGCCCCGTGACCAAGAACCAGATCGCTGCTCCTGCGGCAAGAATCACCACCGCGGCCAGAAGCCATGGTGTTGCAGAGTGCCGGTCCCGGAAGGTAGGCGCCGGGGCTGGCGTTTTCTCGAGCTCATATTCCGAAGGGTCGAGCATCACCGCCTCTGTGGGAGAGAATTACTGAGAATACTCCACTGATGTTCGTCGGTCACCTTGCCGGAGCGGTCCGCTATTGCGGACCGCTCGGCCAGTGCTGGCTAGTCGGGTCGCGGAGCGACCCGACCTTGCCGCCAAGCGCGCCGCGCCGCGCGCGCCCCTTGGCGCGCTGTTCGCTGGTGCCATTGCCCAGTACCTTCGCGCGACGAAACCGCGTACGGCGGCAGGCACGTGGGGGGTGTGGGCGCTCATCGGATTCACGGCGCTGATCTGGATCAGCGGGCCATGGTCACCTCCGCCGCCAAGCGTCACGGGCACTCGCTGGCGTCGCTCTGGCGATGTGGCTGTTTCCACTCTGGGCGGCCTGGGTCGAGCGCAACCGCGCCATGCGGCCGGCCGGGCGTTAACGCTCGCCGAGACGTCCGACGTAGCCGCTGATGACGGGCACGCGGCGGCCGGCCGCGGCTGCGGCCGCGTTCGCCGCCGTGGCGGCATCCAGCTCGGCAAGCGTCTTCAACATGTCGCCTTCCATGGCCGCCACGGGAACGCCGTTGCGGTAGACGATGCGGTTGCCGGCGGCGAGGCGAATGCGGTCGCCGGGCGTGATGAGGCCGGTCAGGTTCAGTGGATCCGCGGCGCTGATCGTAATCAGGCGCTCGTCGGCGCCGGAACGCCGCGTCTCGCGCAGGCGCTCCACCGCATCAGGCAGCGCGAACTGCTCGCCCGACATGCCGCCGACGAACCGGCCGCCACGGATTTCCCCTCGCGCTTCGAGCCGGCGATAGACCCTGGCCAGCTCGCGCCACGGCACGCCGGCGGCCTCCCGCGCCAGGACGCGGCGGAACACGACGCCGTACCGGCGCAGCAGCGTCCACGCCAGTGTTTCGACGGCCGCGTTCCTTGATACGTCGCCTTCCGTTTCCTTCAACGCAAACCACCGGCCCTCGGATCCGCCGCGGCTCGCGCCTGCGCCCCGCTGCGATCCGCCAATGATTCGTCGCAGGCCGGCAGGTCCGTCCGAGCTGACATACCCGGTCGCCACGAGCTCCGCCAGTGCGGAGCGGACGTCCTCGGACGTGAGGCCGCAGGCCGAGGCAAGGTCGTGCGCAAAGGAAGCGCCGTGCGAGCGCAGGCGATCGAGAAGGCGGTGGCTGCCGGGCCGGCTCCCGCCTTCGCCGCTCTGCGGCTTCGGCGTGGCAGGCCCGCCTTCGCCGCTTCGCGGCTTCGGCGCGGCACGCAAGCCGGCCCCTGCGTTCTCCGTTTCAATCTCCGCGTTCTCTGTTTCAGTCTCAGCGCGCCCCGATCGCAGCGCCAGCCACGTGTCGGCGTGCTCGCGCAGAAACAGCGCTATCGGTGTGGCGCCGACGACGTGCGTGGGACCGGTGGACAGCCGGGCCCAGGCGACCTCGCCGGTCAGGCAGAGCCTGTCGAGGAGCGCCGGATCGTAGCGGTCGACGCGCGACGCCAGCACGTCGCGTTCCCACGCCCGCGCGGGTAGCTCCACGCCGTCGAGCTGCGCGATCACGGCGCGCAGGCCGTCGGGGCCCGTGAGCGCGCTCGACGGGTCGACATGCTGCCAGGTGAACAGGAAGCGCATGAATTCGGCGGGCGTGACCGGCGAGATCTCCGCCCGCAGGCGGTTCAATGTATAACGGTGAATGCGGGCCAGCAGGACGCGGTCGCACCATTCGACGGCGCGCGCGCCGGGTGTAAAGACACCGCGCAGCACCACGCCCTCTGATTCGAGAGTCAGGAGGGCGGTCTCCGCGTCGGAGTCCTCAACGCCGAGTGAACCCGCCAGCGTCGCGGCCGTCACCGGCCCGATGAAGGCGAGCCGGCCCTGCATCAGTGACGCAATTGCCTCCTCCCTGGTCCAGGCGCGCGCGGCGCGCGCAGGCGGAGGCGTGATGACCGGGTCAAGGGTCGCCGACGGATGTACGGTGAGGAGCTCGGGCAGGCGCTCGGCGGCGACCCAGATCGGGCGGACCTGCCCGCCCGCCGGTGCGGTCCGCGAAAGCGGACCGCCCAGCCAGCACTGGCTGGTCGGGTCGCGCAGCGACCCGACCTTGGCGGAGGCGGGAAGGTCCGCCCCTACAATCGAAGGGGCTGCAACGACGCAAGTGGGTGCAGAGGCGATGTCGACGCGCGTGGCGCGCGACCTGGCCGCGAGCGCCTCGAACAGCGACGTGTCGGCTTCATCCGCTCGCAGGAACCCCGCGGTCAGCAGGGCGTCGTGCAGCTCCTCCGCATCGCGCGGGTCGGGACGGGCCTCGTCGATGACGCGCGCGATGGCCGCGGCGTCGAGCGATCCGTGCGCCGCGCCGGGGTCAGCCGGCCGGCGCGCCTGCACCGCGTGCGCCCGCCGCTCCTCCAGCGGCGCATCGTCCACGAACGCGTACGGACGCGCGTTCAGGACCTCGTCGGCAAACGGGGAAGGTTCCGGCGTGTCGCGTGAAACCAGCCGCAACCCTTCCTGATGGATCTGTGCCAGCACGGTAGCCAGACCGGTGACATCCATCGCTTCCTCGAGGCAATCGCGGAGCGACTGGTTGACGAGCGGATGATCCGGCACCTCGCGGTCGCCAGGAATGTTATCGAGGCATGCCGCGGCATCAGGGAAGGCAGCGGCCAGCAAGTCGTCGGCCTGCATGCGCTGCAGGGGCGGGGGCACCTTCGATCCGTGCCGATTGCGCGCCACCGCGAGCGAGATCGTGACGTTCCAACGCCAGCGTGTGGCGAAGAGCGGCGCGTCGAGCACGGCCTGGATGAGCGTGTCGCGAAGCGTCGCCGGGTGCACATACCGGAAGACGTCGGCAAGCGGAAACGAGTGCTGCGGCCCGAGGGACAGCAAGAGCGCGTCCTCGGTCGCGGCCGCCTGCAGCTCGAAATTGAACTGGCGGCAGAACTTCTTGCGCAGCGCCAGCGCCCAGGCGCGGTTGATGCGGCTGCCGTACGGCGCGTGCAGCACGAGTTGCATGCCGCCCGACTCGTCGAAGAAGCGCTCGAGGACGAGGGTCTGCTGCGTCGGGAGCACGCCCAGCGCGACTCGTCCCGCCGAGAGATAGTCGAGGACCTGTTCGGCCGCGCCCTGTGACACGCCGGTTTCGGAGATCAACCAGGCCGTTATCGAACCAGGCCAGGGAGTCACGGAGGCACGGAGTGCTGAATTTTCTCCGTGTCTCTGTGTCTCTGTGGCCTGTGGGTCGGCGGACAGCCTTTGCTCGACATCGGCACGAAGGTCGCTGACGGCGCGCGACAGCTCGTCGCTGCGGGTGGGTGCTTCGCCGAGCCAGAACGGGATTGTCGGCGGCGCCCCATGCGCGTCCGTCACCCGTACTGTGCCGGCGGTGACACGGGTGATCTGCCACGATGCGTTGCCGAGCTGAAAGATGTCGCCCGCCGAGCTCTCGATCGCGAAGTCCTCGTTCAGCGTGCCGACGAGGGTCTCCTCCGGCTCGAGGACCACACGGTAATCGGCAACTTCGGGAATGGCGCCGCCTGACGTCAGCGCGAGCATCCGCGACCCACGCCGCGCCCGCAGGATGCGATGCACCTCGTCGCGGTGCACCAACGCGGCACGCCGCCCCCGCCGGGTGGCGAAGCCGTCGGCCAGCATCGCCACGACGGCGTCGAACTCGCCCCTGGCCAGGCTCCGATACGGCCACGCGCGCCGCGCCACCGCGAACAGCTCGTCCTCGCTGTACTCGCGGCAGGCCAGCTCCGCGGTGATCTGCTGCGCGAGCACGTCGAGCGGCGCGTCGTGCGAGACGATGCGGTCGAGCTCGCCGCGGCGGACCGATCGCAGGAGCGCGGCGCACTCGACCAGGTCATCGCGTGAGGCGGGCATCAGGCGTCCCTTTGGCGTGCCCGACACCGTGTGGCCGGACCGGCCGACGCGCTGCAGGAACGTGGCAATGCGGTGCGGCGACCCGATCTGGCAGACCAGGTCGACGTGGCCGATATCGATCCCGAGCTCGAGCGACGCCGTGGCGACGAGCGCCTTGAGCGCGCCGGTCTTCAGCCGATGCTCGGCATCGAGGCGCGTCTCCTTCGAGAGGCTGCCGTGATGCGCGGTAACCTCGTGCTCGCCCAGCCGTTCGCTCAGGTGCCGGGCCGCCCGCTCGGCCATCCGTCGCGTGTTCACAAAGATCAGGGTGGTCTTGTGCGAGGCGATCAGCTCGGTCAGACGGTCGTAGTACTCGTCCCAGACCTCGTGCGCCATGACCGCGCCGAGCGGGGAGCGGGGAATCTCCATGGCCAGGTCGAGCTCACGGCGATGTCCCTCATCGACAATCGCACAGTGGCCCCGGCTCGCATCGGCTCCCACGAGAAATCGCGCGACTTCCTCAATGGGGCGCTGCGTGGCCGACAGACCGATGCGCTGCAAGGGCCGCAATGCCCCGTCCTGCACGTAGGGGCCGGCTGTAGCCGGCCCGTCGTGCCGCAATGCTTCCAGTCGTTCCAGCGACAACGCCAGGTGCGCCCCGCGCCGGGTCCCGATGACCGCGTGAATCTCGTCGACGATGACCGTACGCACGCCGCGGAGCAGGTTCCGGCTGCGTTCGGCGGTCAACAGCAGGTACAGCGATTCCGGCGTCGTGACCAGGATGTGCGGCGGCCTTCGCAGCATGGCCGCGCGTTCGGCCTGGGTGGTATCGCCGGTGCGCACGGCTGCCGTGATCCGTGGCGCGTCGACGCCCTGCGATTCCGCGAGCTGGCGAATGCCCCGGCGCGGTTCGGCGAGATTCTTGTGGATGTCGGCGCTCAGCGCCTTCAGCGGTGAGACGTAGACCACGCGGATCTCGTCGGGCAGCGGCGCCGAGAGGCCCTCTTGTACGAGGTCGTTGATGGCCGTGAGAAAGGCGGCCAGCGTTTTTCCTGAGCCGGTCGGCGCCGCGATCAGCGTGTGGCGTCCGTCGCGAATGGCGTCCCACCCGCGACGCTGCGCGGGGGTCGGCACGCCGAGCGTCCGACTGAACCATTGGGACACGAGCGGATGAAAACCTGAAAGCGCCATGGGAAACCCTTGCGAGGCGGGTGAGAGGTGAACGAGTCATCATACCGCACGGGGACGAGGGACAAAGGTGTCGTAACGCGCGGGCGATCCGAGAAGAAGATGACACCTGCCAAGGCGATGTCACTGTGCAGCATCGCCGTCGACTGTCACGTGGCCGAGGCAGTCGACGGCCGCCAGGTCGTGGCCGGCAAGATCCCGAAGGCGATCTTTCTCGGGGCGGACTAGCGATTCTCCCAGCCAAGCGAGCAGTCGACGGCCTTCTGCCATCCGCGGAAGGCTTCTTCGCGCTGGTCCTCGCTCCAGCGTGGCTCCCATTGCCGATCAGCCTTCCAGTGGCGCCGGAGCGACTCGAGATCCGGCCAGAAACCGACCGCAAGGCCGGCTGCGTACGCGGCACCGAGCGCGGTGGTCTCGGAGACGAGGGGACGAACGATGGGGACGCCGAGGATATCGGCCTGAAGCTGCATGAGGAGGTTGTTCACGGTCGCGCCGCCGTCGGCCTTCAAGACGTCGAGTCGCACGCCGGAGTCCTGCACCATCGCGTCGAGCACGGCGCGCGTCTGGAAACAAATCGCCTCGAGGGTCGCGCGTGCGAGGTGAGCCCTGGTGTGGAACCGCGACAGACCCGCGATGACGCCGCGGGCGTCGGCGCGCCAGTACGGCGCGAACAGTCCCGAGAAGGCCGGCACGAAATAGAGGCCGGCGCTGTCCGGCACGCGCGCGGCCAGCGCTTCGATCTCGTCCGCAGACGAGATGACTTCGAGCTGATCGCGAAGCCACTGCACGGCGGATCCGGTCACCGCCACCGACCCTTCGAGTGCGTAGACAGTCTCAGTATCCTTGAGTCTGTACGCGATCGTCGTGAGCAGGCCAGACGAGGACGGCACGATACGCGCCCCCGTATTCATCAGCATGAAGTTGCCGGTGCCGTACGTGTTCTTGGCTTCGCCAGGCGCAAAGCATGCCTGACCGACGAGCGCCGCGTGTTGATCGCCGAGGTCGCCGCCGATCGGAACCTCCGCGCCAAGCGGACCTGTGGCTCGCGTGGCGCCGAACGCCGACGGATCCGACGAGACGCAAATACGGGGCAGCATCCGCCGCGGTATGCGGAAGAGCGCGAGCAGCTCGTCGTCCCAGTCGAGCGTGCGCAGGTCCATGAGCTGCGTCCGGCTCGCGTTGGTCGCGTCCGCCACGTGCAGTCCGCCACTGGCACCGCCCGTCAGGTTCCAGATGATCCAGGTGTCGATCGTGCCGAAGAGCGCCTCGCCGCGTTCAGCCGCGGCGCGCGTGCCCTCGACGTTGTCGAGGATCCACTGCAGCTTCGTCGCCGAGAAGTACGTCGCCGGCGGCAGCCCGGTGCGCTCGCGCAGCAGCGCGCGGTTCGGCTCCAGGGCGGCGACCGTGTGGCTGGTGCGCGTGTCCTGCCAGACGATGGCGTTGTGCCATGGCCGGCCGTCGCGGGGATTCCACACCACGGCCGTCTCGCGCTGGTTGGTCACGCCGATGGCCGCCAGGTCCTTGCCTGCGAGGCCCGCCGCGCGCAAGGCGCCGGCGATCGTCTCGTCCACCCGCGCGGCAATCTCGATCGGGTCGTGTTCCACCCAGCCTGGCCGCGGAAGAATCTGTCGATGCTCGAGTTGGTGTCTGGCCACTTCGCGGCCGGCGCCGTCGAACACCATGAACCGCGTACTCGTCGTGCCCTGGTCGAGTGCTCCGACGTACCGCCCCACCAGCGTTACACCCGTGTCGCCCGAAGCTGGGATTCGATCCGGCGATCCGGGACGAGCCAGATCAGCGCCACCGCGATGTAGATGGCGTCCGCGATCCATTCGTTCACGAACGCGAGCAGGATGGCAGCCGCGTACAACAGCGGGGAGATCTTGCCCTTGACGTCGGGCCCGATCGCGGCCGCCAGCCGCGAATGAGGGCCCTGGTGGGCGACGATCGCGGTCTGCAGAATCCAGTACGCGATGGCGGCGAACAGCATGACCACGCCGTAGGCCGCGGTCGGCACCGGTGCGAGGTGGTTGCGTCCCATCCAGCCCGTGATGAACGGCACCAGCGACAGCCAGAATAGCAGGTGGAGGTTCGCCCACAGGATCGTCCCGTTGATCCGTTCGGTGGCCTGGAACAGGTGGTGATGGTTGTTCCAGTAAATGCCGAGGTAGGCGAAGCTGAGGACGTAGGTCAGGAACACAGGGATCAGCGGTTCCAGCGCGCTGAGCTCAGCGCCTTCCGGCAC
>Ga0184627_10000724_pt1 | contig 12783 bp, 10 predicted proteins | sample PLM3_127_b1_FD_133150 | JGI IMG/M metagenome (GOLD analysis project Ga0184627, IMG submission 133150) | Groundwater sediment microbial communities from an aquifer in East River, Colorado, USA - PLM3_127_b1 | ecosystem: Environmental > Terrestrial > Soil > Riparian zone | place: USA: East River...
GACGAAGAGGTCGCGGATATTCTGGTACAGGAAGGATTCAACACCCTGGAGGAAGTGGGCTATGTGCCGCTCAATGAAATGCTGGAAATCGAGGCTCTCGACGAAGAAACGGTCAATGAGCTCAGGAGCCGCGCGCGCAACGTGCTGCTTAACGAGGCGATTGCGAGCGAAGAGCGGGTCGAACATGATGCCGAAGATCTGTTGACCCTTGAAGGCATGGACAGCCAGACTGCGCGGGTGCTGGCCGCCAAAGGCGTGACTACCAAGGAAGGGCTGGCGGATCTCGCGGTTGACGATTTGCTGGAGATGACCGGAATGGATGCCGAGCGCGCCAGGAAGCTCATCATGACGGCGCGTGCGCCGTGGTTTGCTTGAGAAGTAAGGCTTGAGGTAGACAAGGAAGCGTCATGGCACAGATGAACGTAGAGCAATTTGCGCGCGAGCTGAAGGTGGATCCTTCACGCTTGATCGAGCAATTGCAGGCGGCCGGGGTCAACAAGAAGCTCGCTGAAGACTTACTCACCGAGCAGGACAAGACCCAGTTGCTTGACTATCTGCATCGCGTGCATGGCGCGGAGCAGAAAAAGAAAATCACGCTTACCCGCAGGCAGACTTCCGAGATCAAAAAATCCGACAACACCGGCAAGGCGCGCACCATTCAGATCGAGGTGCGCAAAAAGCGCGTGTTTGTGAAACGCGATGAAGCTGGCGTAGCGGAAGGTGAAGGGCACGAGGCCCCAGTGCTGGGTGCCGAACAGCTTGCACTGCGCGAGGAAGAAGCAAAAAAACAAGCGGAGCTGATCGCGCGGCAAAGTGAAGAACTGCGCGACAAGCAGGAGAAAAAACGCAAGAAATCCGAAATCAAAACCGATGAACCGCAAGAGGCCAAAGCCGGGCAGCCTGCAACGGGAGCTCAGCCGCCCCCGCCCGGAACCGAAGGCACTCTGCACAAGCCGGCGGTGACTCCCGAGAAAGCGGCAAAGTCGCAGAAAAAAGCCAAGAAGCAGCCCAAGGTCATCTGGCAGGACGAGACCGCCCGCAGACGTACTATCAAGACGAGGGGTGATTTCGGCGGCGGACAGGGCTGGCGCCAACGCAAGGGGCCCAAACCCAGACAGCAACATGAAGACCAGCCGCAGCAGCCGCACGCGTTCTCCATGCCCATTGAGGCGGCGGTGCACGAAGTGCCGGTGCCCGAAACCATTAGTGTCGCTGCGCTGGCGCAGAAAATGTCGGTGAAAGCGGCGGAAGTCATCAAGACCCTGATGAAGATGGACACCATGGTAACCATCAACCAGGTGCTGGACCAGGACACGGCGATGATTGTGGTTGAAGAAATGGGGCACGTTGCCAAGCGCGCCAAGCTGGATGACCCCGAATCACTCTTAAGTGAAGAACAGCAACTCAAGGAAGTGTCTTTGCTGCCGCGTGCTCCTGTGGTTACCGTGATGGGGCATGTGGACCACGGCAAGACTTCATTGCTCGATCACATCCGCCGCACGCGGGTGGCAATCGGCGAAGCCGGCGGGATTACCCAGCATATCGGCGCGTATCATGTCGAAACTCCAAGGGGCATGATTACTTTCCTCGATACGCCCGGCCATGAGGCGTTTACCGCGATGCGCGCGCGCGGCGCGAAAGCGACCGATATCGTGATTCTGGTGGTGGCGGCGGATGACGGCGTGATGCCGCAAACCATCGAAGCGGTGCATCACGCCAAAGCGGCCAAGGTGCCGATCGTGGTCGCGGTGAGCAAGATAGACAAGCCGGAAGCCAATCCCGAGCGCATCAAGCAGGAACTGGTGGCGCAGGAAGTGGTGCCGGAAGGTTGGGGCGGGGACACCATGTTTGTCGAGGTTTCCGCCAAGACCGGGACAGGCATTGATGCGCTGCTGGAGAGAGTGCTGCTGCAAGCCGAAGTGCTGGAGCTCAAGGCTCCGCGGGATACTCCCGCCAAGGGCCTGGTAATCGAGTCACGGCTGGATAAAGGACGCGGGCCGGTTGCCACCATCCTGGTGCAGTCGGGCACTTTGAGACGTGGTGATGTGCTGCTGGCGGGAGCTGCATTCGGCCGGGTGCGCGGCATGTTCGATGAAGCGGGGCATGTGGTGCAAGAAGCCGGGCCTTCAATTCCAGTGGAAATCCAAGGTTTATCGGATGTGCCTGTGGCGGGCGAACAGGCGCAGGTGCTGGGCGATGAACGCAAGGCAAGGGAAATCGCGCTGTTCCGGCAAGGCAAGTTCCGCGATGTGAAATTCGCCAAACAACAGGCGGCTAAACTTGAAAACGTGTTTGACCAGATGGCGGCAGGCGAAGCTAAAACGCTTTCGCTGATCATCAAGGCCGACGTGCAGGGCTCGTATGAAGCGCTGACGCACGCTCTGCAAAAACTTTCCACCGAAGAGGTCAAGGTCAACGTCATTCACAGCGGGGTCGGCGCCATTACCGAATCCGACATCAACCTGGCGCTCGCTTCGAAGGCCGTGGTCATCGGCTTTAATACCCGCGCCGACAGCACCGCGCGCAAACTCATCAGCAACGCCGGCGTGGATGTGCGCTACTACAACGTCATTTACGATGCGGTGGACGAAATCAAGGCGGCGCTCTCCGGCATGCTGGCGCCGGAGCGCAAGGAGAACGTTCTCGGCCTGGTGGATGTGCGCCAGGTATTCCGAATTTCCAAGGTAGGCGCGGTGGCCGGTTGCTATGTTCTGGAAGGCATGGTCAAGCGCAATTCCATGGTGCGGGTATTGCGCGACCACGTGGTGATACACAGCGGCGAGCTGGATTCGCTGAAGCGCTTCAAGGATGATGCAAGGGAAGTCAAGGCCGGCTTTGAATGCGGCCTGTCGATCAAGAATTACGATGACATCAAAGTGAGCGACCAGCTGGAGATTTACGAAGTCGTCGAAGTGGCAAGAACGTTGTGAGGCGTGAGGAGTGAGGAGTAAGGAGTAAAACTAAGCCTTTATAGCACCTCACTCCTCACCCCTTACACTTTACCGAAATTTGTCATGCCCAAAGACTATCCCAGAACCCGACGCGTTGCCGAACAGATCCAGCGAGAGCTGGCGGAAATCGTGCGCCAGGAATTGAAGGACCCGCGGGTGGGCATGATTACGCTTACCGAGGTGGAAGTATCACCTGACTACGCCCACGCCAAGATTTTTTTTACGCACCTCGGGGAATCCCGGCAAACTGCCGATACCGTGAGCGGCCTGCAACACGCAGCAGGCTTTTTGCGTAGCCAGCTGGCGCAGCGCCTCAAGCTGTACGCCGTGCCGGAACTGCATTTTATTTACGATACATCAGTTGAGCGCGGCATGCGCCTCTCCGGCCTGATAGACCAGGCAATTTCGGAAGACAAAAGACACCCGTCTTAACCCATCTTGCGCAACGCAAAGAGGCAAATCAGCGGCGTTCTGCTCCTCGACAAGCCAGCGGGGCTCACTTCCAACGCCGCTTTGCAAAAAGTGAAGCGCCTGTTCCAGGCCGCCAAAGCGGGGCATACCGGCACTTTGGACCCGCTGGCCACAGGTCTTCTGCCGGTTTGTCTAGGTGAAGCGACCAAGTTTTCGCAGGGTTTGCTTGATTCAGGCAAAGCCTATCAAGCCGTGATTAAACTTGGAGAGACCACCTCAACGGGCGACGCCGAGGGGGAAATCCTGTCCAGGCGCGCCGTCGATGTTTCCCGCGCTCAGGTAGAAAAAGCCTTGAGCCGTTTACTCGGCAGTATCAGCCAGACGCCGCCTATGTATTCTGCCCTGAAGCACCGGGGAAAACCGCTCTACGCTTATGCCAGGGAAGGCAAGCACGTGGAAAGGGAACCAAGGCAAGTGCGCATAGAATCTTTGCGGCTCGACAACATTACGCGGGAGGAGATTAAGATCACCATTCACTGCAGCAAGGGAACTTATATCCGCGTATTGGCCGAAGATTTGGGGAAGGGACTGGGATGCGGGGCGTATCTGAAAGCATTGCGCCGTGATGAGGTCGGGCCTTTTCACCTGCATGAAGCGCTCTCGCTGCCGCGGCTTGAGGCGATGAGCCTGGAACAAAGGGATGCAAGCCTTTTGCCCGTAGACAGTTTATTGCAGGGGCTTCCGGAAATTCTGCTTAAAGAAGAAAACTACCGTAATTTTTTGCAAGGCCATGCCATATCGCAAGCTGCACTCCCGATTTGCGGAATGGCAAGAATTTATAATACAAAACAAATATTTATTGGTGTTGGCGAAGCCACGGCCGAAGGCAAAATCAAACCCAAACGCCTGCTCGCCGTGGATACAGCGCAATGACAGCGAACATCAGTGGAAAGCGTTTGAATTCATAACCAAAAATAATTCTCACTTGAGCATATAAGCGTTTAAAAGGTAAAATGTAGGCCTTTCAATCGGAGCGCAAGTAATGTCAGTAACGACCAGCCAAAAGTCAAAAATCGTGCAGGATTTTCAAACGGCAAAAGGTGATAGCGGTTCCCCGGAAGTGCAGGTTGCGTTGTTGACCGCGCGCATCAATGATCTGACCGAGCATTTCAAGACGCATGTGAAAGATCACCATTCACGCCAAGGCCTGTTGCGCATGGTAAACCGCCGCCGCAAGCTGCTGGATTATCTGATGAGCAGCAATGTGGAACGCTACCGCAAGCTCATTGAACGCCTCGGCCTGCGCAAGTAGCGTTTGTATTTTCTTGCTGCCGCGGCAGTCTCACTGTGAAGCGGCAATTTTCGGACTGAACTTAAGATTTCACAAAGGATAACGCGTTTTGAAGAACATTAAAAAAAGTTTCAGCTACGGCAATCACCAAATCACGTTTGAAACCGGCGAAGTTGCACGCCAAGCAACAGGCGCAGTAATGGTGAACATGGATGACACGGTGGTACTGGTCACCGTGGTCGGGGCCCAGCAAACAAAACCAGGTCAGGATTTTTTTCCACTGACCGTAGATTATCAGGAACGCACTTATGCCGCCGGGAAAATACCCGGCGGTTTTTTTAGGCGCGAAGGCCGGCCCTCGGAAAAGGAAACCCTGACCTCGCGCTTGATTGACCGCCCGTTGCGCCCGCTGTTTCCGGAAGGTTTTTACAACGAGGTGCAAATTATCGCCACCGTGGTGTCTTCCAACAACGAGATTGATTCCGACATTCCGGCGATGCTGGGTGCTTCGGCGGCAATGGCGATTTCCGGGATTCCCTTTAACGGGCCGATCGGCGCCGCACGGGTGGGGTATGTCAACGGCGAATATATATTGAATCCCAGCGCTACCCAGTTAAAATCTTCTTCCCTCAACCTGGTGGTCGCGGGCACTGAACAGGCGGTGCTGATGGTCGAATCGGAAGCGCTGGAACTTCCTGAAGACATCATGCTTGGCGCGGTGGTGTTCGGGCACCGTGAAATGCAGGCGGCGATCAAAGCGATCAACGAACTCGCGGACGAAGCGGGCACGCCGCTTTGGGACTTTCAGCCCCCGGCCAAGGACGAAGTGCTGATAGCGAGAGTCACTGAACTTGCGGAAGCCGATTTGCGCCAGGCCTACGGCGTCAGGCAAAAGCAAGCGCGAAGCCAGCAGATAGACACGATCCGCAGCCGGGTTTTAAGCGAACTCAATGGTGAAAATCCCGATCCTGAGCGCGAGAACCTGATTAAAACCATTTTCATGGATGTGGAAGCGAAGATCGTGCGCAACCAAATTCTCGACGGCGAGCCGCGCATAGACGGCCGCGACACCCGCACCGTGCGGCCTATCACCATCCGCACTGGCGTGTTGCCGCGCGCTCATGGCTCGGCGCTGTTTACACGCGGTGAAACCCAGGCACTGGTGGTGGCGACGCTCGGCACTGCACGCGATGGGCAGATCATAGATGCGCTGCAAGGCGAATATACCGACCGCTTCATGCTCCATTACAACATGCCGCCTTATGCAACCGGGGAAACCGGCCGCGTCGGCTCGCCCAAGCGCCGCGAAATCGGCCATGGGCGGCTGACGAAGCGCGCATTGATGGGCGTGTTGCCGACCGTGGAGGAATTTGGCTATTCCATGCGGGTGGTGTCGGAAATCACTGAATCCAACGGTTCGAGCTCGATGGCCTCGGTGTGCGGTGGCTGTCTTGCGCTAATGGACGCCGGCGTTCCCGTCAAGGCGCACGTCGCGGGCATCGCCATGGGCCTCATCAAGGAAAGCAAACGCTTTGCGGTGCTCACTGATATTCTGGGCGATGAGGACCATCTCGGCGATATGGACTTCAAGGTGGCGGGCACCGAAAAGGGCGTCACCTCCCTGCAGATGGATATCAAGATTCAGGGCATCACCAATGAAATCATGCGCGTCGCTCTCAATCAGGCGCGCGAAGGACGCATGCATATTCTGGAGTTGATGAAACAGGCACTGCCCAACCCGCGCGGTGAAATTTCGGCTTACGCGCCGCGCATCATGACCATCAAGATCAAACCGGAGAAAATCCGCGACGTTATCGGCAAGGGTGGCGCGGTGATCCGCGCGCTTACCGAAGAAACCGGGACATCCATTGATATTGCAGAAGACGGCACGGTGACCATTGCCTGCACCGCCTCGGAAGGCTGTCTGCTGGCGAGGAAGCGCATTGAGGACATCACTGCGGACGTGGAGGTCGGCCGGATTTATGAAGGCACGGTGCTCAAGCTCCTGGATTTTGGCGCCATCGTGAGCGTGCTGCCCGGCAAGGACGGATTGCTGCACATCTCGCAAATCGCCAACGAGCGCGTCAACAGCGTGGCGGATCATCTTAAAGAAGGGCAGACGGTTAAAGTGAAAGTGCTGGAAGCGGACGATAAAGGCCGGCTGCGTTTGAGTATGAAAGCAGTTGCTGCGGAAACGACGACTACTCAGTAAAGTTTTTTATTCGGCAAAATACGAAGGGGCGGCTCAACGAGCCGCCCCTTGCGTTTCCGCCGGAAAGACAGGAGCTACTTGGCCACCTGTTTCTCCCGCAATTCATCCAGTGTCTTGCAGTCTATGCACAGGGTGGCGGTAGGCCGCGCTTCAAGGCGCTTCAGGCCGATTTCAACGCCACAGTTTTCGCAGTAACCGTATTCCCCCGAATCGATTTTGGTGATGGTTTCATCGATTTTCTTAATGAGCTTGCGCTCACGGTCGCGGTTGCGCAGTTCCAGAGCCATGTCGGATTCCTGACTGGCGCGATCATTGGGGTCGGCAAAAATCGTTGCCTCGTCCTGCATGGTGTGCACGGTGCGATCTATATCCTGGCCCAACTCGATTTTCACGGTTTCCAGGATCTTGCGGAAGTGCCCAAGCTGTTTCGGATTCATGTATTCTTCCCCCTTTCTTGGTACGTAGGGGGTGACTTGTTTATGTAATTCCGGGGACATCTTCATAGCATCCATATCTGGGAAACCGCTTTGATATCAGAAATTGAATTATATTGCAAGTTTCATTTGCTCAAGCTGATTTTCTCCGCGTGGAGCATTGACCTTTACCCTGGTCAAGAGTATATTTACGCGCTTCCGGGGTGTAGCGCAGCCTGGTAGCGCGCTTGCTTTGGGAGCAAGATGTCGGGAGTTCAAATCTCTCCACCCCGACCAAATTTTAAACCCGGTTTGTAAAGTAGCCAGCTGGCTGAAGGAAGATGCTACTGTGCCCGTAGCTCAACCGGATAGAGCACCAGCCTTCTAAGCTGGGGGTTGTGGGTTCGATTCCCGCCGGGCACGCCAAATATCCAGCCAAAACGCTGCCAGCTTTTTTATTTATCAATGGTGGACGTAGCTCAAAGGTAGAGTCCCGGATTGTGATTCCGGTTGTTGTGGGTTCGAATCCCATCGTCCACCCCAAATACCTCATATTAATGATTCATCCTTTCTTGGCGCGCAGCAGGCGCTGTTTTTGGCGCTGCCATTCGCGTTCTTTTTCGGCTTCGCGCTTGTCGCTTGTTCCGCCTTTGTGAAGCATTTTGAGACTTTGTTCAGTGGATAATCGCCTACGCTTTTACTAGTTTGAGCTTCCTGTCATATTCCACGTAATCAAATCTGCCGCCGGTAAGGGTCGGCTGAAGAGGTATCCCTGAGCGCCGTGACCACAGCCTCGATCACGCAGGAAAGCGAGTTGTGCCTCGGTTTCCACGCCTTCCCCAATCACGTTGAAATTCATACTGTGTCCCAAGGTAAACACCGCCTGGGTAATCGCCGCATCATTGGGGTGGGAGTTGATATCATGCAGGAATGACTGGTCAATCTTGAGTCGGTCTACCGGGAACCGCTTGAGGTGGTTCAAGCTGGAATAGCCGGTGCCAAAATTATCAATCGAAAGCCGCACACCCAGGGTTTTCAACTTCTTCAGGGCGGTAATGTCCGCTTCCGGGTTATTCATGATCAAACTTTCTGATAATTCCAATTCCAGATATCGGGCCTCCAGCCCGGTGTCAGCCAACGCTGTGGTTACAGATTTTACCAAGTCTTCCTGCCTGAACTGGCGTGCGGACAGGTTGACTGCAACACTGACAGCGGGCAGACCTGCGGCCTGCCAAGCCTTATTTTGCGCGCACGCAGTGCGCAGCACCCACTCGCCGATTGGAAGAAAAAGCCCGGTCTCCTCGGCGAGGGGGATAAACTTGGCCGGCGGGAGCATGCCCAACTCGGGATGGTTCCAGCGGATCAGTGCTTCCATACCGATAAGCCGTCTGCTCCGGATGTCCACCTGCGGTTGGTAATGAAGCTTGAATTGCTGCAGCTCCAACGCCTGGCGCAGTGAATCCTGCAGCGCAACGCGTTCCTGGGTCTGAGCGCTCATCTCCAGTGTGTAGAATTGGACGCCGTTCCGCCCCAGGTTCTTTGCCCGGTACATGGCGGTATCCGCATGCATGAGCAGCGTGTCTAGATCCTGGCCGTCGCTCGGATAAAGGCTCGCGCCGATACTGGCCGTTATGCCTAGTTCGCGGTTGTCCACCGTGAGTGGACGCGAAAACAGTTCCAGTATTTTGCGCGTGACCCACACCGTGTCTTCCGGATTTCTGAGCGACGAGAGCAGGATAACGAATTCGTCTCCCCCGAGCCGCACCACCGTGTCGCCTTCCCGCACCAATTTTCTGATTTCCTGTGCCACCGTCTTAAGCAATGAATCCCCGAAAGGGTGGCCGTAGCTATCATTCACTAACTTGAAGTGATCAAGGTCAATGAAGAGCAAGGCGAATGACCGCCCCGTGCGCCGTGCACGGGTTAATTCTTGGGCGAGGCGGTCAGTGAGCAGGTTACGGCTGGGAAGACCCGTGAGATCATCATGGGTCGCGAGATATTCAATCTGATGCTCGCGCTTTTTGCGTTCGGTGATGTCGCTTTTTACGCCATCAAACCTGACCGCGCGTCCATCTGTATCCAGAACCACATGCGCGCGATCCTCCAGCCAGCGCTCTTCACCGTCAGAACGGATGATGCGGTACTCCAGGGTCAGCACTTCCTCTTTGATCAATTGCGGCAGCATCCCCGCAACGATCTTACGGTCCTCGGGATGCACCATAGCGAGCCAGAGGTCCTTGTTCTTGTAGAATTCTGCCGCTGGGAGTCCGTACAGCTTTTCTACCGCAGGGTTAAGGTAGAGGGTCTCATAAGTCGACGTCGAAATGGACCAGATGACATTGTCAATGGATCCCAGGATGCTGTTTAGCTTTTCTTCTGAGGTGGCTTGGCTAAGCGAAGGGGATTCCCCCAAAACCCCGGTCACCGCATGCTCATGCACCAAGCGTTTTTCCATCAACTTGCGCTCGGTGATATCGCGCATGACCACATGGGTTGCCGGGTTGCCCTGAAAGACAAAAGGTACCGCCGTCACCTCCACATCTACCGTTGATCCGTCAAGGCGGAGAATTTTTTCTTCAACAAGCGGTACTTGCTTTCCTTCCTCCTCAAGCTGGCGGATTTGCTCCTTGAATATCTCCCGAAATTCAGGATGGATGAAGTCATACACCGGCTTACCAGTAACTTGTTCTGCGCTGGTGGCACCTAAAATCCCTAGCCCGACGCTATTCACAAAGACGAATTTGCCGTCGCGCTGAATGAAAAATCCGTCTGATGCCATTTCTACCAACATGCGGTAGCGCTGTTCGCTTGCTAATAGGGATTTCGGTATACGCTCCCGCTCCCTGCGCACGGTGGCTTCGCGGAGTTCACGCTCGACTACAGGGATTAACCGAGTGAGATCTTGCTTGATCAACAAATCGTGAACTCCGGATCTCATCGTTGCCACAACGGTATGTTCGCCTACTGTCCTCCCCAAGACGACGATAAAAGGCAGGTCAATCCCGCTGGTTTTCAGGAGCTCCAGAGCAGCAGTCGCGCTGAAGGACGGCATTGAAATGTCGGAAATTACACAATTCCATTCCTGCGTACGAAGCATCTCTTGCATCGCCGCAGCAGTGTCCACCCTTTCAAATATTGGGTCGTAACCGCCACTGCGCAATTCCCGTACTAGCAGCGATGCGTCGTCTTCCGAGTTCTCGACGATCAAAACGCGCAGTGGGGTGCCCATCGACTACCTGCCTCTCTCAGGTTGTGTACCGTTCACCGATATAACTGTACCAGTTTTTGTGACACGAACACTCTACAAAAGAATTTAGTTAAACCTAAGGGAAGGAGAAAACGTGGGAATTGGCGTGTGTTAGCGGTACTGTGCTAGGGAGGGTGCCCCAATAATCAAAAAGTTAGAGAATAAACTTCAACTTTTCATTCATTGGTCGGCGGTTTGAATTTGCGACAAGCAGTCTTTTCCAGTCCAAGTCGGGAGAAAATATGACTGGATGAAATAGCCTTTATTACGCGATTAACACGCTTGCCAGTGCCCAGAATTGCCCTAGTTGGGGAGCCACGGGAACTAGAACCGACGTAACCATCACGTAACCACTTTTAAGCTTTGTGAAACTTTTTAAGACTGTCTGGTATTAATTTTAGAAATGGCGAGCATTGCAAGGCACTGATTAATAAAATACCGTAATCCTATGGTCCAGTAGTGATTCCGGTTGTTGTGGGTTCGAATCCCATCGTCCACCCCAAATACCTCGTAATTAATGATTCATCCTTTCTTGGCGCGCAGCAGGCGCTGTTTTTGGCGCTGCCATTCGCGTTCTTTTTCGGCTTCGCGCTTGTCGTGCTGCTTCTTGCCTTTGGCGAGCCCAATCTCCAGCTTTATTTTGCCGCGGGTGTAATGAACATCCAGAGGCACCATGGTATAGCCCGCGCGTTCCACTTTGCCGATCAGCTTATTTATTTCGTCGGCGCGCAGCAACAATTTGCGGGTGCGCGTGGGGTCGGGCGTGATATGAGTTGATGCGGTCGCCAGCGGGCTGATATGGCAGCCGGTGATGAAAATCTCGCCCTTGCGCACCACCACATAGGCTTCCTTGATCTGGCAGCGGCCGGCGCGGATGGCCTTGACTTCCCAGCCTTCAAGCACGATTCCTGTCTCGTACTTTTCTTCAATGAAGTAATCGTGGAAGGCCTTTTTGTTCTGAACAATGCTCATGAGACGCGGACACTGCTAAAATTCATTGATTTTATCAGCTTTTGGAGTGCCATGGCCCAGGTGGATAGGTCGGCGCTGGTGGGATATGCCGCGCAGCAAATGTTTTCTCTGGTGGACAGGGTAGAGGAATATCCTGAGTTTCTGCCGTGGTGTGCCGGCGCGTCGGTCAGCCAGCGCGGGGAAAAAATCACCTTGGCCACCATTCATCTTGATTACCGTTATCTCAAGCAAAGCTTTACTACCGAAAATACCAAGCATCCGCCACATTTAATCGAAATGCGGCTAATAAGCGGCCCGTTCCGTTACCTTGAGGGACGCTGGCGTTTTATTGAACTCGGAGAAGCGGGCTGCAAGATCGAATTTCGCCTGCATTATGAATTTTCCAGCAAGCTGCTGGAAAAACTGCTGGGCCCCGCATTCAGGCATATCGCCGACAGTTTTGTGGATGGATTTATCAAGCGTGCCGAAAAGATTTACGGTTGAATGAGCAAAGATATCACCATCGAAGTGGCCTATGCTGCTGCGCGCGGCCAGACTGTTTTGCAGTTGGAAGTCAAAAGTGGCACTACGATTGGCGAGGCGATAAAACAGTCGGACATTCTGCAGCAGTTTCCGGAAATTGATCTGGCCCTGAATAAAGTGGGTATTTTCGGCAAGCTGGCAAGGACAGATACATTGTTGCGCGACCGGGACCGGGTGGAAATCTACCGTGCATTGATTGCCGATCCCAAAGAGGCCCGCCGGCGGCGGGCGCAGGCGAATAAAAGAGTCAGGAAATAATCCGGGTTATTTTCTCGGGTTGCACCAGGAATCCACGCCTTTTTGCGCATTCGCGATTTCCCGCTCGCGTTCATTGTCTTCGATGTATACGCGCTCGCTTTTTTCATTATATTTGACGACGCGCTGCCCCGACTGCAGGGACTGAAGACTGCTGCGCGCGTGTTCGCAGTTTTGCTGGCGATCTTTGGCATCGGCCAGCGCTTTTTCTTCTTTTGCGCGTTTTGCCTCAGCTTCAACCTGGCGCTTGCGGAATTCCGCGTCCTGTTCGATATAGGTTTTGGGAGCGGCTGATTTGGGCGCGGCCTTCTCCGTGCGGGGAGCCTCGGTACCGCTCGTTCCGGATTTGATGCCCAGGGTTTGTTCTTGGACGGCGCCCTGAGGCGCCTGGTCGGAATAATGGACCGTGCCATCAGGATCAATCCATTTATAGACTTCGCAGTACGCGCTTGTCGTGGCCAACAACACCAACACAATTGAGCTCACTATACGCAGCATGATGCGGCTCC